>Ga0315902_10000994_pt1 | contig 46476 bp, 27 predicted proteins | sample LakEriMetagenome_9_FD_203523 | JGI IMG/M metagenome (GOLD analysis project Ga0315902, IMG submission 203523) | Freshwater fungal communities from buoy surface, Lake Erie, Ohio, United States - Buoy 12 MA117 | ecosystem: Environmental > Aquatic > Freshwater > Lake > Lake biofilm | place: USA...
TCTGGCAGCGGAAGTGCTCGAAGTCGGCGAGCACGTTGCCTTTTTCGTCGTAGATTTGCAGGTCATAGACCACGGCCACTTCTTCGAGCGAGGTGCAGCGCACATGGCACCACATGACACGACCCGGGCGGCCAAAGATGCGCAAGCGGCGGATCGACACGGGAAGATAAACGGGGATCTTCGATTTTGCGCGCACGTCACCCGACCAGCCCTGCACGTGGAAGCAGCCATCGAGGAAGGCCGGATGGAACCAGTAGCGCTCCACGCCGTCCTTTTGCAGCACGTCCGGCACCACGAGGCGTCCGAGCGCTTCATTGCCGGAGCACCAGATGCGGTCGATGCCCTGGAAGAACGGCCCGCAGGTCACCGCGGCGGCATTTTGATTGCCGTAGATCTGCTCGTTCGTGAACTCCAGCCCGTCGCAGCGACGGCGGATCTCCTTCAAGTCCACCGGCGGCGGTGGCGTGTCATACGGAGCAGGGTAGAGCCGCGCCTTGGCATTCAGCGACCACTCTTTCTCCTCATGGCTGCCACGGCTGGAAATGGTGATGCGTCGGTCCTCGCGGGCGTAATGCGTCTGGTAATGCACAGCCTGCTTTCCTTCCGGAAGGAAGAGCGCCTTCTCGAAGGTGAACTCGTCGATCCGCAGCGGCACATCTTTGCCAAACTGGTCATGCGCCACGGCGATCGCGGTTTCGATGTAGCCCGCGCCGGGGAAGACCGTGTGGCCGCCCACGCGGTGATCCGGCAACCAGCGCAGGATGGATGGATTCAGATACGTCAGCCAAAGCGGACGCGCGGAGCCGGTGGTGCGGTCCAGCAGCGGATGCGGTGCCGTGCCGACGCGGCCCTCGCGCGTGCTCGGCGGCTCATGCCAGTGCGTGTCACGCATCCACGGATGCAGCGGCAGGCGCGGCCACGGCGTGGTGCGCGGCCACGGAAAATGTCGCGTCCAGTCCACGCGCACGCCCGCGCCATGCAGCACGCCCAGCGCGGTGAAGAGCTGGCGCAGCTCCGGCTCCTTTCGACGCAGCGAGGCGACGGCGGTGCCGTTCATACCGGCTTTTTTGAAGCATTCGTTGATCGAGCCCACCAGTGCGGGATGCGCGGAGAGCTCCAGGAAATGACGATGCCCCGCCGCGATGAGCGCCTCGATCGCTTCCGCGAAGCGCACCGGCTGGCGCACATTTTTCCACCAATACGACGCGCCAAACTCTCGCCCGTCGCTCGCCTCGCCGCTCACGGTCGAATACAGCGGCAGCGTCGCGCGCGTGGTCTTCACCGTGCCGAGACACTTCGCCAGCTCACGCCGCACCGGGTCCATGTGATGGCTGTGGAAGGCGTATTTCACCTGCAGGAAGCGATTGAAGATGCCGCGCGCCTCCAGTGTCGCCGCCAGCTCCTCCAGCGCGTCCGCATCACCGGACAAACTGACGGAGGAAGGTCCGTTCACCGCGCCGAGCACCGCCCGGCCCTCATAAGGTGCCAGCAGCGCCTCCGCATCGCCCGCGCTGAGGCCTGCGGCGAGCATGCGTCCGTGATTGCCCGCGTGGCTCATGCAATCACCGCGGTAAAAGATGACGCGCGCGGCCTCGCGCAGCGTGAACACGCCGGTGATGTGCGCCGCGGCTACTTCGCCGACGCTGTGACCCACCACCGCGACGGGGCGCACGCCCAGTGATTCCCAAACGGCCGCCAGCGCGACCTGAATGGCAAAGATGGCCGGCTGTGCGATGGCCGTGTCGTCCATGCGCGAGCTTTTCTCATCACGCGAAAGCTCACGCAGCAGCGACCACGTGCCAAACTCGCGGAACAGACGATCGCACTCCTCGATCTTCGCGCGGAAAACGGCGTTTGTGGCGATCAACTCGCGTCCCATGCCCCACCACTGCGGTCCTTGGCCGGAACAGACGAAAACCGGCCCATCCACCGCGCCGCCCTCGACTTGGCCGCTGACAAATTGCGCGGAACTGCCGCCTTTCGCGAACGTGGCGAGCTCACGCAGCAAATCGCGCTTCTCCTGGCCGTGAATGAGCAGCCGGTGCGGATGCGCGGAGCGCCGCAGCGCCGCTGCACGCGCGATATCCACGACATCGTCCTTCGATTTCGCTAAATACGCGCGAAACTCCTCCGCGGCCTTTTTCAGCGCATCCGCGCTGCGGGCTGAAAGGGGCAAAACGAGCGGCAAATCGCGTTTCGGGCCTGTTTTGGCCTTTTTCGCGTAAACCGCCTCCGGCGCGGATTCGAGCACCGCGTGCGCATTCGCGCCGCCAAAGCCGAAGGAATTGATTCCCGCGTAAATCGGGCCGCTAGCAGGCAGTTTGGTGCGTTTCGCGACCACGCGCAGGCCCAGCTTCACCAAGTCGATGTGCTTGTTCGGCTTGCGAAAGTTCAGGTTCGCCGGGATTTCGCGATGTTTCAGCACCAGCGCCAGTTTGACGAGTCCTGCGATGCCCGCAGCGGACTCGAGATGGCCGAGATTCGTCTTCACCGAGCCGATGAGCAGCGGATTCTTCTCCGTGCGTCCACCGCCGAGCGCGGCACCGAGCGCATTGGCCTCCAGCGGATCACCCACGGGCGTTCCGGTGCCGTGCGCCTCGACGTAATGAATGTCCGTGGTCTTCAGACCAGCGGCTTTGCACGTTTCCCGCACCAGCGCCTCCTGCGCCTGCGGACTCGGCACCGTGATGCCATTCGTGCGGCCGTCTTGGTTTGCACCCGTGGCGCGGATGACGGCGTAAATTTCATCCCCGTCCGCCAGCGCGGCGGAGAGCGGCTTCAGCAGCACCGCGCCCGCGCCCTCGCCACGCACGAAGCCATTCGCACGCGAATCAAAGGCCTGGCAGCGGCCCGTGGGCGAAAGCATGCCCATTTGGCTGAAGGAAATGAACGGACCGGGGCTGAGCAGCAGATTCACCCCGGCGCAGAGGGCCATGCGGCAATCGCCGCGCCACAGGCTGCCGCACGCAAAGTGCAGCCCGGTGAGCGAGGAGGAGCAGGCGGTGTCCATCGCCACGCTGGGACCGCGCAGGTCAAAGGCGTAGGAAATGCGGTTCGCGGCGATGCTCAGCGCACGTCCGGTGGCGGAATACACATCCGGGGACATGTCATCCATCGGCGAGACCTGAAGGTCCGCGTAGTCGGTGGTGGAAATGCCGGCGAAAACGCCCGTCATGGAGCCGCGCAGCGCCTCCATGTCCTGTCCGGCATCCTCCAGCGCACGGGTGCAAACCTCCAGCAGCAGGCGCTGCTGCGGATCCATCCAGTCGGCCTCACGGGGCGAGATGCCGAAGAAATTCGCGTCGAATTTGTCGATGTCCCGCACGAAGCCGCCCCATTTCGAGACGGAGCGCCCTGCGGTGGCCGGTTTTTTGTCGTAAAAGCGCTCAATGCTCCACCGGTCGGTCGGGATCGTGCGCACGGCGTTCACGCCATCGCACATCAGCTTCCAGTAGGCCTCAGGCGAGTCCGCATCGCCCGGGAAACGGCAGCCGAGGCCGATGATGGCGATGGGTTCGTGGGAAGAGAGAATTTCGGGACTGGCAGAGTTTGGGCGCGAGGGCATTCAGGCTTCAGGTTAGCTACGGGAGAGAGAACTCCAACGTGCTTCTGGCTGTTACGCGTTTTTTTTAACCCGCTGAACTCTCACGCGGCTAGCAGCTCTGGCTGCGCCGGGTGCGTGGCGGGCGCGGGCAGCAGCCGGCGCGGCATCGGCGGGTGCGCAGGCTCCTCGCCCTTCGGCTGGCGGCCGGTGCGGGCGCAAAACTCGTGGTAACCGATCACCTCAAAGCCGTGATCCTCATGCTCGATGATCGCCGTGAGGCTCTCCACCCAGTCACCGGAATTCAGGTAGTGAATGTCATCGATCTGCTTGTCCGCAGGTGTGTGGATGTGGCCGCAGATGATGCCCTGGCACTTTTTCCATCGCGCCAGATTCTGCAATTGTTCCTCATAACGGCCCACGAAGCCCACCGCCTGCTTCACCTTCGACTTCACCCAGCGGCTCAGCGAGAAAGCCTCCTTGCCACGCCAGCGGCGCCAGCGGTTGCAGAGGCGGTTCAGCCGCAGCAGCACATCGTAGCCCACTGCGCCCGCTTTCGCGAGCCACGCGTGGTTTGTCGTAACGTGGTCAAAGCCGTCACCGTGCACCACGAGGTAGCGACCGTGCCGGGACTCGTGGATGTGCTCGTTCACGATGCTCAGGCCCGCCATCTTGAAGGGCAGGAACGCATCCAGGATGTCATCGTGGTTCCCGCGCACGTAGATGACCTCCACCTGCTCCTTCTCCATCTTTTTGAGCAGTGTGCGAATGAAGTGCGTGTGCTCGGAGCGCCACCTACCGGAGGATTTCAGCGCCCAGGCATCAATGATGTCGCCATTCAGGATGATTTGGTCGCACACGCAGTGGCGCAGCATGTGCGCGGCCTGCACGGCTTTGGAATCTACCATGCCGAGGTGGATGTCGGACATGATGAGCGTCTTGAGTCGGAGCTTGGTTTTCATGCGTGGCTTGGCTGCCACCACATCTTGTGCCACATCACCGCGCGACCCCAACAAATGGAAATGAACGTTTTCGTCACGGCCGCCGCGAACTCGCGAAGCGCAGCTCGGTGAGCGCGGGCTGCGATTTCACAAACTCATGCGCCGGCTCCTCCACACGTGTTTTGGCAGGTTGCGGCGCGTAGATTTCCTGTAGCCGTTTCTTCTGCCGCGTGCGGTAGATGTCTTGCACCTGCCAGATCATCCACACGGACACGATCGCCGAAAGGATGCCCGCCATCGAGGCCCACGGCATGCGCCATCGACGGCGGCGAGTGGGCTGTGTGGAGGGATAGAACAGGTTTCGCGCGGCAGGCTGCGGGAGATTCATGCGCCGTTGATCGCGAGCAAACACTGCGCCTCAAACTTCGTGAGGTTACTTCATCGCCACATGGCATTTATGTCAGCAATGATGCGGGTGGTTTTAATACAACTCTGTCACACAAGAAATCATCGGTCCGTCACCCAGCCCGAGCAGACGACCTCCTCCACGCGCACCCAACCGGGCGGGCTGGTGTCACGCCTTGGCATGATGAGAAGCACGAAGGTGTCGCCGCTGGAGCGCCTCAAACTCTCGCTGGCGGCGCTGCGGCGGAGCGCAAGCTCCGGGACGAAGGCGTTAAGATTCTGCTTTTCCGCAGGGTGGGAGATGATGAGTGAGATACCCTCCTCTACCAGAAATGGAGCCCGCGCGCTGGTGCGCTGGCAACGCACGCGCATCAGTCGTGGAAGTGCCTTCGTGTCGGCATGCGCCTGCAAGCCATCGAAATCCGTTTCACACCATCCCACGAAACTTTCCCAGTCGAGCTTGAATCCATCCGGCGTATTTTGCAGCACCACAGGCCTGTCGCTGCCATCCGCTAGCCGCACGGTGGTGAGCACCAGATCACCCAGAGTGCCGAACTCTGGCCCGATGCTCAAAGGATCGGATGGAATCACTTGTCTAGATGATGGCATGGCACGCGCCCGCGGAATCGTCAGGGCCGGATGACGCACGCAATCTTGAAGCAGCAACAGCGAACCGCAGTTGATGGCCCGACGCAGCACTCCGCTCGCATCATCACACAACTGGCGTGTCTCCTCCGGCATCGTCTGCTTGGAGCCGTTAAACACGACCACCGGGTTCGCTCTCGGCTTTGGCAGATCATTGGCGGCTTGATTCTTCGCATCAAAACTCCTCGCGGGCTTTTCCTTCATCGACTTTGAACCGCCAGATGTGCCCGCCAACTCCCGCATATGGGACACCAGCCACGTCGAGACGGTGAGCACGAACAGCAGCAACAGGAACTGCCAAGTGGAAGGGTCTCGCCAGCCGAACAGACCGCGAGAAGAGGAGTCGGGAGCATTCATGGCCGAATTTTTTCCATATGATGAATCGGCTCAAACAATGCCGCGTCACATCATCGCCACAGTCGTCTAGCAGACTGTAGAGGATCGTGTGTGACGCGTCTGACGCATTCGCGCCGAATGAAAAATCGCTTCGAGAAACAGCCTCGTCACATGCGCATCAACTCCGACGAAAAGGTCACACGCAATCATGAGCGCGAATCCAAAGAGACTCCATGAATCGCGCGCTTCAAGCCACCCATTGCTTATGAAAACGCGATTCAAACTCCCTTCAACTTTCGCAGCCGTGCTCAGCATGGCTTGCATGCTTCATTTGTGCGCGAGTTCCGCGCTTGCCCTGAATCCTGGAGACATGGCCTTCACGGCCATGAATGCGGATGAAGACGGATTTGCCATGGTGGCGCTAACCACCATCCCGGCGAACACCACGCTCTACTTCACGGATAACGAATGGGACGGCACCGTCTTCAACACCGGTGAAAGCTACACGCAGTGGGATAGCGGCACCTCGCCCATCGCGGCCGGCACGGTGATTCGATTTCTCGCCGTGGACCTGACCACGCTTTCCTCCTCCATCGGCACGCTCACGCGTGCGACGGTGAGTGGCAGTTCGAACTACGGTCTCAGCACCGGTGAGGACAGCATCTATGCGTATGAAGCGGCGACTGTTACCGGCACGCCAACCTTCATCGGCGCAATTTGCAACAAGAGCTTCGGCACGGCTGCCGCAGGCTTTTTGACAAACACAGGCCTCAGCCTCGGTGCGGGCGCGGTGCAGTCCGGTTTTGCCACGGGCAGTGATTTCATGGAGTACACGGGCGCACGAATCGGTCAGGCGACCTTCGCGGGTTATCTCGCGCCGGTGTCCACCTTTGCAGGAAACTGGTTTGATGGTCAGGATGGCGTTTTTGTCACCACGGTGCCGAACACGACCGCTTTCGTCACTGGATCGCCACCTACGGTGTCGATCGCGGCTTCCTCCGTCGCAGAAGGAAATTCTGGAACCAGCGTTCTTAGCCTCACAGTGACTCGCAGCGATACCAGCACGGCCTTCACGGTGAACTACGCTGTCACCGGCGGCACGGCCAGCTCAGGCACGGACTATGTCCTCACGCCCGGCACGCTCACCTTCACCACAGGCGGCGCGGCCACGCAGACCATCGACATCACCGTGAATGGCGACACCACCGTCGAGAGCAATGAAACGGTCATCGTCACGCTCTCCGGCATCGTGAACACCACTGGCAGTACCGTGCTCGGCACCGCGGCGGGCACCGCGACGATCACCAATGATGATTCGATCACCGTGGCGTATCCGCCGACCGGTGCGCTGACCTCAACGGTGAAAGGCAGCATCGCACTCACTGGCGCGGAGATTCCGGCCTTTGACCCGATTTCTGACCGCGCCTTTGCCTCATCCGGCGTCGGCATCCAGGTCGTGAATCTCGCGAATCCGGCGGCTCCGGTGTTCATCAGCACGATCACACCTTCCACGCTCGGTGTGCCTGCTATCGTCAGCAACGACATCTCCTCCGTGGCTGTGCGCAAAGGCTCCGGTGCCAATCCGAGCGTGCTCGCCGCTGCCATCATCAACAATCCAAAGACCAGCGCTGGTCACGTGGTCTTCCTCAATGCCGCCACAGGTGCTCTCATCGGTCACGCCACCGTTGGTATCGTGCCGGATCACATCGCCTGGACGCCGGATGGCTCCAAGCTGCTTGTTTGCAATGAAGGTGAACTCCCTCTGCCTGAAGTCACCATCGAAACCGCTGTGCCGGATGCCGCGCAGGGCACCGTGAGCATCATCGCCGTGGATGCTGCTGGTTTGCCTGGAACCGTGCAAACCGCCGATTTCACCGCCTTCGATGCGCAAACTGCCGCCCTGAAAGCAGCCGGTGTCCGCATCTTCGATGACGGCGTGCCTTCCACCGACTTCGAGCCGGAATACCTCGCTATTTCGCCCGATGGCACGAAGGCCATGGTCACGCTTCAGGAGGCCAATGCGGTCGCTGTGCTCGACATCGCCACCGCCACCTTCACCAGCGTGGCTCCGCTCGGCAAAAAGAACTTCTCCGCCCTCCGCGCCGACTTCAGCGATGCCGACAGCGTGAAGAACCCCCGCACCGGTCAGCCTGTGTTCGGCCTCTACATGCCCGATGCCATCGCTTCCTTCTCCTCCGGCGGTCAAACCTACTACGTCACCGCGAATGAAGGTGATGACCGCAATGACTTCATCGCTCCGAATGAGACGACGACCGTCAACAGCGGCAGTTATGACCTCGACAACACCGTTTTCCCGAATGAAGCCGATCTGAAACTCGACGCCAACCTCGGCAAGCTCACTGTCTCCAATCTCCCCGGCCTGCGCGGTGACACCGACAACGACGGCGACATCGACGAGATCCTCATGTATGGCGCTCGCAGCTTCTCCATCCTCAATGCCTCCGGGGCCATCGTCTTCGACAGCGGTGACATGATCGAAATGATCGTCGCCTCACTGCACAACAGCCTCTTTGACGACACCCGCAGCGACAACAAAGGCCCCGAACCCGAAGGAGTGGCCGTCGCGACGCTCGGTGCACGCACCTTTGCCTTCGTCGGTCTGGAGCGCTCACACATGACGCTCGTGTTTGATGTCACCAATCCGCTCGCACCGACCTACGTCACCTCCTTGGTCCGCACGGGCGACACAAATCCCGAAGGCATCGTCGTCGTCTCCGAATCCGACAGCCCCAGCGGCCGCCCGCTGGTGCTCGTGACCAACGAAGTGAGCAACACGCTCAGCGTCTTTGAACTCACACCTGCCACCGCTTTCAGCATGCAGCTCCTCCACATCGCCGATGCCGAAGCTGGCCTGCTGGCCTCGCAGACCGCGCCGAACCTCGCCGCGCTCGTGGATGCCTTTGACGGCACTTATGCGAACACGCTCATCCTCGCCGGTGGTGACAACTACATCCCCGGACCCTTCGCCGCCGCCGGCACCGATGCTCTCGTGGCCGCCACGCATACACGCGGCAACAATCCCTTCGCCGCCGACATCGAAATCCACAACCGCCTCGGTGTGGAAGCTTCCACCGTCGGCAATCATGAGTTCGACTTCGGCACGAACGCCTTCTCCGATGCCATCTTGGACACGAACTTCCCGTATCTGACCTCGAATCTCGACTTCTCCGGCGACGGAGGCATCTCCGCCCGCTATCAGGAGACCGTCGGCGTCGGCGGCCTCGAAGAAGCCAGCAGCGTGAAAAACAAAGTCGTGCCGAGCTGCGTCGTCACCAAGGGCACGGAGAAAATCGGTCTCGTCGGTGTCACCACGCAGATCATCGAGGCCATCTCCTCCACCGGTGGTGTCGAAGTGAAGGGTTTCGTCGGTGATGGCAGCGAAATGGACAACATGGTCCTGCTCGCCAGCCAGGTGCAGCCCGTCATCAATGACCTCAAGAGCCAGGGCGTGAACAAAATCATCCTCATGGCCCATCTCCAACAGATCGCCAATGAGTTGATCCTCGCGCCATTGCTCACGGATGTGGACATCATCCTCGCCGCCGGCTCCAACACACGTCTTGGCGATGCCGACGACGTCGCCGTGGCCTTCACCGGTCACGCGGCCAATTTCGCGGGCAATTATCCGCTCTACACCGCCGGCGCCGATGGCAAGCCCTGCGTCGTGGTGAATACCGACAACGAATTCACCTACCTCGGCCGCCTGGTGGCCGATTTCGACGCGGACGGCCTACTCATCGTGCCGAACCTCCTCGCGAACACCACCATCAACGGAGCTTACGCCGCCACCGCTGCCAATGTGGCTGCCGCTTGGGGCGTGCCGGAGGTCAATCTCCCCACCACCGCCTTCGCCTCCGGCACCAAAGGCGCACTCGTGAAGCAGATCACCGATGCCGTGCAGGGCGTGATCAACGCGAAAGATGGTGATGTCCGTGGCTACACGAACGTCTATCTCGAAGGCGAGCGCAATTTTGTGCGGAGTCAGGAAACCAACCTCGGCAACATCAGCGCTGATTCGATGGTCACGGTCGGCAAAACAGCGCTTCCAGCCGCCACCCATGTCGCCGCGCTGAAAAACGGCGGTGGCATCCGCGCTGCCATCGGAGCCGTCGATGTCGCCACCGGAGCGAAACTGCCTCCGCTGGCCAATCCGGCTGCTGGTAAGCCCGCAGGAGCTGTTTCACTGCTCGACATCGAAAACTCGATGCGCTTCAACAACGGCCTCATGCTCTGCGACACCACGCCAGCGGGCCTGAAAGCTATCTTGGAGCACGGCGTGTCACTTTCTGGCATTCAAGCCCGCTTCCCGCAGATCGGCGGCATCCGCTTCAGCTACAATCCGGCCGCCACCGCTGGCTCACGCATTCAAAGCATCGTCACCATCGACGACAGCGGAGCCATCACCGGCCGCATCGTCTCCGGCGGAGCCGTGCTGCCCACCGCGCCTGCTACGATCACGCTCGTGACGCTGAACTTCCTTGCTGGAAATGCGGCCGGACTCAACACCGCAGGTGGTGACGGCTATCCGTTCAAGGTGAACGCGGACAATTTCCGCTTCCTGCTTACCGGAGGCGGCCTCTCCGCCCCAGTCGATGAGTCGTTGAACTTCACTGCAGCGGGTGTCGTGCCCGCTAACATCCTCAGCGAGCAGGCCGCCTTTGCCAGCCACCTCCAGGCCCGCCACGCCACCGTGCCGACCGCCTACAACCTCGCCGAAACCACCCCCGCGAATGACACCCGCATCCAAAGCACCGCCGTCCGCACCGATACCGTGCTCAGCGGGTCGGTGGCCTTCCTCGCCTGGTTGCTCGATAACGGCTTCACTGGCGGCTCAGGCGCTGACACTGACAACGATGGCGTCAGCGATACACTCGAATACTTCTTCAACACCAATCCAAACAACCCCGCCGACCGTGCTCATCTGCCCGTTGTTGTGCGTGAGGGCACCGATCTCGAGTTCCGCTTCACTCGCCTGCAAAATGGCACGCTCACCGGCACCCTGCGCTACTCCACGGACCTTCTCACCTGGCAAAACGCCGTCCAGGGCGTCGATTTCGAGATCATCAGCCAGACCGTGAGCAGTGGTGAGGTGGAGGTGCGCTACCGCATCCTCAATCCGATCAACGCCAAGTTCTTCCAGCTCCGCGTCGAGTAGTTCCGCCACGTTCCCGCCTTATGTCCACCGTCGCACTCGCAGGCAGTCCGGTCGATCACGCCTGTGATCATCTGTATCGTCGCCATCACTCCAGTCTGGTGAGCTTCGCCTGCCTGCGTGGTTGCGATGAGCATGAGGCTTGGGATCTGGTGCAGGAGTTGTTTCTGCGTGCCTTTCGACTCGGCATGATCCAGCCTCTTTCTTCCCGTTCGGAGGAAATGCAGCGTGCGTGGCTGCTGCGCACGCTGCGCTGGATGCTGATCAATCTGCACCGCCGCAGGACAAGACTGCGGCGTGGAGGTGGTCAGGCGCTCGAATCGCTCGATTTGCTCATCGAAGACGGCGTCGAGTTTTCCTCAGCAGGCACACCTGCAGGTGATTTTGACCGCCAGTGGGCCAGTGCGGTGCTGGATCGCTGCCTTTCACGCCTGCGCAGCAACATCAAGCCTGCGGCATGGATGGCCTTCGAGTCTGCTTTGCAAGGTGCGGATGCCCCGACCACTCCCGCCATGCGTGTCGCCGCGCATCGCACTCGCGTGCGGCTGCGTCAGTTGATTCGCGTCGAGGCTTGCGAGGAGGCGCTGCTGCAAGCTGTCAGTAGCCGAAACTGAACCGTGTTTGAAAAACAGGCTCGTATGTTGTTCACGCTTGAGCGTGTCTCCGCGTGCGTCGTGAAAAACGTGCTCCAAGCAGGATCTTTGCGAGGCCTGAGACTCTCCGCGTCTGTTTCGTTCGTCTGATGCGCTTCGTGCTGATCCGTTGCACTTTTTCGCGTGAACAAAAAGGCAGTGTCGAAGGCTTCACGCAGCAGGTCATGCGGAGTGTGGTGAAGTGATGAATGGGGTGGTTCGACTATTCGAAGCTATGAAAAAGACCCCACTCACGCTCCTTGCCTCTTTGATGACTGCGTCCGGCCTTTTGGCGGACACGACACCGCATGTGCTCTCCGGCGGATCCTTCTCTCAGAACTGGTCGAATGCAGGGCTTATCACGGTCAATGATAGCTGGAGCGGTGTGCCGAGTATCACGGGCTACCTCGGTGATCTTTTTCCGTCAACTTCTACGACCGGCGTGGATCCACGGACCATCCTGACATCCAATGGCGTGGTTGATGTCATCGCCAATCAGACTGCCCCAAATACGAACACAGCAGGTGGTGTCGCCGAGTTTGCTATCACAAACCCCGTCGTCGCCCTTCAAGGATCAGGCACGGCGGATGCGCCCTACCTTTCCATCTTTCTCAACACAACGGGAGTTCCTGCCGTAACGGTCTCCTACAAGCTGCGTGACATTGATGGCAGCGCTGACAATGCCGCTCAGCAGGTGGCGCTACAATACCGCATCGGCAGCACTGGAGACTTCACGGATGTGCCAGCCGGTTACGTTGCTGATGCCAGCTCTGGCCCCAGTCTTGCCACGCTGGAGACAACCATGAATGTCACCCTGCCTGGTGCCGTCGTGGGGCAGGCGCTCGTCGAAGTGCGCATCATCACCACCAACGCCGGCGGAAGCGATGAATGGATCGGCATTGATGACATCGTGGTCTCGGCCAGCGATAGCATCGCACCTCTGGCCAGCACTTTTTCCCCCTTGGACAATGCCGCGAGCGTGCCCGTGACCTCGACACCGACGGTCACCTTCAATGAGAATGTGCAAAAAGGCACCGGCAGCATCCTGATCAAGCGCAGCAGCGACAACTCGACCTTTGAGAGCATCAACGTCACTTCCACGCAGGTCACGGTGGCAGGAGCGGCGGTGACGATCACGCCTTCGGCGAACTTCGCGAACTCCACCGGCTACTACATCGAGATTCCAGCAGGAGCTATTGAGGACACCTCTGGCAATGACTACGCGGGCATCAGTGGTGCCACGGCATGGAACTTCACCACCATCGCTCCTTCGGTGCTGCCGAATGTCACGGAAACCTTTGTCACCGGCTGGCGCATCAATCCAACCGGCGCTAGCCAAGTGACGGACTACTACGCAGAGGGCAGCGGTCAGGGCACATTCGCACGCTACGACTTGGGTGTGTTTAATTTTACCAAGCTCGACTTCGGTCTCAGTGGTTCCTCACAGATCACGGGGATCAACACGGCAGAATTCACTCTTCGTCAAAACAATCGCTCCTTCAGCGTGGGCACGCAGTTTGAGTTCTTCCTCACCACGGATGCACCCACGGGGAAGACCTTCAATCCAGCTACGGCCAATGGCATCGACGCGGCGCAGTTCACCAATGCCCCGATCTCGCTCGGCCAGTTCAGCTACACACCGACGGCCACCGATCCTACCTTCCATACCTTCACCCTCACCCTCAGCCCCACGGCCAATGCAACGCTCGCAGCCCGCATCAATACGGGTGAGGACTTCAGCCTCATCATCGCAGCGGTGAACGCGCCTGATGCCATCACCTTCTCAGGCAAGGGCAATACCTTTGATCCTGGCGATCCTGCATTGAAGCTCACGGTGAACGAAACGACCGGTGTGGATACCACCGCGCCGACAGTGATCTTTTTCACACCTGCGGATGGCAGCGGCGGTCTGCCGATCGCTTCGAATCTGCGCATCAATTTCAATGAGATCGTCCAAAAAGGCACCACCGGCACGATCACGATTCTCCGCAGCAGTGACAACTCGGTCTTCGAGACCATCCCAGTCACTAGCAGCCAAATCACGGTGAATCTCGGAACAGTCACGATTGATCCCACGGCCTCGCTGGAGTCCGCCGTGGGTTATTATGTGCAAATCGGCGCTGGAGCCATTGAAGACACTGCCGGCAATGATTTCGCTGGCATCACCGATACGACAACGTGGAACTTCAACACCGCGCAGCCGCCGATCACGAACCTGGGGCCGTTCGCCGCCTCGCAGAATGCGCCAGCGGGCACGGTGGTGGGTCAGCTCAACACGAACATCAATGGCAAGGAAGGCATCAAATACAGCATCCTCGGCGGCAGCGGTGCCACGGCGATGATGAAGGCTGTTCCCGGCACTGGCTACCTCGTGACGCCGATCTTCAGCATCGGCGACACCATCACCGGAGCCACCGGGGCGCTGAATCCGACCTCCGCAGGCAACTTCTCACCTGTGGGCACGCTCGACGGTCTCGGTGCTTTTTCGCTGAATGCGAACACGGTGCGTGTCTTCAGCAATCACGAGATCGAATTGCCCGCTAGCGGCTCCGCAGGTTATCCCTACACTCTAGCCAACGGCACGGTGATCACCAAAGGCGGCGCACGCATCAGCTACTGGGACATTGATAAAACGACGCGCCGTGTCGTTGATGGCGGTCTCGCCATCGCCCGCATGTATGATCGCACCGGTGCAGTGGTCACGAGCACGGCGCAGCTCGAACTCGGCGGCCTTGATCGCATTTGCTCGTCCTCTCTTTTCGAACCCAATCTGTGGGGCGCAGGCCGTGGCCTTGTGGATCGTACTTACTTCATGGGCGAGGAGACCTCGACCTTCTTCGGCCATCCACACGGTGGCACGATGTGGGCACTCGACACCTCGAATGGCGATCTTTGGGCGCTGCCGGACTTCGGGCGCGGCTCCTGGGAAAATGCCGCACTCGTCGATACCGGCACCACGACCCATGTGGCCTTCCTTTTGGGCGATGACGCGCAGTCTCGCCCGCTCATCCTTTATGTTGGCGAAAAGAGCACGGCTCCCGGAGCCAACTTCGTCGAGCGCAACGGCCTCAAAGGCGGCCAGCTTTATGTGTGGAAGACCACCGGCGGCAATACCACGCCGCAGCAGTTCAACGGCACTGGAGCCACTCGCACGGGCTCCTGGGTTGCGGTGAATGCACGGAACATCGCCAATGCGGGCACCGCTGGTCACGATGCCCAAGGCTACAAAAACGACACCACCTTTGGCACGGAGGCTTCGGGACTTGGCTGCTTCCTTTTCTCACGTCCAGAAGATCTCAGTACCAGCCCCACGGATGGCAGCATCGTGGCCTTTGCTTCCACCGGGCGTGGCAGCGTTTATCCGCTGGATAACTGGGGCGACACCTATGTGCTCGACATTGATTTCAACGGCAGCGCCGTGCCTACCGCCGGTAATATCCGCATCGCCTACGATGGCGATGACGCAGGCGGCGGCCAGTTCATGAGTCCTGAAGAAGGTCTGCGCTGCCCGGACAACCTCGACTGGGCGGACGATGGTTTTCTTTACGTTCAGGAAGATCAGTCGAACCAAGTGGGCAGCTTCGGTGCGGCTGGTTTTGAGACTTCCATCTGGAAACTCAATCCCACCACCGGCGCAGCCACACGCCTCACGCAGACGGATCGTAGCACGGTGGCGCCACTCGGCTCCACGGACACCAATCCGGGTGATGTGGGGAATTGGGAATCCTCTGGCATCATCGACGTGTCATCATTGTTCGGCGAGGCAGCGGGGACGCTCTTCCTTTTCGATATCCAGGCGCACAGCGTGACGAATGGCCTCATCTCATCGAAGCAGCTTTATGAAGGCGGCCAGCTCTGCCTCCTCGAGGCCGGCATCGACAAAGGTGCCTTCAAAGTGAATCCCAACACCGGCATCATCTCCATCGCGAATGTGGACGCCATCGACATGGCCTCGCAGCCTTCGCATGAGCTGCGCTTGCAGGCCTTTGACGGCACAAACCACACGCTGAACCAAGTCACGGTGAACATCACGAACACGGGCGTCACCAGCACGAACAACTTCAAAGCCGCCACTTACAACGTTAGCCACTTCCGCGCCACTGCTGGTGCTTTGATCACGGATCTCGCGGGTGTCACCACGACGCAAAGCGCTAACATCGCCCGCGTCATCCAGCGCAACAACGCCGATGTGATCCTCATCAATGAATTCGACTACGACGCGAAGGGTGAGGCGCTGAAACGCTTCCAGGAGAACTACCTTGAAGTCGGGCAGAGCGGCGAAGCGCCCGTATATTACCCGTATGCCTTCATCGCGCCTGCCAACACCGGCATCGCGTCAGGATTCGACCTCGACAACAACGGCAGCGTCGTCACCACCCCTGGTGCGACCGGCTACGGCGAGGACGCACTCGGCTTCGGCACCTTCCCCGGCCAGTATTCCTTTGTGGTGCTCTCCAAGCATCCTATCGACACCGCGAACATCCGCACCTTCCAGAAATTCCTTTGGAAGGACATGCCAGGTGCCTTGCTGCCGGATGATCCCGACCTCGCTGGCACCGGCGACTGGTATTCACCGGCTGAATTGAATGTGTATCGTCTCTCCTCGAAAAATCATGCTGACGTTCCCGTGCTCATCAATGGCACGCCCGTTCACATCCTCGCCAGCCATCCCACGCCGCCGGTGTTTGATGCGCCGGGGGCTGGACTGCCATGGAAGGCCGGTGTGGATCACAATGGCCGCCGCAACAGCGATGAGATCCGCTTCTGGAGCGACTACGTCACGCCTGCGAGCAGCGCCTACATCTACGATGACACGGAAACCTCCGCCGCCCCAGGCGGTGGCCTCGCTCCAAACTCGCGCTTCATCATCTGTGGCGATCAAAACTCCGACAACAACGAAGGCGATGGCACCGATCCCGCGATCAAGCAGCTCATCGGCGGCATCGCCACGGTCGGCGGCGCGGTCATTCCAGCGAACCCGCTGGTGAATAGCACCTTTGTCCCTGCTGGCGGCACAGGTCCGCAGCCGGATGATACCGCAGCCTTCAGTGGCGGTGTGCGTGTGGACTACGCGCTGCCATCCATCTTCGGTTTTGATACACCCACCGGCGGCGTCTTCTGGCCCGGCGCTGGCGATCCGATGAGCGGTGCCGTGGCCGCCTCTGATCACCACCTCGTCTTCGTGAATCTCACGCTCAATGGCGTCACGCTGCCGCCGAGCACGAATTTGACCAACTACTATGCCCCCGCCTCCGGGTTGACTGGCTCCGCGCTGCAAACTGCCCTCCACAACATCATCGACGACCATGTCATCATTGATTACAACACCGTGGATGACGTGATGCGCATCATTGATGAAGCTGCGAATGACAGCAGCGCCGTGCGCCTGCTCTACTCCAACGCCAACCTGCCCAAAACCTCCACCAGTTGGAATCGCGAGCACGTCTGGCCGCGCAGCGATGGTGTGGGCGATGAAGGAGCCGACTATAGCGACATTCACCACCTCTTCCCCTGCAAGGATACCGTCAACAGCCTGCGCTCCAACCTTGTCTTTGATGAAGGAGCCAACATTAACAGTGATCCGTTTGCTCCCGAATCCTTCTCAGACGGCAACTCCTGGGAACCGCTAGATCGCGACAAAGGCGTCGTCGCTCGAGCGCTTCTCTACATGATGACCCGCTACGACGGCAGCGATGTGCTCAGCAGCGATCTCATCCTTGCCAACAACACCTCAGCCACTGGCACGCATGGCGTCCTCAGCACCCTGCTCGCCTGGCACGCGGCGCATCCGCCGACCGACTATGAGCGCAATCGCAACAACGCGATCTACTCCGGCGTGAATGTCAGCGGCATCATTCGCGCTCAGGGCAATCGCAATCCCTTCATCGACTTCCCGCAGTTCGCGGATGCCATTTTCCTCAGCACCGCCGCGCAGTCCTTCAGTAAATGGCAGGTGCAGCGCTTCAACTTCGCCCAGCTCCAAAACAGCACTCTCACCGGCCCCGGCGGCGACGCCGATGGCGACGGTCGCAGCAACTACGCTGAATACCTCCTGGGCGGCAATCCCAACGCCGGGAACGACGAGCCTCTCGCCGCCGCCCGCAGCGGAAACAACCTCACCCTCACCTTCCGCCGCCCCAAAGGCATCACCGAGCAGGCCCGCATCGAAGTCTCCAGCAACCTCTCCAGCTGGATCACCGTCCCCGGCTGGGAAGCCGCCTCCGTCATCACCGACGAAGGCGACTACCAGCGCCTCGACTACACGCTCACGATCACCCTCGACGGCAAGTTCTACCGCGTGGTGTTCCAATAAGACACGTTGCATGCAAAAGCTCGTCACCATCTACCTCGACAACATGGCCTACGAAGGTTCCACCATGTTCAAAGGCCACGCTGGCAAGCATGGCCATGTCGAAGAGCATCTGAAAGCCGAGCTCGGCGAAGGCTGGTGGATCGTCTCCACCACCGCCTTCGGTGGAGCGGCTGATGGCTACACCGCCAGAGGCTGGCTCGCCGTCGTGCTGGAGAAGAACGCCGAGGCCGTTTAATGTGGTGCAGCCGTCCCGGCTGCGTCAGAAGTGAGTCCAGAGGACTCAACCACACTACCAAGCCCTCGGAAAGCCTGCCAGAGCGAGAAGAAGCACTGAAAGGATGAAAGTGATGGGCGTGAAGCAACCTCACGCCAGCAGCTCCGTGACGACCTTCGGCCCTTCTTCGACGCCGGTGAGGCGGTAATCGAGGCCGGCGTAGCGATAGGTGAACTTGTGGTGATCGAAGCCGAGCAGGTGGAGGATGGTGGCGTGGAGATCGCGGATGTGGACGGGCTTTTCGGCAGCGGCGAAACCGAAATCGTCAGTGGCACCGTGGATGTGGCCGCGCTTCACGCCGCCTCCGGCAAGCCAGGTGGTGAAGCCGTAGGGATTGTGGTCGCGCCCGCGTTGTTTGCCAGCGTTGAGGCCGGGCGTGGGCAACTCGACGACCGGGGTGCGACCAAACTCTCCACCCCAGATGACCAGGGTGTCATCAAAGAGGCCGCGTTGCTTCAAATCGGTGAGCAGGGCAGCGATGGGCTGGTCCACCTTGGCGGCGAGTGGCTTGTGATCGAGCACATCGTCGTGGTTGTCCCAGGGCTGACCATCGCCGGTCCATAGCTGGAGGAAGCGCACGCCGCGCTCCAGTAAACGACGGGCGATGAGGCACTGGCGGGCGAAGGAACCCTCTGGGCCGGGCTTCACGCCATACATCTGACGAACGGCCTCTGGCTCCTTCATAATGTCAAAGGCATCACTGGCCTCCATCTGCATGCGGTAGGCGAGTTCGAAACTCTGAATGCGGGCTTCGAGCTGGGTGTCCTTTTGCCGCTCGGCGAGATGGCGCTGATTGAAGGCCAGCAACAAATCGAGCTGCTCGCGCTGGCGTTTGCTATCGAGCGCTCCGTTGCGGATGAACTCGACGAGCTTGTCCACGCTCTCGTGATCGGTGTTGACGTAGGCTCCTTGAAAGGCGCTGGGGAGAAAGCCTGCCTGCCAGTTTTTGGTGCGGCGGATGGGCATGCCGCCTGGGCACATGGCGATGTAGCCGGGCAGGTTTTGATTCATGGAGCCGAGGCCGTAGGTGATCCACGAGCCGAGGCTGGGACGATTGAGCCGCGCCTCGCCACAGTTGAGCAAACCGAGCGATGGCTCGTGGTTTGGCAGGTCCGTGTGCATGGAGCGGATGATGCAGAGATCGTCCGCATGCTGCGCGGTCTTGGCGAACAGCTCGCTGACCTCGATGCCGCTTTTGCCGTATTTTTGAAACGCATACGGTGACTTTAAGCCCGCACCAGTGGGGCGCTCGGTCTTCAAGGGCGAGGGAATCGCCTTGCCGTCATATTGATCGAGAGAGGGCTTCGGATCGAAGGTGTCCAGATGCGATGGACCGCCGTTCATGAACAGATGCACCACGCGCTTCGCCCTGGCGGGCAGCGGCGGCTGCCGCGCGGCGAGCGGGTTCAGTGAAATGGAGGACGTCTCCCCGAGCAGATCGCCAAGACCCATGGCACCAAAGCCCATGCCGATGCGGCCGAGCATGTCGCGGCGGGTGAGATGGGGGATGTGAGTCATGGGTTTTCGGAGGGGAGGACGACAAAGGAATGCGGACAGGGGAATGATTTTGCATTTATTCCTCTGTCCGCATTCCTTTGTCGTTTCTGTCTTTGGTTAGCGTGGTAATTTCGACGCGGGAGTGATTGAGGTTGATCCACTGGATGCCTTGAGTGGCAATGCGATCAAACACGGCCTGGAGCTGCTTGACGTAAGCAGTTTGATTCTCGTGCAGAGCTGTGACGATAAACGCCAGACTTGGGAAATGGGATTGGATGAGGTGGGTGCCCAGCTTTGTATCTCCCGACATCACATCGACTCTTTGCAAACACTCGGACTCGCCACCGAAGAAATGCACCAGGGCCTCGCTGTAAAGAAGGCTGTCCAGATGAGTGCCCCAATCGGCTAGCAAGGCTTTGAGCTGATCCATCATTCGCTGGCAGTTGGGTGTGAGGATCTGCCAGCCTGATGCCCGAAGCCGTGGGCTATGCCGATCCGAATCGGCCAACGCATTGCGAAGGAGCATGCCCTTGACCGTGGGTGAGCCAAAGTTCAGCAACTTGATGCGCTTTATGTTTTGCAGCATCGCGTAGTTATAGCACTGCGACTCGTGAGCAGCGGTAAGCGTCTGAGCGACCTTCAATTCATAGACCATCTGGTTCACCACCAAATCCAGGTAATAGACCTTGGTAAAGCTCCCATGGACCACTTTCAACGGCACCTGGGTGTGAACGATGAAGCCGTCAGCTCGCAGACGCAGAGCCAGTTCATTCTCATAGATCCGCTCATCAAATAGGCGGCCAAGCTCGTTTTGAATGGCGTAGGCATGGTTCATGACGGCATAGTCAACACGATCAAACTCGGCATCAGAGATATCGGTGAGTTCTAGGGTGCGATGGATGGCCATGATGGGAAGGGTAGAGGAACGACAGAGGAATGCGGACAAAGGAATGATTTTTGGTTCTGGCCTTTATTCCTTTGTCCGCATTCCTTTGTCGTTAATCACTAAACTGGAACTCATTGCCGATGAGGAGCACCTGCGCGAGCTGGGAGAGCGGGGTCTGCGGCGCTGGAGCTGGCGTGGCAGGGGCGCTGTTCACGAAGCGCAGCGCCATCTCGGCCTCGTCCGGTTTTGGGCCGCGCAGCAGCACACGCTGATACAGCGCCTCAAGGGTGCGGGCATCCACGACACCTCCGGTGTTGGCCTGGAGCGTGGCGGCGAGTTTGCCCGACTGCGCCTGGATGAAGGGCGAGTTGATGAGGAACAAGGCCTGCTGCGGCACGGTGGTGACAGAGCGCTGAGGGCTGTGAATGTCAGGATTCGCAAAGTCAAACATGGCGGGCACGCTGGCCTGCACTTCACGGTCGATGAAGAGGTAGAGGCTGCGACGGGTGTCCACCTCCGGAGCGGCGAGTGGTGTGGCGCGTCCACCTGCATTCGCGACATTCAGCGAGCCGCAGACAGCGAGTGTGGAGTCACGCATCTGCTCGTAGTCGAGCCGCAGGCGGTTAAAGCGCGAGAGCAGGGCGTTCTCCGCGTCCTTCACGTCTTTGTCCGGTGTGCTGGCGCAGCTCTGCTGGTAGGTGCGCGAGTTCAGGATGAGGCGTTGCAGCTTCTTCAGGCTCCAACCTTCCTCCATGAAGGTGGCGGCGAGGAAATCGAGCAGTTCCGCCTGTTCGGGCCTCGGCGTCTGCATGCCAAAATCGCTGGGCAGGCTCACCAGAGGCTTGCCAAAGTACAGCATCCACACGCGGTTCACCATCACGCGGGCGGTGAGCGGATTTTCCTTGCTGGTGATGCTCTGTGCCAACTCCAGCCTGCCGCTGCCCCTCGAGAACTTCTGCCCGCCAAACATCGTCAGGAAGCCGCGTGGTGCGAGTGCTCCCTGACGTGCCGGATTGCCACGAATGAAGATGTTCACATCCGCTGGTTGCGGACGATCCTGCATGGTCATGGCGCGAAGAGGTGCGCCGGGATCTTCGACAGCGAGCTTCTTGATCTCATTATCAATCTCCTGCATGCGCAGGCTGTCCTTCACGTTGAAAAACTGGTCGATGCCATCCGCAGGCACCGACATCGGCGACATGGGAGTTTGCAGTAGTCCGCGCATTTCCAGCCACGGCGGATTCTCCGGCACGAGACCGCTGACGCATGCGAGGAAAGCCTGCTGATAGAACGCGGCGACATCGGCGAAGTTCTTCGGTGGCGGTTTAGTGGCCAAAATATCTCGTAGAACTTGATTCGCACCGCTCTCGGGTTTGGCGAGGCGTTGGGCCAGCTCGGGTGCCTTCGCTGCGAATTCAGGCTCCAGTAGCTTGGCAAACTCTGTCCACGCGAGCATGACTGGATGCGGTTGCGGCACCAGCGCGTAGGTCGTGAGGAAGTCGCGCCACTTCGTCGCCACACTCTCGCGAAACATCTCCGTGGCCGCAGTGGCTTTGAATGCGTCCGGCGTCATGGCAGTCGCACGCTGGGCAAAGAGCAGGTAGTCGCGCATTTTGTCCGGCTTGCGCAGTTCGCTGAAAACCTCCTCGCGAAACGCTTTCTTTTTCACATCCACCGCCGCCACCTTCTGTTTAAACGCCGCCGCTGCCGCCGCATCCGGTGCTTCGCCGATGATCGGAAACTCCGGTGGCACGACGCAACTGTTCATCACGCTGTAGAGCGCATAGTAGTCTGCCGTTGGCACCGGATCATATTTGTGATCATGGCAGCGTGCGCAGGACACGGTGAGACCCATCAAGCCGCGTGAGATCACATCAATACGGTCGTCGATCTGCAAGGTCCCATCGCCCACGAAGCTGTCATTCACGGTGAGAAAACCAAGCGCCGCCAGAGAACCCACTGGCTTGCCGGGAGCCTGCAAATGATCCGCCGCGAGCTGCTCCGTGATGAACTGGTCATAGGGCAGATCATCGTTGAGCGCCTTCACCACCCAGTCGCGATAGGTGTGGGCATTCGGGAGACGATTGTCCGCACCAGGACCCGCGTAGCCCCAGGTATCCGCGTAGCGTGCCACATCCAGCCACATGCGTCCGATGCGCTCACCATAGCGCGGAGAAGCCAGCAGCTTGTCGATCAACGCCGCCGCCGCATTCGGCAGGCCTCCCGCTGCCGCTTGTTTGAACTGCTCCACGTCCTCGTAGCTCGGCGGTAGCCCCGTGAGGCTCAGATGCAGCCTGCGGCACAGCACCCTCGCATCCGCCGGTGGTGCAAAGTCCAGGCCCGCCTTTGCCAACTTCTCAGCAACCAAGGCATCCACCGAAGTCGGCGTTGCAGGTTTGGCGATGGGCTTGAAGGCCCAATGCTCTTGCCACTTGGGCTTGTTCTGGCCCACCGCCGCCTCCTTCGGCCATGGCAGCCCCATTTTCACCCATTGCACCAGCGCCTCGATCTGCGCCGATGCAAGCTGTGGCTTCTTCGTTGGCATCGGCTCCACACCCGGCGCATGGCGCACCGATTTGATCAGGGAACTCGCCTCAGGATCACCCGCGATGACGACCTTGCCCACATCCGTGCCACGCAACAGCGCCTCCCGCGAATCCAGCCTCAGCCCGCTCTTCGCCTTCTCAGCGCCATGGCATGAGTAGCAATGCTCCGCGAGCACCGGCCGCACATTCTTCTCAAAAAACACGACCTGCTCCGCACTGAAGACCACCTCCTGCGCCACGACGCTTTTCGATGCGATGCCTATCAGGGTGAGGATACGAGTGAGGTTCATTTCAGAGGTCTATTCATAAGCCGCCAGATGCGAAAGTTTAACGACTGATCGTGTGACAAAACGCTGTTCCAGCAGGATTGGCGGTCAGTGGCTCAGCACCTCCACGCGAACATCTCGAAGCGTGAGCCCGAGCCGCCCACGACTGGCTTTCGGCGCAAAGACCTCGGGGTTGAGGTTGAAGTGGACCATGCGGAGATCGGCGGGGTTGCCAGAAACGGCAGATGTTTCGGGAAACCTAGCTTGCATGGCGTGGATGGCGTTCTTCAACTCTGTAGCGGTCACGCGGACGTCATAGCGCCGATATTCCGCAAACGGCTGCGAGGTAAAAAGAGCCGAATCTTTGCCGGGATGCATCCACTGGCTCTTGTTGTTCAGCGCGGAGTAGAGAATGGGAATCTGCGTGCCGCCCTCCCAGCCATCGAAATGCACCGTGTCTGGGAACTGGCTCTCTGGGCGCATGTCGAAGAGATTGGCGGCAAGCCAGAACTGCTTTTGAGAGAGTGTGTCGAGGAAAAGGAAGTTCACGGTGACGTAGGGCTGTGCCTCTCCCTCGCGAGAAGCCGTGGGCACTTTCATCTCGAAGCTCATCACCAGTTCCACGCCTTCTTTGGCAAACGGCATCGGCGCTTTCGCGAAATCCCACCACCAATACGCTGGCGTGATCGGCAGCAGCGAGCCGAGCGCGGGTCGTGGATGATCCGAATCAATCCAGATGCCGATCTCGCGACCATGCACCTGCACGGCGGTGCTGTTTACGTCTGCCATCGGCCCGAATTGAAAGCCTGCTGGCACTTTCAAACCTGTGAATGCACTCGCATCCCATGCCTGCGACACGATGAGCGTGGTCTTACCGTAATTCCCAATGCGCACATAAAACGTCTCGCTCTCTGGATGCACCTCACCGATCACGCACGCGGCGGCGGCCTTGGCGTCGCTGATGGCGGGTTGATGGAAAAACGTCTCGATCACTCGCGCATCAGGTGTTTGAGCAGCCAGACCGTTGGCAGCCATCCAGGCAAAAATGAGAAGACGATGGGGCTGCATGAGAAGGCAATGAAACGCTGATCAAACCTCTCTTCTTTGGGTGGCTAAGGCAGCGTTGGTCACAGATTTGCTGCGGCGGGCGCGGTCTCATCTGAGGCGGCCGGCAGGCGCTTGAAGCAGATCGCTACCGACACGAGCAACAGCACCAGCGCCGAGAGCAGTAGCCCCGACGCGGTCATCACGAAGAAGCCGATGAAGTGTTCGCGTCCTGGAAACAGACCGCGAGCGAGCATCACGCCGACATAGCCGAGATAACCAATGGCATCGGCGAGATACATGAGGAAGCCAAGGTTTCCTCGTTCGCGCGTCAGGGCGATGAACCGCTCGAAGATGGTGGTATGCACGGCGACGTAGGGCACATACATGCCCACGCCAAGGAGCACCATGAAGGCGAATAGAGAAAGGATGCTCCGGTGATGAGCCCAGAGCGCCAGCAGACCGATGACGAGCCCGGCGATGGATAGCAGCAGCCCAGTGAAGAAGGCGCGGCGGTTGTCCTTCACGAGCACGAGCGCGCCATTGGCGATGACGACGACGAGCGTGACCCACAGCTCGGATTGAGTGAAGACAGCAGGTTGCGATGCATGGCCGAGGCCGCCCCAGATCTCGGGGGCGAAGTCGGCACGCAGGCTGCGCAGGATGGTGATGAGCAGATAGGCCAGCACGATACCCAGCAGGCCGAGACCGTGACGCCTCAGCAGCGCGATGCGCTCGGCTGCGGTCATGGGCGTGCGGCGAGAGCGTGCGGCTTCATCGTCCTGAGTGGGCGGAGGGATTTGCTTGAGCATCCAAACAAACACCAAGAGCGGTGCCAGAAAGAGAAGCCCGGCGGTGAACGGCATCCAGCGCTCGGTGATGCCGCTTTGCAAAAGCAGCGCACCGGCTGACTTCGACACCCCGTCGGCGAGGATAAAGCTGGCGCACAATCCGGCGACGAACACCTCGGTCATGCACCGGCCTTCCACAAAACCGAGCACCAGTCCGAAGACCATGCCGAGCGCGAGTCCGTTGATGAATACGCAGACGGCATCCAGCGGTGCAGGCACGATCGCAAAGAGCAGCAGCGCGAGATGCGCGATGGCGATGAGGCCGAGAAAGGCGCGAGCGCGGCCAGTGGCGGTCATTTCAGCGATGACTTTGATGCCAATGAACTTCGACAGCATGTAACCGATCACCTGCGCCGTCACGAGCCATGCCTTGGTCTCAGCACCACCGAATCCAGCGGCGGTGAAGGGCTTTCGAAAGCCATACATGCACGCATACGCGCCGAAAGCAGCCAGCACACACCACAGCGTGAGGAACCAGGGCCGCGCCATCCAGCGCGTGAGGAACGGATGATGACTCATGCGGCGGAGCGGACAAAGGTTTGCAGCAGCGGGACGAACGAGTCGAGGTCCGGCGTCGCCATCTCGGGCACCTTGCCCATGTCGTCATAGCGGCGCACTCGCACGGCGAGGTCAAAGTGCGGCTCGCTCTCGAATTCGCGCGCTTCGTCCGCGTTCATCGGACCGCCTTGCAGATGCAGGCTCGTGCGCGAGGCATCGGAGAGACCATCAAGATAGGCCGGTTCCTTCCAGCAGAGATAGCGCTTCGCCGCGACGTGCAGTCGGCACGCATCGACGATGTCATCGGTGAAGAGCGGCTTGAGCTTTTGATAGCCGATGTGCTCATGCCGGGCATCCACGCCATGAGTAGCGATGTCTTCACCGAGCTGATGACAAAGATGCCCGTAATCATCAAGCAACGCGGCAGCGACGACGACCGGCGGCTCGCCCGCTTCCTGAGCAAAGGTCGCGCATTGCAGCGCGTGCTGCAGCTCGGTCACGTCTTCACCATAATGACGATGACCGTGCTCACGATAAGTTCGCAGCACGTCGTCGAGGTTGGTTGGAGTCATGGTGTGGAGTGTTGAAGTTTGAAACCCAGGTCAAAGAGGTTTGCCGCGACAAGTCCGTGACATTCACCGGCTCATCGAGATGGCCACCCGCGCCCAGCGACGTGTCGCTGACAACGCAAAGCCTTCGTCCAACTGCGCTAGCGACAGCGGCGGACTAACGAGCGAAGCCCACGGCAGCGTTGATTGCGTGAGGAATGCCACGGCCATGTCGAGATGACGCGGCGCGTAGTTGTGAAAGCCGCGCACGCTTACGCAGCCGCGAATGATCGCCTCGCCAGTGAGGTTCAAGGCGGAATCGGGATGCACCATGCCGACAAAAAGATAGTGCCCGCCGGGACGCAGGAAGCGCAGACCTTCGTTCACGATAGATGGGACGCCCGCCGCCTCGATCACCACATCCGCGCACTTCGCGGGCACGTCCACGCACAGCATCGCCTCGCCGCCAAAATCCGCCACACTTGCGAGCCGTGCTTCATCCGTGTCCACCACGATCACCCGCTCGACACCCGCTGCCCGCAGCAACGCGCAACCGTGCAACCCGAGCAAACCGGCACCCTGCACCACCGCGACATGGCACGGCGATGGCAAATGCTCGGTGACATTCGCCATTGTCGCGAGCGAGCAGTTCGCTGCTGCCGCGACGGCATCTGGCACGTTTTCAGGCACTTCCACGAGATGCGTCCCAGCCCGGAGAACGATGTGCGTGGCATAGGTGCCATGCAGCCCGCTGGCCTCATGCAGCGTGGCATGACCATATTTAAAAACACGCTCACACTTCTGCGGCAGATTCCACTGCGTGCAGGCCGCGCATTGCCCGCAGCTATCGGCTGAACTCCAGGTGACGCGCCTGCCCATCCATCGCTCGCGCCCTTCGCCCGCCGCGATCACACGCCCCACACCTTCGTGACCCAGCACGCAAGGCGTCGGCTCCATGCGCCTGCCAGAATGCGTGTGCAGGTCAGAACCACAAATCGTCGCCAGCGCGATCTCCACCGCCAGCTCCCCGGCATGGAGCGATGCAGGCAAAGGCATCTCCGCGATGCGGAAAGGTTTTCCTGCTTGGTCAAAGATGGCGGCGCGGGCGTTCATGCGGCGTGAGTTTCGATCCAAGCTGGCAGCTCCGCGATGCTCCTCAGCACGACATCCGCCCCGGCTTCTTTGAGGCGCTTTTCAGCCTGCTCGATTCTTTGCTGCCGTTCCTCGGCTGAGAGCGATTGCAGCGCTTCCAGGCTCAGCCCTACTTCGTTGCCGCATTCGCTGAGACCGATGCAGATCATGCCGGCGTTGCGCCCTTCTGCCATGTCGGCGGGTGTGTCGCCGATCTTGATACTGCGCGACATGGGATACACGCCGCATTGTTCCGCGATGCGGAAGCAAGCCCAAGGCGCAGGGCGACCTTGCGGCACTTCGTCAGCACAGATCACGACTTCAGGTTCAATGCCCGATGCGCGGGCGACAGGCTCCAGCACATCCATCATCGCACGGATGTAGCCCGTGGTGCTGCCGATGCGAATGCCGCGCTCGCGCAGCCAATGCAGGGTTTCAACCGCACCCGGAATCGGTGCTGCGTGAACAAGCAACTCGGCGGGCAGCAGTCGCGCAAAGTCGTCATAGATGGCCTGCACGAGTGTTTCGCCAGGCTCGCGCTTCAGCTCGGATCGCACTCGTTGGACGATCTCAGCATAGTGAAGGATCTCGCGCACATGATCCCGTTTGTGGGCCCCCATCGGCTTGCGTGCGATCTCGTCGCTGATCGGCAGACCCGCGTTTTCGAACGCACGATGAAAGGCCGCGAGCGGCGCGCAGCAGCCGAAGTCCACTAGGGTTCCAGCCCAGTCGAAGATGATGAGGCCAGGTAAGTTCATGAGTTCCAGGATTGAATGGTTTGTTGCGCTAGGCCCCAGCTCAGCGTCATGCCGAGTCCACCCATCGCGGTGACCATGGTCACACGCTCACGCGGATGCAGCACCACCTGCGTTTGGCCGATTTTGCTCTTCAAATAAATGCCCTGCCAGCGACAGGCGATGCGCAGATCCGGGATGATCGCAAAGTCACGCAGTGCGCCGAGGATGAGTTCATCCACCTCCGGCTGGCTGCCGGGCGGCAGGTCCTGGCCATACTCGTGTGAGTCGCCCAGCGTGAGCGTGCCATCATGATGCTGCGCAGCGATGACATGCACGCCCCAGCGATGATGCTCCGGCAGCTCCGCCTCCAGCCGCATGCGCAGCTTGGCCGTGCTGGGGCAATCACGAAACGCGGGATAGTGGCACAGCGTCAGGTCGCTGACAAAAATGGCTCCGAGTTCAAATCCCGCCCGCTGCGGCACCGTGCGCATCATTTGCAGACGACACGGCTGGATCTGCGCCGACGCCAGCTCTCCAGGAAAGAACAGCCGCATTTCCTCACCTGCGGCGATGACGAGCTGATCGAAGGCAAACGTCCGGCCATCAGCGGTGTCCACGCTGTCCGCATGAACCTTCACCGCAGGCGTGCCGAAGTGGATCGTCACCCCGAGCTGCCTCGCGTAATCCGTCAGCGCCGGGATGGCCGTTGGCGTGTGGATGACCGTTTCCTCGCTGCTGAACAAAGCCCCGCGCAGCCCCTGCGGATTCGCTGCCGGAAAGCGTCGCGTGACTTCCTCAGCCTCCAGCAGTTCGAAGTCACCATTCGCCGCGCTGAACTCATTCAGCACACTCCACGCCTCCTCGCGGTAGGCGAGACTCAGCGAACCTTTGTCACTGTGCCAGATGCCTGCGGCTGCCGCGATCTGCTTCCACCGCTTCACCCCAAACAGCGCCTGATCACGCTCCGGCCCAAACGCACAACCGATGGGCCACAACGTGCCGAAGTTCCGAATCGAAGCCCCCAGCGCACGTCCATTGCGCTCCAAGATTGTGACGGAATGTCCAGCCTCTCTCGCCGTGACGGCATGAGTGAGACCAATGACGCCTGCGCCGATGATGAGAACTCGCTGTGATGCCATGCGTGGTAGGGAAGGGCGGAATCAGTGGCTCGCATGACGACGATGTCCAGTGTCAGCGAGCTTGAAATGCGGCCTCGGTTTCGATGATTCAATCCAGATGCCGATCTCGCGGCCGTGCATACGCGCGGGGCCGAATGGATGTCTCTGGCGAGCACCAAACTGAACACCCAGCGGGCTTTGAGTTCGGTGAAGTTGCTCGTATCCCACGGTTGCGGCACAAGAAGATTGCTGAGCGAAAGCAGCGCGAGGTCGGTTGGATGGGTGGGTGGCGTTTTGGGCAATCGAATCGCCAATCCTTCGGGAAGCCAGCCAAAGTAAGAAGGAGTAGCTAGAGCACCAGGACGATAATCCTAATGAGCCGCGTCATGCCGATGGCTCGTGGCGTGGGATCGCTCTGATCCTCCCATCAGTCGCGGTCACGACTGGTGAGCGAGTGACGGGGAGCCACGGCGGCGATGAGTGCCACCAGCACGGCACCCCAAATCCACGCGGGAGGAATGAAGTCAGTGATCATGGCGAAGTCTGTTTCAAGTTGAGGAGAAAAGCGATTAACTGATTCAAGCTCTCCTTCGCCTCGCCAAGCTGAGTGCCAGATGGGACTTGGTTTGAATCCCCGAGCTCAAAGGTGCCAGCGGGGAGGTTGAAGAAATACCACGCAGGCTCGAACTGGATGAAGCGGCAGTTTTTGTCGAGGGCACTCTGGGTCCAGGCGATGATCTCCTTCGGCTTCGTGTCCATGTAGGTGAAGTTGTGGAGCCAGCTTTGATTCGAGAGGCCGTAGCCTGCGGCTCCATCTTGGGGGAAGGACTCGACGGCGGTGTGCCAGGTGCTGAGGCGTGGAATGGAGGCTTCATTCGGCTCGTTGTTGTTGTAGGTCACGGTGACGACGCCAGGATGCAGGCGCAGCAGGGCTTTGACCTGCTCCGTGTAGCGGGGCATCTCCTTGTCCCACGGCGAAAAGGGCATCCAGCCAAAGTCAGTCCACTGCACAAACATGGCGTGCTCTTTGGCGAAACGGATGAAGCCCTCCGCGAGATCGGAGCGAAAGAAGGTGTCGGCAGGCAACTTATCGCCCGGGCGTTTCAGTTCCGGGTTCGTGGTCTTCATCGCCCGGATGCCGTAGTCCTGACCAAAGACTTCCATGAAACGCAATCCGACGAGCGAGGCACCATAAGTGGTCTTCAGCTCGGCAAGCTGCTCCAGCGAGATCGACAAGCCGTGGCTGGAATCAAACGGCGCATTCGCAGGACCATTCGCGCCGAGGGTGAAGCTATCCGACGAGATAACATCGAGCACGAAGGGCATTTTATGCGCCACCAGCGTGTCGAGCGCCAGCGTGAGGCGCACTTTGTCTTTGACCATCGGATTGAGCAGCACACTCACGTCGTAGCGCTCTCGCAGCGGCTCCAAGACCTGCACTATTCGCGTGAGTGCCTCCACCTCGCCATTCGCGACAACGCCGTTGCCGAAGCCTTGGTCGATGGAAAAGATGAGGTTGGTTTTGGGTAGAGCGGCGAAGACTGGGGAACCAAGGATAACCAGAGCTAGGAGCAGTTTCATTTCAGAAACCTACGCTCTCGATCCATCGGATTCGCAGGCGAATCGTGCCGTCTTTAGCTTCATTCCATCACGACAACATCAACGCCACCAGAATCCCCTTGCAAGCTCGGACGATTCTCTCCCCATACTCGCATGTCACTCCTCCCGCGCTCCAAAGAGGATCCCTGGCAGCTCAAGACGGCTCCAGGCACGGCTGAGTTCACCATGCACACGGACACGAACAAGGAAGGCGTGGCCGTGCTCGTCTGCACCGTGGGAAAGACAGTACTGCACTATGATGCTCGGTGCCTTGCTGATCTCCATGCGATGCTCAAGAAGCATGGCGACTGGATGGACCTCGGTGGCGCAGACGAGCAAAAATCCGCCAAGGACGGCACCGTGGAGGCCTGGGGCCGTTCAGCGGACAATCCCATCGGCGGCTGGTATGGACTGAAGAAAGGATTGCGAGGAAGATTCGGCGTTTATATCCCGCCGCTCATGGAAGCGCTTGGACTCTGCGAACTGGAGCATCAGCCGAAGAACAACCGGATGCGGGCGAAGTAGCGTTGTTGTTGATCACTTCGGCTTTGCCCACTCTGGCCGTTCCTCGATCACATAGTCAGCCACGAGATACTCCTGGCCGTTGCGGAGGATGTAGAGCTTCACGGGATGGCCCACGCCGTACATGTAGAGCCACTTCTGGAAGTCGGCCACGCTGAGGATGCGATTGTAGGAGAACTGGACGAGGATGTCGCCTTCGCGGATGCCCATTTTCTGTGCGGGGCTGTTTTCCCAGATCTCCTCGATGGCGATGCCGCCGTGATGCTTCTTCGCGGTCGGAAAGAAGCGCTTTTCAGTGCCATTCAGGGTTCGCACCGCAAAGCCGGTCCAGGGGGATTTGAGGCTGCGCTTCGTTTTGAGGCTGTCGTAGATGTTGAAGCACAGGTTGATGGGCAGCAGATGCGTCTCGGCGGTGTTTTCGGCATGTCCAGGCTCAGCGGCGGGTTTAAAGCCGGTGTAGATGGCCGCCACCTCGCCGCTATCGGCATAAAAGACGGGGCCGCCGGTGGATTCAGCCGGGATCGTGAGCTTGGCGCGAAACATCGTGGCAGCGAGGCTATGCTGGTAGCACTGCTTGGTGTTCAAAGCGGTCACCTGGCCTTCGATGAGCTTCAAAGTGCCGTTTTCGAGCGAAACGGCCTGCAAAGTCGCTTCGGGTGCTGGTTCGCGTTTCATGGCCGAAGTGACCGGCGTGAAGGTTTCGTCGGTTTGAAGCTTCAAGATGCCCAAATTGATCGTCGGCTCGACGCCGATGATTTCTGCCGCGTAGCGTTTCGAGCCAGAACTGATTTCGAAATGGTCAAAGAGGCGTTCGGAGGCCTTATCGACAAGGTTGTCGTAGTTCGTGAGCACAAAGCCTTCCTTCTCGACGATGAAACCGAGTCCGCGAGCCTCCAGCGGCTGCTTCATGCCGCCGTGAATGCGCACGACGCCGCGATCCGGTGTTTCGGCGATCAAAGAGACACTCAACAGCAAAAAGGTGAGCAACGATTTCATGGAGCAAAGGATTGATTGAAGGGATTCGACTCCGTGCCGGGCGTAATGCGGATGAAAGCATGCTGCGTAGCGGTGTGGCAGGCATTGCAGCTCTGAATGATCGAATCGACGCCAGCGAGCATCCGCTCCTTGTCTTTGGCGGCCACGGCCTCTTGCATGGATGCATACGCCGGATGCGCCAGGCGGTCGATCAGCAGCGCGATGGGCAGGTTTTCATACTCGGGTGCTTCGGTTTGGATCTTGCGAAGCTGTTCCTGGCTTTCATGAAGGTAAAAAGCGGCCAGCTCGGCGTTTCCGGCATCGGCTGAGAGGGCGAGCTTGTGCGTAAGCCGCTGTAGATCGCCCATGAGCAAGGCGAGTTCAGGTGTGGCAGTCGATTCATCGACCGGAGCGAGCTGCGCTCCGGCCACGGCGGCGAACGCGAGGATTTTCCAATTCATGCTGGACGCATCCGCATCAGGCCGAAGGCGGACAAGAAACCGTCTGTGACGATTCTGATGCCTGGGCCAGCAGCATTGTGGCAGGCAGCCAGAAGAGCAGCGTCTCGAAGCGTGGCAGCGTGAGCAGGTGCGCCAAGGATTCTCCGTCGAAAAGGAGTGCCGTGATGCCAAAGGCGAGCAGTGCCGGCCACCGTGCGTCCCCCTCACATGCACAGGAGACGGCCCGGCGGGTCAGGCGGATCATCACCAGCAGCAGCAAGGCGGCACCGGTGAGGCCGCCATGCACATAGGTGGCAAAGAACGCGCTGTGCAGATGACCTTTGAGCTCCATGAATGATGGATCGAGCCGCTGCTGCCAGCGGGCACGCGTCCCCCACTGGCCGATCCCGATGACGTGCCGCCAGGGTGTGTCGAGACTGCTCCAGCCCGCATGGTAGATGGAAAAGCGGCCTTCATAGGACCGTGCGAGCGCTTTTCGGACCGGCCTGGCCACCGCCACTGCCGAGGCGGTCGACTTGGCAGGTGCGGGCGTGAGCAACCCGGTCATCGAGTAGAGTGCAAAGGCGGTCACGAGCACGACCTGCGGCTTCCAGCCCTTGCGCCAACCATGCATCAGCAGCAGAACCGCATGCGCGGTGAGCAGCGCCAGCATGGTGCCACGGCTGCCTGAGCAAAACGCCGCCGTGGTGAGCACGAGCGCGGAGGCGGCTGTCCAGCGCGTGATTCGCAGCACGCAGAGCCACATCGCCGCGAAGCCGAAGATGAGGCCGGTGCAGACCGCGTTGAGCCCGCCATACACCAGCAGATTTTCCAGGCGGTAGTCCACGAAGTTTACGCCATAACGATGGAAGTGCCATCCCAATGAAACCAGCGCCGCCAGCGCCGAGAGATGGCCGTTCCACCTTCCGCAGCGATCCAGCGAGTGATGCAAATGGCACAGCAAAATGAGGAAGAGAACCAACAAGGCCGTACTGAGGATGCCAAAGGCCGATTCCGCGCCGCTACTGAAAAGCGAGCGCAGCGCCATCCAGCCAAGAAAGAGCGACACAGGAGCGAACGAAGCCATGGGTGGCAGACGCAGCCCGCGCAGGCAAAACAAAGCACCGAAAATGAGCCAGCCGACGTGACACAACACATTCGGAAGCACCGAATGACCCGCGATGAAGCCTGTGACGACCACGAGCCGCCGCGTGTCCGGAGTGAGTAGCCTGTGTGGGATGGTGGATGATGTGATGATGCGGCTGCGCATGCCAGTTCATCGCACGATTGGCAAGCTTCAACACAACGCGTGCCAGAGTTAAGGGTGCTTATGTGACAATATACTCACTGCCAAAAACGTCGCCGTGCAGCATGCGACGTTGGTTCAATTGAAGCTACTTCATGCGGCGAACTTTAACCCCCAAGTTCGTCATGCTCCAAATCCCCCCTTCCGTTGCCACCAACGTCTTCGTTCGCGCGGTCGCGATTTATATCTTAGGTCTGCTCTTCTTCTTTCTGATGTGTGGCATGACGAATGCGCAGACATCGCTGTCCGTCGGTGATGTGCAACTCCTCGGCGTTACAGCTGATGCGCCGGACTCGTATGCTTTCGTGCTTTGGAAGGACATCGCGGCGGGGACGCTCATCCGTGTCACGGACAACAGCTTCACCAGCACGGCAGGCACGACGCTGCTGAACGGGAATGAAAACAACATGACGCTCACTTTTGGCTCGGCACTCACCGCCGGCACGGTGATTCGCTATCAGGACGGCGTGGGCGTCAGCGTCTCCAGCGGCACGGCACCGACGTTGAGCGGAACGCTGAGCGGCACAGCCAATGGGGGTGATCAGGTGTTCCTTTACCAAGGCACGAGCATCATCAGCGGGAATACCACCTTCTCCGGCACGCTGCTGCATGGTTTCAACATCGCAGACACGAACTGGCTGGCCTCCGGCACGGCCACCAACAGTGCCTCCTACCTGCCTTCCGTGCTGAATGTGACCGATGGCAGCTTTGACAGTGCAAATCTCGACAATGTCGAGTACACCGGTGTTCGCAGCGGACTCACTACCGGTTTTTTTCGAGCGGCTGTGTCCAACATCACGAACCATGGCGGAAACGATACCGCTTTGACGCTCAATGCGGGCGGTTTCAGCCTTCAATCCAGCGCCAGTGTGAACTGGGATGCCAACGGCACCACGGCAGGCACGGGTGGCACCGGCACGTGGGACACGACGACCACAGATCGCTTCCGCAACGGCGCATCAGGCACGACGAGCTTTCGTTGGGTCAATAGCAGCGCAAGTAATGACCACACGGCAGTGTTTGGCGGCACGGCGGGCACGGTAAGCCTGGCGGCGGGCGGTGTGACGGCCAGCGGACTGCAATTCGAAACCAGCGGCTATACGATTCAAAGCGACACGCTCACTCTGGCAGGCGCCACGCCTCTGATCTCGGTCTCGACGGGAACAGCCACAATCACCTCGGTGCTGGGCGGCAGCGGTGGATTTGAAAAAACAGGATCCGGGACACTCGTCCTCGGCTCCGCAAACACCGCAAGTGGCCCAGTCAGCATCTCGGCTGGTAGTCTCGCGGTGAAAAACACCACCGGCTCCGCCACTGGCAGCGGCAACGTAACCGTCACTAGCAGCACCATTCTCGGCACCGGGCGCATCTCACCTGCACCGAACGGTTCGGTGATTCTGGGCGGCGCGGCCATCGTCTCGGTCGGTGATGCGGGCGACACGAGCGGCAAAACGCTGATCTTTACGCCTGCGAGCGGCACGATGAGCACCACATTTCAGGCCAACAGCGTTCTGGAGCTGGATCTTTTCACGGGTGCAGGCTCTGGCGACAACAGCGGCATCGGCACGGCGGCGGATACGCTTCTATGGGGCGGCACGCTCGCGCTGGGGAGCAATGTGAAGCTGCGAGTGAACAATCCCAACAACATGACAACCTTTGCCGAAGGCGATTCTTGGAAGGTGCTGGACTGGACGACCTTCGGTGGCAGCGCGCCGACGGGAACCTTTGAGGCCTCCATGCTCGAGCTACCCTCGCTCACCGGCCTGCTGGCCTGGGACACGAGCAACCTTTATACAGCAGGCACGATCGGAATCATCCAGGTGCCGGAGCCTTCAAGAGCGGTTTTGATGCTCGGCGGGCTGGTGGCGATCGTGATTCGGCGCAGAAGGTAATCGGGAGGTTTAGTTGGTCGAGCTTACGGTTACCACGCGTGTTTGGAAACCAACCCGTGACAGCGGAGGGAGATAGCCATCCGTAGGCTGCCGTGGAGTTTACCAAGTGTCCCGCTCATCTCGACGGAGCGAGATGGCTACTTTGATGGCGCAACTTTCGCTGACGCGTCGAGAAAGGTAACGTTTTCAAAGGAACAGCGGATCAACTCGATGCTAGGCAGAGCGTGGCAGATGCTTTTGCGCTTTGAAGGTGAACTTCGCTTCTTTTTGAGTCAGACGAGCTGCGAACGGCGGCGACGCAGATTCAGCGCGAGGAGGCCAAAGAGGCCCAAAACGGCCCGCGAGGGCTCAGGCACGGCACCGGCGGCGAGGGAGGCACCGCTGTCGTCGTAGGCCCAGTCTTTGATGAGGCCGCCGGAGGTGTTGTTGGTGAAGACGAGGCGCATCCAGCCGTAGTAGGGGCCGGAGGAGGTGTCGGTGGTGAAGCGGAAGCCGAGGTAGGCTTCGCTGCTGACTTGGAACTGGTTGGCGGCGGGGCCGAGATGGGCGTTGGGACTGCCGCTGCCGCCGAAGCCGCTGGAGTAGGTCAGCGCGGCTCCGACGACATCGCCCATGTTGAGGCGGAGGATGGGATCGAGATTGCCGGAGGCGAGGCGGGCGGGCTGGAAGGCGCTGCTATTTGCCACGCCGGCACCGCCGAAGAAGGGATTGATGTCCCAGCCGGTGATGGCGCTCGTGCTGGAGGTCATCGTGTCCACGTTGATGTAGATGCCCGTGAGGTTCGTGGGGATGGCGAGGTTTTGCAGGCCGCTGTAGATGACGGCCGCGTTCGCGGAATGACGAATGGCGAATGACAGAATGACGAAGGCGAGAAGGCGAGAAGGCGTTTCATGAGTCGGGAAGGTTTAGTTGGTGCTCACGGCGACGCGGAAGAACTGGGCTTTGCGGCCATCGCTGAGGAAGAAGGGGTAGTTCACGGTGACGACCTGCATCTCGCCGTCGTCGGCGATGACGGTGGGGGTGACGATGCTGGACTGCCAGATGCCGAGATCGGAGCTGAACTGGACTGTATAGGTCAAACCGGCGGCGACGTGGTTTTTGCGTCGGCAGAAGACGGCGCGGAAGTCCACGCCGTTCGGGATGCTCTCAGCGGAGAGGGTGGGGTCACCACGACGGGTGATGCTGCCGCCGCTGACCTCGAGCACGCCGCCGTCGCTGGCGGCGGGATTGGTGCCGAAGGCGTATTCGAGTAAAGCATTGTTCGCATCGCCATCGGTGTTGGTGGTGGAGTCATTGACGGCGGGATTGGTGCCGTTGGCAGTTTCCCAGGCGTCGCTGAGGCCGTCGCCATCGCTGTCGATGACGGTGGCGACGATGCTGACGTTATCGAGGCCGACGATTTGGTCCGGCGAGGTCTGGTCGGCATTGTCATCCACCCAGCGGAGGCGGAGCTGCGATCCGGCGTTCCAGTTGCTACCGAGGCTGATCGTGGTGAGGGCGGTAATGCTAGTGCCGGTGGTATTCGGCACGCTGGTGATGGATGGATTCAGCGTGCTGGCATTGGTCCACGTGGTGCCGCCATTGAGACTGAAGAAGAGCCTATAACCTGGCAGTTCATTGGCAGTGCCGACAGCGGTATAGCGCAACGTATCGTAGCTGATCTTGAGGGCGTCGATTGTTGCACCCGTGCCATTGGTGAGCAGGAGCTGAAAGGCCATGCCAGCGACTCCGGTGGGCGAACTGACAAGCACGCGATTGGCGGCATTGCCAGCTAGGTTGGCAGCGTTGAAGCCATTGTTGTTAGTCACAGAAGGCGTGGTGATGGAGGTGAGACCGCCAGCGGCGCTCACCATGGCGGCGACATCACTGGCGGCGATGCTTGTGGTCCAGGTGGTTTTTGAGGTGGTGCTGGCTCCGTTCCAGACGGTCCAGGTGCCCGGCGGTGTGGTGCCGGTGGTGCCCATCGAGTCAAAATTCTGCGTGAGGCTGCCGAGGAAGTTGCCGGGCGGTGTGAAGGTCACGCTCACACCTGCGGAGGTGGTGGTGCCTCCATCGTTGTCGATGGCGACGGCGCTCAGTGTGTAGGTGCCGACAGCGATGCCGCTCCAGTTGAACGTGAATGGCGCGGTGTTGTCCTCACCGAGCTTGGTGCTGCCTTGATAAAACTCGACCTTCGTGATGCTGCCATCGGTGTCTGCGGCATTGGCGGCGATCGTGAGCGTGCTGTTCTCCGTGCTGAAACCGCTGGCTGGGGAGGTGATGCTCACGGTAGGCGGCATGTTGGCCGGATTGGTGACGGTGATGTTCACGACTGCTGAAGTGGTGCTCGCACCTTGATTGTCCGTGGCGATGGCGGTGAGGGCGTAGGAGCCGGAAATGGCCGGCCAGGCGAAGGTGAACGGCGCGGTGGTGTCTTCGCCCACTTTGGTGACTCCGGCATAGAATTCGACTTTGCTCACTGAACCACCCGAATCCTCAGCAGAGGCAGCCAAGGAAACCTGAGCAGGCAGGGCGATGACCGCCCCTTCTGCGGGCGAGGTGAGCGAAACCGTCGGCGCGGCATTTGCAGCGGTGGTGAAGCCGCGGGCGGTGCTGCCGATGGCGTTCGTGCCATCGCTGACAGCGGCATACCATTCATACTCGGTGCTTCCGGCCAAACCGGTCCAGTCGAGCGTCGCGGTGCCGCCGCTGGCATTCACGGTGCCGAGCGTGGTCCATGACGCGGAGCCTGCACCCATCGTGTAGGGCAGCGTGAACTCGCTATCCGCATCGGTTTCAAAGGTCAGCGTGCGGGTTTGCAGCGTTTTGGCCGTGATGGTGTTGTTAGCTGGCGAGAAGGTGAAGTAGCGCAGCCAAGAGTCGCCGCCATTGGTGCGGCTTTGATAATCCTGGAGTACGGTATGCACAGTGCGACCTTCAAACACATCCGCGCGGCGTCCTTCGCCATGAATGTGGCCGCAGAGCATGAGGAAGAGGTTTGGATTGTCCTTCAGATTATCATACACGGCCTGGCCGTGACCACCCCAGCTCGATTGCGCAGGCGGGAAGCTGGTGCCGATGAGCCAGTGGCTCGTCACGATGGCACGGCGGTTGGGATGCGCTTTGAGCAAGGCGTCCGCCCAGTCCATGACGGCCTGTGTGCCTGCGGTGTTCGCATTGTAGGCCAGATTGATGACGATGAAGTCGAGGCCGCTGGCGCTGAAGAACTGGTAGTTGTTGCGGTTGCTGCTGTTGTAGCCGCCTTGGAAGTAGGTGCGGCCCGCGAAGCGGCTGAGGCCAAAGTGTGTGTCCCACTCCGTGCCGGTGCCGTCATGATTGCCAGGAGCACCGCCCCAGGGGATGCCGTGGGTCAAAGTGGTGGTCACGGGATCTTCGATGATGCTCATGGCCAGCTTCGCATTCGTCCACTCTTGCGCCATGCTGGCCGTGTTCACCATGTCACCCATGTGAGCGACGAAGGGAACGTTCAGCGTGGTGCGATTCGCCACGATCCAGTTCGTTTGCGAGGTGAAGTGCTGAAGGCGTGTGCCGCCGCTGTTTTCAGAATAGAACTGCGTATCAGGCACGGTCACGAGCGTGAAATCCGGCCCCACAGGCGGTGTTTTGAGCCGTCCATAAAAGGTGACGCTCATCGGCTGGCTCTCGGGATCGGAAACGTTCGCGCTGAGTGTCACTGTGCCGCCAGTGCCGATGTTCGTCGCGAGATCCGCAGGCGTGCTCAGCGTGATGGAGGGCGCTTGATTGGCGATGACGTTCACGCTCACCGCTGCGGAGGTCGTGGTGGCCGTCATGTCGTCCGTGGCCTTGGCGGTGAGGGTGTAGCTGCCGATGGCGACATTGCTCCACACAAAGCTGTAAGGCGCATCCATGTCCTCGCCGAGCTTGGTGGCTCCGTTGAAGAATTCCACCTTTGTGACCGTGCCATCGCTGTCGGCGGCGTTTGCGTTGATCGTGATCGCAGCAGGAGCCAGGAAGCTGGCGCCATTCGCGGGAGAGGTGATGGAAACCGTCGGCGGCGTGGTCAGCGGCGGGCCCACGGTGACATTCACGACGGCGCTGTTGGTGAAAGCGCCCTGGTTGTCCGTGGCACGCGCGGTGAAGGTATAGGAACCCTCCGCCAGGCCGCTGACATCGAAGGTGTAGGCGGCGGCCGTGTCTTCACCGATCTTCGTGGTTCCGCGGAAGAACTCCACCTTGCTGATGGAGCCGCCGGGATCACTTGCGTCCGCAGTGATGGTGAAGGAGGCGGGAGCGTTGAAGCTGGCGTTGTTTGCCGGTGCGGTGATGGAGACGGTGGGCGGGTCGTTAGGCACCAGCGTGATGCCATCCACCCACTGTGGGCCATTTGTCAGGATTCCCAGGGGTGCGCCTCCACTGCCTACGCTGTTCGCGGGGCTTGTTCCGGTGCCTTCATTGAGGCCAAAGCGAGCCAGCAGGCCGCTCACCGGCGCGCTGATGGGCGTATCCTTCGCTGCGGCGATTTCCGCTGGTGTGCGTGCCACATTCCACACGCGCACCTCATCGATCAAGCCCTGGAAGTAACCCGCAGGCGTGCCGCTGGAGTTCAAAGCGGAAGCGATGGCAAAGTGCTGGATGCTGTCCGCGCGTGGTTGCGGACGCGGCGTGGGCAGCGTGTTTGCGATGGTCACGGATTCCTCCACTCCATTGAGGAAGAGCTTCCAAGTGCCCCCATCCCACGTCACTGCTGCGTGCGTCCACACGTTGTTCGGGATCACTGTGCTGCCGATTACCGGGTAGTTGTTGTTCGCGGCACCCGTGCCATTGAGCGGCGTGCTCGTGGTGGCCTCAAAGTCCGCACAAAGTCTGCCCGTGGCGTTGTCGATGCCGAGGAAGTAATTGCAGTCGATGTTCGAGTTGTCGCCCTCGCTGCGGCCCTTCGTGACGAGCGGGATGGCAGCGGCGAGGCCGTTCGATCCCGTGCTGGCATTGCCCGTGCCGGTGCCCGTGCGTTTGAACCAGCACTCGATGGTGAAAACGCTCGCGCCAAGCGTGCTCGTGGCCGCGCCCATGGTGACGTAGTCGTTCACGCCGTCGAATTGCACTGCGGTGCTCGTCGGATCGGTGAAAACGCTCACACTCGCCGCGCTACTCGTCGCGGTGGCGGCCAGATTGTCCGTGGCGCGTGCGGTGTAGCTGTAGGCACCCGCCGCGAGTCCGCTATCCTCAAAGGAATACGGCGCGGTCGTATCGGTGTGGATCACACTGCCATTGCGCAGGAATTCCACCTGCGTCACGCTGCCATCATCACTCGCGGTGGCTGTGTGGCGGGATAAAATAAATTTCGCGCGGCAGGCTGGGGGAGATCCATGCGACCTTGATCGTGAGCAAAAATCGCAGCTCAAACTGCGCGCGGTTACTTCATCGCCACATGGCATCCATGTCACACGCGCGGCGGCATCCATCGCAAACGATCTGTGACATGCGCTGCCTTATTCATCCGTCACCCAGCCCGCGCAGACGATTTCCACCACTCGCACCCAGCCTTGTGCCGCGAGTGCCGCATCCGTCGTCACGCGCAACGTGTACGGTGTGTCACGCGCGACCCTGAGCGCTTTTCCCGCATCGGTCGCATTCAGAACGCTGTCCGTGATGAAGGCGCTGAGCGTTTCTTTTTCCACCGGATGGGAAAGCGCGAGCGACAGGCCTTTTTCGTCTGCAAACGGTGCCTTCGAGCTGGATGGACGGCACAGCACGCGCATCAGCATGCTCTTTGATGAAGGTCGCGCGAGCAGATCGCCGAACGAGGCCTCGCCCCAGCCCGTGAGGCTCTCCCAATCGAGCAGATAGCGGCCGTTCTTTTTCTCCATCGCCACGGCGCGATGCGTGCCGTCCGAAAGACGCAGCGTGGTGAGCAGCAGCACGCCTGTGGTGCCAAAACGCGGCCCGATCTCCAGTGGCATCACTGGCAGCGCGCTGCGCGAGGCCGGCAGTGCGCGCACGCGCGGCATCGTCACCTCCGGATGACGCACGCATGCCTCCAACGCCGAGTTTGACCCGCTGGTGAACGCGCGCCGCAGCTCTCCGCTGGCCTGATCAAATTCACGGCGTGCCTCCGGCGGCATCATCACGCTCTTTTCATCAAAAGGTAGCGCCGCCTTTGGTTTGCTGACCGGTGCGGATGCATTTTTGACTTCTTTCGATGCCGTGAAGGATTGTGCACGCATCTCCGCGGCGGCATTCACGCGCTGCTGCACGCTCCAAAGCGCCCATCCCGCCAGTGCGATCACGGCCACCAGCAGCAAGCTTCCCCAAACATGACGACGGCGGCGGCGGGAGAATCGTGACAGTTCAAACGGGCGGTTCATGCAGACCTTCTTGGCTGGAACGTCACGGGACTCAACGCCCCTCCTGTCACATGATTGCCACATGGCGAAATCGTTGCGCCGAAAGCTTCGACGCCCGCATGAAGAAAGCTAAAAGCGCGACGCTTCTCCATCCCCATCCTCCCATGAAACCCATCGCGCTTCTTCTCCTGCTCGCCGCTTCCTCGGCGAATGCCATCACGCTCTTGAATGCCTATGTCGAGGGCAATGTCACCCGTGCCGGAGGCTCGGAGATTCTCTCCTACACCATACAGGACAACACATTGCTCTCCACCGTCGCCAATGCCGGTGCCAGCGCCTTCGGCGTGCAGATCATGACGCTCTCCAGCAGCGCCACGCTCAGCGAGCGTGCCTACATCGACTACTCGGCCACGTTTGGTGCCACGGCGAACATCAGCAGCATCAGCAGCGTCGCCGCCGACCCCGCAAACCGCGGCTTCGGCGTCGCCACGCTTATCCCCACGGCGAACACGACCACCTCGGGCAAGATCGCCTTCTTTGATCTCACCAGCGGCTTCTCCGGCGGCAGCCGCACGCTCGTCACGCTCGATGTCGGCTTTCATCCAGACAGCGTCACCTTCTCCGCGGATGGCTCAAAGCTCATCGTGGTCAATGAAGGTGAGTTTAATGCCAGCGTGGCCAATCCTTCCTCCACCGGCAATGCGCCGGGCTCCATCAGCGTGATCGATCTCGCCAGCATCACCAGCACCGCTGGAATCGCCGCGCTCACGAATGGAAACGTGAGCACCTTTGATTTCTCCGCCACGAATCTCGACACGGGCGTCTCGCTCGCCGGCATTCGCAATGCCAGCGTCGCCGCAGTCGGCACCAGCGGAGCCTTCATCAGCAACGTGCCAAACTTCACCACGCTCGCCGGCACCGATCCCGATTTCTTCAAAGGCATGGAGCCGGAATTCGCCGCTGTGTTGGGCAACAAAGTCCACGTCACCCTCCAGGAAAACAACGCCATCGCCACCTTCGACCTCACGACGAACAAATGGACCGCCGTGAACAACCTCGGCACCATCACCCAGACCATCGACGCCTCCGACCAGGACGGCCCCAGCATCTCCATCAACGACACGGTCAAAGGCCTGCCCATGCCGGATACGATGAAAGCCTTCACCTCCAGCGGCACGAACTACCTCATCACCGTCAATGAAGGCGACGCCCGCGGCGATGACCGCGATGTCAGCCGCTTCGGCGACACCTCCGGCGGCGACAGCATGAATACCATCCTCTCGACTTCACTGGCCGCCGATCCTTCGCGTGCGAACAGCGTCATGGGCCGCCTCAATGTCTCCCGCTTGAATGGCGATACCAACAACGATGGCAAGATCGACGAGGCCGTCATGATCGGCACCCGCTCCATGACCATCTGGAACGCCGATACCGGCGCGAAGGTGTGGGACAGCGGCCAGTCCACCAGCACGAACTTTGAGACGCTCCTCGCCAGCCTCGATCCCACCCGCTTCAACATGAACAACGGCCTTCCGAGCAACTTCGACACGCGCTCCGATGACAAAGGACCCGAGCCCGAGGCGCTCACCATCGGCCAGTTTGGCAGCAGCCTGCTCGCCTTCGTCGGCATGGAGCGTCAGAACGGCCTCATGGTCTATGACATCACCAATCCGAACAACCCCACCTTCGTCAGCTACCTCAACAGCCAAGCGGACGGCCTGATTTCGCCGGAGAGCATGGTGTACATCCCCGCCGGTCAAAGCCCCGCCGGCTCCGCCATCCTCATCACCGGCTATGAAGGCACCGGCACCGCCGGCTCCGGCATCGGCGTGTATGCCGTCCCAGAGCCTTCGCGCGCCGTTCTCGCCTTCGCCGGTCTCTTTGGCCTCTTCCTGCGCCGTCGTCGTTGAGAGTCGGTTTCGTTGCACAAAAAGTGTCGATGAGTCGGAGTCAGGGCGAATCCTGTCCAGGTGCCCCAACTTCATCTCATCGACGCCATCGGACCGTTCTTCCGCGGTCATGAGGCACGCACGATCAACTGGTCGAAGATCCCGTGGCACATCGTGCCGGTGAATGATGACGCCTGGTGGGCACGCGTGCGTGAGGATCTGCGGATCATCTGCTCCAAAGCATCCGCGTGGGGTTTTAATGCCGTCTCGCTCGATGATGTCGCGCATCTCGCGGATCACGAGTGGCTGGAGCCGGAACTGCGCGAGCGTGTGAAGGCCTATCGACGCGAGTTCGAGGCTTGTTTCGCGATTGCTGCTGAGTTTGGGCTTCGCGTGTTCATCACGATGGATGTGATGAGTTTGACGCCAGCGCTCAAAACACAGCTGGAGGCTGAGAAGGTCGATAAGGTGACTTTTCTCGCCCAACTGCTCGATTCCTTCCTCGCTTATTTTTCGCAGATTTCAGGCGTGATCGCGAGAATCGGCGAGGCGGATGGCAAAGGTGTGCATGATGAGTTTCGCAGCGAATTGACGGTCAAAACGCCGTCGCAGGCTCGTGAACTGCTCAAATCCTTGCTGCCGGTGTTTGAGCGACATCAGCGCACGCTGGTGTTTCGCACCTGGACGGTCGGTGCGTATCGCATCGGCGACCTGATGTGGCATCGAGGCACCTTTGAGAGCGTGTTTGGCGGATTGGAGAGCGAATCGCTCGTCGTCTCGATGAAATACGGCGAGAGTGATTTTTTCCGCTACCTGCCACTGAACAAGAATTTCTTCCGCACGAAGGTGAAGAAGATCGTGGAGCTGCAAACACGGCGTGAATACGAAGGCTGTGGCGAATACCCGAGCTTCACCGGCTGGGAGTATGAGCGCTATGTGCGTGAGCTTCGGCAGTCGCCCGAGGTGATCGGCTGCATGGTGTGGTGCCAAACGGGCGGCTGGGTGCCGTTTCGGCGACTGGCGTTTCTCGATGCCGAGGCGCTGTGGATCGACTTGAACACCTTTGTGACCATCCAGGTGATGAAAGGCAGTCTCGTGGAAAGCGCCGTGCGTGCTTTTGTGAAGGAACGCGGCCTGCCGGATGCGGGGGCTCTTCTGGAACTGCTGCGGCTGAGTGATGAGGTCGTGCGCGAGCTGCTCTACACGGAGGAGTTTGCGCGGCAGAAGCTCTTCTTCCGTCGCGTGCGCATCCCGCCGCAGCTTCAGGTGTATTGGGGAAACATTTTCATCAATCACAGCATCAAGAAGCTGCTCACGCACTTCGTGAAGGAGCCGGAGGGCGCTTTGCGAGCTGCGGCGCGTTGCTTGGATCGTCTCGATCAAATGCTCGTGCTCGCTCCGCAGGCCGGCGTGCCGGTGGAGGACATCCAGTTCATGCGTGACACCTTCCGGCTACTCGCTCTGGCGCGTGAATACTACTTCACCGATTTCACCCCGGAGTTGGAGGCCCGTCTTCGCGAAGCCAAACGCGACTACAAAGCCAAGTGGCCGAAACGTGGTCTGCATGCGCGTTACCGGGTGAAGTTGGACTTCAAGCCGTTCTGGCTGAAGCGCCGCTACCTCGGCTGGGCGCTGGAGTTAGCCCTGCGCCGTCGCCGTGGCTACCGCATCATCGACCGGCTCATCACGCTGAATCTGCTCTCGATGATCTACCGCCTCATCGCCTGGAAACGCCCGCACTGGATCCCCGGCTTCGCCAAGGAAAGCGCGATGGGTGTCGATGTGGTGTTTCGGTGATTACTTCTTCTTGGCGGTCTTTTTCTTCGCCACGGGCTTTTTCGGCTTCTTCGCGGTCTTGGGATGACGCAGGGCGTGCAGTTTCTTTTCGTCCGCGCGGGTCTGCTCGTCTTGCTTGGTGCCGACTTTGAAATGGGCGAAGAGTTTGGCGATGAGGGCGGCGTGCTTGTGTTTGAGCTTGAGCTGGCCGCTGTTCTTGCCGGTTTTGATGATGCCGATGTCCACTAGGAGCTTCAAATGGGCCGCCAGGTCTCCTTCGCCAAGGCCGAGCACGGCGCGCAGCTCGGATACGTTGGTTTTATGCTTTTGCAGCAACTGGAGCAGGCGCAGGCGGTGAATGTCGTTCAACGAGGCTAAAAACGGAAGAAG
>Ga0315902_10000998_pt1 | contig 46408 bp, 46 predicted proteins | sample LakEriMetagenome_9_FD_203523 | JGI IMG/M metagenome (GOLD analysis project Ga0315902, IMG submission 203523) | Freshwater fungal communities from buoy surface, Lake Erie, Ohio, United States - Buoy 12 MA117 | ecosystem: Environmental > Aquatic > Freshwater > Lake > Lake biofilm | place: USA...
TCGAGCAGTGCCGCGAGGCGCGCCAGCGTCTGCGCATTCCACGCCGACGCCTCGATCGCCGCCGGGTCGCCCACGGGGGCGAAGGCGTCGAGCAGTCGTGCGGCCCCGTCGGCGCCGATGCCGCGGTCGGTCAGCTCACGCGCCACGCCGTCGCGGCCAATCTTGTCGAGCTTGTCGAGGGCGACCAGGGCGTCGCCGTGCAGCGACACGGGCACCCCGCCGGCGTCGAGCAGCCCCGAGAGCACCTGCCGGTGGTTGAGCCGCAGCGTGTAGCCGGCAAATCCGAGCCGCCGCAGCACCTCGCCGGCCGCGCCCAGCAGCTCGGCCTCGACGACCATCGAGGTCGACCCGATGGCATCGACGTCGCACTGATAGAACTCGCGGAACCGGCCTTTCTGCGGGCGGTCGGCGCGCCACACCGGCTGCATCTGGTATCGCTTGAAGAACTTCGGCAGCCGCGCACGATACTCGGCCACGACGCGCGCCAGGGGCACGGTGAGGTCGTAGCGCAGCGCCAGGTCGGCCTGCCCTGTCTCGGCGCCCTCGCCGCGCTTGAGGATGCGGAAAATCAGGCGGTCGCCCTCGTCGCCGTACTTGCCGAGCAGGGTCTCGATGTTCTCGACGGCGGGTGTCTCGAGCGGCTCGAAGCCGTACTGCTGGTAGACCTCGGCGATCACGCCCATCACATACTGACGGCGGCGGAGGTCGTCGGGCAGAAAATCGCGCATACCGCGCGCCGGACCGGTATTCATGACTGATACTCGAGGCGATACCTGACGTAGTTGTCGGCGTACCAGCGAATCTCGGCGACATCCTCGTCCGAGAGGGTGCGCTTCACCTTGCCGGGCCGCCCCATCACGAGCGACCGCGGCGGAATCACCGTGCCCTCGGTGATGAGCGTGCCGGCGGCCACGATCGAGTCGTGCCCGACGTGCACGCCGTTCAGGAGCACGGCGCCCATGCCGATGAGCACGCGGTCTTCGATGGTGGTGCCGTGGATGACGGCCGAGTGCCCGACGGTGACCTCGTCGCCGATGACGGTGGGATGGGCGTCGCGCATCACGTGAATGAGTGTGAGGTCCTGAATGTTCGTGCGGGCGCCGATGCGGATGTGGTGCACGTCGCCGCGAATGACGACATTCATCCAGACGGACGACTCGGGCCCGAGGGTGACATCACCGATGACCTGGGCACTCTGATCCACGTAGGCCGTCGGATCGACGACCGGCCAGATCGACTTGAAGGGACGAATCACAGCGGCCTCAACGGCGCGCCCGCCGCCGAGCCCGGGCGGGGCATGCCTAGATCTTGGGCAGCGTCACGCCGCGCTGCGCCTGGTATTTCCCCTGCTTGTCCCGATACGACACCTCGCACGGCTCGTCACTCTGGAAGAAGAGCACCTGCGCGATGCCTTCATTCGAGTAGATCTTGGCCGGCAGCGGGGTCGTGTTCGAGATCTCGATGGTGACATGCCCTTCCCACTCGGGTTCGAACGGCGTCACATTGACGATGATGCCGCAGCGGGCATAGGTGCTTTTGCCGAGGCAGACCGTGAGCACGTCGCGCGGGATGCGGAAATACTCGATGGTGCGGGCCAGGGCAAACGAGTTGGGCGGCACGATGCACGTGTCGCCCTTCATGTCGACGAACGACTTCGGGTCGAAGTTCTTGGGATCGACGACCGTGTTGAAGAGGTTCGTGAAGACCTTGAACTCGTCGGCCACCCGGATGTCGTAGCCGTAGGACGAGAGTCCGTACGACACGACACCCGCGCGGACCTGCCGGTCCTCGAACGGCTCGATCATGCCGTGCTCGAGCGCCATGCGGCGAATCCAGCGGTCCGACTTGATGGCCATCCGCGTGCGTCCTACAGCTCCATGCCGCGGAAGAAGTAGCCCAGCTCGAAGGCCGCCGTCTCGGGGGCATCGGAGCCGTGCGTGGCGTTGTTGTCGATCGAGGCGCCGAACTCCTTGCGGAGCGTGCCCTCGGCGGCCTTGGCCGGGTCGGTGGCGCCCATGAGGTCGCGCCACTGCCGGATGGCCTCGGGGGCCTCGAGGCAGAGGACGACGCACGGCCCGGACGACATGAAATCGGTCAGTCCCCCGAAAAACGGCCGTTCGCGGTGCACGTGGTAGAAGCCCTCGGCCTGGGCCTTGGACATGTGAATCATCCGCATGGCGCGGACGGTGAACCCGGCCGCTTCGATGCGGGCGAGGATGCGACCCGTGTACTGCTTGGCCACGGCGTCGGGCTTGATGATGGCAAATGTTCTCTGCATAAACGCCTGATTATACCGTGCCGGGTCAGCGCCTGCCGAGGGCGGCCACGAGCGACTCGCCCATGTCGGCCGGGCTCTTGACCACGGTGACCCCTGCGGCCGTCAGTGCGGCCATCTTTTCGGCGGCCGTGCCCTTCCCGCCCGCAATGATGGCGCCGGCGTGGCCCATCCGGCGCCCCGGGGGGGCCGTCTGGCCGGCGATGAACGCCACGATCGGCTTGGTGAAGTGCTGCTTGATCCAGGCCGCCGCCTCTTCCTCGGCCGAGCCGCCGATTTCGCCGATCATGATGACCGCGTCGGTGTCCGGGTCGTTCTGGAAGAGCTGCAGGGCGTCGATATGCGTGGTGCCGATGAGCGGGTCGCCGCCGATGCCGATGCAGGTCGACTGCCCCAGGCCGCGGCGCGACAGCTGGTCGATGGCCTCATAGGTCAGGGTGCCGCTCTTCGACACGATGCCGATGCGTCCTTCCTTGACGATGTTGGCGGGGATGATGCCGGCCTTGCCCTTGCCGGGCGAGATGATGCCCGGGCAGTTGGGGCCGATGAGGCGGGTGCCGGGGTGGTCCTTGAGGAAGGTCATGGCCTTGAGCATGTCGACGACCGGGATGCCCTCGGTGATGCACACGACCAGGCCCACGCCGGCGTCGGCGGCTTCCATGATGGCGTCCGCCGCAAACGGGGGCGGTACGAAGATGACCGAGGCATTGGCGCCGGTCTCGCGGACGGCGTCGGCGACGGTGTTGAACACCGGCCAGCCCTCGTGGGTGGTGCCGCCCTTGCCGGGGGTGACCCCGCCGACGACGCTGGTGTGATAGGCCGCGGCGGCCTTCGCATGGAAGGTGCCTTCGCGGCCCGTGAGCCCCTGCACAATGAGGCGGGTGTTGGAATCGAGCAGCACTGCCATTACTGAGTACCTCCGGCCAGGGCGACCACGCTGGTCGCCGCCTCGCCCATCGTGTCGGCGGTCGTGAAGTTCAGGCCGCTCTCGGCGAGCAGGCGCTTGCCTTCCTCGACGTTGGTGCCCTTCATGCGGATGACAATCGGCACCGGCACGCCCAGGTCGCGCACGGCCGCGATGACGCCCTGCGCCAGCACGTCGCAGCGCAGGATGCCGCCGAAGATGTTGATGAGCACGGCCTTCACGTTCGTGTCCGACATGAGGATGCGGAAGGCGTTCTTGATCTGCTCGGCGTTGGCGCCGCCGCCCACATCGAGGAAGTTGGCGGGCTGGCCGCCCGACAGCTTGATGATGTCCATGGTCGCCATGGCCAGGCCGGCGCCGTTGACCATGCAGCCGATGTTGCCGTCGAGGCGGATGTAGTTCAGCGAGTACTTGGAGGCCTCGACCTCGAGGGGGTCTTCCTCCGACAGGTCGCGCAGGTCGCGGATGTCCTGGTGGCGGTAGAGCGCGTTGTCGTCGAAGTTCATCTTGGCGTCGAGCGCCAGCAGGTCGCCCTCGCGCGTCACGATGAGAGGATTGATTTCCAGGATGGACGCGTCGGTGGCGATGAAGGCCTGGTAGAGGGCCATCATCATCCGGACGCCCTTCTTGACGGCGTCGCCGGTGAGCCCGACGGCAAAGGCCATCTGCTGCGCCTGGAAGGGCTGCAGGCCGACGGCCGGGTTGATGAAGACCTTGTGAATCTTCTCGGGGTGGGTGGCGGCCACTTCCTCGATTTCCACGCCACCTTCCCGGCTGACCATCAGCACGATGCGCTGGGTCGAGCGGTCGACGACGAGGCCGAGGTACAGCTCGCGCTCGATGCCGAGGCCCTGCTCGACGAGCAGGCGCGAGACCATCTGGCCGTCGGGGCCGGTCTGGTAGGTCACCAGCGGACGACCCAGCAGGGTCTTGGCGTAGGCCTCGGCCTCGTCGGCCGACTTGACGACCTTGACGCCGCCGGCCTTGCCGCGGCCACCGGCATGAATCTGGGCCTTGACGACGCAGATGCCGCCGCCGAGGCGACGGGCGATGTCACTGACTTCCTGGGCCGAGAAGGCCACCTCGCCCTGGGGCACGGGCACTCCGTGGGCCTTGAGGATCGCCTTGGCTTGATACTCGTGGATTTTCATGGTGATGACGTGTGATGCGGGCCTGTGCCCAAAACGTTCGGATGATAGCACGCCGAACCGGGGCCGAATCGCTTAGAATCTGAAGCTGGGCACTTCTCATGCGACTTCTGCAGACATTCTCAACCTCGATCGGCACCAAGGTCCTCATCGCGGTCACGGGGCTCGGCTTGACGGTGTTTCTTCTCACCCATCTGGCCGGCAACCTGCTGTTTCTGGCAGGCCCTGACGCGTTCAACCGGTATGCGCACACGCTGACCAGCAATCCCCTCATCTATGTGGCTGAGGCGGGCCTGCTGGCGGTGTTCTTCGTCCACATCGCGAAAACCCTCTCGAACTACCTGGCCAATCGCGCCGCGCGGCCGATGGCCTACCACACGCGCCGGTGGGCCAAGACCAAGAACCCGGCCAGCCGCAAGAGCTGGGCGTCGACCACGATGGTCATCACGGGCAGCATCATGGCGCTGTTCGTGGTCACCCATCTGCAGACGTTCAAGTTCGGGCCGGTGTACGAGGGGGCCGACGGCATCCGCGACATCTACCGGCTGCAGCTGGAGATCTTCGGGCAGCCGGGCTACGTGGTGTTCTACCTCGTGGCGATGGCCCTCATCTTCTCGCATCTCTGGCACGGCATCGTCAGTGCGACGCAGTCGCTCGGGTGGTATCACCCGCAGTGGACGCCGCGGGTGATCGTGGCCGGGCGGGTGCTGACGGCGCTCATCGCCGGCGGCTTCTTCATGATTCCGATTTACACCTTCCTTCTTTCGCGGAGCGCGCAATGACGCTCGATTCCAGGATTCCCGGCGGCCCGATCACGGAAAAGTGGGACCGCCGCAAGTTCGAGAACAAGCTGGTCAACCCCGCCAACCGGCGCAAGTACGACATCATCGTCGTCGGCACGGGGCTGGCCGGGTCGTCGGCTGCGGCCTCGCTGGGCGAGATGGGCTACAACGTGAAGCTGTTCGGCATTCACGAGAGCCCCCGCCGGGCGCACAGCATCGCGGCCCAGGGCGGGATCAACGCCGCCAAGAACTACCGGAACGATGGCGACAGCGTGTATCGCCTGTTCTATGACACGGTGAAGGGCGGCGACTATCGCGCGCGCGAGGCCAACGTTTACCGCCTGGCCCAGCTGTCGGTGCAGATCATCGACCAGTGCGTGGCGCAGGGCGTGCCCTTCGCGCGTGAATACGGCGGGCTGCTCGACAACCGGTCGTTCGGCGGCGCGCAGGTGTCGCGCACGTTCTATGCGCGCGGCCAGACGGGCCAGCAGCTGCTGCTCGGGGCCTACCAGTCGATGATGCGTCAGGTGCACGCCGGCACGGTGCAGCTGTTCCCCCGGCGCGAGATGCTCGACCTGGTCGTGGTCGACGGGCAGGCACGCGGCATCATCTGCCGGAACCTGGTCACCGGCGAGCTCGAGTCGCACTCGGCCTCAACGGTGCTGCTCTGCACGGGCGGCTACGGCACGGTGTTCTACCTGTCGACCAACGCCATCAACTCGAACGTCACGGCGGCGTGGCGGGCCCACAAGCGCGGGGCCTACTTTGCCAACCCGTGCTTCACGCAGATTCACCCGACGTGCATCCCGGTCAGCGGCGACCACCAGTCGAAGCTGACGCTCATGTCGGAAAGCCTCCGCAACGACGGGCGCGTATGGGTGCCGAAGAACCCAGGCGACACGCGGCATCCGTCGCAGATTCCCGAGGCCGAGCGCGACTATTACCTCGAGCGCCGGTATCCGAGCTTCGGCAACCTGGTGCCCCGCGACGTGGCGTCGCGTGCGGCCAAGTCGGTGTGCGACGAGGGACGCGGCGTGGGCGACTCGGGCCTGTCGGTCTACCTCGACTTTGCCGACGCCATCCGCCGCCTCGGCGCCCCGACCATCAAGGGGCGTTACGGCAACCTGTTCGACATGTACAAGCGCATCACCGACGAAGACCCGTATCAGGTGCCGATGCGCATCTACCCGGCGGTGCACTACACGATGGGCGGCCTGTGGGTCGACTACAACCTGCAGTCGACCATCCCGGGCCTGTTCGTGCTGGGCGAGGCCAACTTCTCGGACCACGGGGCCAACCGCCTGGGCGCCAGCGCCCTGATGCAGGGCCTGTGCGACGGCTACTTCGTCGCGCCCTACACGGTGGCCAACTACCTCGGCGGCGCGTCGCTGCCGGCGGTGTCGACCGACCACGACAGCTTCAAGGAGGCGGCGGCCACGGCTCAGGCCCGCATCGACAAGGTGCTGGCGGTGAAGGGCTCGAAGAGCATCCGCGAGTATCACCGCGCCATCGGCGCGCTCTGCTGGGACCATGTGGGCATGGCCCGCAACGAGCAGGGCCTCAAGGGAGCCATCCAGAGCATCCGGAGCCTGCGCGACGAGTTCTGGCAGAACGTGTCGGTGCCCGGCGAGAAGAACAACCTCAACCCGGCGCTCGACTACGCCGGCCGCGTGGCCGACTATCTCGAGTTTGCCGAGGTGCTGGCGCTCGATGCCCTCGAACGCCATGAATCGTGCGGCGGGCACTTCCGCGAGGAATACCAGACGCCCGACGGCGAGGCGCTCCGCCGCGATGACGAATATTCGTACGTCTCGGCGTGGGAATTCACCGGGGTCGGCCAGACGCCGACGCTGCACAAAGAGGCGCTGACGTTTGACGAGGTGCATCCCTCGCAGCGGAGCTACAAGTAACCGGGGGCCCTGCCCCACTGAGGACACCAGATCGCCATGGCCATGACCATTACCCTGAATGTGTGGCGCCAGGCGGGCCCCTCGGCCCCCGGCCGCTTCGAGAGTTACACCTCTGACAAGGTGCACCCGGACATGTCCTTCCTCGAAATGCTGGATGTGGTCAACGACGACCTCATCCGCGCCGGGAAGGACCCGATCGCGTTCGACTCGGACTGCCGCGAGGGCATCTGCGGCAGCTGCGGCCTCGTCATCGACGGCCTTCCGCACGGGCCCGATCCCGGGGCCACCACGTGCCAGGTGCACATGCGCCGCTTCAAGCACGGCGACACCATCACCATCGAACCGTGGCGGGCGAAGGCCTTCTCGGTCATCAAGGACCTGGTCGTCGACCGGACCGCGTTTGACCGCATCATCGCGGCCGGCGGCTACGTATCGATGAACGTGGGCGGGGCACCGGACGGCAACAGCGTGCCCGTGCCGAAGGACCTCGCCGACCAGGCGATGGACAACGCGCAGTGCATCGGCTGCGGGGCGTGTGTGGCCGCGTGCAAGAATGCGGCGGCGCACCTGTTCACCTCGGCCAAGATCACGCACCTGGGCGTGCTGCCGCAGGGCGAGCCCGAGCGCTACCGCCGCGCGGCCGCGATGGTGGCGCAGATGGACGCCGAGGGATTCGGCAGCTGCTCGAACGAAGGCGAATGCGAGGCGGTCTGCCCGAAGCAGATTTCGATTGCGAGCATTGCGCGCATGAACAGCGACTTCATGCGGGCGGCCACGACGAAGTAAGCGCCGTCGCGCCTCACCCTGACACGGCACCGCGGCCGGATCTCCTGATGGAGGTCCGGCCGTTGTTGCGTGTGTTGGAAGACAAGCGGCCTCGTGCCATGCCCTGCGCGTCGCCACGGGGCCCTGGGGCCCCGTGGAGGGATGCGGGCGAGTTCGCGACGTCGTGCCCTTCTCGGTCCCGCGACCGCCGCTACGGCACGACGATGGTCTGAACGAGGGAGGGGGCGCTGGTGCCGCAGGGATTCACGGCCTGGATCCAGACGCGGTAGGTGCCCGGCGAGAGCGTGCCGCTGATCACTCGCGCCATGCCGGTCGAGGCGCTGCCGCCGCCCGCACCGTGACCAGCGACAGCTGGCCGACGATGGCCAGCAGCCACAGCCATCGGGACATGGCGCGCGGGAGCGTCACAGCCGCCCCCATGACGGTACCGGGGCGACGCAGCAAGCAGCCAGTGAGCCGCAGCGAGAGCGAGGGTCGACGACAAATCTCGCAGGACCGACTCGGACACCCGCGACCCGGATGGCCGTCGTCTCCACGGAGGTCAGCGGCAGGTGAATCGAGGCACCGATGGGCGTGTTGATAGACGAGACAGGCGCGACCAGGCGTGCGGCTGAGAGGAGACTGCAGCCGGCCTGAGTCGCGCACGGCCTCGCCGGGCTCCCCTGCGCCTGGGCTGGAGCGAACACGAGCACACACACGACAAGAAACACCGCCCTAAGCAGCCAACCGGCGACGTCCATGTCGCTCAAAGTCAGTTTAAGTCTTTGATAATCCAACTAATTTTGAACTGTGAATGACAAAGTACGTCACAAGAGACGCCGCACGAGACCTGAATTTCGTCGGCCACCGACGCTCGACGGACGTACAAAATGCGAGGGCCGGCTACCGACAAGTCGGTAGGCCGGCCCTCGAAGTTACGCGGACGCCCGTGCGCCCCGGGGCGCTACACTCCGATCACATCCACCAGTTCCTTCACCGCGCCCGCCGACTTGTGCAGCGCCGCGCGCTCGGCGTCGGTCAGCGTCACTTCGATGATCTGCTCCACGCCACGGGCGCCCACCTTCACCGGCACGCCCACGAACAGATTGCTGATGCCGTACTCACCCTGCAGGTACACCGAGCACGGCATGATCCGCTGCTGGTCCTTCAGGATGGCCTCGACCATGTCCGCCGCCGACACCCCTGGGGCGTACCACGCGCTCGTGCCCACCAGCTTGGTGATCTCGGCACCGCCGTTGGCCGTCCGGTCGCAGATCGCCTGGAGGCGATCGGCCGGAATCAGCTCCGGCAGCGGAATGCCCGCCACCGTCGACAGTCGCGGCAGCGGCACCATCGTGTCGCCGTGCCCGCCCAGGACGAAGCACGTCACGTCGGCCACCGACACCTTCAGCTCCTCCGCCACGAACGTCCGCATGCGTGCCGAATCAAGGACGCCAGCCATGCCCAGCACGCGCTCCCGGGGGAACCCGCTCAGCCGAAACACCGCCTGCGACATCGCATCCAGCGGGTTGGCCACCGGCACGATGATGCAGTTCGGCGAGTGCTTCACAATCTCCGCCGTCACGTCCTGCATGATCTTGTAGTTCACGTTCAGCAGGTCGTCGCGGCTCATGCCCGGCTTGCGCGGCATCCCGGACGTGATCACCACCACGTCGGAATTCGCCGTCTCGGCAAATCCCTCGACCCCGACGCCGGTCACCCGCGACGCCGACCCGCCAATCGCGCACGACTGGTAAATGTCCAGGGCCACGCCGGCCGCCTTGCTGGCCGCAATGTCCACAATCACCACATCGGCCAGTTCCTTCTGCGCCACTGCCCGCGCCACCGTCGCTCCGACGTTGCCCGCGCCTCCGACTACCGTGACCTTCCGATTCATGTAGGTACTCCTGAACGTTGCCACCCGTTTTAGGTCAGATTGCCCCGCGATGCGCACCGCTTCCACAACTTCTGTGGAAAACCATGTGGAAAACGTGATGTAACCATGCGGTAACGCGCGCAATCCGGAAGATTTTCACGAAGTGCACCACTGGTGTTGCACTTCCCGCAGACGTCTCTTCCGCCCGCCTGCACAAACTGTCATTATAGCGACCTCATCAGTTTTTCCGGAGGTGCCATCCCGTGCGTATTGTTGTTGCTGACGACCTGCCTGCTTCCGCCCTCGACGTCCTGCGCGCCGAAGGCTGGTCAATCGATGCCCAGTCAGGCCGCTCGGCCGATCAGCTGAAGCTCGACCTCGCCGACGCCGACGCGCTCGTCGTCCGCAGTGCCACCAAGGTCACAGCTGACATCATCGCCGTCGCCCCCCGCCTGCGCGCCATTGCACGGGCGGGCACCGGGGTCGACAACGTCGACGTCCCCGCCGCCACGGCCCGCAACATCGTCGTCATGAATGCGCCGGGAGCCAACAGCATTTCGGTCGCCGAGCTGGCGATGGCCCAGATCCTCGCGCTCGCCAGGAAGCTGCCGGCCGCCGATGCCTCGATGAAGCAGGGCGTGTGGGACAAGAAGAGCTTCATGGGCCAGGAAATCCGCGGCAAGGTTCTCGGGCTCGCCGGCCTCGGCCGCATCGGGCGCGCCGTCGCGCGTCGTGCCCAGGCCTTCGACATGGTCATCATCGCTCATGACCCAGCCGTGTCGGCGGCCGATGCCGCGGCCCTCGGCATTGAACTGGTGTCATTCGATGACCTGTGTGCGCGCGCCGATTATCTGTCGCTGCACATGCCCTCGAACGAGAAGACGCGCCGCATCTTCAACGCCGCACAGCTCGCCAAGTGCCGGAAGGGGCTTCGTCTCGTCAATACCGCCCGCGGCGATCTGATCGACGAGCCGGCGCTGGTCGAAGCCATCCAGAGCGGCCACATCGCCGGGGCCGCGCTTGATGTGTACGAGAGCGAACCCACGAAGGACCACACCCTGCAGAAGCTCCCGCAGGTCGTCGCGAGCCCGCATATCGCGGCGTCGACGAAGGAAGGCCAGGAACTGGTGGGGATTGAAACCGCCGAAGCGCTGCGCGACTTCCTGAAGACCGGCGAGATTCGCAACGCCGTCAATCGCTGACCGCGTCTGCCGGTCACCCACGGGTGGGGCCACTGCCCTCGAGGAAACCTCCGGCGCCACCGCTGACGGCCACGGTCACCGAGGCGGTGCTCGACGTCAGGTTCCCATACATATCCTCGATGCGAACGACCGGCACCGTCGGCATCACCGCTCCGCTCGCCCCGGCCACCGGCGTCGTCGAAACGGTAAGGCGAGATGGCGCGCCCGCCACCACGCTGAACATCGGCGCTGACACGGTCTCGAATGCCGAGGACGTCATGACCCGATTGGCCCCGCTCGACATCGAGGCCACGGCGACAAACTGCCCGCCACCGGCGGTGACACTTTGCCACTGGCTGTCTTCCGTGAAATCCGTCGCCGACCACGTGAGGCCGTCGACGCTGGTCATCGCTCTCGGTGACCCGTTGGACGAGACCGCCACGAACGTGCCCGCACCATACGCGACCGATCGCCACTCGTCCGTATGCACCGCCGCACGAACCGTCCATGCCACGCCATCAGGGCTGGTCATCAGCTGGTCGTCACCGCCGACGCTGACGGCGACAAACACGCCAGCCCCATACGCCACCGACGTCCACGTCGAGGTATTCGGCGCCATCTGCGCCGTCCAGGTGATCCCGTCTGTGCTGGTCATGACTGTGCTGGTCATGACCGGGTCGCTACCGCTGGACGCCACCGCCACGAATCGCCCTCCGCCGTAGGCGACTGCCTGCCAGCTCGCCGAGGGCACCACGCGACCCGTCCAGGTCAGCCCGTCTGGACTGGTCATGACACGCCGCGCGCCACTGGAGGCCACGGCGACAAACATCCCCGCGCCGTATGTGACGGACCGAAGCTCGACCGACTCAATCGTCCCGCCTGTCCACGTGACGCCATTCGTACTGGTCATGATGCGCGTGGTTCCGCTCGAGGCTACGGCCACGTAGAGGCCGTTGCCGAACGTGACGGAGGTCCACCCCGATGCCGGAACGCCGTCGGTCACTCCCGTCCACGCGCGGCCATCGACGCTGCGCATGACGCGGGGCGTGCCTGACCCGGCCACCGCCACGTATCCGCCCGAGCCATGCGTCACGCTCTGCCACAGCGATGACAGCCCTGGTGCTGTGCGAGCCGTAAACGTCGTCGCCGGCTGGTCGTCGCTGATGCCGAATGTGTAGCCGGTGCCCGCCTGCGTCAGGCTCAGCGGCCCGAACGTCGCCACCCCCGCCGTGGTCGTGACGACCGTCGTGCCGGTCAGCGTCGAAGCCCCCGGGTGGGCGCCGAGCGACGCGCGTACACGAGCTGTCGCGCCCGTCACAGTCTCGCCCGCACTGTCCACCAGACGCGCCACCAGCGCGGGTGTCAGTGTCTCGCCGGCCCCGGTGTCACCCGGCGACGAACTCACCGAGAGACCGACGGGCGCCAGCGTCCGGAAGGTGGCCGCGGCACTGTACGCCGTGCCCGTCCCATTGATGGCGTAGCCCCTGAAGCTATACGACCGGTCGGGCAGCAGGCCCGCAGCCGGGACCGCGAAAACGCCGGCACCACTGCCGGAGAGCAGGCGGGTCACCCCGGTGCCGCCGATGGCCGGCGCGGGATTCGCGTCCGTCTCCGCAAAGACGACACCACGTTCCGTGACCGCGCTGTCGCCTTCGCTTAAAACCGTGGCCCCGATGGTGGCGCTGGCACCCCGAATCACTGCGGACGTCGGAGAGGCGAGCGTGGGCAACCCCGCCTGCGCCACAGCCGGCGCCGGACTGACCACGGACGCACCGACCCAGACCAGCAACAATGGCAAGAGTCGACGCAGCGGCGGAAACGCGGGCTGAGCCCTGAGGAATGGACCGATCACGGGGAATTGAATACCCCCGTTATCGGCGCAAACGATCAACGAGCGAAACAAATTTTTCCTAAAACGGCATATTTTTTCCTTGCAAAGAACTCTTTATGACTTTATATGACAAAAATGGCCGCGATGACCCACGTGTTACACTGCCGCGTGCCGGTCAGTTCCCTTTCCTCACTGACTGAATCTTCCGTGCTCGCCGTCATTCCGGCGCGCTTCCAATCGTCTCGCTTCCCCGGAAAACCGCTCGCGGACCTCTGCGGGCGGCCCATGATTGCCCACGTCTACGAACGCGCCCGGCTCGCCCGCCTGGTCGAGGCCGTGGTCGTGGCGACCGATGACGAGCGCATCGCCGCCGCCGTGCGTGCCTCGGGTGGCGACGCCCTCATCACGTCGCCCGCGCATCTCACCGGCACCGACCGGCTCGCGGAAGTCGCTGCCGCGCTGCCGTGCCGCATCGTGGTCAACGTGCAGGGCGACGAACCGCTCATCGACCCGGCCGTCATCGACGCCGTCCTCGCACCGATGCTCGCCCCCGGGGCCCCGGCCATGGCCACCGCCTGCCGGCCGGTGCGCGACCGCGCCGAATTCCTGTCGCCCCATGCCGTCAAGGTGGTCACCAGCGCCGCTGGCAATGCGCTCTATTTTTCCAGGGCGCCCATTCCGGCAGCCCGGGACGCCACCGGTGGCGTCCCGGACGAGGCCCGCATCCATGTGGGGCTCTACGCCTACCGGCGCGACGTGCTCCTCCGGCTGGCGGCCACGCCGCCGGCTCCGCTTGAACGGGTCGAGCACCTCGAGCAGCTGCGCGCGCTCGATGCCGGCGACGGCATCCGCGTCGTGGAAACCGACTACCATTCCATTGGCGTCGACACACCCGACGATCTCGAGCGCGTCCGCCGCCTGTTGATGTCACACTAGCGCCAGAGTCGAGCCATGCAGACAGCCCATCCCACCAAATACATCTTCGTCACCGGCGGCGTGGTGTCGTCGCTCGGCAAGGGGCTTGCCGCCGCGTCCATCGGCGCCATCCTCGAAGGGCATGGCTACCGCGTTGCCCTCCAGAAGTTCGACCCCTACATCAACGTCGACCCCGGGACCATGAGCCCGTACCAGCACGGCGAGGTCTACGTCACCGACGATGGGGCGGAGACCGACCTCGACCTCGGCCACTACGAGCGCTTCACGCGCATGACGGCGACGCGCAACAGCAACTGGACCACCGGCAAGATCTACATGTCGGTGCTCACCAAGGAGCGGCGGGGCGACTACCTCGGCCGCACCGTCCAGGTGATCCCGCACATCACCAACGAAATCAAGGACTGCATCCGCGCCGCCGGACGCGATGTCGACGTGGTGCTGGTGGAAATCGGCGGCACCGTGGGCGATATCGAAAGTCTGCCGTTCCTCGAGGCCATCCGGCAGTTCCGTCAGGACGTCGGCCGCGAGAACACGGTCTACATGCACCTCACGCTGGTGCCCTACATCGGCGCCGCCGGTGAGCTCAAGACCAAGCCCACGCAGCACAGTGTCCGCGACCTCCGTTCGATCGGCATCCAGCCCGACATGCTGCTGTGCCGCACCGACCGTCCTCTGCCCCGCGACCTTAAGCAGAAGATCGGCCTCTTCTGCGATGTGGCCGATGAGGCCGTCATCACGGCCCGCGACGTCGACACCATCTACGAAGTGCCCCTCTCGCTGCGCGACGAGGGCCTCGACCGCGTGCTGCTGCGCCTGCTGCATCTGCCCGACTCGACCGCCGACATGCGCCCCTGGGAGGAACTGCTCGGGCGCATCAAGGAGCCCGACCACGAACTCACCGTCCACGTCGTCGGCAAGTACACCGGCTACGAGGATTCCTACAAGTCGCTGAATGAGGCGCTCTACCACGGCGGGTTCGCGCACCGCACCCGCATCACCATCCAGTGGGTCGAGTCAGAGGCGCTCGAGTCTGAGGGCGGCGCCCACCTGCTCGACGGCGCAGACGCCATCCTCGTGCCCGGCGGCTTCGGGTCGCGCGGCACCCGCGGGATGATGAAGGCCGCCGAGGTCGCCCGTACCCGCAGGATTCCCTTCTTCGGCATCTGCTACGGCTTCCAGTGGGCCACCGTCGAATACGCCCGTCATGTGTGCGGGCTCGATGGCGCCGACTCGACCGAAGTGGACGAATCGGCCCCGCACAAGGTCATCTACAAGCTCCGCGATCTACTTGGCGTCGACGAACTCGGCGGCACCATGCGCCTCGGTCAGTACGCATGCGCCCTGGCCGAAGGCTCGCGCGCCCGGGCCATCTACGGCGCCCCGCTTGTGCACGAGCGCCATCGGCACCGGTTCGAGTTCAATACGCTCTACGAGCAGCCACTCGCCGACCACGGCATGCGCATTTCAGGCCGCTCGCCCGACGGCAAGTTCGTCGAGATCGCCGAAGTGCCCGACCACCCCTGGTTCGTCGCCGTGCAGTTCCACCCCGAGTTCAAGTCGCGCCCCCTGACGCCGCATCCGCTGTTTGCGGCCTTCGTGAAGGCCGGCCTCGATCAGAAGGCCGGTGTCCTGGGCCAGGCGCCGCTGGGCACGCATGCCTGACGCCGTGGTCTCCCCCGTCACGGCCGGGTCGGTCACGTTCGGCCCCGGGCATCCACTCGGGTTCATGCTCGGCCCCTGCGTCATCGAGAGCGCCTCGCACGCCGTCGACCTGGCACTGGAGATCGCGGCGATCGCGCGTCGCCTCGACGCGCCGGTGATCTTCAAGGCGTCCTTCGACAAGGCCAACCGCACCTCCATCCGCTCGTACCGGGGGCCCGGCATCGACGAGGGCCTGCGCGTACTCGCCGACGTCAAGGCACGCACCGGCCTGCCCATCGTCACCGACATCCACGAGCCCGGCCAGGCGGCCCGCGCCGCCGACGTCGCGGACGTGCTGCAGATTCCGGCCTTCCTGTGCCGTCAGACCGACCTGCTGGTGGCCGCCGCGGCCACCGGACGCGTCGTGAACGTGAAAAAAGGGCAGTTCCTCGCACCGAAGGACATGCGCCATGTGGTGCAGAAGCTGGCCGAGGCGTCAGCCGCGGGCATCCTTCTCACCGAGCGCGGCACCAGCTTCGGCTACAACAACCTGGTCGTCGACATGCGCGCCCTGCCCATGCTCCGCGAGTGGGGCTGTCCCGTGGTGTTCGACGTCACGCACAGCCTGCAGCTGCCGGGGGCAGGCGACGGCGTCACGGCGGGCCTGGCCGAATACATCCAGCCGCTCGCCCAGGCGGGCGTGGCCGCCGGCGTCGACGGCCTCTTCATGGAAGTGCACGAGGAGCCCGCACGTGCGCGCAGCGACGCGGCCAATGCCCTGCGGCTCGACCGGCTCGAACCGCTGCTGCGCCGCCTGATCGCGCTGCATGCGCTGGTGCACCATGGCTGACCTCGACCTGGCGCGCAAGGTCCTGCAGACCGAGGCGGCCGCCATCCTCGCGCTGGTCGGGCGCATCGACGGAGCGTTTGCCGACGCGGTCGAGCGCATCCGGCAGTGCCGCGGACGCATCATCCTGACAGGCATGGGCAAGAGCGGCATCGTCTGCCGGAAGATTGCCGCCACACTGTCGAGCACCGGCACCCCCGCCTTTTTCATGCACCCGGCTGAGGCCATCCACGGCGACCTCGGCGTGCTGCAGCGCGATGATGTGGTGCTCGCCATGTCATACAGCGGCGAGACCGAAGAGCTGACGCGCGTGCTCGAGACCATCAAGCGCCTCGGCGCCACGCTCATCGCGCTCACGGGCGACACGCAGTCCACCCTGGCCCGCGCCGCCGACGTGCTGCTCGACTGCAGCGTGTCGGAGGAAGCGTGCCCGATGAATCTCGTCCCCACGGCCTCAACGACCGCGGCCCTCGCCATGGGCGATGCCCTGGCCATGGCCGTGCTGGTCGAGAAGGGTTTTCGTCCAGAGGACTTTGCCACCCTGCACCCGGGCGGCAAGCTGGGCCAGCGGCTCCGACGGGCCGAGCAGCTGATGCACGCCGGCGACGATGTGCCCATCGTGACGCTTGAGACGCCGATGCGCGACGTCATCTACACGATGTCGAGCAAGGGCCTGGGCATGACCGCGGTCGTCGACCACGAGAGACGGCTGGCGGGCATCATCACCGACGGAGATCTCCGACGGCAGATGGCTACCACGCCCGACATCCTGGCGCAGCAGGCCGGAGAACTCATGACTCGCCACCCCGTCACCGTGTCCCGGCAGACGCTGGCGGCCGAGGTGCTGGCCCTGCTCGAGCGCCGCAAGATCACCTCGGTGGTGGTGGTGGATGGCGACCAGCGCGTCGAGGGGATCGTGCACCTGCACGACCTGTGGCGTACCGGCATGGTCTGACGCATGACCCTCTCGACGTCCCTGCCACTCATCGTCGGCCTGCTGACGCTGCTGATCGGCCTGGCCATCGGCAAGGCCTGGGAACGCTACAAGCTGCGCGACGGCCGGTGGATTGACCGCCGCCGGGCCCGCGACTCGCAGCACTACGTGCTGGGCCTCAACTTCCTGGTCTCGAACCAGATTGACCTCGCCATCGAGGAGCTGACGCATGCCGCTCGCGTCGACGCCGACGCCCTCGAGATCCACATGATTCTGGGCAACGTCTACCGCGAGCGCGGGCAGGTGTCGCGCGCGATTCAGGTGCACCAGGCGCTGCTGCAGCGGCCCAAGCTGACGCGCATCGAGCACAGCTACGTGCTGCTGTGCCTCGGGCTCGACTACAAGCGCGGCGGCTTTGTCGACCGCGCGCTGGAGGCGTTCACCGAGGTGCTGCGGCTGACCCCCGACAACCCCTACGCGCTGGTCTACCTCCAGAAGCTGCACGAAGAGCAGCACCAGTGGGCCGAGGCCCATCGCATCCGCACCCAGCTGATCTCCCTCGACGGCCCCGATACGCAGCCGCGCAACCAGGCCATCCTGAGCTTCCTCGAGTACGAACTCGGCACGACGGCGCTGGCCGAGGGCCAGGGCGACCGGGCCCGCCGCCACTTCGAGTCCGCCATCGCCCTGTCGCCGGCCACCACCCCGGCGTACCTGCAGCTGGGCGATGTGGCCCTCGCCGCGGGCGATGCGGCCGGGGCGCTGTCGATCTGGATGCAGCTGGTCACCCACTCGCCAGAGCGCGCACACCTCGCCTTCGAACGGTTCGAGCGCCTGGCCGAACAGCGCGGGGCGCTGCCCGAGTTCCAGGAGCGCTGCCGGCGCTTCATCGACCAGCATCCGCAGGACTGGCGCATCCGCGTCACCTTCGGCGCCCACCTCGTCAGGCACGGCAAGGCCCGCGAGGCCATGCCGCTGCTGCTCGCCGCGCTCGAGCAGAATCCTCACGGCCTCACCGTGCACCAGGCGGTCTGGTCGGCGCTGCTGGCGCTCGACCTCGACCGCGCCCTCGTGCAGCAGTACATCGAGGCGGCGCGCACGGCGGTGTTCTTCCTCGACCCCCACGTGTGCCTCAAGTGCCACTACCGCAGCACTGAGCTCCTGTGGCAGTGTCCGCACTGCCACGAGTGGAACAGCTTCGTAGAGGAGCGCATCGCGGCCGCGCGGCATCCCGCCGCCGACCTCTAGGCGCGCCTTGTCGCGCATCGCGCTTCGGCACTATACTGGGCCGGTTCAGATGTCTCACGGGCGACTCCTTCTGCTGGCTGCATGGTGCATCTCGGCTGCCGTCACCAGCGCCGCCTGCAACCGGGACGATGCTTCGGCCAGCACGGCGACGTCCGTCACGTCCCCGTCGCTCAATCCGGCCGACCCAACCACCACCGAGACGTTCACCGGCACGCTGCGGCCCAATACGTCTGTTTTCTACTCCTTCACGGTCGCCACCTACGGCACGGTGAACATCACGCTCGATGACGTCTCCGGCGTGCAGGTCGGCGAGGACGTCCCGTTCGAGTTTGAAATCGGCTGGGGCGTGCCCCGCGGCACCAGCTGCTCTTCCAACGCAGTGCTGGTCGTCGCGCCTGGCGAAGGGCCGCACTCCTCCACCCTCCTCGAGGCCGGCATCTGGTGCGTCCGCCTGCGCGAACTCGGCAACCTGCCGGCGCCGGCGCGGTTCCGCATGACGATCGCCCACCCATGAGCCGCCGCCTCCTCCTGCTGTCGCTGGTGGTGTTCGTCGGGGCCTGCAACCGGTCCCCGGTCGACACGGGTGCCTCGCCGTCGACGGTCGAACAGGCCACGCTGCAGACCGAGTTCTACGCCGACACCCTCCAGCCCGGCGACCTCCGCTTCTACTCGTTCTCCGTGCCGCGCGACAGCACGGCCTCAGCGACTCTGGGCAGCATCCTGAGGCTTGATGGCCGCGTCGACGCCACCCAGCGCATCGGCCTCGGGTTCGGCTATCCGTCCGGCACCACGTGCACCGTGACGCAGTCAGTCACGACGACCTCGGGACTCACCGCCCAGCTGAAGGGCTGGCTGACCAAGGGCGTCCACTGCGTCGCCATCTATGACCCCGGGGGCATGACCGTGCCCCTCAACTTCGCCGTGCGCTTCGAGCACTTCTTCTGACATGCGTCGCGCGCTCTCAGCTGTCATCGTCCTGCTCGCCGCGCTGGTCGTGTCGTGCAACAACAACGACACCACGCAGACCGTAACGGCACCCTCGCCGGTCGTCTCGTCGTCGGTGTTCTCCGGAAGCATCGTCACCGGTGGGACGGCGACGCGCTCGTTCGAGGCCGCGTTGGCAGGCACCGCCACGGCCACCTTCGAGTTTCTCGATCAGGGCGGGGTGGCCCTGCAGCTGGGGATGGGCATCCCCCGCGTCAATGGGTCGGGCTGCTTCCTCAGCCGCGCCGTCACCGTGACGCCGGGGCCCGGCAGTTCACTGTCGGTGCCGGTCGATCCGGGCACCTTCTGCGTGCAGCTCGCTGACACCGCAGGCCAGGTCGCCAGGGTGGCAGCCTTCCGCGTTACGATCTCGGCCCCGTAATCCCCAGCTGCTGCACCAGCCGGTCGACCTGCATATCGGTATCGGCCAGAGTGCCCTCCGTGGAAATCACGTAGTCCGCCCGCGCCCGCTTGTCGTCGATCGGCCATTGCGCGGCCATGCGACGCACCACCTCGTCCGACGCCACCCCGTCACGGGCCATCACCCGGGCGAGCTGTGCGTCCGGTGAGCATGCCGCGACGATCACGCCGTCAAAGTCGCGGTCGCGTCCGGTTTCATAGAGCAGTGGAATCTCGGCCACCGCCCACGGCGTATCGGTCGGCAGCGCGTCGAAGAAGGCGTCTGTCAGGCGCCGCACGATGGGATGCACCAGCGCTTCAAGGTCGCGCCTGGCCTCGGCGTCGCGGAACACAATGGCGGCCAGCCCGGCCCGGTCGAGTGAGCCGTCGGACCGCAACAGGTGCGGCCCGAAGCGCGCGATGACGGCCGCCAGCCCGGGTGAGCCTGGTGCCACCGCCTCCCGCGCCAGTACATCGGCATCAACGACGGGAATACCGTGGGCGCGCAGCCTCGCCGCCACATGGCTCTTGCCGGTGCCGATGCCACCCGTCAGCGCCAGCCGCCGCATCAGCGACGCATGCCAAGCCGCCACTCGGCGGCTGTGACCGTATTGGCGAGGACCATCGCAATCGTCAGCGGCCCTACGCCGCCAGGTACCGGCGTCAGGGCCCCGGCCACCTCTGCCACGTCCGGATGCACGTCGCCCATCAGGACATGGCCCTTGGCGTCGAACTGCACACGCTTCGGCGAGCCCGGGGCCAGGAGCGCGTGGGCCTGGGCCGACGTCTCGAGACGGTTAATGCCGACGTCGATCACCGTGGCGCCGGGCTTGATGAAATCGGGCGTCACAAAGCCGGGCCGCCCAATCGCGGCCACCAGCACATCGGCTGTGCGGCAGATGGCTGGCAGGTCCACCGTGCGCGAGTGGCAGATGGTCACCGTGACGTCACGGTGCAGCAGCAGCATGGCCATCGGCTTGCCGACGATGTCGCTGCGGCCAATGACGACCGCATGGCGACCGCGCAGCGGAATGTCCTCGCGGTCGAGGAGCGTCGCACACCCGAGGGGCGTGCACGCCACCAGTGCCGTCCGCTTCTGCACGAGGCGACCCACGTTCACTGGATGAAACCCATCGACGTCCTTGGCCGGGTCCACCGCATCAAAGACGCGCGACTCGGCGTCGGCTCCCATGGCCGCCGGCAGGGGCGACTGCACAAGGATGCCGTCGACCGAGTCATCGGCGTTGAGCTGCCGCACGAGCGCCAGCGCCTCGTCCACCGTCGCGGTGTCGGGCAGGCGATGCAGCACCGCGTGGCAGCCGTGCGCGGTGGCCGTCGCGATCTTGTTCCGGACGTAGATTTCCGAGGGAGGATGGGTACCGGCCAGCACGACGGCCAGGCCGGGGGGGCGCCCCGCGTGGCGGGTGATGGCCGCCACACGGGGTTCCAGTTCGCGGCGCAGGCGTTCAGCCCACGCGGTGCCATCGAGGCGACGTGCTGGCATGCAGGTCCTACCGCTCGCCCGAGGCGTGCATCACTCCGACGCCCGCCGGACAGACCGCTCTGGATCCGGGCAGAAGCCGCAGACCGAAGCCGAGAGCGAGCCACTCCAGGCAGCGCAACCGCAGCGCGTCGGCCCAGGCCAACACAAAGCCCCATACGGTGTCGAGGATGGCCCTGCCCTCGAACAGGGTCAGGTCCCACGCCGTCAGGCTGCGCCTGGGGGCCTCGCGGCCATCTTCGATGTCGTCGACCAGTTGTGCGATGGACTTCGTCTTGATCAGATTTGAATCCATGCGACTTCCGAATCGTGATTGTACCGCAGGTGACCGGCGGCTCAGCCCCGTGTCCGGCGTAGAGCCCTCAGCGTGAGGCGTCCAGCAGGCCCGCAGCCGCCGTCCCGGGATTGCCGTCGCCCATCAATGCCCCAATGGCGCACACGGCCGTCACACCGCAGGCCCGCACCGAGGCGGCCGTCTCGACCGTGATGCCGCCGATGGCGACGACCGGCAGAGCGTGGGGACGCGCCAGTGCACAGACGTCTGCGACCACGCCCGTGCCGAGCGCATCGTAGTCGGACACCTTGCTGCCCGTCTGGAAGACGGGGCCAACCGCGAGGTAGCTGATGGGCGAGGTCAGCGCGGCCTGTGCCTGCGCGAGCGAGTGGGTCGACAGGCCGATGATGGCGTCCGGTCCGAGCAGGGCCCGGACCGCCTCGGGCGGCAGATCATCCTGCCCCACGTGCACGCCGTCGGCGCCCACCACCTTCGCGATGTCCGCCCGATCGTTGATGATGATTCGCGCACGGCCCCGCGACACCGACACGGCAAGGGCCGACAGGTTCACCAGTTCGCGAGTCGACAGCGACTTGCCGCGCACCTGGAGCAGGGAGATCCCGGCCCCGAGCCAGGCCTCCAGCACCTCACGCGGAGCCAGGGCGCGCAGACGGCAGGCGTCGGCATCCAGGATGGCGTAGACCGTCGGCCACGCGGAAGGAGCCGGCACTTACGCCGACTGCTCGGCCGCCACCGGCTTCTTCACCGGCATGAACCGTTCCATGAAATGCGTGCTGAGCCGGCCGGCCACGAAGTCGGGGTCATTGAGGATCTTGAGGTGCAGGGGAATCGAGGTGCGGATGCCCTCGACCACCGACATCTCCAGCGTCCGCTTCATTCGTGCAATCGCCTCGGCCCGGTCGCGGCCGTGGACGATGACCTTGGCGATCATCGAGTCGTAGTGCGGCGGGATGGTGGCTTCCGAGTGGCAGGCCGTGTCGACGCGCACGCCGGGACCGCCGGGAATGCTGAACGCATGGATCTTGCCGGGCGACGGCACGAACGTCACCGGGTCTTCGGCATTGACGCGGCACTCGATCGAGTGTCCCGTCCAGGTCACGTCGCTCTGCCGGAACGACAGCCGCTCGCCAGCGGCGATGCGAATCTGCTCCTTGACCAGATCGATGCCCGTCACCCACTCCGTCACCGGATGCTCGACCTGGATGCGGGTGTTCACTTCCATGAAGTAGAACTGCCCCTTCTCGTCCATCAGGAACTCGAACGTGCCGGCGTTGGTATACTGCACGGCCCGCGCCGCGTCAACGACGACGGCGCCCATCTTCCGGCGCACCTTGTCCGACACGGCCACCGAGGGAGACTCTTCGATGAGCTTCTGATGGCGCCGCTGAATCGAGCACTCGCGCTCGCCGAGGTGGACCACGTTGCCGTGGTGGTCGCCCATGATCTGATACTCGATGTGCCGGGGGGAATCGAGGTACTTCTCGATGTAAACATCGCCCCGCCCGAACGCCGCCTCGGCCTCGCGCTGGGCCGTGCGGAAGCTGTGCCCGAGATCACCGGGTTCCCTCACGATGCGCATGCCGCGCCCGCCGCCGCCGGCGACCGCCTTGATGATGACCGGGTAGCCAATCTCCCGGGCCACCTTCAGCGCCGCCTCTTCGCTGTCGACCGGGCCCTCGCTGCCGGGCAGCATCGGCACGCCGGCCTTCTTCATGGCACGGCGGGCCTTGGCCTTGTCGCCGAGCAACCGGATGACGATCGGGTCGGGCCCGATGAAGCGGATGTGGCAGGCTTCGCACACCTCGGCGAGATAGGCGCTTTCCGACAGGAAGCCGTAGCCGGGGTGGATGGCATCTGCGCCCGTCACCTCCGCGGCGCTGATGATGGCCGGCACGTTCAGGTAGCTGTCTGCGCTCTTCGCAGGACCGATGCAGATGTCTTCATCGGCAAACCGCACATGCAGCGAGTTTTCGTCGGCTTCCGAGTACACCGCCACGGTCTTGATGCCCAGTTCGCGGCAGGCAAAGATGACGCGGAGGGCAATCTCTCCGCGGTTGGCGACGAGGATCTTTTTGAACATAGGGTGAGTGGCTACGACTTTAGGCGCACCGCGAACAGCCGCTCGCCATACTGCACGGCCTGGCCGTTCTGCACGTAGACGCTGACGATTTCCCCCTCGTACTCGGAGTCGATCTCGTTCATCAGCTTCATCGCTTCGATGATGCAGAGCACCTGGCCCTTGCGGACCATGTCCCCGGTGTCGACAAACGGCTTGGCCCCCGGCTCGGCGGCCCGGTAGAACGTGCCCACGATGGGCGAGGTAATGATGGCCAGGTCCTCGCCGGCCGGCGCGACCGCCGCCGGGGAGGGGGCCGCAGGCGCCGCGGCAACGACGGCGGCCGCGACCGCCGGGGCGGCCATCACGGTCTGCACCACGGTGCCGCTCTTGATCCGGAGCTTCACGTCGGCGCGCTCCAGTTCGAATTCGCTCAGCTCGCGATCGCGAATGAAGTCGACCAGCTGCTTGATTTCGTCGAGTGTCATCGGTTGTGTTTACCCTTCGACCATCGGTGCAGTCAGCCATTCCGGTCCCGATGGCGTCATGACCACGTCATCCTCAATTCGCACACCGCCCCACCCGGGGATGTAGACCCCGGGTTCGAGCGTGAACACCATACCTGCCTCGAGCGGGGCACCGGCAGCCCCGCCCCGTCGCGGCCCCAGCCGCGGGGCCTCATGCACCTCGAGCCCGAGGCCGTGCCCCAGGCCGTGGCTGAAAAACTCGGCAACACCGGCCTCGGCCAGAACGCGCCGCGCCTCGGCATCAACCGCATCGGCCGCCACGCCCGGCTGCAGGGCGGCAAACGCCGCCTGTTGCGCCTTCAGCACTGCGGTCCAGACCTCCCGCTGCCGCTGGGTGGTCTCCCCGAGCTGAAGCGTGCGCGTCATGTCCACCGCGTATCCGCGGTAGAAGCCGCCGAAGTCGACCACCACGAGGTCTCCCTCGGCCAGCGTCCGGTCGCCCGCCCGATGATGTGGACGGGCCCCGTTGGGGCCGGACGCCACAATCGTATCAAAGGCCGGCTTGTCGAAGCCCTGACGCCGCAGTTCCGCCTCGACCAGAGCCGCCACGTCTCGCTCGCTGCGTCCCGTCAGGGGCGCGGTGAGTATACCTCCGGCGATGGTCGACAGCCGCCGGCCAGCTTCCCTGAGCGTGGCCAGTTCCCAGGCATCCTTCCGCTGCCGCAGGGACTCGACCGGCGCGTCGAGGGCCACCCACCGAAGCGCACTGGACGGGCCGCCGGCGCGCGTGCGCAGGTCATCGAACTGCGCAACCGTCAGCGCCGCAGGCTCGTAGCCAACCGCACAGGCTCCGAGTGACTGCAGTTGGGCGGCGATGGCCACCTCGAGGCCCGTGCCGGCCGGGGTCACGTGCCCACACAGGCCGAGGCCGGCCCGGTCAAGGGCGTGCACCTCTTCGGCATACCGGCTGTCGCTCAGCAGGTGAAGCGCGTCGGCCTCGACGATGACGACGCCGGCACTGCCCTCGAACCCCGTCAGGTAAGTCACGTTGCTCCGGCTGGTGATGAGCGCGGCCTGAACCCCGGCCTCCGTCAGCCGAGTCTGCAGCCGCTGATGCCGGACCCGCAGCAGGTCGACCGGAACTGTCATGCCCGCTCACCTGTTAGCTGTGACAACCACCGTTCAAGCTCGGCCAGGGCGGCCTGATCACTGGCAGGCAGGGCCACGATCGCCTCGCGGGCCCGCAGGCGCTCTTCGAGGTCGCCGAACATGTCATCGGTCCAGAGCGTCCAGGGGCCGCCGTCGGGCGTCGCGTCCGCGGACGTCCCCGCGGGCGTCGTGTCCACGAACCTCGGTGGGGCGGCCGGCGCGTGGGCCTGCTGGGGGACCGGCGGGGAGACCGGAGGGCCGGCCAGCAGCTCCTGCAGGCCACGGCGCGCCTCCGGCCGGGATGGGTCGAGCGCGACCACTTTCCAGAGCGCCTGCATCGCCTCCTCGAGCCGCTGCAGCCGGTGCAGCACCCGGGCCCTCATCAGCAGGCATCCCGCATCGTCCGGGTGGGCGAGGAGCCCCTCGTCACACGCAGCGAGAGCCGCCTCGGGGTCCCCGTGGGCCAGCAGCTGCTCGGCCCGGCTCACCCACCGCCGGCCCGGCTGGTCGGGGGCCACTCGGCCAATGTCGAGAATTGCCATCGGATCGGAATGTCCACCGACAGGCTACCACCTCTGCCCCGGTCCGTCCCCGTGTCCCCCCCCCCGCGTGATGCGGGGCGTGATGAAGATCAGCAGTTCCCGCTGGTCATCGCTGCGGTCGTCGCGCCGGAACAGCCGGCCCAGCAGCGGCACCCGGTGCAGGCCCGGGGTGCGCCCGCTCGACTCCTGGACGCGCTGCGTCGCAATGCCTCCGATCACCGTGGTCTCGCCGTCGGCCACCAGCACGGTCGTCACGGCCCGCTGAGTGTCAATGGGCGGGATGCCGTTTACCGACCGGCTGTAGTCAGGTGCGGCGTTTTCGAGGACGACCCGCATGATGATGGTGCCGGCCGAGGTGATCTGCGGGCGCACGCGCAGCGTCAGCGCGGCGTCCTTGAAGGTGACGGCGATCGAGTTGTTGGCCTGGGTCTGCACCGGAATCTGCACGCCCTGGGTGATCTCCGCGTCCACATTGTTCTGGGTCGACACGCGGGGAGTCGATAGCACACGGCCCTCGCCCCGGCGCTCCATCGCCGAAATCGCCAGGTCAAGGCCTGTGAGCCCCGGCACCGCTCCGATGCGGATTCCCAACCCGCTTGTGGCGGCGCCGGCCGGCAGCGACACCGCTGGGGGCGGGGCCTCGGAATCGCCGGCGGTCTCCAGGCGTCCCGATATCCCGGCGCCCGCTGTCTGCTCGCCTGCCGGCCGGCCGACGCCCCAGGCCACGCCCAGCGCACGGGCTACGTCGCGCGAGGTCTGCAGGATGCGCGCCTCGATCTCGACCTGCGCCTGGGGCACGTCGAGCGTGGTGACCAGCGCCTCGGCCTGCGTCAGGTGGGCCGGCACGTCCCGGACGATGAGGGTGTTGGTGCGCGCATCGACCTGCACCTCGCCACGGGGCGAGAGCGCCCCCTTCACAAGAATCGGCATGACGTCGGCGGCCCGCGCGTAGCTGAGCGTCCGCGTGAGGAGGACGCGCTCGCCGCTGGCCGTGAGCAATTCGGCGTCGCGCCCCCGATCGGCAGCCTCGGCCAGCAGCCGCTGCTGGCTGGCGATGCGCACCACCAGCCCGTCGGGCGTGGCGCGCAGCCGGCCGCTCGTCAGCACCACGTCGAAGGCCTGCTGCCATGACACGTCCGTCAGTCGCACGTCGATCTGGCCGCTGACGTCTGGATCGATGACCAGGTTCAGCCCCGCCACCTCGCCAAGCAGACGCAGCACCGCCCGCACATCGGCCTTCTGGAAGTCGATTGACAGGGTCTGCCCCGGCGCCCCGGCCGGCATCAGCACCACGACCGCCACGGCCAGCCAGGCCACCACCGCTCGCGGCGCACTCCGTGTCTGCAGGGCGCTCATGGCCGTGCCCCGGGCGTCAGGTGCGCCGCCCTCGCCGACGATCCGCTTGTCGGGTCCGCGCCTGTGTCTTCCGGTGGCCCGGGAGACGGGGCGACGAGTCGCACGCCTTCCCAGGACACTGACGCCACCACACCTGCGCCTTCAAGCCGGTGCCCCACCCCGACCACATGAATGTCGCCGCGACGGTGCCGCATGGCCGCGCGCCAGCCGGCGGCATCGCGCACGATCCCGTGGACCTCCCATTCGATCGCGGCACCCGCCGGCAGGTCACCCGTGGCCGGGGCCTCGGCACCATCCTGATGGCCTCTGCTTGACGGCGGGCCTGGCGTGACCGCCACCCATGACTGCCCGAACAGCGACCGCGGGTCATCAGGGCCGCTGCCCGCCGCCCCCCCATGGCGTGTGGCCTGGCGCCCACCAGCCGCACGGCCTGGCCGCTCGGCCCCCGTGTCGTGCCGGGCCCGCAGTGCCGCGGTCATCTCGATGACATCAGAGAATTGGTGGCCGACGTCGGCCGTGGCCTCGACGTGTGCCACGTCGGCCCAGACCTCGATGTCGGCCAGCACGCGCCGCAGCTGCTGCCAGGAGAGTCGGGCCGTCACGCGGGCCTCGCTCCCCGCGGCCGTGGCCGCCGTGCCGCCTCGCCGAGAACCCGGGGCGACCTCGAGCGTCGTCACCACACTCCAGCGGGCCACACGCTCAATGCCGGCCTGAAACGCCGTCACCGATGCCGCAGACGGTACCCCCGTGGCGGGACGTGGCTGAGTGTCGTGAGTCGGCGAGTCATGCACCCATGTCATTTGTGCCGACAGCCCCGCCTCACCCCCCTGGGCCAGGTCCACCGACATGGACGACAGACGCCAGGCGGCTCCCGCCCGCTGCGGAAGGTCGCTGGCCCACGCCGCCAGCGCCTGCCGAGAGGTGGCGGTTGCCTCGGCCTCCGTCAGGCGGTCGGTGAGCGCCACGCGCGCGACGGCGACGTTCCCGCTCGACGGCACGCTGTAAGCCAGATGATCGAGCATCGCGGCCGCCGACCATGGCGGGCGGGCGGCGCCTGCCCCGGTTGAAGCGACAGGTCCCGGCCTCGGACCCGGCGGCACCGGCGCGCTCGGATCTCCCGTCAAGAGGAGCCGGACGCAGAGGGCAGCCACCATCACCAGCCCCGCCAGCCGCGCGAGCTGACGGACACGCCGCCGAACGGGGGGCCTGCCGAATTGCAGACGGGCCAGCCACCCGCGCCCCGCCTGGGCTGTGTGGTCCGTCTCAGTTCGCTTCCACTCCACGCGGTCTCCTCCTGACTGCACCCGCACCCTCGGCACGGCGGGCTTTACAAAACTGCATCCTTCGTGCGACAACTGAGAGGTCGCCCCAGAAAGTCGCGACTCATTCCGCTCCGTCTCCCGTTCTTATCGGTGCTCAGGTCCGCCAGGAACAGGCATGCGGCACGCGTGTGCTTGCAATTCTGTGGGGCTCGTCATAAACTTTCGGTTTGCCGTGCTGCGAGAAAGCGCCGGCAGACGACGTTCAGGACACTGAGACATGCCGACCTACGTAGCAACTCCGACGAGCGTGACCAGCCGCTGGCACGTGATTGACGCCGAGGGCAAGGTCCTCGGCCGCGTGGCCAGCCATGCCGCCCGCCTGTTGCAGGGCAAGCACAAGGCCACCTACACCCCGTTCATCGACACGGGCGATCACGTGATCATCGTGAACGCGTCGAAGATCAAGCTGACGGGCAACAAGGAAACCCAGAAGATGTATCGGCGCCACAGCGGCTACGCGGGCGGCCTGCGCGAAGAGCGGGCCGGCGTGGTGCGCCAGAAGCAGCCGGTGCGCATGATGGAAGAAGCCGTGCGCGGCATGCTGCCCAAGTCGAAGCTTGGCGATGCCATGTTCCGGAAGGTGAAGGTGTATGCGGGTGCCACGCATCCGCATCAGGCTCAGCAACCCACTCAGTTCGAGGTCGCGTAAATCTTGGCTGCTACTCAGTTCTACGCCACAGGGCGCCGCAAGGAAGCAACGGCGCGCGTGTTTCTCCGTCCTGGCTCCGGTGCCATCACCGTCAACCACCGGGCGTTCGACAACTACTTCCCCACCGAAGCCGTTCGCGTGCAGGTGCAGGTGCCGCTGGCCCTCACCGAGACGGCCTCGCAGTTTGACGTGGTGGCCACTGTCTCTGGCGGCGGCGTCACCGGTCAGGCCGGGGCCCTCCGCCTGGGTATTGCCCGCGCCCTCTGCGCGTTCAACGCCGAGCTGCGCCCCACCCTCAAGAAGGATGGCCTCCTCACGCGCGATGCCCGCGCGAAGGAACGCAAGAAGTACGGCCTGGCAGGCGCCCGCAAGCGCTTCCAGTTCAGCAAGCGTTAACTGTTCGTAGACGTGACGAAGGGGGGCCACACACGGTGGCCCCTGGAATCTGGAGGAAGCTTGACCCCGCTCGCGATGAAGGACCTGCTCGAAGCAGGCGCACATTTCGGCCACCAGACCAAGCGCTGGAATCCCAAGATGAAGCCGTTCATCTTCGGTGAGCGCAGCGGTATCTATGTCCTCGACCTCGGCAAGACCGTCACCCTCTACAACGAGGCGGAACGGTACGTGCGTCGCCTGGCAGCCGAAGGCAAGACCATCCTCTTCGTGGGCACCAAGCGCCAGGCGCAGGACGTCGTCGCCGAGGAAGCCGCCCGCTGCGGCATGTTCTTCGTCAATGAACGCTGGCTCGGCGGCCTGCTGACCAACTTCACCACCATTCAGCGCAGCATCGCCCGGCTCCGCGACCTCGAGGCCATGGCCACCGACGGTCGCTACGATTTCATGCCCAAGAAGGAAATCGCCAAGGCCGAGAAGGAAAAGCGCAAGCTGCAGAAGAACCTCGACGGCATCCGGAACATGGGACGCCTGCCCGACGCCCTCTTCGTCGTCGACACGCGCAAGGAACAGATTGCCGTCGACGAGGCCCGCAAGCTCAAGATTCCGGTGATCGGCATCGTCGACACCAACTGCGACCCCGATCAGGTCGACTTCGTCATCCCGGGCAACGACGACGCGCTGCGCTCCATCCGGCTGTTTGCCGGCCGCATCGCCGACGCCGTCATCGACGGCCGCGGCGAGCGCGAATCGGCCATGGCCGAGCAGGCCCAGGCCGCCGCTGAGGAAGCCGCCGCCCACGAGGCCAGCCGCACCGTGCGTCCCGCCAATCTGCGCCGCCCCGAGCGGCCGGCAGAAGCGGTCGCGCCCCAGGCATAGGCCGGGCCGACCTCGCATTCAGCGCCGGCCCGCGACAGGTTCGCTGGCCGGCGCGTGTTCTGTACAGACCATTTTCAGGAGCAACGACCCATGGCAGCAATTACGGCAGAACTGGTGAAGCAGCTGCGCGACAAGACCGGCGCCGGCATGATGGATTGCAAGGGCGCCCTCGCCGAGTCGGGTGGCGACATGGAAAAGGCGATCGAGATCCTCCGCAAGAAGGGCCTCGCCTCGGCCGCCAAGCGCGCAGGCCGCGCCACCAACAACGGCATCATCGGCCACTACATCCACATGGGCGGCAAGGTCGGCGTGCTGGTCGAGCTCAACTGCGAGACCGACTTTGTCGCACGCACGGACGACTTCCAGGGCCTCGCCCGTGAGATCGCCATGCACATCGCGGCTGCCGACCCCCGCTACGTCAGGCGCGAGGAGGTGCCGGCCGAGGTGCTCGAAAAGGAGCGCGAGATCTACCGCGCCCAGTTCGCCGGATCGGGCAAGCCCGCCAATGTCATCGAGAAGATCGTTGATGGCAAGCTCGACAGCTTCTACACCCAGGTGTGCCTGCTCGACCAGCCGTCGGTGCGCGACCCCAATGTGACCATCTCGCAGATGGTCTCGGCCGCCACGGCCAAGACCGGCGAGAACGTCACCGTCTCGCGCTTCTGCCGCTTCAAGCTCGGCGAACACGCCGGCGCATAGTCCGCTCACGCCCCGTGTGCAGCCGGCTCCCTGCGGGGAGCCGGCCTCACCCGGTGCGGCTCGGCTATAATCCTCTGTCGTGCCCGAGTCTGCCTCTCCCGCCTACACCCGTATCCTTCTCAAGCTGTCCGGCGAGGCGCTCATGGGCGACCAGTCGTACGGCGTCGACCCGGCCGTCACTACCCGCATCGCCCATGAAGTGGCCGCCATCCAGGCCCTCGGCGTCCAGACGGCCATCGTCATCGGCGGCGGGAACATCTTCCGCGGCCTGGCTGCCAGCGCACGCGGCATGGACCGCTCCACGGCCGACTACATGGGCATGCTGGCCACCGTGATCAATTCGCTCGCGCTGCAGGATGCGCTTGAGCGGAATGGGGTACCCACCCGGGTGCTGACGGCGATCGAAATGCGTGCCGTCGCCGAGCCCTTCATCAGGCGCCGCGCCATGCGCCACCTCGAGAAGGGACGCGTGGTGGTGTTTGCCGCCGGGACCGGCAACCCCTACTTCACCACCGACACCGCCGCCGCCCTCCGGGCGATGGAAATTCGCGCCGACGTCATTCTGAAAGCCACCAAGGTCGACGGGATCTATTCGGCTGACCCGGTGAAAGACCCCTCGGCGCGCCGCTACGAACGCATCTCCTATCTCGACGTCCTGCAGCAGCAGCTCCAGGTGATGGACGCCACCGCCATCTCGCTCTGCATGGACAATGCCCTACCCATCGTGGTCTTCAACATGAACGAAGCCGGCAACATCGGCCGCGTGGTCAGGGGCGAACCGGTCGGCACACTGGTCACGGCCTGACCCTGCCGCCTGGCGGCGATACTGCACGCGAAGGATGACTCGACATGGATGCAACTGATGTAAAGAGCCTGCTCGCCGACACCCGCAAGCGGATGGACGGCCACGTGGAATTTGTTCGCAAGGAAGTCGCGCAGGTCCGCACGGGCCGCGCCTCGACCGGGCTGCTCGACACCGTGATGGTCGATGCCTACGGCTCGAAGCTGCCCCTCAACCAGGTGGCCGGACTCTCGATTCCCGAACCCACCATGATCGTCGCGCAACCATTTGATGCCTCGCTCATGGGCGCCATCGAGCGCGCCATCCGCGCCGCCGACCTCGGCCTCAACCCGGCCAACGACGGCAAGGTGGTCCGCATTCCGATTCCCCCGCTCAACGACGAACGCCGCCGGGAGCTGTCGAAGCACGTGCACAAGCTGACCGAGGAGGGCCGCAACCAGGTCCGCACGGCGCGCCGCGATGCCAACGACCGGCTCAAGAAACTGCTGAAGGACAACGCCATCTCCGAGGACGACGAGAAGCGGGCGCTGGCCGATGTGCAGAAGGCGACCGACGAACACATCCGCACCATCGACGACATCCAGCAGAAGAAGGACGCCGAGTTGCTCGGCCGCTAGCCCCATGTATTTTTCCCATCTCGAGTGCGCCAGCCACTGCGGCGCCGGTCCCTTCGACCCGCGCGAGCGGCACTTTCTCTGCCCGTCCTGCGGCCTGCCGCTCCTCGCCCGCTACGACCTCGAACGGGCGCGCGAATGGAAGCGCGAGTCGCTGGTGGGCCGCGTGCCCACGATGTGGCGCTACCGCGAGCTGATGCCCCTGCTGCCCGGCGACGAGCCAGTCACCCTGGGCGAGGGCTTCACCCCGCTCTTCCATACCCGGCGTCTCGGTGCCACCCTGGGCCTGACGCAGCTGCACGTCAAGGACGAGTCGCTCAACCCGACCAACTCGTTCAAGGCGCGCGGACAGTCAGCCGCCATCACGCGTGCGAAGGCCCTGGGCGCCACGACCATCGCCCTGCCCACGGCCGGTAACGCCGGCAACGCGGCGGCCGCCTACTCGGCCGCCGCTGGTCTGGCCTGCCAGGTCTTCATTCCGCGCGACGCCAAGCAGCCCTTCATCGACGAGTGCCGCCTCTACGGCGCAACCGTCACGCTCGTCGACGGCCTCATCACCGACGCGGGTCGCATGGCGGCCGAGGTCGGCAAGCCCCTCGGCTGGTACGACGTCTCGACGCTCAAGGAACCCTATCGCGTCGAGGGCAAGAAGACGATGGGCTACGAACTGGCCGAACAGCTCGGCTGGCGGCTGCCCGACTGGATCATCTACCCCACCGGGGGCGGCACGGGCCTCGTCGGCATGTGGAAGGCGTTCGACGAAATGGAAGCCATCGGCTGGATTCCGAAGGGCCATCGTCCGCGGATGGTCTCAGTGCAGGCGGCCGGCTGCGCGCCGATCGTCCGCGCCTTCGAGCAGGGCACCGAGAAGGCGGCCCCCTGGGAGAACGCGCATACGAGCGCCGACGGCCTGCGGGTGCCTCGCGCCATCGGCGACTTCCTGATCCTCGAGGCTGTCCGCCAGAGCGGCGGCACCGCTCTGGCGGTCACCGACGAGCAGATGGCGCTCGACATGCTCGTCATCGGCAAGCACGAAGGCATCAGCGCCGCGCCCGAGGGCGGTGCGGCGCTCGCCGCGATTCGGCGCCTGGTGGCCGACGGTCAGATCAAGGCCGATGACACCGTGGTGCTCTTCAACACCGGCGGCGCGCTCAAGTATCTGGATGTCCTGAAGAACGTCTAGCGCTCGCCGAGCGAAATGCCAATGGCGCGCGCCGTGGTCAGCAGGTCGTAGTCGAGCGGCACCGTCCGGTTGCGGCCGACCACGTCAGCCAGGGGTACCGGCACGATATCGGGAGGATGGTTAGCGACCATCTTCCCGAACACTCCGCGCTGCAGCAGTTCCACCGCCTTCCCCCCTAGCCTCGTAGCCAGGACCCGGTCAAATGCGGTCGGGGTGCCGCCACGCTGCAGGTGTCCCAGGACGACCGACCGGGTGTCCTTCCCCGTCTTCGCCGCCAGCGCATCGGCTACCTGCGCGCCGATGCCACCGAGCCGTTCGACATGCCCGGCACGCGCGGCCTCCTGCAGCACGCGGTTGCCTCCCACCGGCACCGCTCCCTCAGCCACCACGACGATGCTGAACTTGGCGCCCAGCGCATCGCGGCGCGAGATGTGCGCGGCCGCTGCATCGATGTCGAACGGAATCTCTGGCATGAGAATGACGTCAGCCCCGCCCGCCACGCCGGCATGCAACGCGATCCAGCCCGCGTAGCGTCCCATCACCTCGACCACCATCACACGCTTGTGCGCCTCGGCCGTCGTGTGCAGGCGGTCGATGGCGTCGGCCGCAAAGGATACCGCCGTGTCGAAGCCGAAGCAGGTGGTGGTGCCGAAGATATCGTTGTCGATGGTCTTCGGCACCCCGACGACCGGGATGCCTTTCAGGAAGAAGCGGTGCGCGATGCTCAGGGTGCCATCGCCACCAATGGCGACGAGTTCGTCGAGCCGCATCTGGTGAAAGGTGTCGACGACCCGATCCGAGTAGTCGACCTTGCCGCCGGCGACCTCGGCCGGATAGGCGAACGGATCGCCATGGTTGGTGGTCCCGAGAATGGTGCCGCCCAAGCGGATGATGCCAGACACGTCCCGCGGGGTGAGCGGGCGCGTACGCGACGGGTCGAGCAGGCCATCGAAGCTGTCTTCGAGTCCAATCACCTCGAGGCCCGCGTTGCAGGCCGACTTGACGACGGCACGGATGACTGCGTTGAGTCCGGGGGCGTCGCCGCCTCCGGTGAGGACACCGATGCGCTTCACGGCAGACATGACTCCGACTATAGCACCCGAGCCGGCCGTGCACGGCGAAGGCCGCGCAGCCCCGTGGTAGATTCAAAGTTCGAGCGGTTCACAGAGGAGGCCAGTATGTTCCGAGGCGTCGTCGTCGTTGTGCTGACCGTAGTCAGTCTGAGCGTCGGTGTCCGTCCGGCGCGCGCGCAGGGCAGCCCCGTGCTGGCAGTGGCCGTGAATGGCACTGTGGCCACGGCCTCCTGGACAGCCGTCACTGGAGCCAGCGGCTATTCGGTCTCGGTGGGCAGTGCCCCGGGAGGCGCGGACCTCCTCCGCGATTACGTGGTGTCCACCACGGCCGTGTCCGGAGCGTTGTCGACGGGCACCTACTACATCCGCACCTCACCCATTGTGGGGGCCACCCGAGGCACCCCGTCGAACGAGGTGGTGTTCACCATCGGCAATCCGGCACCACTGGCACCGGCCGGCCTTGTGGCGTCCATCGGTGGCGGCCTGGTGACCCTGTCGTGGAATGCCCCGACCGCTGGTGGCGTCCCGACCGACTACGTGCTGCAGGCCGGTTCCGCGTTCGGTCTGGCAGACGTGGTATCCGGATCCGCGCTGGGACAGATAGCCACGGCGTGGTCGTATCCGCTGGCCGCCCTGCCCGACGGCACCTACTTCGTCCGGCTGTATGCACGGAATGCCCAGGGACTCAGCCCCGCTTCGTCTGATGCCGTGTTCACGAAGGGCACCGTGCCCGGCGTGCCGATTCCGCTCGAGCCCACGATCAACGCCGACAACTCGGTGCTGCTGCGGTGGCGTGCCCCGATCGGCGGCAGCAGCGTGACGCACTATGCCATCGAGGCGCAGTATGACGACCACCGCGGGCTGCGCACGGTGCTGACGGACATTCCTGCGGGCGCCACCAGCGTGCTCACCTCGCCGGTCACGTCGGGCGGATATCACTGGCGGGTGCGGGCCTACAGCGGTGCCACGCCGGGCGCGGTGTATGGAACGGCCGGATTTTACGCGGGGGCCCGCCCTGATCCGGGGCCCGGCCCCAGGACGCCGAACCCGGCACCGGGACATCGCCTGCCCATTCCTTCGTACGCGACGCGCATCGTGAGCGAAGTGGCCGCCGCCAATCCCACCGACCTGCTGCTGTCGTGCGTCGAGGCCGCCCGCTACCCGGGCATCCCCCAGGGCACCAACCAGTTCATGTTCAAGGTGCTGCACGAACTCCGGAAGTATGACTCCCGGTGGACGCTCAACTGGAAGCGCGGCAACGTGGGTGACCTGTCGCAGGACATCATCAACTACAACTTTGGTGCGCTGCCAGACGAGGGCACGACGGACGTCTACATCGTCGACATCATCGCCGGTCACTGCGGCCCGCGGCCCGACTGGACGCTCATTGACCAGACCGAGGCCACGGCACGGGGAGGCGCCATCGGACGAGGCACACTCGTGCCGTATCTCAATGCCGGATATCCGCGCTAGGGCTCTCGCCAGGACGCCGGTGGTGCGACAGGCCTTTCATGTGACACTGAGAGGCGTGCCTGCCCTGCGCCTGCTCGGTGCTGTCTGGATCTTCCTCCTCGCCCAGTCGACTCTATCCGGCGCGCAGTCGGCCGCGAATGATCGGCGCGACGAGCTGCTCGACCGGATGGCTGCATCGTCGACGCTAGTCATCCGCGGGAGAGTCGAGGCGACTGAGTCGCGCGCGCACGCCGGGGCCATCTACACCTATGCGACCGTAGCGGTCGACGAGGTCCTCAAGGGACCCGACAGCATCCAGTCGCTCGTGGTGAAGACGCTCGGGGGCGCCACCGACGGCGTGGTCCTGCAGGTGCCGGACGCGCCGCGGTTCGCCTCTGGCGACGAGGCCGTGATGTTCCTGGCCCCACGGCCCGGGGATGGGACGCTCTACCCTGTCGCGCTCGCGCAGGGCATCTGGCCGGTGAGCCTCGACCTCGCCGGCCGCGGACCGCAGGCAGGCCGCGGCGAACTGCAGGGCCCCCTTGACGCGGCGTTCCGCGAGCGCGTCGCACGGTCGGCCCCGGCAACGGCCCCGTATGCCCTGACGCCCCCCGAGTGGCCACCCGCCAGCCAGGCGACCTATGCGCTGCTGACGACAGCGGATGGAGGACCGGCCCGATGGCACCATGCCGATGATGGCCAGCCGGTCGTCGTCAACTTCCAGACCGGGGCGTCAACCGCGGCGCTGGACGGCGCCATGGCCCTGTGGAACGCCTCGGGGTCGGTGCTGACGCTGGAGCGGGGTGCCGATGGTCCTGCACCGCTCGACCGTCGCTGCGCGTCCTTCTCGGGCAGCGGCACCATTGAGCTGGCGTGGAGCGGCCCGTGTGACGAGATTGCCGCCACCGACACCACGACCGTGGGCATCGGCGGTGGCTACTTCACGCCAGGCCGACTGAAGACGGTCGGCAGCACCACCTTTCAGGGCTTTGTCCAGGGATTGGCCATTCTCAATCCCAACCGACCGAATGCCCCCAGTGCCGGGTGCACGCTGGAGGCAGTGGCGCACCTGCTCGGACACGCGGTAGGCCTTGGCCACTCCGACGTGCCGGGCGCCCTCATGGCAACCACGCCGCGCGCCTCGTGCACCTCGGGCATTCCGAGCCTCGATGCAGATGATGTCGCCGGCATCCGCGCGATCTACGCCGACCTTGCCAGTGGCCCTGCCCCGCCGCACGCCCCCACTGCCATCACCAGTAGTGCCGTCCTGAGCTCAGTGACGTTGCAGTGGACTCCGGCAGCCACCGGCGGCGCCGCACAGACCTATACGCTGGAAGCGGCCGTGACGCCGGGCGGCCTGAACATCCTGAACCCGCCCCTCGCCACCTCGGCGAGCTCCCTGCAGGTCTCAGGCGTCCCCGAGGGCCGCTACTATGTCCGCGTGCGTGCCAGCAACCCGTGGGGCGACAGCGGGCTCTCGCCGGAAGCGCAGGTCGTCGTGGGCCCGTGCACGGTGCCCTCAGCCCCAGCGGGCCTCACCGCCACCGTGGACGGACGGATGGTGACGTTCAACTGGACGGCCCCCGCGCAGGGGCTGACGCAGTCGTATCAGCTCTCTGCCGGCTTTTCGTCCGGCCAGTCCGACGCTGCCATCCGGCCGGGCCTGACGACGACATCGTTCAGCACGGATGCCCCGGATGGAACCTATTTTGTGCGAGTCGCGGCGGTGAACGTCTGCGGCGTCGGTCCGGCCACGCCTGACACCCGCGTGCAGGTGCGCAGCTGCTCGGCGGCCCCGAATCCACCAACCAACGTGCAGGCCACGAGCGGCGGCGGACTGGTCATGCTGACCTGGGAGGCCCCGGCGACTGGTGAACGCCCCTCGCGCTATCTCATACGGGCCGGCTTGTCCCCGAGTGACCTGAGCCTGCTCGGCAGCGGCGTGCTGACCGGAGACAGCCGGCCTTCGCTGACGGCCTCCGCGGGACCGGGCACCTACTATGTGCAGATCGTCAGCACGAACCTGTGCGGTGACAGTGCGCCCTCGGCCACGACCGCCATCACCGTGACTCCGTAGTCGCCGCCGCAGCGCGATGGGCTGCGAAGACAGGCCGGCATGCGTGCTGAGCGATGTCCGGGCGCACGGAAACCAGACGATCCCATGGAACCGCGATGACGATGGTGTGGGCCTGCGACGTCGGCGGGCCGGCATCACCACGCTCGAGGTGATCGATGGCCATGCCGCCCGGCAGGGCTGCTTTCGCGCCTGGCCGACGTGGAGGTCTCCCCAGATTGTCAGGGCCAACCGCGCGTCGTCATGCGTCGGCCCATGGCCGGTCACCGTCAGATCGTCGCGCACCTGTTTGCTATAGTGCTGACTGATGACTGTCAAGACGCTGTCGCTGGTCTACGACGACGAAACGGTTTCCTTCACCATCGAAGGCCAGACAGGACGCGGCACCCCGACGGTGCTGCTGGATCAGGATGATGACCTCACGGCCGCACGCCCGTGGGCCGCGCAGGGCTACACCGTCGAGCCCTTCCTGCACCCACACGAGTATCAGCGGCTGCTCGACGGTATCCGCACGCTGCTCGTGCGGCGCATCGAGGTGGCTGGCATCGCCGTGCCGGCCGATTTCTCAATGGAGCGGTATCACGACACCGTCACCTCCGACGACAGCCATGCCCGCGTCAGTGCACAGGGCCCCTGGTGCCTGCCGTTGGCGGACCTGCCGGTGCCCGTCGAGACCATCAGTCAGCGCGTCAGCGAAATCCTCGGCGTCCGTGTCTCGGTCACCCCCCCGCACCGAGAGTTTCCCGAGCACTTCTGCTTCCGCGTGGTCCGGCCCCGCAGCCGCGACAACAATCCTCCGCACCGCGACGTCTGGCTCGATCGCCTGCGCCATGCCGTCAACATCTACGTGCCGCTGGCAGGCAGTTCGTCCCGCTCATCCCTGCCGGTCGTCACCGGATCGCACCGCTGGGCCGAATCGGACATCGAACGCACCCTCGACGGTGCACGGGTCAACGGCGTCACGTTCACCGTGCCCTCGGTGGTCGATGCGACCTACCCTCTCACACTCACCCGACCCGACCCGCAGGCCAATCAGGTGCTGGTCTTCTCGCCCTATCTGATTCACGGGGGCGCATTCAATCAGCAGCCCGACCGCACCCGCGTATCGCTTGAAATGCGATTCTGGCGGGTTCCCTCGGCCTGAGGGTCGTCAAGCCGTCGGCGCAGCCACGGCAGGTCGCCCTGGCTGCAGTATATTGGGGTGTGGTGATACTGGTCGTTTTCCTCCTCTCGTGGTTCTGGCTGGTGCCTGACGCCTGGGCGCAGGAATCACCCGGTGCATCTGCCGCCACGGCAGAGCCGGTGACCTTCAACAGGGACGTGGCTCCCATTTTCCAGAAGCACTGCACTTCGTGTCATCGGCCGGGCCAGATGGGACCGATGTCGCTGCTGACCTACGAGAGCGCACGTCCGTGGGCCCGGTCCATCCAGCGGCGGGTGGTCGCTCGCACGATGCCACCCTGGGGAGCCGATCCAGCGATCGGGGTCTTCGCCAACGACCCCAGTTTGACGGCCGAGGAAATCGCGACGATCACCCGTTGGGTGGCAAATGGCGCGCCGCGTGGCTCGACGCCCCCGCCACCGGTCCCCGAGCTGGCGGACGGATGGGAGATTGGTACCCCGGATCTCGTACTCTCAATCCCCAAGCCGCTCACGATCCCCGCCCAGGGACCGGGCGAGTATGTGTACGTCGAGATACCCACCGGGCTCACGGAGGACCATTGGGTCCAGAAGGTCGAGATTCGCCCGACCAACCGCAAGGCCGTCCATCACGCCCTGGCGTTTGTCAGGTCTCCAGGCATCAACGTGCCCCCGCCGTCTCCGCTCGGCCCCGGCACGAGTTGCAACGACGATTTCTGTGGCGACATCGAGCAGCACGACGCCCGGATGGGCCCGATCTTCGCCGCGTCCGCAGTAGGCACGAACCCCGAAGTCTACCCGACCGGGACGGCCAAGCTGTTGCGCGCCAACTCGGTGCTCACGCTGCAGATCCATTACACGCCCTACGGCGAGGAAACCACCGACCAGATCGGCATCGGCATCGTGTTCGCCAAGGAGCCGCCGAAGACACCACTCAAGATGGTGCCGTTCTCAAAGCAGGGATTCACCATTCCCGCCCGGGCGCGAAACCATGTCGTGGAAGCCGAGCTCAAGTTCCTGAAGGACGCCGCCATCTGGAGCATCGGCCCGCACGCGCACCTTCGGGGGCGCAGCTGGTTCTTTGAAATCATCGATCCCGACGGGCGGAGGCAGCCCGTGCTGTCGGTCCCGAGCTTCGACTTCAACTGGCAGCTGGTGTATCGGCTGAAAGAGCCGACTCCCGTCCGCGCCGGCAGCCGCCTGCATGCCATCGGCGTCTTCGACAACTCAGCCGAGAACAAGAACAATCCGAATCCGGATGCCGACGTGCAGTGGGGCACGATGACCGGAGACGAAATGCTGCTGTCGTCAATCGTCTACAGTCTGGGGCCGGTCACGCCGCGGAACGACCCGAAGTAGTACCGCATCAGTGGTGGCGTCCGGCGACGCGAGCTCGCCAGGGTATCGCCCGCCGCTATGACAGCCACGCGTGGAACGTGTAATCCGCCCGGGCGTACTTGGCGCCAACAGCCTCATAGATCCGGATGGTGGCAACGTTGTGGTTCTGCGTCTGTGTCTCGGTGACGTCGCCGGCTGCGTAGTTCTCGGCCGCGAGGGCACGGATCAATCCTGCATAGGCCCCGGGGCTGTCACGTCGGCAGGCGCCAAGGCTACCAGCCCATAATGTCGTTCCACCCACGGTGGAGGCGGGCTCGACCCGGCGCGTGCTCGCCCACCCGCTGATGCGTCCCGTCCCGTCGTCGGCGACCACGACTCGATCCGCCATCCTGCCGGCGCAGCATTGGCGTGCCCATTCCAGATAGAACTGCTGAATCCGGTCGGCTGGCAAGTGGGGATCAAGGTGGAATCGGCCCCTGAATCCGGAATACGCCTCCTCCGTGATGGCCAGGACCTGGTCGACATCGCGCAGCTCGAGCGGACGCACCTGCCCCACGGCTCGTACCCCCGGCGGCGGCTCACGGCGCGGGTGTGTGAAGTAGGTCACCAGCGCGTCCATCAGCCGAAAGCCATTGGCCTCCAGAGCCGCCACTCCCTGCATGTCGGCAACATCGAGTTTCGCCGTCACGTGCCTGATGCCAGCCTGACGCAACGACTCGAGCGTGTCGCGAACGACTGCCGTCAGCACATCCACCGACGCTGCGGGCCCCCTGAGTAGCCAGGAGAGTCGCGCCATGGGGATGCCAAAGAATGCCGAATCCCATTCGAGGGGACGGGACAGGGCGACCGCGACGGCGTCGCCGTCCTCGTGCCTCAGAGCCACATGCCCCACCACCGCACGGTCGCGCGCGAGCTCGGCGTGCAGGATGGCGTCCTGACGCGCCCGCGACCAGACCCTGTAATTCCGATACGGCTTGAAGGGGTAGCACGCCACCAGGCGCGTGAGAGCCGTGTCATCGCCTTCACAGAGTCTTCGGGTGGACACTCGTTGACTATAATAGCGTCGATTATTTCGCTCAGACACTCGTGGCGCTCGTCTCCGCGCGCAGAAGGCGGAGACGACCAGCGCAGCACCTTGGGCATCGAATGGGCGACGTGGCGGTGGGACGGCGGAAGATGCCAAGCAACGACGACAACGTAATGGTCCTCGGCCTCAGGCCCCCCCACAGTGGACCTGACTCACGCCCTCTTGCAGGGCTCCCGGCCGCGATCGCCCCATCGCCAACGTCCAAACCGGATTCCCGCTCAGGATGCCTGCCGATGGGTTGCCCGGCACCCACTGCCGACGACACGCGGCTCGCGTCACCGGCCCCGATCAGCAGCGGCTTCCACAGCCGACGCCAGCTGCGCTCGCGCACGTGGCGTGGGAACCCCAAGGGGAGGCCGGCCTGATGGCTCGCATCGCGATTGTCATCCCCGTCTATCAGGCGGAGCAGACGCTCGACCAGCTCAGCCATGAGCTCGCGGCTGCGCTGTTGCCCATCACCGACGACTACGAAGTCTGGCTGGTGGACGATGGCAGCACCGACGCAAGCTGGGAGGTGGTCCAGCGTCTGTCAATGAACGACGGCCGCTTTCGGGGCCTCCGATTCATTCGGAACTTTGGCGAACACATCGCGATCACCGCCGGGCTCGACCACGCCAATGGCGACGTCGTCGTGATCATGGCGTGCGATCTACAGGACGACCCCGCTGCGCTTCCGCGCATGATTGCACACGCCGACGCCGGAGCCGACCTCGTGCTGGTGCGTCGGATGAACCGGCGGGACGCGTGGCTGAAACGGCAGATGGCGCGTCTCTTCTACGCCCTCATCTCCCTGCTGTTCAGCGTGAACTATGACTACCGCGTCGGCAACTATCGCCTCCTGACCCGGCGCGCCGTGCGGTACTTCAATGCGCATCGCGAGCGGACGCGCAACATCAACGCCATCATGGCGCTGATGGATGTGAGCACCGCCTACGTGGACGTGGCCCACCGCCCCCGCAGCCACGGGCGCAGCACCTACTCCTTCGGCAAGTCGTCACGCATGGCCGCGTCGGTCATTGTGGGGTATTCCGACGTGCCCCTGCTGCTCCCGGCCGCGCTGGGGCTGGTGCTGCTGGTGCTGTCGCTGGGATGGACCCTGGCGTGGGCCATGGGCCTGCAGAATCCCTCCTCTGACCTGAGCATCGTGCTCGCGGCCATCGGTGGGGTGGGCGGCCTCGTGCTCCTGAACTTCGGCATCGTCGGTGCTTACCTGGGGCGGGCTGCGCGCGAGGCCAAGGAGCGCCCGATCTACTTCGTCGGCGACACCACCCCCGGCCACCCGAAGCCCCCGTCGCCGTGAGCGGCGACATCACGGGTGGTGTGGTGTAAGATAGTGAGGTTCTGATGTGGGCGGCTAGCTCAGCTGGGAGAGCGCCGCGTTCGCAACGCGGAGGTCGTCGGTTCGATCCCGATGCCGTCCACCACTTCAGTCCCCTCCTTCGCCCCCGGTCCACAAGGCTCCTGCGGCTGCTCATGGCAGCGCCTCCCGTCAGAGGGTGAACGGAGCCCGTCCCCCGGCGGGATGCTGTCGGTTGCCCGGGGGACGCTGACCACCGAAACATCTTGCGTGGGCCTGACTCGCCGCGACATTGGCCCGACACACCGTCGGTGCGCTCGGGAACGATCATACCGACAGGAGTCTCGTGGCGATGGCGGCTCGGGTTTCACGCCCGCGGTGCGACTGCGGGCCGGCAACCGAGTGCCCGGCTGTTGGCAGGTGCGCAGAGGCCGTGTCCCGCGGGGTGGGCATGGGCTGAGTCCGGGAACCCGGGTTCGATACACCAGAGGCCGCCGGCACAACCGATCGCCGTCGCGGTGGCGCGCGGACGGGTGGCGCTTGACGAGGCGGTTGTCGACGGGTTAACTTAACGCCGTTAACCATGATGGGCATCGCAGAACGGCGCGCGCGCCACAAGGTGTCACTCCGGCAGGAGATCCTCGATGCTGCCCGGCAGATGTTTGTCGACGAGGGCTACGACCAGGTGAGCATGCGCAAGCTCGCCCAGAAGATCGAGTACTCGCCCACCACGATTTACCTGCACTTCGAGGACAAGGACGACCTGTTCCGCGCCGTGTGCGACGAGACATTCGCCAAGCTGGCGCGGCGCCTCGACAAGCAGCGTCGCCAGCATGCCAACGATCCGCTGACATGCCTGACGGCTGGGTTGCGCGAATACATGGCATTTGGCCTGCAGCATCCTGACCATTACATCGTCACTTTCATGCACCGCGCCAGGCGGGAGGCCCTGCATGATTACGAAGGCTCTGCGGGACAAGACGCCTTCGGATTTCTGAGTCAGGCCGTGGCCGATTGCGCGGCAGCCGGACTGTTCCGGCCGATGCGCGTTGAGGTGATGGCGCAAGTGCTGTGGGTCAGCATCCACGGACTGGTCTCGCTGCTCGTGGCGAAGAAGGCGTTTCCCTTCGTCTCGCAGGCGACCCTGATCGATGCGCAGCTCGACCTGTTGGTGCGGGGGCTCCTGAAGGAGCAGACCATTCGGAACAGGTGAGACGGCGGCCACGGCGGGCCGCCTTTTTCTGGGAACCGAACTTAACAGTGTTACGTCCCACAACGGTGAACACACCATGCCCTCATTGGCACGTCGCAACCTCCTGCACGACCGGGTCCGCCTGGTGGTCACCCTCACCGGGATCGTCTTCGCCGTGGTGCTGTCGGCCATTCAGCTGGGGCTCTTCGTGGGCTTCCAGCGGGCGACGGCCGACGTGATTGCCCACGCGGGAGCCGACCTCTGGGTGAAGTCCACCGGGGTCACGCACCTTGAAACCGGTGTGCCGTTCTCCGAGCGCAAACGCTACGACGTGCTGGCCACGCCCGGCGTCGCCGACGTGCAGAAACACATCGTCCGCTTCGGGCAGTGGCGGAAAGCCGATGGCGGTCAGGAAAGCGTGATGGTCGTCGGGCTCGAGCTCGGCGGCTCGATGGGACAGCCATGGAACCTGGTGTCCGGGTCGCTGCAGGCGCTTGACCAGCCGGATGCGGTCATCGTGGATGAACTCTACCTCGAGAAGCTGGGGATCAGGGGCGTGGGCGACCTCGTCGAGATTGGCGGGCACCGCGCCCAGGTGGTGGGGCTGACGCGTGGGATTCGCACCTTCACCACGGCGCCGCCGGTGTTCACGGCGTTCAAGCGCGCACAGGACTATACCGACGTGGCCGAGGGCGAGACGCCCTTCCTGCTGGTGCGTACCGAGCCGGGTGCCGACGCCGCCGAGGTCGCCGCGCGAATACGGACCCGCGTCTCCGACGTCGAGGTGGTGACCGAGCGGACCTGGCAGACCGCGCAGGAACGCTACTGGATGTTCGGTACGGGGGCGGGGATCACCGTGCTCATCGCGGCGGGGCTCGGGCTGCTGGTGGGGGTCGTGGTGGTGGCCCAGACCATCTATGCCGCCACGGTCGATCACATCCGCGAGTACGGAACCCTCAAGGCCATGGGCGCCACCAACGCCTATCTGTATCGCGTCATCCTCGAGCAGGCGGCCCTGAGCGCAGTGGCCGGCTACAGCGTGGGCATCGCCATCGCCCTGGTGGCGTCGCGTGGCAGCCAGGCCGGCACAACCGCCATCATCCTGGAGTGGCCGCTGGCCATCGCCCTGTTCGCGCTGACGCTGGTGATGTGCCTCGGGGCCTCGATCGTCTCCATCAACAAGGTGACACGCATCGACCCCGCGATGGTCTTCAAGGGTTAGGAGGGACCGATGGCCAATGCGGCGATTACGGTGAGCGGGGTGAGCAAGGTCTACGGGGAGGGCCCCACGGCGGTGCGTGCGCTTGCGGATGTGAGCCTCAGCGTGGCGCGGGGCGAAGTGCTGCTGATGATGGGCCCCTCGGGCAGCGGCAAGACGACGCTGCTGTCCATCATGGGCGCGATTCTGGGAGCGTCCGGCGGGAGCGTGCGCATCAATGGAGAAGAGATTGTCAACCGGCCGCAGCGCGACCTGCCACGGATTCGGCTGGAGCACATCGGGTTCGTGTTCCAGGGATTCAACCTGTTTCCCGCGCTGACGGCTCTCGAGAATGTGGCGCTGGCGCTCGACATCCGCGGCGAGCGACGCAGCACCGCCGGGAGGCTCGCCACCGATGCTCTCGCCTCGGTGGGACTGGCACACAAGGCCGGGGCCTACCCGTCCGACCTCAGCGGCGGACAGAAGCAGCGTGTGGCCATCGCCCGTGCGCTCGTGGGCGATCCCGCCATCGTGCTGGCCGACGAGCCCACCGCCGCGCTCGACTCGCAGTCGGGCCGCGCCGTGCTCGAGCTGGTTCGGCAGCTGGCCCATCAACGCAACCGCGCCGTGGTGCTGGTGACGCACGACCATCGCGCGACCGAGTACGCCGACCGCATCGTGGAGATCGCAGACGGAAGAATCACGGGTGCAACAGATTCGACGGGAGTGGCTATCGGCTCGTCCCTGTAGGGCGACCTGGCCGTTGAGGAACACATGACCAGACAACACACTCTGACCCTGGCGGTCGTGATTATCGGCATCAGCACTGTGGCGGCTCAGGTGCTCAAGCCCACCGGACAATCGCCAGCGAGCGCGCAAGTCCCTGACACGCCGCAGCCTCACGGCGCTGAGGCGGTGTCGCTGGTCGCGGCTCCCGGGCGCGTCGAGCCCATCTCCGAGGAGATCGA
>Ga0315902_10000999_pt1 | contig 46387 bp, 57 predicted proteins | sample LakEriMetagenome_9_FD_203523 | JGI IMG/M metagenome (GOLD analysis project Ga0315902, IMG submission 203523) | Freshwater fungal communities from buoy surface, Lake Erie, Ohio, United States - Buoy 12 MA117 | ecosystem: Environmental > Aquatic > Freshwater > Lake > Lake biofilm | place: USA...
TTTCGTCAAGCCAACGAGAACAACGCCAACAGCAACCATTCCTAGGGCTATAGCAGCCGCTGCAGTGCCTCCGCTTGAGCTAAGGGCAAGACCAACACCCGCCAACACGAGCATCGATGCTGACACTCCTAGCATCAACAAAACCATGTTGTTCATTACACCCATGAAGGTGTTGACGGCTTCCTTGCTTACGTTCTGGAACATCTTAGCCCCAAGGAACACTATGCCGCCAACAGCCAACATGATGGCGCTGATAGCCAGAAGTCCTATTCCTAGGCCCTTAGCGATGGCTCCAAGGCCCTTCGAAGAATCCCCAAGCCTTTCAACAGCTTGGAAGAAACCTGTCTTGACAAGGCCAACAAACATAATGGTGACTGCACCAAGAACGCCCGTTATCATGGCCAGGGACTCTGGTTTCACTTGAAGGCTCTGCGCAAGGGCAGCGAGCAAGATGACTGAGCCAATAACAGCGCTAGCAGCAGCTGTGAACATCACAACAGAACCAGCTAGCTTACGCATACCCTTGGCACTGTTCTTGATCTGGTCAGCTACTCTCTCTGGAGAGCTCGCACCCTTCGAAGAAGCTGTGTCTCCAACAGTTGTTCCTGCCTTCGCTGCTCCACCTCTGATCGATGTCATCAACCTTGGCATGTCGCCAAGGATACCGGCCACAACGGCTCTGAACACAGCCATCACAGTAGCAGGTCCAAACCAGAACACAATGGCACCCATGATTATCTTGTGCATGTGTGGCATCACAAACTTGTTGAACATCTCTTTCGCTATGTCAACGAGAGCTGAACCAACGTCCTTCAACACCGGTCCAAGCTCTTTCTTCAAGTGCATGAAACCGGACACAAGCATTCCAGTAAGACCATCACCGAACTCACTAGCTCCACGCTCTAGAGCAGCAGGGTTCCGTATTGCCCCCAGGATGCCTTTTAGGACATCCTTCAAACTAGTCAAGGCGTACTTCGCTCCTTGAACGAAGATCGTCCCTACGGTCTTGTAGAAGGTCTTGAGGCCAGTTAGGAACTGGCTTCCTGCTGGCGAACTAGCAGAGAAGAAGTCGAAGAAGTTCTTCTTCATGTTTGCCATGAAGGTTTTGAACCCGCCTTTAGGATCGGTGCTCAGAACAGCGAACAGTCTTCTGAACTCATCAACGATCTTGACTCTTAGAGCCTTGAACCTTGAGGGTTCGAACAGCTTGGAAAGGCCCTTCAAAATGTCCTGGATGCCTGGGAACATCTTGACGAACATCCTTCCAACTTCTCTACCGGCAATCAATATCTGATACATTGCACGCTGGAGGTTGGTAACGACTAGTCTAAACTCTCGACTTCTTCGGATTCCTCCCTCGAAACCCTTCATGAAGGTTTCCAGGAAGCCACCCTTCATCGCTTGCCCTGCCTGAACAAGTCTCTTGATGCTCTCCGATAGCTGTTGCATGGCTTCGGCTTGACTTACCTGAGTCTTCTGAGCCTTGCGCATCTGGGCATCGAGTTGTGCACCAGACAACGCTCTGTTCTTCTGAGAGAAGGCAAGCCTTGTCTCTTCGTCGCTCAACCCTGTGAGATCGGACAGCCTTCTACGCTCTGCAATGGACAACTGGTCAACGTTTCTACCGGCCTTGAAAAAGGCTTCACGAAGCAGGTCCAGTTTCTTGGTTGGATCTTGCTCCTTCATCAGCTTCATTGCATCGATGTTCAAGTTGAACGCTTCAGCAAGCCCTGCAACCTGCTGCGCTGAATCCTCAAAGTTCAAGGTCTTGTCCATGACCTTCTTTAGAGTTTCCATCGACAGGCCGAGCTTCTTCACATAGACAGAAGCCTTCATCATGTCCCTTGGAACCATGATGCCGAACGACGCACTCTCCTTGATCATGAATTCAAGGTCTTTGCCAACCTCTTTCGCAGAGAACCCGAATGTTCTCTCAACCCTTACCAAGTCCTTCATGATTCCACGAAGGTTCGACGTGATGTCTTGACCGCTGTTGTTTGCCGTTATCTGCAAACCCTTCATTGCAGCGCCGGTGAAGCTTGTCGCTTTGGTAAGCACCATCACTTCGCCTGACATTCTGGCGGTTTGTCTAGCGAACGTGTTGAAGATAGGCCCCATGTCCTGAGCCAGTTTTGTATACTCCCTCAGAACGTTTGCAAGACCTTCTCTACCATACCCGAACACACGTCCAAGGCTGAGACCGGACTGTTCGAACTGTTTGATGTTTGGCATCATGTCCTGAACAGCACGGCTCGTGCCTATGCTCAGGTTACCAAAAGCATCCCTAAGCTCTTCCAAAGCCACCCGGAATGGATCTACTCCACTCTGTGCTGCGTCCTGAAAGAAACTCAACAGAGAACCAGGAAGGGATAGCAGAGACATCCCTATGTTCTTGAGTAATCCGAAGGCAACCCCGCCCATACGCATAATGGTCTTGAACAACTCGGTTGACAAGTTCAGACCTGCCTTGAACCCTCTTACGAACTCGACAGGAACAGTAAGTTTCTTGAGACCCTTGGTGAGCTTGCCCACAACGCCGTCAAGCTTCTCCGCCTGTTCGTTGCTGTCTTCAAGCCCTGTTGAGAACTCCTTGGTCTGCTCTTGGGCTTCCCTGAGTCCGTCCGTAATCTCTTTCATCTTGCTCTTGTCGAGCTTACCAAAGCACTCTTGCGCCTTGCAGATGGCTTCAACCAACTTGGCCTGAGCTTGATACGCCTCGGTTTGCTTCTCTATGTGAGAAGTAATCTGCTGCATAGCAGACAACAGCTGTTGCGCAATCTTGAGGTTGTCAACTGTTGGTCCTGTTGTGTCCGCCATGGTAGATGGTTATGCTCCTGCACCCATAACTATCAACAGCGTATTTATCATGTCAAATCCAGAAGAACCATCAACCGAAGAAGACATCATGACGGAACACAAGGCCGAGGAGCTGTTGAAAGAGTATCTCAAGCTTAGCCCTATTCCAAGTGCCGTTATGATGCCTTTCAAGAACTACAAGATGACAACGTTGGGGAAGTTGTTCTTTTCCAGCCTTGTGGTAAGCATGATGACCGGGCAAAAGTCTCCGTTCAAGGTCTCTGGAGACAAGAAGAAGATTGACATTCTTGTTCGAGCGGTCCAGAGTTCGAAACGGTTTCAGGATGAAGTGAAACGTCCTGGTGCCACTGTTGATTCAGTAATCAGAGCCATGGATCTGAAGAACGTTGACTCGAAAAACTTCGAACACGTGTTCGGAGTGCCATTTCCTCTGTAGTCTTTACCAGGTTCCGTTTGCCCTATAGAATTCATACTTGTCAAGCGCTGAGAACCTCGGGGCTGTATCTGAGTTGACAAACGGGTTCATGATTGCCGCTCCTCTGCCAACTGGAGAGCAGTCTGTTCTCTGGAGAGCTTCTCTTCCTGTGCATACGTGTTGCATGCCAAGCCAGTGGCCGGTTTCGTGCATAAACACCGACTGCAATTGGTTTGTCGATTCCATGGAGTCTGCATCGAGTCTTATGAAGCTTGAATGGTATTCATACAAGCCTATATTGCCCGTACTAAGCCCACCATCCCAACGCAGCACGTACAGGTTGAACAAGTATATCGAGGCGGTTGTTCGAAGAGTCGGTCTTAGGCCAATTCTCCTGAACTCTGGGTAAGTGGCTTCCATGGCGAGTCTCTCAGCTTGAGAGAATCTGCTGTCGAACAAGATGTAGATTTCTCTGCGACACAGAAGCTCAGGAGACCGGCCTTCTTGTCTTGCTATATCCAGTGGATTGGAAGTGGGCAAGCGCTGTGGTCTTGCGCAGTTGAAACTGCCATACACAACCAACAGAACCAACAAGAGCCTGACCAGAACCCTCATACAACATAGTTACATGGTAGAAACACAAGTTCTATGTCAGTAAAGCAGCAACTACCTTCAAGCACCAGGAAGCCAACTGTAGGCATAGGTCCAGAAGCAGCATCCGAGTTTCGTGTTGATGTTCCTCTTGTTGTGGGAGGGGAAAACATCACCACACTGATTCAGTCGTTGAAAGAACGCATCCGTGTGCTTGAAGAACAGGTAGCTATCCTGAGCACAAGAACACAACATATGTGACCCAAGGAGTCCTATATAATGAGAGTTACAGTAGACGGAAGAGGGATTACCTCCGAAAATGGCGTACCTGTCCTGGACATAAAAGTCCCAACGAACATAGCTGGCCGAGACATGCACAGCGTTATTGAACAGCTGAGCACCCTTGTCGAAGCAATCACCAAGATGACAGGTTCGATTCAAGTTCTCGAAAGCAAGATTGAAGAGCTTGAGAAACACACCTGTACACCCTGCCAGCACACATGTGGGCCAGAACAAGCGCAGCCAACAGCTGCAGCTGTCGAGAAGCCCGTTGCAGCAAAGAAGCCAGGAAAGGCAGCTGCAGCTGACAGTAAACCCGAAGAGAGCAAATGAAGATATCGAAAGCAGAACTGCGAGCTATCATTCTTGAGGCTGTGAAGGAGCTCAAGAGCAAGTTGGAACAAGACAAGCAACGTCAACTCGACCCGAAGGAACCAAAGGATGTCGGGGACAAGAAGTTGCTTCTAGATGATGACGAGAAGAACGAAGACTAGTGGCTCTTCAAGCCATCCAGCGCTTACGTTCACTCAACCCTTCAAGCCAGTGTTTGTGGCAGCGAGCCTCATAAGTCTCAGCACCACCAATGAGGACTTGTGAAGTTGATTTGGCGCTCAACTTTCGAAAGGTTCGCTGAGCATCTTCGCCGCACACAACGCACTCGCTCTTCATCTTCACAACACGGTCAGCCATGGTCAGCAGCCTTGGCATTGAACCAAACGGTCTGCCTTCGCTATCCATGTCAAGTCCGAAAGCAATGACGTTTACACCAGCTACTAGTAAGTCTGGAACCTGAACAAGAGACAAGTCTTCAAAGAACTGTGCCTCATCGATAAGAACAAGAGTTACACCCTGCAACTGTTCTTCTGTAACAGTGCCATCAACAGGCAAACACAGCACTGGATGACTCGTGTTCTTCTTTAGAGAGATGCCGTCGTGAGACACAACGTCGTCTTCCTTGTACCTGTTGTCGATCGTCGGCTTGATAACGAGAACCGTTTCTCCGCAATCCAAGCTCTCTTCCAGCTCTGCGATCAACAAACTGGTCTTGCCTGCATACATAGGCCCACAGTAAACCGTGAGGGTACCTGTGGCTGTGAGTTTTTGTTCTGTCATGTGCAACTCCTATAGGTAAACTCAACCACCATGTCTGGATGGTGGAGGATATCCTGAATCCTCACATCCCTGTATGTCTTTACTCCAACCAAACTCATTCCCTTGTCGTACTGCCTCACGATGAAAGCAGGGAACCAAGTGCCGGGGGTCGCATACAGAATGGGATTCTGTGGTAGCAACGGCCTTGTCAAGCACAACGCCAGAGAGTTGCTTGAAGTGACCTTGCACTTCGAAGCGTCTAGTTCGTACAGCTCCCCTCCAGCCTCCAGCCCAACAGTGAACAGAAAATGTGACTCGTATATCATGAACCAACTCTACAACAAGGCGGTAGGAATGTGTTCATGTGAAACGCTGTGTTTTTCCATTCTGACCGAACTGTTTCGTTTTGCCGGTCATTGCTCTCATTTGTGGGGTGTTGTGCTGTAGTCCCTTGCTGGGGATGTCTGCCTTGTTGTCAACAGCCCTGGAAACTTCTTTGTTGATGCGTTCTATAAGCCACTTACGGAAGGCTATGGGGTATTCGTAGTAGGTTTCCCAGGACATGCCGAAGTAGTATCCTAGGATGAAGAACGGCTCCAGGAGAACATCAATTCTGTCACTCGGCGTCAGGCCAAAAAAACGAAGCTCCGAGTGGAACCGTTATCACCTCCTCGTGATCACAGCTTGAGCACTTGAACTCTGTTCTCATGTCGATGCCCGGTTCTGAACGGTCGATTACGTTTCTGAGGTACAAGCTGTCCCCGGCTGGCATGTACTGGCAGAACTGGTGAATCTGTCCTCTGTCGGTATGCCCGTCAACCGAAATGATGCAGTTCGACAGCTTGGTTGTGACAAGGTTGTCCTGAGTAAAACCCTTCTTGCGCTTCGCTTCGATGTCCGCTACGATTCTCTCTTGGTCTCTTGTCGTCAGAAACTTGAAAACAATACGCTTTCCAGACACAGGAAGCTTTTCAACTTCAAATGCATTCTGGAACTCTCCTACTTGCTTGAGCTTTCCCAAGTCGAGTTCCTTGATGTTGAGCTCGGTCAAGTTGACGTGATGCTCTTGCTGTGTCTCACAAGCTGGACACTTGATTTTGAACCCGTAGTCAGCACCGTAGCCTGTAACTCTGATGGCAATAAGCAAGGCCGACAAGTCTCCACCAATGAGCTTACCCACATCCAGACTCTTGTTGAGCAAGCAACTCTTGACGAGTTCGGTTGTCGTTGACCCCTTCTTGATGTACGCCTGATTCATCAAGATATCTTCGTCCTTGGCTGCCATGTGCCTGATTTCAAGCTCTGTTGCGCCACGGAGCGCTTCATCTTCGTACACAAGCCCAGAGGAAGGGAGTGGTACCGATGCAACGGGAATCTGTGCCAGTCCAGCCGCCTGCTGAGCCGCTTGCTGTTGTGACTGCACAGGAATCCCTGTTGTTGGAAGGCCCATTTGATCAGCAGCCTGCTTTGCTGCAAACACAGAGTTCTTGAGCTCTCGTTTCTCTTCGTCTGTCATCGCCATTGTATCATGCTCCTAACACCTACGTAGTGTGGTGTTGATTATAGAAGCATGATTCGGTGATTGTGTATATCAGGTGCCTTGTAGTGTCAAGGTTGGAAGTTCCTTGGAAACACTAGGAGCTACCGGCTGTGCTTCAGGCTGTGACTTACCCTTCTTGGGTGTTTCAGGCTCTGGTGGCTTCGAAGACAAGTTCTTCAGCACTTCGCTGGCATGAACAACAGCCTCAATAACCTTGCTGTGCATGTCCGCCATAGCTTGTGAATACACACGCTGCTCTTCATCCGTTAGTTCGTCTGGATCGATAAGTTCCAGAGTGTCAACCATTGTCTCTTCGAACTTCATGGCTGCTTGCTGAGCCTGAATGGTCAATGACCTGATGGCCTGAAACTTCTTTCCCTCTTTTAGCTGCAAAATCTTCTTCTCAACAACGAGGGACACAAGTCGTTGGAGCTTCTCTTCAGAGATTTGTGGCTTCTTCTTTTTCATCTGTGCTGCTCTACCTTCTTCTTGCTTCCTAAATAGTCGAGTAGCTTCTTGAATTGCTGGAGTTGTGCCGGGAACTTGATCTGGGGCTGGTGGTGCTACCGGAGCAGTAGGAGTAGTTACAGCAGGCTGTACTTCAGGCTCTTCTGGTTCCTCTGGCTCTGGTAGACTGTCTTCGTCTATGTCGAACTGGTCCATAAGCTCCCTCACAACGCTTGTTACCTTCGGTGGAATATCGACAGACTCCTCACCGCCATCCCCTGTCTCATCCGACTTGGTATCGTCAAGAACCCAAGCGAAGAACTGAAGAGTTGCATCCTCTTTCTCTCCCTGAAGCCTAGACAGCAATGTCTTCCTAATATCAGCTTCCTCTTTCTTCTTTAGACGGTCCAGGAGAGCCTTGTTAGGGTCTTTCTCCTCCGGTGGTTCATCCATACCGGCATCGGGCTCAGATAAGCCTCCTAGAGCGTCTGGAGGCATACCTGGAGGCATACCTCCCATGTCACCAGCTCCTCCTGGTGGAGCTCCGGGTGTTGGCATCATACCTCCCATATCAAGCTGTTCTAGAACAAGCTTGAGTTCATGGTCAATAAGACGCTTGATTATGCTGAGTTGAGAGGTGGCTGTTATTTGTGGGTGTTTCTTCTTCATAGGGATTCCTCTAGCGAGTGGAACATTACCAGAGAGGGAGGGTCGGAGGGGTTGGGAGTAGGGTTATATGCCCCACAAGAGATGGTTGTTATGTGGACGGAGCATTTATGATGCTCTTGATTTTTGCTCCACCGTTCTTGATGAGGGACTGCAGACCGTAATGTTTCTTGGGCATACGAACAAGGTCATCCCAGGACACCCACTCATAGTCGATGTTCTCATCGTTGAGGGTTGGCGTGAACTCTTTATCGACAACTCCAAGGAAGTTGAAGTATTTGAACTGGTGATGGTTGGACTTGAACACGAACACAAGGAAGTATCTAGCAGCTGGATCTACACCCATCTCTTCGAACACTTCTCTCTTAGCTGTTTCGAACGGTCCTTCACCCGGATCTATCTTGCCACCTACTCCGCTCCAGGTGTAAGGTTCCTTGACGATGCTGGACCTTCTGAGTACGAGGTACCGAGCTGTGCTCTTGGCATAGAACAGCACTCCAGCGCCAGCCTTCGTTGGCTTTGGCTTGTCCGTCGTGTCGTTGTACAGAATAGACTGTAGCTTGTTGTCTGTTGGCTTCGGCATATGGTTATTCTTCCTTGGCATGACGAAGCTTGTATGCAGCCATCAACCGTTCGGTGTTCCCCTTGATTATCCAGACGCTTACCGGTTTGAAGTCTTGTTCAGACATAAACCGCTCATCCTTCAAGTGCTTCAGAATCATGGTTGGGAACGGCCATGTGAAGTAGTAGAGGCTTGAGCTCAACTGCTTGATTACCCAGTCATACACGCCGTTCATGCTCTCGTCATCTAGCTTGTCTCTCTTACGAGCAAACAAGACAGCGATTCGATAGGCTCTGAGCTCGAAGAAGTACCTGAACGGGGCTGGTATAGGAGCAAGCGCTAGCAGGAACAGCAAGCACCATAGGAATTGGATATTCCACACCGCAAAAACGCTTAGCAGCGAGAATACCGCAAGCGACTGAGGGAACAGATACAGGAACTTGAACAAGGGTCCAGTGAGCCTGTCGCTGTCAAGGATATGGATGCACTCATGAGCTATGACTCTTGTGAGTGTTTCCGGATCGTGGTTAGCAGCTGCACCGACGGGCAAATAAATGGTGTTGCCTAGTGTGGTGTAGTAGTTCTCCATGAACAGCTTGTTGATGCGAGTTGCCTTTAGAAACCAACCAATAAGCCTCATGAGCTTAGAGTTCTGTTTCTCCTCGATGCGAACGGTTATTCCATACTTGGCTGCTACTACATCGAGGTAGCTTTGCACTTGTTCAGGCAGGGTTATTTGGTTCATGTCGCACCGTGTTCTTTCGGTTGTGAACCATAACTAGCCGGGGAAAATGGAACAAGGGCAGCCCCCGGTTATGGGAACTACCCTTGTGTTTCGAACCTAGGCTGTTGAGGGAGGATTACCGGCGCTTGACGCCTTCCTTCGAAGTCATCTGCACCACAAGGTCTCCGGGTCGAGGCGTTCCCATGTCACCGTGTTCGGTGATAACCCACATGACCTTGGTTCCGACGATGGCTCCCATCTTGGGAGCGAAGCCGTCAGTGAACATGATCACCGCCGAATACTTGCCTCGGTTCTTGGTTTCGTTGAGGTAGCGCTGCACACAATCGAAGTCGGTACCACCGCAGCGGGTACGCTCCCACTTGAATCCTTGACCGTTCTTGACGGTCTTGAAAGAGGAAAGGTCAACTTCGGTGTCGAAGTTCACGATATCGATTCCCGCTTCCTTGGAACAAGCGAAGGCTTCTGCAAGCCCCTTCTGCACATCGGAATCGGAAACAGAGCCGGACTGGTCGATTGCCCACAACACGTTGGCAACGGTGCTACGGCGAGCACCAGGAAGCATGTACGGCAGACGCTTGTTGATTCGCTTCATGGTGGAGTGACGCTCCATGGAGCGAGCCCGACCTATGAACATACGCAGAACCGCACGCCAGTCAACTTCGTGCTTCAAGAGAGCTTCGATCTGCGCAGCGATGCCCTGGGGAATCGAGCCCCACGAAGCACGGTTGTGAGCGTTCTTGACGCCCTTCTCGATCAGTCCCTTGACTTGCTCCCGAACGATGTCACGAAGGTCGTCGGGCATGTCGCCCCAACCACCGTGGCCGTCGAGAGTCTCGCCGTTCTCGTTTCCAACAGCGATGGTGTATTCGTCGCCGCCGCCCTTGCCCTTGTTCTTCTGCTTGCTGTATTGCTCAAGCCGAGCCATGTAGTAGTCCGAGCTCTCCAGTTTGGGAAGAGAAAGGAACAACTTCTCAAGGTCCGGATCGTCGGTGATCGGAGCACGACCGGGCATCATGCAGAACGTAGGCAACTTGTCTTCGCCGATGATGCTGTTGATTGCAAGGTCCGTGGCAACGTTCCAGAGCTTGTGTCGCTTCTGGTCCGACACGGAACGGTCCGTGATGTGCATGAACACGCAGTGAAACAGCTCATGCATGATGACGCCCTTCTTTTCCTTCATGGAAAGGGAGCGCATGAAGTCAGGGTTGTAACCCATCTTGATATTGCCACGTCGGTCACACATGACGTAGGCAGTGTCAACCTTCCAGTCCCGAATCTTGGGAATGTACATCGACATTCCCCCAAGAAAGGGCTCTTCTTGGAGAAGCTGAATCAGAGCTTGTCCAATCTCGTACTCGTCGGGATCGACGTTGGGGTCAGGCTCGTGGCGGACCTTCAACGGAGAGATTTTGGTGTTCTTCGTGTCGTTCGGGTCGTTCTGTGTTTCACTCATACACCTACTCTACCACCCAGAACGGAATAAGTCAACCCATATTCTGCTAGCATATTTCCAGTGCAACCACACAACGAAAGAAGAATATGCTTATTGGCCCTGTGTTTTGCCTAGCCATTTTCACCATGATGCTCTTTGGGAGTTTTCATCTATAGAAGGGAGGTTTTCTATGACGTGCGAGCACTAGGTGTGACAGACTGGTTTTCCCTGTAAAACAAGCGAGAAAATGAAAGCGCTTGTATTTTTCCTAGGGAATTTGCAGGGATTCCGCCCCCGCAACCCTCGCCTCCGATAACGGCCAGGAAATTTCCACACAGAATAATGGTTTAGAAAAGGCCATGGGGGTGGTATTATAGGTACATCAGATGAGGATGACGCTCCGGCGGCGGTTCGCCGGAGCTAGCAACCAAGGCAATCGATAAAAGGTACAAAGAAAACATGTCTACTCTCGCCGTCAATCTCGACATTCGTTCTACCAAGGCTCTTGTCTCTCGCTTCTCGTCGGACCGTGCGGTGATGCTTCGTGGTCGCCACGGCATCGGCAAGTCCCAGGTGGTCTATCAGATTGCAGGCTCGCTGCGCCACGATCTCTACAAGGACCGTGACTACTGCGTCCGGATGAGTGCGGCACTGGCCAAGGACAGCGGCTTCCGTAAGATGGTGCGAGCCTTCTGGAAGCGTAACGAGGGCAACCCTGCCTACGAGGGTCACGCTCGGGATGTGTGGCACTACGACATGGGTGTGCCGGTCATCGAGCGCCGTCTTTCCCAGATGACCGAGGGCGATATCACGGGTATCCCCTTCGAGGGCAACCGAGGCGGAACGGTGTTCCGTGCGGTGGAGTGGCTCCTGGCTGCGTGCGAGTACCCTTCGGTTCTCTTCCTCGATGAGCTCAACCGAGCGATCAAGGGTGTCGAGCAAGCGACCTTCCAGCTTGCCGATTCCAAGGCGTTCGACGGCAACCTGCTTCACGAGGGCACTCGGGTGTTCGTGGCGGTCAACGTCGGAGAGCAGTACGATGTGCAGCCGATGGATCCTGCGGCGATCTCTCGATACGCCACGATCGACCTTGAGCCCACGCTCAAGGATTGGTTGGACTGGGCCAGCGACAACTGCAACCAGGGTCTCGTCGAGTTCATCCGTTCGAACGAGAAGTTCTTGGAGTACAAGGACACGTTCGAGGCGAACAAGAAGTACCCGGACCGTCGTGCCTGGGGCAACCTGGATGCGGAGCTGACCCAAGCGGGTCTCTACGACGAAGTGGAAAACACCCTGTTCTGCCACATGGCTGCATCGATGGTCGGTTTCGAGCCTGCGCTGGCTTACTGGAACTTCATGAAGGAGCGTGACGCTGACATCTCGGCAGAAGACGTGCTCTCGGACTGGTCGGCGGTTCTGAAGCGTCTTCCGAAGGACGACACCAAGAAGTACAGCAAGTTCATCGATCTCATGGGCAAGCTCGACCACAAGCTGAAGACCCACAACCTCAACGACTCGGAAGCCCGGAACATGGGCGAGTTCATGAAGTCTGCACCGCCCGAGGTGTTCATGACTTGCTGGAAGTCGATCAACGTCATCCAGGCGAACATGATCAAGGTCCACAAGACCATTCAGGACTACACCCTGAAGCTTCTCGCCAACAACCAGGGAATCACGCCTGCGCAGATTCCCGCTCCGGCTCCCGCTGCAGCGGCTCCCGCTGTGACCGCTGCAACCCCTGCCCCGGCTGCTGCCCCGGCTGCCAAGCCCAAGAAGCGTAAGTGAGAACACCGGGGGGGAATGTGTTCTACGACCTTCAATCCTAGTGGGGGACAGATAAGTCCCGCCGACAACCGATAAAGTGGGCGAGGGAGCAAGATGAAAGTCTTGCTCCCTTTTTGCATTTCTAGAATTGCATTTGAATTCTGTTGTGTTGTTGCTACCCTGTGTCGACAGGAGTACAACACGACATGAACAACATGCAAATCAAGTTCAAGAAGACACATCCGAACGCCATTCTGCCCAAGCAGGGGAAACTGGGAGACGCAGGGTTCGATCTATTCTGCGTTGAGGATTTTCGGCTTCGGCCAGGAGAGAGACAGTTGGTTTCTACCGGACTTCAACTGGCAGACATGCCAGCGGGGATCTTCGGCAGTCACTTTTCATTCTTCCTCCAGATTGAAGGTAGGTCGGGGCTAGCGGCTAAGGGTGTCATACCACTGGGAGGCATCATCGACGCAACATATCGAGGAGAGATAAAGGTTATTCTCCAGAACTTGAACCAACAACGGCATGGCAGTATTTTTTCGGAAACAGTAGACCGGGATCTTTCAGAGAAAACCGTTTCGTTCAAAGCAGGGGACAGAATAGCTCAGCTGTTGATTCGAGTGATTGTAACCAGCGATGGCAGAGACCTTGCTGGTGACGTTGAGATGCTCGAAGCTGACGATGTGACAGAAACAGCGAGGGGAGATGCTGGATTCGGGAGCACGGGGCAATGAAGCTCGCAGAGTTTCTCAAACTAAAAGCTGGCACTCTGGTGTTAGGGTTCGATACAATTGCGGAGGGGTCGGGCGTTGCAACTCTTTCTCTTACTGGCTGGGAGTCCTTTGACTCCTCGGAGGAATCAGAGCAGCCGTCATCTAGCCACAGAAGAGATGGTGTTGGAACCATATGGTATCCGACACGAACCATCCCAGATGGCACAGTTGTCCGAAACACAGAAAACCTAGACTGGGACAAGACAAAAGCTGGATGGAGGAAACTTGGAATACCTGACCCGTGGACCATGTGGCCAGGACAGCTTGTCACGTTTCCGGTTGGAGAAACTGTAGGGCTGATAACAGGAAGGGTTGTTGTTGCCTCTCCTGACAAGACAGAAACTCCATATGTTGCGGCTAGACTCTATATTGAATTGCTAGCTTCGGATGGCGAACTTGGTTTCGTGATGCTTCAGACAGATGACATTCTGAAACGAAAGCTATTCTTGGTATGAACACGAACACAATCAAAAAACCTATTCTACTGATCGATGGACTGAACGTCTTCATCAGACATTTTGCGGTGAACGAATCTGTGACAGCTGGCGGCGACCTTGTTGGTGGCGTTCTAGGCTTCACGAAAGCACTTGGGCACTTGATAGAGCAGTTCAAGCCTGAAGTTGTCTATGTTGTATGGGAACAAGGTGGTCCGTCTCCTAGGAGGAAGTCCATCTACTCGGAATACAAGGCCAACAGGGCTACGAACAAGCAGCTAAAAGAGATGTATCGCCAAGATGGAAAGTTCATTGCGGCAAGCGACACACAAAACAAGCTGTTTCAGCTCCAGCTGTTGACGAAGATTCTAGGAGAACTACCTGTTTGCCAGCTGTTTCTGCAAGACACAGAGTGCGACGACATAATCGCTTATCTTGCGAAGAGGAAGTTCCAAGGCAGAACAGACACGACGAAGATTGTGGTGTCTTCCGACAAGGACTTTTATCAACTTCTCGAAGACCCAACAGTGAGGATATACGATCCAGGCAAGAAACTGCTTGTTGGAGCAGACGATGTTCTTGAGAGGTTTGGCGTGCATGTAAGAAACATCACGCTTGCAAGAGCGGTTGTTGGCGACCCTTCCGACAACCTAGATGGCATACCAGGGATAGGGTTCAAAACGCTTACAAGCCGTTATCCGGGCATCCGTTCGGGAGAGACAGACTTGGATGCGTCCTGGTTGGAGGAAGCCTCCAGAAAGGCTATAAACGAAAGTGGTGGCAAGAAACTGCCGAAGTGCTATTCTGATGTTCTACAGCATCTAGATGTAGTGAACAGGAACTGGAGGCTTATGTTTCTTGACACAAGCTGTCTGGCGGCTTCACAGATAGCGAAGATAGACTACAAGGTTGATAACTTCGAACCGAAGTACAACAAGATGAACTATCTGAAGATTTTTTCCTCTGCAGGAATCCCTGTGAGCTACGACATAGACAACTGTTTCAACGCAACGAGGCTGCTACTTCGTTGACCCGGCTGTTGGGGTAGGACAGTCGAGATGGTGGGATAGTTAGCCTCACCCTTGAAACGCTAAACTAGTTTCGAACTGCTAAATGGTCGTGTAGAACACTGTTCCACACGGCAAACACACTTCCATCTTTCACACCAACACGTAACACACGAGTACAAAATGACATCACAAGAACTATTGAGCAACAAGAAACCAGCAGAGCAAAAGGTAGGGTTTGCTGCACTTGGCAAATCGTTTCAAGAGAAAGTGCTTCAAGCACTTCTTACGGACAGACTGTGGGCTGCACAGTTTGTCGAAGTTTTCAACGTTGACGAGTGTCTTGAGCCTGCGTACTTGAAGCTGATTGCCAACAAGTACATCGGCTACCACACGTCATACAAAGAGTTTCCGACACTAGAACTGCTTATCACTGTCATCAAGGATGCGTTGAGTGCAGATAACGACCTTGTTTTGAGAGAACAGTGCCATGGGTTCTTGCAGAAGGTTATCCGGAACGAGAGTTTGAATGACCTTCCTTGGGTAAAAGAGAAGGCGTTCGAGTTCTGTCGCCAGCAGCTTATCAAGAATGCGCTGCAAGAAAGCGTTGGCTTGATTGTTGCTGGCAAGCACGACAAGGTTGCAGAGGTTATGAAGGCTGCTCTGGCGGCTGGTATGGCTTCGTCTCCTGGCCATGACTACTTGAACGACATCGATGCAAGGTATTCTGAGACATACAGGCACGCCATCAAGACAGGCATTCCGGAGCTTGACGAGAAGAAAGTGATGGCTGGCGGCCTTGGCTCTGGAGAGATTGGCATTGTGTGTGCTCCCAGCGGCGTTGGCAAGAGCCATGTCCTTACACACATAGGGGCGCAAGCACTGTTGCAGCAGAAGAACGTGTTCCACTACACCATGGAGCTCAACGAGAGATATACCGGTATTCGATATGACAGCCACTTGACCGGCATCAACGCTTCGGACTGTTCGGAAGCGAAAGAGCAGATCAAGGGCTACTTCGAAGCGAACAAGGAACATCTAGGAAGACTCATCATCAAGGAATACCCAGCTAGGTCGATCAGCTGTTCAAACATCAAGGCACACGTTGAGAAGATGACCTACAAGGGCATCAAGCCTGACATGATCATCATTGACTATGCTGGTATCATTCGGTCAACCGACAGGTACGACCTTCCGAGACTTGAAATGCAGAGTGTGATTCAAGAAGTTCGAAGGATGGCAAAAGAGCTGGACCTTCCAGTGTGGACCGCCCTTCAGTCCAACAAGGAAGGTGCGAAGAGCGACATCGTCGACCTTACAAACCTAGCGGAAAGCTACGGACAAGCTGCAGAAGCGGACTTCGTGATTGGTCTTCAGAGAATGAGCACACAGAAGTCAACAGGACTTGGAACCTTGTTCGTTGCCAAGAACCGGTTTGGCATCGATGGGTTGCAGTTCAAGATTCACTTGAACACAGCGCAGAGCAACATCAGAGTTCTTACCGCCGATGAAGTTGAGGGCATTCAAGCAGAGATGACATCGGAAGAAGAAAGACTGAACGAGAGCGTCGTTGACAAATTCAAGGCAGCTCTCAAGCAGACGAAGCAAGCATACAATGTTCAACGAACATACAGCAAGTAAATCACAGGAGAAACAGGAATGTCACTAGTAGACAACAAAGGGTACATCATCGATCCATACAGAAACTTCATTCACACGAGTCGATACGCTCGCTGGCTGGATGACAAGGGCCGTAGGGAGACGTGGGCTGAGACGGTAGCCCGTTATGTTGGGTTCATGCGCAAGCACATGACCACAAACTACGGCTACGCCAAGGATGACCCCAACTTCGACTTGGTTGAGAAGGCCATTCTTGAGCATGAAATCATGCCCTCAATGAGAGCGTTGATGGCTGCTGGCCCTGCTATGGAAGCAGATAACATCTGCGCCTATAACTGTCTCGGGAGAGAAACTGAGTTCATTACTCAAGAAGGAGTGCGCCGATTCTCGGATTTCAAGAGCGGAGACAAGGTTACTGTCCTCACTCACACGGGAGCATGGAAGCCTGCGACCGTGCGCAGTTATGGCGAACAACGGCTGTACAACATCACAATTTCCCGTGGGCGCTCTGCACATACGGTCAGAGCCACAAAGAATCATCAGTGGATTTTGGCCGATGGGTCACGAACAACAAACCTTCAGCCGAAGGACCAGTTGGCCAGACCACCACGAATTGTGGCCGATTGGGATTACTACAACAGTTCGCCAACGGAACGTATCTATTGGGCGCTGGGGTTCGTGTATGGCGACGGTACTTTGACCAAAAACAAGAGTGGCGAGTACACACACTCGATGGTACGCCTATGTGGTGAAAACAAAATGAGGTTCCTGGATAGATTCCAAGAGCTCGGCTATTCTGTGAGTTCACCTGCCTCGTGGGGTGGGGATGCGGTTGCCTATACTGGCCACTACCTAAAGGCGCTGCCAACAATTGAAGAGGACGGTTTCGAAAAGGTTGTCGCCTTTGTGCGTGGATACCTCGATGCAGATGGCAACAAGAACCTAAACGGGGAATGGCCAAGCCCATTCAGCGGGATTCAAGCATCCAAGGAAACATCAATAGAGTTCATTCGCAAGATGTTCCCTGCCGTTGGAGCTTACATCACTCAGGAAACGGACCTTACTGGGGAAGAAACCAACTACGGCATTCGCCCGAAAACATCCACGTTTGGACTCGTTCTAGGTTTTGGCGACTCCAAGAACTCTACATATAGCGTGCAGAATATTCAAGAATCCACAGTCGAGACTGTGTGGTGTCTTGAAGTAGAAGACGACCACTCATTTGTTCTTCCAAATGGCATTGTTACAGGAAACTGCTCGTTTATCGCTGTTGACTCGCTCCGTGCCTTCGACGAAGCCATGTACATTCTGATGAATGGAACAGGGGTAGGGTTCTCGGTTGAGCAAGAGCACGTCAAGGAACTGCCTGTTATCGCTGACGAGTTCGAACAGACAGAAACCACGATTGTTGTTGAGGACAGCAAGATGGGCTGGGCCAAGGCATACAAGGAACTCATATCCTTGCTTGTGAACGGTCAGATTCCGAACTGGGACACCAGGAAGGTCAGACCAGCTGGAGCAAGACTGAAGACGTTCGGTGGCAGAGCTTCTGGCCCTGAACCACTGAAGGAACTGTTCAGATTCACCACGCAAGTGTTCAAGAACGCCAAAGGAAGACGACTGAAGTCTATTGAAGCGCATGACATCATGTGCAAAATTGGTGAAGTCGTTGTTGTTGGTGGTGTGCGCCGAAGCGCCCTTATCTCGTTGTCTAACCTTGATGACTTCGAGATGGCGAAGGCGAAGAGTGGGCAGTGGTGGGAATCACAGCCACAGCGTGCTCTTGCGAACAACTCTGCTGTGTATGACTCGAAACCAAATACAGCACAGTTCCTTCGTGAGTGGAGAAACCTTTATGAGTCCAAGTCAGGAGAGCGAGGAATCTACAACGCTGAAAGCGTAAGGAAGCACATTCAGAAGGCAGGCAGGAGAGATGCGTCGAAGGTTCGTGGCACCAATCCTTGTGCAGAGATTCTGCTGCGTTCACTTCAGTTCTGCAACTTGACAGAGATTGTGATTCGTGCTGAAGACACAGAGGAAGACTTGTTGAGAAAGGTTGAGCTTGCCACCATTCTTGGCACATGGCAGTCAACCCTTACCAACTTCAAGTACATCCGTAAGGCATGGAAGAACAACTGCGAAGAAGAGAGACTGTTGGGAGTGAGCTTGACCGGAATATTCGGCAACAAACTTACTTCAACGAACGGGCCAGAGCTGGCAGCGCTGCTCAACAGGATGAGAGAGAGAGCCATCGAAGTCAACCAGAAGGAAGCCGAAGACCTTGGAATCCAAGCGTCGACAGCCATCACCTGCGTCAAGCCATCAGGCACGGTGTCACAGCTTGTTGGTGTGTCTAGCGGCATTCACCCATGGCATTCGGAATACTACCTTCGTTCTGTGAGAGCGGACAACAAAGACCCATTGACAACATTCTTGAAGGCTTCAGATGTGCCAAGCGAACCAGAAGCCTTGAAGCCGGAATCGACAACAGTATTCTCGTTCCCTATCAAGGCGCCAGAGGGCGCTATCGTCAACTCTCATCTCACAGCCGTTCAACACCTTGAGCTATGGAAGACATACAGAGAGTGTTGGACAGAACACAACCCGTCGGTAACGATATCTGTTCGTGAAGATGAGTGGATGGATGTTGGTGCGTGGGTATACAAGAACTTCGACCACATTGGTGGAGTATCCTTCCTTCCAGCAACCGACCACATCTATCGTCAAGCTCCGTATCAAGAGATAACCAAGGAACAGTACGAGGAAGCAGTGTCGAAGATGCCTGCCGAAATCTCTTGGAACGACCTGAGCATGTTCGAAACGGAAGACAGCACCTCTGGCACACAAGAACTGGCTTGCAGCGCAGGTGTGTGCGAAATCGTTGACATCACTTCAACAGCGAAGTGAGCCGATATCCCGATATGTGTTGAGTGTTGATTATCGTTGACGTAGCATAAGCGTAAGCCGAACTCTACCAACGAACACACATTCAGCACATATTCATATGAGCAACGATTCAACTCCTCAAGCTCCGTCTAAGACGAGAAGCCTGATTGTCAACTTGTTCTTCTACCTTATAGGGGCCGTGGCTCACTATGTCATGAGTCATAAGCTAGGCAAGACGAAGCATAGGCAAAAGATAAAGCATGCCACAGAGCTTCTTGACACTGTGCCTACGGGCAACGACACATTCTTCACAAGCTTGAAGAAGTCGGGGCAGTTGTTCGAGAAACTCGCATACGCAGAGCATGACGTTTATCCTTCAACAAAGGAAGCCAAAGAAGCCATCCTGGCAAAAGACCCGAATCTCGTTGTGCATAAAGACAGGACTTTCATTCAGTTGCTGATAGAGCTTGTCACTGACAACGGCCTGTTCGAACACACTGAGGTTGTTGCGAAGATAGGCAAGAACAACGAAGCTAACATGGTTGTGACTCAGTACACGTTCACCGGAGGACGAGTGCTGTATATCTTCAGGTATTTCTACACGTACGGGGATTTTCTGGAGCCTGAGTACATTTCCAACTTCGACTGCTACAGCCTGTTCGGCGACCTGTTCAAGAAGAGCAGCCAAGCTGTTATCGTCTCGTATGATGAAGAAAGCCACAAGACGGTCATCGAACCGTTGAGGCACGAGATGTTTTCTGCTGGAGAGCCTGTGACATTTTGTGGAGCATGCAACACCGACAAGCTTGACAAGCTGGTGAAAGAGTTTCAACAGTATGAAGACCTAGGAGAGCAGCGAACGTATCTGTTGGTTGGAGCTCCAGGCACAGGGAAGACAACCACCTGCCTCCAGTTGGCGAAACAGATATCTCCCAATGCCATCATCAAGCTTGACTTCTCACTGTTCAAAGCAGCCAACAACGACTTTTTGCACTCGCTGTTGGAGTTCTCCGGTGCAAAAGTCGTCATCATCGATGATATTGACCGGACGCTTGGAGACGCCAGCCTCATGCAGAAACTCTTGTACTGCCTTGAGAGTGCGAAAGGTATCGATACGAAGCCTGTGTTGTTGGCCACTGCAAACAGTGTAGCAGCTATGCCCAAGGCTCTTCTTCGTCCTGGTAGGTTCGACAAGATTGTGGAGTTCTTGCCCCCAACAGTTGAAGAGAGAATCCAGTGGTTTCTTGAGTGTTCATTGACCGAACCACAGCTGAAAGAACTGGTCCTTCACACCGAAGGACTTGCGCAGGCACACTTGAAAGAGGTTTCAAAGCAGCTGAAGTGCGGAACACCAGTGGATGATGTCATTGAAGACTTGAAGCTAAGGAAGAAGTATGAGGAGCAAGCAGTCAAGTAGCCTTCATGTCCCACGCATCGGATACCAACTGGAGCAGTTCTTCTTTTGTGAGTGGTAGGGATGAGCGTTGTGCATCTGCTGAGATGCGAGCAACCACACTGTTGAGCTTCTCTAGATCCACAGCCAAGTTGTATCCGGGGGTCATGTCGCTGCTGTAGGGGTTTTTGGACTTGTAGTGCTTCTTGAGTTCGGAAGCTTTCTTGACAAGTGCTGGGGACTGTATTGCCTGAGCGGCCAGAGCCTCTTGTATGAGTTTTCTTATGATGTATTTGAAGGCTGTGCGGGTCATGCAAATAACTATGCTGGCATAACCGCACCGGCAGCTGTGAAGTAGCTACCAGCCAGCTTGCTAGCGAACAACATGGCCAGATAAAGACTAGCTGTTGGGATGAGCTCTCCTGGCTTGATATCCATTACCAGCTGTTGATGAACGGAACTCCAGGTGTTGTTGAGTTGGGAGGTGTTGACGGCCATGGGGTTATAGAACCCGTAAGTCAAGGCCGCTCTCACAGCCCTGATGGCGTTGTCGAGTTTGGGCTTGTTTTTGTTCGATTCCGTCTTGGGTATACCAACCTTGACAACGTGTGCCTGCAAGTTCTGGATTCTCTTTATGGTGAGGGAAGACACATCGGACACATCGTGTTTCTCATTCTGCTCCTGTCTCTTACCTTCGAGATAGTGCAAGTGTGCACACACTCTTGCTCTAGAGCTGTTGTTGTGGACGGTAAGCACGTTGCTTGTGATGCTTACCTTGTCAACGGTTGGGAGTAGGTCATAGTCAGCGAACACAAGAGACTCACCCTTCAGCGTGCTCAAGATATCACCGTTGCAAGCTGCAGCTATGTCGATCAAGAAGTTCAGCGTCTCAAGAGACTGCTCAAGCTTGACGGGAACAACGTCTAGTCTACCAGCTGCAAGGTTCGAATACAGAGTAGCTACAACTTCCTCATCGAATCCTTGTGCGATAAGAAGAAGAGGTACCCCAGTGCTTGCGCTCTTTCGAAGCAGGCCGTCAAGCTCGGACACTTTCTCTATCACACCATCCACAAGAAGCACCTTGGCGTTGAACCGCTCATAGGTGCCAAACTTCGGAACGAAGCCGTTGTAAGGGTTGATAGGGAAGTTGTAGCCATACTGTAGACCAACGCTAAAGGTCGTGTTGTCAGTCTCCTCTAGGGTTATGGTCCCTTCAAGACCAGCAAGCGTCATAGCTTCCTTGACCACAGTCTCTAGAACGCTGTCGTGACCAACAGCTGTTGACACAACACCGTCTAGGAGTTCCTGTGAGGCTGGAGAGCAGACCTTCAACACCTCAACCCAGTACGTGTCAGCCTGTTTGCCCGAGAGCTCGGATAACCCCTTGTAGGCGTTGTGTATGTGTTGTTGATAACTCTGGACCGTTTCTGCCTTCAAGTGTTCTTTTGCAAACCCGGCGAACGCCTTCAAGAACATATAACCAGCACCCTGGCACTTGATGTCAAGCTGATAGGCGGTCTTGAGCAAGTCGCCATAGAGCATCTTCTCAAAAGCGTCCACGGGCTTCAGCAAGTTTACGAGAAGCTGGTAGGAGCCCTTGTAGAGAACAGTGCCGTTCTGGTTGATGGCAACGGTTACACGAGATAACAGCGAGTCCAGCTTTTCCACCCTTTTCAAGAGTTCTGACTGGGTTTTCTCTTTATCAACAAATATGCTGGTGTTCATGAGGTACCTCGGATTCTCGCATATTTATGTAAGCGAGGTGGTCAAATGCCCAACACGAGAGAGCAGGAGCTCCTAGAGCTGATAGTACAAAAGTTCAACGATAGTCGGGCGTTGAACGGTGGTTTCGACAAGCTGTGTCTTATGATCGAGCACGTTCAAGCTGAACAAGACAAGAACAGTGGGAAGCTGGACAAGGTATCAGACGCTCTCTACGACCCGGACCATGGCTTATTCGCAAGGGTAAAGAAGTTGGAACAGAAGATTGATAGCAACCTGGGCGACCTCGATCAGATCGTGAAGGGCATTCCAACTGTTGAGACGAAAGTCACAGCACTAGTGACCAAGGTCGAAAGCCTTGAAAAGAAGGCAGAGACTCAGACCACGCTCGATAGCGATACAAGGAAGAAGATTCAAGACCTTGAGAAGTTCCATGCGCACATGGAGAAAATTGGTGGTGTTGGCCTCAACGAGTTTTCTGACATTGTGGCGCTGAAACAAAGGATGTCGAATATTTATTGGGCACTGGCGCTTGCTATCATGATGTTTGTTGGCAAGCTGTTGTTCGAACTAGCCAAAAGATAGCTTCTAGGCCCTGTGGAACGTACAACAGCCTATACAACAGTGTCGTGTAGCACAACAGTACAATAACACAGGAGAAACACAAATGAGTGACGATACAAGACAACATCTGGCGGACGTGTGGGAATCAGTGAAGGCTGCTGTGGCCGAAGTTGAGGAAGACGTGTCGAAGAGCGTGGCTAAGGGCACGCTCGCTGCCGGAACAAGAACACGCACAGGCACACACCGACTGCGCAAGCTTCTTGCAGAAGTGGTGAAGGCTTCGAGGGCACACGATGCTGCAGTGAAGGCTGAGCGCAAGGCTGTTCAAGAGTCTGTGCCTGTCGCTGTTGAAGTTTGAACAGTAGCTTGTTCCGAGTAGTTTCGGAACACAGTGAAGATTCATAGGTGAAACCTAGAGAAAGGGCAACCAACCGGTTGCCCTTTTGTTTTGGACTAGTTAGGACTGGAGACTCATGACAAAAAACACATACATTCTCGACACCAACGTCCTCCTGTCAGATAGCAACTCCCTGTTTGGGTTCAAGGAACACAACGTCGTTCTGCCGTTGATTGTTCTGGAAGAGCTCGACAGACACAAGGACAGGCAAGATGAAGTGGGTCGCAACGCAAGAGATTTCGTTAGGAAGCTCAGCGAGCTCACGAAGGAGAACCAGGACTTCAAGAAAGGCATTTCCATTGGAAACAACATGGGAACGCTTCGCATCCTCGCCATTTCCGACCTTATGCAAGAGGCGGAAGCTATCGAACAGCTACCATTCGAACTTCAGGACAAGAAGACCGGAGACAACACGATTGCTCAGTTCTGTGTGAACTACATTCACAAGCACAAGGACGAGACGGTGGTGTTGATTACAAGAGACACCATCTTGAGGTTGAAGGCCAAGGCGCTTGGCATTGTGGTTGAAGACTATAAGAAGTTCAACGTTGTCACGAGTGTGAGTGCGTTGTATTCTGGCGTGGAGCTGCTTGAAGACGTTGACGGCGTTGACGTGAATGACTTCTACGAGTGCGGTGATGCAGGGTATGTGTTGCCAAAGGAAATTGAAGAGAAGCTCTATCCTAACCAGTTTGTCATTATCAAGTGCGGGCAGCAGAGCGGCGTTGCTAGGTTCATCGCTCCAGGGAAACCACTCAGGAAGATGGCTAAGAACCCAGGCAAGCTGTCCGCAAGAAACAAGGAACAGGAATTTGCAAGAGAACTTCTGTTCGACAACGATGTGAAACTGGTAACGCTCGCAGGGCAAGCCGGTACGGGCAAGACCTTGCTTTCTATCGATGCCGGTATCGAACAGGTGTTGAATGGCAAGCGTTATCGTTCGCTTGTCATTTGTCGTCCAGTGATGCCTGTTGGCAGAGACATTGGGTTTCTCCCTGGAGACTTGAACGAGAAGCTTGAGCCATGGCTAGCTCCCATCAAGGACAACTTGAGGTTTCTGTTGAGTGAGTTTGGCAAGAAGAGCAAGTTCGATGAGCAGGTTCTTCAGAGCTACTTCGAAGAAGGCATTATCGAAGTTCAAGCCATGACCTTCATCAGAGGCAGAAGCATTGCCAATGCTTTCGTAATCATTGATGAAGCTCAGAACACCAACCTTCACGAGATGAAGACCATCTTGACAAGAGTTGGAGAGAACACGAAGATTGTGCTCACTGGAGACATTGAGCAGATTGACAACACTTACGTTGACTCGGTTAGCAACGGTCTATCCATTGCTATCGAGAGATTCAAGTCGCAGCCTATCGCTGGGCATGTGACGTTCAAGAAGGGCGAGCGTTCTCAGTTGGCTACAATTGCTGCTGAGATTCTTCGCTGAGAACAACGTGCTGGGTATAACCCAGTGTTTCGGGTGTCCTAGTTATCAGCAACAAGATGCCCGAGTTCAACCCGAGACGAAAGAAGAAGGTATATACCTTTGGACGTAGCCAACCTCAACAGGTTGTTCGTTCTGGGGAAGAATACTTCGATCTAGCCCGAACGGAACAAGCGTACCCTTTCTATGGGCTGTTCGGTCCTAACGCTGCGTTCCCCACAGGCAGTGCCATTGTTGTTACTGGCGAGTACGACGAGAGCACTGTTACGTTTGCAAACACCGACACAGCGAACATCACGTTCAACGTAACATTCACAAGCACTCCTGTTGTTGCTGTGAGTCTTATACCAAACGGAAATGGTCTTGAGAACGTGGCGGCAACAATTGCTAGCGTGACAACCACGGGCTGCACGGTGAACTTGTCTGCACCTTTTGGCGGCAAGCTTCTGTACAGAGCGATTTACGCTGCTGTTTACCCTGCTATCGTCGAGAGGGTTACGGTTAGCGCATCGTTCTACTACACCGCATCTGCAGGAACAAGTGACCTTTCGATTGGAGACAACTTCCTGGCGTCATATACGTCCTTGGGGGCAACTCCTACCGACATGTTCATCACTGTTGAAGACAGAAACGTCTCTGGTGATGCTGTGGTTGCTGTTGTTGAAACAGGGAGCTATGGGCTGACAAGCACTCAGGTGAGCTTGTCGGCACCGATAACGGATAGAGTTCACTACATCGTTGTGAAGTAGTTCGTGAATACCTAAGACGGAGAGAATATACAATGGCGAATGACTTTCGAGCACAACAAGCAAGAGTGAGCAAGATTATCGGTTCTGGGTCTTCCATCATGGTGTACCCTTCCGGTAGCGCTTCTGATTTTGCTGGGAACGTAACGTTCTCTTCCGGTTCAGTTGGAACAGATGTGTTCCTGTTTATCTCAGGCAGTTCAACGGCAAAAACCTTGTTCGGTGGAGACACTCATACGTCCGGTGCTGCAACCGTTGGTGGAGCATTTACCGTCAATGGTGCTACAAGCCTCAACGGGACAGTTGGCCTTGGTGATGCAGCTGCAGACGTTGTGACCATCACAGGGCAGCTGACAGCCTCACAGGGGCTTAGCGCATCCCTTCCAGTGATAGGTGGCACGGCTAGATTCAACTTCCTTTCGGGTACACTTCAAAAAACAGCTGCAGGTGCCAACTTCCTTGTTGGAAGCAACCTCACCGTGAACTACAACAGCTCTGGTCAATGGGAACTGTCTGGCTCTGCTGCGGCTTCCGTTGCCTTCCTTTCTGGTGCTGTTGCTTATTCTGGCTCTTCAGGCATTACTGGCTCTTCTGCTCTTGGGTTCAACGACAACACGAAGACGTTGACCTTGGGAGGGCCTCTGAGCGCCTCCCTTGTCGATGCCATAACGTCGAACAGTTCTAGCGTTGCAACCTTCACACACAACGCTGGTACTGGTTCTGCTGGCATCGGGGCTGACATCACCTTCAGAGTGAGCAACGGCTCTGGTGTTCTCACGGATGCTGCTGCTATCGGTGGTATGTTGCTCACGACAACCAATGGTGCTGAATCAGGTTCTCTCGATATCAAGACAAGAGCTGCAGGCGGCGCTCTTCGAAGAGCTATGAGAGTGTATGGCTCCGGTGGCATATCAATTGGCACGGACGCAACTATTGTCTCTGACCCAGGAAACGGTGGAATCTGCTTACCAATCAACTCGGGACTCTACGTCAACAGCGGCGGATCCAGCTATGCGTGTGCAGGTGTGTTCGGTGGTTCCACTATGGTTTTCGGTTCTGGTGCATGGAACGTACAGCTCAACGCCTACTCATTGTCCATCTCTGCTGGGCAGGGAATGGGATTGAGCAACGGGTGGTTCTCGCTCGCCGCTGCGGCTGGGTTCCGAAGAGTGAAGCTCGATGTAAACAACACCAACAAAACCGGTGCGTTGGCCGAGAACATGGTCAACATGATTTCGATGTCAGCTCCTAGAACTGTTACACTGCCTGCCGCTACAGACGGTGTTGTCTACCGTGTGAACGGCAGCCAGTTCGCTTCGCCAACGAACTACATTGCCATCACTGGTTCAACGAACGCCAAGATAAACGGCAGGCGTGATATGCCTGTATACCTGACACAGCCATATAGCTCAGTAGAACTGTGGAGCGATGGTGAAGGTTGGCAGGTTCACAACAGAACGCCCAACACAACCAACGAAAGCTCCATTGACTTCGCCATAGCCAGAAACGCTGCAGGTCCAGTTGAATCGGCAGGCGACTACTCCTACGGCATCAACTTCTCGGTAGCTACCGGCTCACTCTGCACGGGTTTCAGACTGCTGTGGTCTGGATCATCGCCAAGGGACTTCATGGTCAAGTTGTGGTCGGGTTCCGTGGCCATTGCATCACAGTCTGTTGCGCTGACAGGATCGAACGACTATCGTGGTGTGTGGACAGCACCGGTTGTTATGACAAGGTACAACAACTACTACATAAGCTTCCGAGAGATAACCGGTACCTACTACTACCCCACAACTGTGACGGATATCGCTGATTTTGGCGGTGGTAGCGGTCAGACGCCGGTGAGGTTCGGACGAAACAACGTTCTCATCGGGAAGTTCTTCAACAACGTTGGAGCCGGTGATACTTTCCCCAACAGTGAGAGCTTCGGTTCGAAGATAGCAACCATCGAACCTGATGTTTTCTTCTGATATCCAGAACCAGTTGACACCTTGATACTGGTTCTGTACCATGCTGGGTTGATAACAACCCTTTACTGCAAACAACCAAGACTCACCGTGATATCTAGAGAACGCTGATGACGACCACTTCCCTTCTATACAGCTCCAAACAGCTCTTCAGCTCGAAGAAGCTCAACAAGAAAAAGAAGAGTGAGAAGCAGGCTGGTGACGAGCCTAGGGCCAAACACAACAAGCAGTTGGTGTTCAGTCATCATGAGTGGAGAGACTCGACGGTTGAAATAATCTCAAAGGTCATCCTTGAGAACAGGCTGCCTGTCATCGAGTTGTTCAGTGTAGGGACGGCTGTTGATGATGGCGAGAGGTATTGCAGCTGTGGATACTTGAACTGTCCAAAGCCAGGGAAGCACCCATCAAACTGGCGAAACTGGACCAGGGCCTTGATTCCTAGTGCTGAGTATCTTGCAAAGATGCTTCAGAAGAAGAACCGAAACTATGCCATCGTTGCTGGCAGGCGCTCACCGAAGAACGGTAAGTGTCTTATCGTTGTTGACGTTGACCAGTTCGACCATCCATACCTCAACTCGCTGAAGGACAGCAACACGTTCTACTACAGAACGGGTGGAGGAGGTTATCACTTCTGGTTCTGGACAACAGAATATCTCTCCAAAAACTCCATATCACTTCTGGCTAAGTCTCTTGACACAAGAGGAGCAAACGGCTATGCCATTATTCCTCCAAGCGAACACTTGAAGGGTTCTTACCACGAACTAGTCGGGAACACCATCCAGGACTTACCAGAATGGCTTGCAGTCGAGTTGCGTGAGAAGATCAAGGCCAAGGCTGCTGAGAGACGTGAAGCCGCTGGTAAGGCTAATAGACACACTACAGCGCTCGTGCAAAACTTGATTGACTCACTCGGGCAAGAACCTACAGAGACGAAGAAGACTTTCAGTCAAGGGTTCTGGGCTACAGCTACTGTTGTGCAAATAAGAAGAGCGTTGGCACTGCCGGGAGAGCTTGTTCCTATCGGCACAAGGAACAACGTCATGTTCAAGTTGTTGTCGGCCAAGAGGGTTCTTGGTGCTTCCGAGACAGAGTTGTGCGCTGAAGCACAAAAGGTGTTGAGCAGGTTTGAGAACCCGATTGCATTCTCCGAAGAGATTCCTGGCATAGTTTCCAGCGTGTTGAAGTACAAGTCTTACGACACGTCCTACGACAAGGTAAACGTCAACTACATCTTGTGGCTTATGAAGAACACGAAGTTCTCGTTCACAAGGGAGACTCCCGAAGAGAGACTCACACGGCTTGAGGAAGCCGACAGGGCATTCTTCGCTGGCCTTGAGGTTGTAGAGAACCCAGGCGAGGATGAAGAACCAGGAGTAAGCTTGACTCAGATATCCGACATGAGGGCCGAATACCTTCAACGAGAACTGGGATGCAAGGGGTCCGTCTATAAGCCTCAACATCTAGCACGGAAACTTGTGGCCTTGGGATATAAGCGGTTTAGGACCGCTAAGAGAAATTATTGGAACATTCGTTTTACCCAGTGTATACTCAAGCCAGTGGAACATTACCAGAGAGGGTCTTCCTCTGCCTGCCCTATGCCACCACAAGAGCGTATAAAGGACACAGTGAAGGAACATAAACAGAGGATGGCTGTCATTGTTCAAGAGAGACAGAAGCCCGAGATAGAGTTGGGCCGTGTGTACACCTCAGATGACACAGGGAAAGAGTATGCTCTATATGAACCCAGGCTTGTTGTTCCTACCAGTGATGGTAAGCAGTACGTGTCGAACTTCCAGTTGCTTGAAGATGCAACCGGCACAAGGGACTACATCTGGATAGCACCCAAGCAGCTGTTTCTCGTTCTGGAAGCACAGAAGAACACGATGCTTGGAATGGGCGAGGACATGCTCTGGCTGCGTGTTATCGCTGGCTCAAAAGAGAACGTTTCCCCGATATGGAAAAACGTTGACGTTGCTCCCGAAGGAACTGTTGCTTGGATTCTTGCAGACCCGGCACACCTTGTTCCTGTTGGGCCACCGACACAGAAGCGTCAACAGAGCAGGAAAGAACACAAGACCATGAACATGACGAACAAAGCTGAAGGGAACAAGAGCGAGGTTGTTGCTCTGCATTTCTCGGACTTGCATTCAAGGTTGCACTTGTTGAACGAGCACCTTCAGTCATTGAAGGACATGAAGTTCGACTGTTGGATCAACACGGGAGACTTCTTCCCAAACCTGCCACATGGAGGTTTGGTTGAGAACGAGCGGAGATACCAAGAGGGTTGGTTCCTGCAAGTCAAGGAATACTTGTTCGAGCTGCTTGACGGCAAGCCTGTGATAACGGTTGACGGGAACCACGACTTCATTTCGCTGGCTGACATGCTGGTCAAGCATGGGTATCCAGGAGAGGTCTACAAGATAGAACAAGGGAAGACGTTGGAGTTCATGGGTTTGAAGTTCAAGGGATTCCAGCACATTCCATGGTGCGGTGGATTCTGGAACCATGAGGTTGATGTTTCCTCCATGGAAAAGATCGTAAGACAGACGTTCGATGGTGCGGAGGATGTAGATGTGCTGCTTACGCACACTCCTCCACAGGACATCCTAGCTTGTCAGTGGGGCGTTCCAGCGCTGAGAGACAAGCTGCTGTTCACGACCCATGGGTTTAGGTACCACATGTTTGGTCATGTGCATGAAAGCCCAGGACAACACGAACAAAACTACATCAAGTTCTTCAACTCGGCTGGTATTGTTCAGCGTGTTGTGATGACGAAGTAATAATACCCAGGAAATTCCCTGGTATTATATTCGTTGAGTTTTCGTGTTCCTTATGGTATTCTTGGTACATGAAGACGACGACGGACTCCAGGCTGTACAAGTTGGTGGCATCCCTCGGTGGACTTTCTAGGTCTCATAACGAAAAAAGGAAGTGTTCTCGCTGCGGATTGGGCTTGGAAGATCCGGCCAGCTTCGAACGTGGCCAAGGGCCGGTGTGTGCCAAGAAGGACACGCACTTGTTCGCCAAGACGATTCCGGCCAACTTCCCCATGGCGACGATGAACGCTATGAGCGTGAACGTGGAGCTTCTTGCCGAGACGGTTCGTCCTGTGTGGCGCTCGGTGATTGAGCTGTTGACGTTCAAGTCTTCGAGGGCTCTTGCTGCTGCGAACCTTGACACGCTGGTGTTTCACGCTTCGGGTGAAGACTGCCGGTTGATTGTCAAGGTGATCGACTGGATGTTGTCTTTCGAGACTCGTGGAGACCAGAAGAACCTGCTGATTCAGACGGTCAAGAATCTTGGATATCCTGGCCTTGCTGGTGTTCTTGCTGGCCAGTCTTCGACGGGCGAGGCTGTTCTTGCCTTCGATGACGTGAAGGGAGTTCTCACGCTCAAGGGTTCCAGCAACAAGGCTGGTTTCTTGGCGATGCGCAAGATTCCGGGGATTGTTGTTCCCCGGTACCGGTCGCAGGGAGTCTACGAGGCTCCTGCTTCCCAGCATGAGAAGTTCATCGCTGCGGTGATGGAGTTCTGGCCTTGCTTCTCTGGTGAAGTGGAGGCTATCACGGCGAAGGCGAATGCGTGGTGTGCTGCTCACCCTGTCAAGGTTGCTGCACAGGCGAAGGCTGCGCAGGTTGACAACCGTCCCAAGGCCAAGGTCGTGACCCAAGCCAACAGCATCGTGGTGTCCTTCGCTTGGGACAAGAGCTTCACTCCGAGGGTTGTGGAGGATATCAAGACGATCAACTGGAAGGAACGCTCGTACAACCCCAACGATCGTACTTGGAAGGTGAACCTCGCTCACAAGGACAAGGTTCTTGGCATCCTGAAGGCTCACTACGCCGTCGAAGAGGTTTCCGGCGACAGCACCACCGCCACTCCTGCTGCTGCCTCCTATAAGCCGTATAGGGGCTCCTACGGACGCAGTGGCCGGAACTGCAACAACCGGGCTTACTGAGTCAGGGAGTTGCGGTAAACGCTCTGGCTTGTACATATAGGTGTGGTTTGCCCCATGGTGAATACACCATAATGGCAAAGAGAAAACACACAAAACAAGTAATCACCGAGGTAAACGAGCACACTGCGGGGATGTCCCTGGCGAGGGGCATCAAGGTTGGAGACTTGTGCTACCTTGACGGAAGCATGGTTGGAATATTCAGCAGTCCTGGGATTGCACCGATAACCGAGATAGGTTTCTTGGGTGAAGATGAGCCCTTCCAGCTAGCTGACTACAAGTCCGACCCTGACAACAGCGACTACTGCTACGTTGGAGTTATTCCTTCTGACTTGGTTAGCTGTCCTTCGGGATGGATGAGGGTGCCTACAGAGTTCTTCGACTTCTACACCGTGAAGAAAGTAAAAGTCAAGAAACCGAAGGCCACCAAGCAGAACACCAGAGTCCAACAAGAAACAACAGCCCCGGAACATACCAACACAACCGCCCTGTACAAGAAGGATAACCTCGAACAACTGTTCTCTGATTATCTGACAAGAGACAGCGCAGATACTTAGCGAACAGCCGTCATGAGCCAGCAGAGTTCCACCAGCAACAACTATCTCCACATTACTGTAGTAGAGAATCCGCTCATAAAAGAGATGAACCGGTTCGAACCTGGGAAGCTGTTCAGGAACACTGGTCTGGATCGGGCGATGTTCAGGAACTTCAGGGGTGATGAATTCCCGGCGCAGGACGTTGGCACTCTTGACAACATGAAGATTGGCCAGAACTACTTGATTCTAGAACGGGTGAGGGAAGGCTACTACACCTGCTACCTCAAGGTTCTCACCGAGAATGGTATCGTTGGCTGGCTGTATGCTGAACTGCGTGAGTTCGGTTCGAAACTAGTCCTTGTGGATCCATAAAGAACATGAACAACAGGAAGTTTCTAGAGCGGACGAAACCAGGAGACCTGTGGGTTGCGGTGGGGTACTACATGGAGCACATGGCCGTTCTGAGAACAGTGACGGAGGAGTCCAGTCCACTGCCAAGCCACTGCAGCCACTGCATTGTGAACGGCAGCGTTTACATGTTTCTCGGATACGACGAAGAGCGACATTTTGGCAGTTTCGTTGTTCATGTTCTCATGAGTGACGGAATGAAGGCCACTATGTACGTGTCGACAGCCGGTGTGCTGCTTGCAAGCAGATTCGAGCCCGTCAATTAAACTCCTGGTAATTACCAGCCAGAATATTCGTTGAAGAAACGGCTTGATTCTGGTATATTGATCATATGCGGGACAGTGCAGATATCTTCGGAACACTACGGCATCAGTCGTACAAGCCGTTTCTGGAGTCCATCAAGCCCGGAACGATTCTGTTCCGGAAAGACACCTACACGGCGAAAGCACACTGCTCCTGGAAAAGCGCTGTTGTTCTGGAGTTTGACTACAGCCTCGACTTCCACACAGCAGGAATCCGGACAAAGGTTCTTTTGCCTGAGTTCGAACGAACTTGCTGTTTTAGTTTGGGTCTCGACAACTTCGTTGAATGGATCACGACAACTCCTCCCAAGGGCTAGACGCACATGATCATGCCAAGGATGACCAATGAAGAGTTTGCAAAAGAACTCAAACCGGGGCAACTGGTTCGTGTTCGGTCGGTACCGGGCTGGGGGCGTAGGCAGCTGTATTTCCCGGACAGCGGTACGTTTGTGGAGTGTGAAAAAACTGAGGACGGTGAGTTGCTCACGTTCTTGTACGGTGAAGCGAAATCTGCGTTTCGGAACACGCTCTCGCTGTACTTTCTAAACAAGGCGGGCATGGTCGTGTGTGTGCTTGACGTGTTCAAACAGACAAACGATCTGGTACATCAACTCCAACCTGTCGAGTAAAGGCCATGAAAACCAAACACAAAACTCGACTGACTGCGCACACGTTACAACGTCTAGAAGCTATCACTCCTGGAATGCTGCTGTACAGAAGATTTACGAGCGAGTTTTACAAAACGTTGTTCGTTCTAGAGTTCGACTATAACGAACTTTTTGTGAAGTTCGTTGCTTGGGATATTGAGCGGGGCGTGCGGTGTAGTTTCGAAGAAGTGTTCGTAACGGCTTTCCTCGACGCCTGGACAACGGACCCGAGCAAGGTTTGCTCACATGAAGAATGAACTGATCTTTCAGAACTACAAACCAGGAACCATGGTTCGGGCGAAGTTCAGCCATGCATCACTGTTTTTTGTTGTTGGGAGCAAGCCATATCGATATCTCGACGTAGCCAAGAATGATATTGTCATGGTTCTGAGCGTGAGAAAAGAACGAACCAACCTCGGATTTCTCTGGGCTCTGACTTTTCTTTTGCTCGATGGCAATATTGGAGAGCTGCGAATGCGTGGTGCTTCAGACTCGTTTTCGTATTACTTCGAACCGGTGGACTGAGCGTTCCTGTATCGCCCCCGACAGGAACAACTTCGAAGTTGAGAGCTAGTTACCAGTGGACCCTAGAGGCTTGTTGGTCTCTGGGGTCTCGGACGTTCTGAGGTCTTCGATTTCCTTGAGCATCTTATCGATGCTGCGGTCGAAGTATTCCTTGTAGTCTTCGGACATAACGACCTTGCCATCTTCGCCTACGGTTACTCTGAGCATTCTCATGTTGTCAACAACATGGGTGCCTGTGAGGATAGCCAGCTGTAGAAGCTTGGCGATTTGTCCGATGAGTTCGTCACTTAGTTGATGTTGTGTTGACATTTGGGTTTTCCTTGTTGTACAAGCTAGCGAGTTGTTCGATTATTGTCTTGTGTTCTTCGCTGATAGGTTCTGAAGGCAGGGCTACAACGGGAACAACGTACATGTCTCCCCGTTCCTTGCTTGCTACTGAAGCGTATACTCCCTTACCTTTCACACGAAGCATCTGCCCGTTGGACAGCTTGGGAAAGTTGACGCTTACGGTAGAGCCATCAACGGTAGGAATGGAGTAGGCACCACCTAGCACAGCTATGTGATATGGGACGTACGTCTCCATAATAACCCTGCCATCGGTTCCCAGTTGAACGTTGTCTGGAACTTGTACATGTACTCTTGTGAGCACTTCATTGTTTTCATCGATGGTCGTGTGCAAGGTTGTGTCGAAGATAACTCCTCTTGGGATGTTCACCCGAACTTCTTTTTGCTCTATCGTTACACCTTGGCCGTTGCAAGCCTCGCACTTTGGATATGTGAACCCTGCCACACACTCACCACAGGTTTTGTCCTTGTCTGTTGGGTGCTTGCCGGAGCCGTTGCAGGATGTGCATTGCCGCCTCTGTGAGCCTTGTCTGTGGCAGGTGGAACAGTTGATGCGTGTTGGTACGGTGACAACCCTTTCCTGCCCCTGCAACGTCTCCTGGAGAGAAAGACCCATATCCACAACGTAGCGGTTCTTGGGGGCTTGGCGAGGGCGATGGGCGTCCACCTTGCCGTTGAACCCGAAGAAGCTGTGGAATATGTCTTCCGGTGATACGTGCATGTTGTTGCCGAACGGGAAAGGGAAACCACTGGACTGTGGAGCGTCATAAGCTTTACGCTTGTCTTCGTTTCCTAGGACTTCGTAAGCCTCAGTAACTTCCTTGAACTTATGTTCAGCTTCCTTGTTGCCTTGATTCCTGTCTGGATGGTAGTCGAAGGCGAGCTTGCGGTAAGCCTTCTTGATGTCATCCTGTGAGGCAGTCTTGTCAACGCCCAAAGTCGAGTAGTGGTCTTTCATTATTGAGGCTTCTTGTAGAGGTTCTCTTGTGCGTAGTCAGCTAGAGCCTTGTGGAACTGTGCTAGTTCCTCAAGGGTGAATCCAACGTCGTCTGTTATCCCTGGCTGCTTGTCAAGGATGAGCTCTGGCCTGTTGAATCGTCCTTGCTCTCTGGTCCAGTATTCAACGTGTCTTACCTTGACAACCCAAGCTCCTCTTGTGCCAACAACCTTTTCGTGTAGAACTCTCATTTGTTTCCCTTGTTCATCTTGGCTCTCCTGAGTCCCAGGAGACCATAGCCTGTGATGTCGCTGTAAGCATCCTCAAGCCCCTCTTGAGTGCCATTGTCATTGGTGCTGATTCTCATGAGCTTGTCGAATATTCTGACAACACAGAGCATGTCACCAAACTGTTCTGGCTTTACTCCGTTCGGGTAGAGAACACGAAGGAACTGGTCAGCCTTGTCAAAAGCAGAACCGTACGCCTTGTTCTTGCTGGATACAAGCTTGCCAATGTCTCCAGCTAGCTCTTCGAAGGTTGGGACATCTGTTGATCGAGCCCCAATGGTCCACGACGCTGGCACGAAACGCTCTTGTGCGCAAGGGCCTTCAGGAAACGAGGGAATGCCATCGGTCACGTCAGGCACAAACTCGGGCACTTTTATTTGTGCCTCTGCAACTTTGTCCTTCGGTTCCCAGGTTTCGATTGTGAAAGTGCCTTCCATGTCGGCGACGGCCTTGGTTATCACTCTGTCGGTTGTGGCAAGAATCTGGAACTCAAACGGCAAGAAAGTGAAACGCTTATCCTTCTTGGATATAGGATCCAGCTCTGTGGCGTTGAGCAACCGAAACACGTCATGGTTACATAGTCCCAAAGATATCCGTGTGAAGTAGACCTTGTTGTTCACAAGGTGAACGGCACTTTGATACAGCTTGGCTCCACCGGCAATGAACACTTCTCCATATGGATGTTCAGCAGCATACTCCAGAGCTGCCTCAACCGATCGAAACACGAACTGTTCGGTTTCGATTCCTGGGGTGGGACGCCAGATGCGCTCTTCTGGACAGGCTGACACTGTCAGCACTCTCCTGCCCGGAAGAGATGGGAGCTTCATGTAGGTTTTACGGCCAACAATCAGTGTGTGACCTGTTGTAACATCTTTGAAGTGCGCAAGGTCATCTGCACAGTGCCATGGTAGCCCTGTCTTCGACTGGTCGTCCCCAATAAGAAGGCCGTGTGGTGTTGGGCACGCAGCCAGAATCATGTTTACTTTTTGCTCAGTCATCCGTGTATGTTCTCCTGTGAGGGAGATAATGACACGGGATTATCTGGTTGTCAACCGAATGTCATCTGCACGTCGAAGGTGACTTCAATCTTCGGGAGCTTGATATGGTTGACAAGGCCGTGCTTCTTGGCTTCCTCGGCATCCAGAAACAAATCAGCATGACCGTTCTCATGAACGAGCTTCGAGAAGTAGTCGGCGGGCTGACCAGCGCCAATAGCCATCATCTTGAAGATAATCTTGTTGAGACGGTCGACTTCCTTGGCTTCCGCCTTGATTTCTTCAACCTTGCCCATGGCAGCAGAAGCTACGTCATGGATCATGACCGTGCCTGTGGGTGCCATGTACCGATGTCCTTCAGCACCACATGCCAACAGAACCGCCCCACATGACATAGCCTTGCCCATGCAGATGGTTGCAACAGTCATCTTGCTTGCCTTGATGACATCAACCATCTTGAGAAGAGAATATACCTCACCGCCATACGAGTCGATGATGACAGGGACAATCTCCTGTCCCGTGTTCTGTGCGTTGATCATTCCCTCAAGAAAGTCCTTGGCGCTATCCTCGGTGAACTTGTTCACGTAGATGATGTGTGGAGACTTGTACTTGACAGCCAGATCCCCACTGTCCGGAATATCCACCTTCGTTAGTCCTGGGTTTCTCACTTTTACTTCGAACATATATTGGGTCGCTCCTGTGTGGGGTTATAGTGAAAGCTAGCACGCTTATCAGACTACCAGCATGATAATCCGATATCAACGCCTACTATTATTTCGGTATCATACCTGTGTTCACCACTTGATAGATAAGCTCCACTTCGTGTTCTAGGACGGTATACTCTCTTCGAACACCTACAGTATCCGTTTCCGGAATAACACCGACTAGCTCAACGTACTTCCAGTCCATTCCTGGCTGCTGGTACACAGCCTTCACAAGCCCTAGAACATATCCACGGCGAAGGCTATATTCGTCATATCTGGGTGTGGGCGTGCCAGTTGACAACCGAGCTTGACATATGTCAGGTCTAAGCTTCAGCGTTACGAAGTTTCCTGGCTTGAGGCAAGAAAAACCAGAACCACCCACCGTTTCTATAGCCGCTTTCTTTACGTTCTTGTTGCTGGACAACTTGTTTCGAAACCAACTCCAGATAGATTCACTCATACCTAGAGTTATGCGAAGACGGATAAAGGTTGGTCATGTGCCGGTTGTCGTGAAAGTGCTTGTCTCTCCTGAAGACAAGAGAAACGGTTTCATGGGTTGGAAACACTGTCCAGAGAACTTCGGCATGCTGTTCATCAACCATGCAGCCAAGAAACAGAGTTTCTGGATGCCTGACGTTCCTTTTGACCTTGAAGCTCTGGGCTTCGATGACAACAACATACTTGTTCAAGTGCTTGCCTTGAAAGCCATGGACAGAACGTCTAGGAGCTTCAGCAGAGCCGTCAAGCACGTTGTTGAGATGCCAGCCGGTTGGTGTAAGAAGAATGGAATAGAACCGGGTTGTAGCTTGACTGTGAGCCAACACCAGCCAGAGGCCAACCGGTAGAGACTACTTCTTGCCGTGAAGAGCTGGGGATGCTGTCTTTACTGCCTTGTTTGCATCGTCTTGCCAGAACCCACGTTCCTTCTTCTTGTCCTTGTTCATGGCGGCTGTGCCTATTGGTGCTGTGTATCCAACAACGCCACCAGCTCCAAGTGCGTTTACTTCCTCAAGGTCGGCTTCGTCTTCTTGCTCTGGTTCTTCTGTGTCAAACAGCAGTCCTGAAAGAGAAACAGAGTCTTTGTCTTCGGGTTTTGTAGTCATAGCACAGGATAACTAGAAACGACCGGCAGCTAGCCAACAAGAACTGCTAGTTATTGGCACTACTTCAACACGGAGACTTCCAAGTGACGAAACTACCCATGAAAGAACTGGTAAAGATGGTTATGGAGCAAGTCCAAGCCCAACAGCCAGCAGTACCACAAGACGCTATCGAGAAGCTTGTTTCCGATGTCATCAACGCCTTGATGGCAAAACCTGAATTCAAGGCTGCCTTGAAGCAAGGAAAACAAGGATTGAGCCCACTGTCTCCAGCTGAATCATCATCAAAACTTGTCAACGCCATCAAAAACAAGTTGTCAGCTGCAATCAAGTCTCCTCCTCCAACCGAGATGCCAGCGGCTCCCGGCGCAGCTAGCGGCACAGCACCAACACAGATGGCTCAGCAGCCTCAACAAGCTCCAGTAGCAAGAGATGCAGGTACAGTAGCTCCACCCAGAAGAGCTGGCGCTGATAAAGCTACAGTGGCTCCTGGTGCCAAGCCTGCGAAGCCACAGGCCATGATTCGTTCCTACGAAGAGCTTGAACAGTTTGCAAGCACTAGATCAGGTCTAGGAGCCATTCTCAAGCTTCACGAACAAGAGCCAACAGTGTTTCCGAAGGAAACCATCGTGGCCATGGTCAACGGTGACAAGGCAGCCCTTCAACACTTCATCGAACAGACGAAACTAGCTAGCCAGGGAACAGACAAGTACAAGGCTCAGACCATGGCAAATGCACTTATTGGTCTGGAGTCCTACGGTGTTCGTGGCTTCACAAGAGAGTTCACCGACAACTTCGTCAGATACCTCAAGAAGAAGGGCTTGATGGAAAGCGTTTCCCCCACGCTTTCATCCATCTTGTTCTGAGTTGAAGAGAAACCGTTCAGGTTCTTGGCTTGCCCCACTGGGGTTTCTGGCCCTGTTGTTGTGGTTGTGCTGGTTGCTGTGGTTGCAGAACAGCTAGAAGAGCCATTCGAATCTTCTCCTTCATCTTCGGATCGGAAGCGGCAAGCTCCCCTCCACCTTGAATAGAAGCTCTACCGGACATAGCTGCAAGATCAGAGGCTACCTTCTCAACGTAGTTCTGCAGTTCTTTGGCCTTCACAATGTCCTCTTGCTGGCCTTCCTTGAGGGTTGATTCAACAGCTTCCTTGATGAGCTGCTTGAGTTGCTTGAGCGTGATTTTCATGGTTGTTCCTTGCTGAGTAACTAGCTGAATATCAGAGCAGCTGCTTGGCGATTTCGGTATGGGTCTTGCTGGACACATAGACCTTTATGGCAGGCATACCTTCGCAGAGAGCCTTCACCGTGTCGAGCTTCACGTCTGCAAGCTGCTCGGCAAGAATCTTGCACAACGGCTCTACTTCGCCTTCCATGAGGTTTACTGTGTTGGCCTTCAGTAGACAGAACTCCAGGAGCTTCGAAGCGTCTGTCTTGTTGTATTGCTGAGCCAAACTCTTGGAACCGTCAAGCTTGTTGCCTGTCATGATTCTGTAGATGGCTGGTCCTAGGCATGTTCTGAAACTCTCCGAGATGAACCCATAGCTCAACAGAGCACGCTCCATTGCTGGTGTTGAGCTCTTGCCCTCAAGCAGAACGTCGGAGGTTCTCTTCACAAGCATGTAAAGTGTAGGCACAGAACTCTTGTGCTGCTCTGCTAGCTGTTCCAGCTGTTCCACTTGTTCGGCAAGCAGAACCGTTTCCGTGTGTTCCTTCAAGAACACGTCCGTTGGATAAACGTTCTGTTGCAGCAGGCTCACCTTGGCTTCGAACAGCTTGTTCTGCTGGAATGCCTTGTAAGCTGTCTCTAGTGTCTGATTACTCTTGGTTGTTGTCACTGTGACACTCCCTGTGTATGTGTGAGCATAACTAGGAATCCATGTGGCAAACATAAACGTGTTGTCATTTCGATAATCCTCCTGTATTATTGGTCTTGAACATGAAGATAAAGCAGACCACAAGGACAATCAGTCTGGATGAGCTCGCCACACTAGAGAGCGTCGACTCAGGAGCGGGTACTGCTGAACATGACGCTCCCAACTCCAGGGAGGAAGAACGAGAGAGAATCAAGAAGGACCGGTACTATCTACCTGTGTTACATCTCAACCACAAGGAAGAGTGGGCGTCTCAACCACTTAGTGAGCGCAAGCATCTCACACCAGAACTGGCGGAGAAGACCTGTCTGGGAAACTGTTGTGGTTTCGAAGGGTTGAAGGGAGCATGCTGTCTCGTTGACCCGGAACATCTAGAACATGTCCTTGGGCCTATTGATGAAGACTGGATAGAAGAGACTATCCGGTGGTTTCGTGTCAAGAAAGGAACCTATATCACGAGGGCTGATCTTGTGATAGACTTCGAAGAGGGAAAGCGAATGGGCAGAACCTTGTTTCAAGGTTCAGAGAACAAGAGCATCTTTGAGCAGAAGACTGCTTATCCCATTCTGAGGATGCAAGTGATAGGGCCTAGGTTCGGCTGCAAGTTTCTGAACCCTGAGACATTCAAGTGTGGCATCTACGAACAGCGACCGAACATGTGTCGAGACTACTACTGCCAACACATCGTAACCAACTTCATGGTGAAGTTGAAAGCACACCCAAACCGGTATGTAAAAGCAAGATAAGAACAGAGAAATATCATGGAAGAGTTAGCAAGGAAGTGGCACACGCCAAACGAACCATCAATCACCAGCGCAGAGCTATATGAGTGGGTGAACAGCCACAAGAACGACTTGTGGAACGGTCATGAGCTCATCGTTGGTGCCGACTCGCACGCACACAGACGTGAATACAAGTTCATTGAAGTTGTGTGTATCTACAAGAAGGGTCGTGGTGGTCAATACTACTACACAAGCACATGGGAGCCAAGAACCAAGTTCAAGGGTGCCTATAACGCTAAAGTAAGAGCAAGACTGTTTCATGAAGTCGACTTGTCAGTTCAGTTGGCGTCGAACCTCCTAGAACACACAGGACACAAGGCTGTTGTGCATATTGACGCTAGCCCTCCAGGCAGCAAGGAACTGACAGCTGCGTTCTGTGACCAACTCAAGGGCTATGTCAGTGCTTACGGGTTCGAAGGTTTTGAAAAGCCATGGAGCTTCTGTAGCTCGGGTATCGCCAACCGACACAGCAAATAACCAGTTCAACTGATACAATCTACCTCTATCCATGAATATCATAGCGATAGAGGTATCAAATGGCATCAAGAGTTGAACTGGATACGAAGATTGAACGGGAAGTGCATAAGCTTGTCAAGTGCATCAGTGAAGGTGCTTATGACAGGCTTCAGATGTTTTCTCGAAAGCAGGGACTGCCTATCGACCCACAGACACTGAACGTGTTGCTGGGAACGATGCAGACAACCATTCACGAATTCGAACTCATGAACATTGATCAGTTTCACCAGAACGTCAAGAAGGAACTTGACGCATACGTTGGCGATCTGACCGTTGACAGTGAGGCTGTTGGCCCTTTGGACAAAACCGAGGGCTTGCAAGAGCCCTCGGGTCAGAAGAAGCCAGCAAAAAAAGTAACCGTCAACATCGAATAGGTGTGAGTGTTCTGCTTTCCCTGCTGATTGTTCTTGGTATACTGGCGGTGGTGTTTCTATGCCTGCATATGTAAAGCACTTGATTGAATGCAACTGTGTTCTCAAGCAGTTTGAGGCCATACAACCAACCGTGTGGCACAAGTTCGTTGTGTTCTCGGTGGTTGATGACAATGGGGATGTCAAGCCCAGCTATGCTAAGTGCAACAACTGCCAAGGTATTCACAGAGTCACAGAGGTGGGCGTTGCTGAGAAACTAAAGAAAGAAAGCTCTCCGACCCTTCCGGATATAGAAGAGTTGAAGACAGGGCTTCCAGAGAAGCTGGTAACCCTACTTGAGAAGTACACTCTTGACGTTTCCACATGGCAAGAGATTAGGTTTCTATACGACAACGAGCAGTGGGGGAAGCCTGTTGTGCTGGACAAGGAAACTGAGGATGGAGAAACACACGGCAAGTATCTGTTGCTTGTGGGAAAGACACTGTGGAAGATAGACGGCTTCTCAACGGAGGATATATGACAGGACCAGCGGACGACCAGAGCAGCATGGAAGGTTTTGATTCCATGCTCACGGATGAAACCGAAAAAGAAGAAGGTGTGCAGTATGTCACACCCAGCTACGTCGAAACCAAGTTGTCCAAGGACAAGAAAATGGAATGCAGAGGAATTGTCAGAACCATCAACCAGTTCGGCATTTCTCAGCGGCAGAAGTTGTTCTTGATCTACCTCTTAGCTCTAGAGCTTGAGAACCGTGAAAGCATGCTCAAGATTTCCAGAGCTGTTGCAGACAGCAAGGACACCATTGAAGACGCACCTATGATCGACACAGGACAACCGAAGCACACGCTGGTGTTGACTGTAGACAACGGTCAGAGCACCGGTGGTAAGATCATCACCTGACAACGATTTCTGAGACGACCAGTCTCTTCTCTACGCCATTCTCCGTGATGGTTACAGCACCCTCAAATGAGTTGTGTGTGTTGTTCTCTCGGTATACCTTGCCCCACGAAGACTTGTCAAGCTTCGTCTGGATGTTCCCAGCTCCATCTTCGAAGTGGACGTAGTGGGAGATAAGCTCAAGGTACAAGCCGTCGTTTCTCTTGTGATAACTGCGTTCGATCGTTGACCAGATTCTCATGTGTATATCATGAGATTATCAACGGAAACAGTCGTTGTTCAGAGCAAGCTGTCCATGGGCCTGGGAATCCACAGACCGTGTTTATATCCCTTGTTCTTCAACTGTTGCACCGTGCCAGGGCCGGGAATGCCGTCAGCTTGTGCTCCAGAAAGCCCCAGGACGGTTATCTGTCGTTCCTTCCATGCCTTGAGGTCTTCCTCTGCATCATAGTCAAACAACTCGTACCCTGCGTCACGTAGAGCAAGCGGGAGCCATGGTCCTGGATCTCCCAGCCCTCTGTTGGTTGTCTGGTGGTGATGGTTGTATATTCCAACAACATCTCTCCCAGCTCCAGGACCAGCAATACGCTGCACAATCCCACGCTTGGGTCTGTCAAGAGTCTTGTCCCAAGGAATCTGCCTCTGGATTCCAAGCTTCGCCGTTATGAAGTCTATAAACTCCACAGCCTTCGCTATCTGTCCTTCGTACAAGTCCCCGTTGTCAAGCTGGACCAGTTCAAATCCACATGTGATTTGATTCACGGCCCCAGCGTGCCACGTATAGTTCTTTGTTGGGTCGTTCTGAACAAGCCAGTCCCCATTCAAGTCACAGGTATAGTCCCAGGAAACACTCCTGTCAGTATTGGTCTGATACTTGGCATACGTAACATCCATGTTTGTGTTAGGTCCAACTCCAGGTAGAAGCTTGCCCAACTTGCCATGAACCGTATGGCACACAATACCACGAATCCAAGTGGTTCTTGGATTCTTGTCTGTTACTTCCTTGACCTTCAACGCCTGCCCTTCAGAGTCCTTCCAAGAAACCGTCTTGACTCCGGGGATTTCATATGATGTGTCTTTGATGATGATAGACATAAAAAAGCCTCTTGCTGTCGATAGATAGCAAGAGGCTGGCGTTTACGTTGAAGCTGGATGCTGTGTGGGCGTGTGTTCTCAGGTTCCGTTGATGGTCAACGAACCAGACTTGCCGATGACAAGGAAGTTCACACCATCACAGAACAAGGTCACAGCGCTGCCAGCAATGTTCGGAAGCGCAAGCTTCGAACCGTTGCTTGTACCGTCTGTGAATGCCTTCGTTCCGTTGGTTTCCTGCGAGCAGGTCAGAGCGTGAGCCTGAGCGCTGGTCGAACGGAAGCAGAACGTCGATCCCATGACGGTTGAAGCAAGTGGCATCACAAGTGTGGTTGCCGAGCCACCAGCGACGGTGGTCACGCCTGCATCACCATTTGTAAGCGTTGCAGCAGCAGCATATGCTCCGCTGGTGTGCACTTTGAATGGTGCGAAGCCTGCGTTCGATGAATCCTTCTCGACAACGATGCCACTCTGATCGTTGACATTCACAATGCCGAATGTTGAGTTGAGTGTAGTTTTGACTGACATAGTATTCCTCCAGCCTTCAAGGCTGCAAATAACTATGCACCATCACTCATATAATCATACCCCCAGAGAATCACCTGTTATTTTACAGGGAATACTCACTGTGTTGGTGGCTGTGAAGGTGAGGTACCTGCTGGTGTCGTGGTTTCAAGCTTGCCATCCTTGGTCCAGCGTCTACCGAAGTAGAGTGCTAGAAGTGGCGAAAGGAAACCTGAAGCGGTTGTAACGTCAAACGCTCTGATGTGTTGAATGTTGATGATGGACACGGTGAGCCAGAGCAAGCACACACAGAAAGTGGTAAACACCATCGTGAAGCTTACGCTTGGCTTTCCATCGCTGTCTTTTAGTAGAAGGGCCATATTTGTCTCCTACTGAGTAACTACAGCACAAGAATGGATTATTAGGGTCTTGTGAGAAGCAGCAGGCTGCCTATGCCAACACCAGTAAGAACTCCAAGTGTGACCAAACCTACAGTCTGCCAAGTTCTTGAAGCTGACTGTCCGTTCAGCTCAAGAATAACTCTGTTCGCACTCTGGAGTTCAATGTCTCTGGCTCTGATTCTAGAGCCATACACAGCCCTCAAAATGTTGATGTCGGTGTGAAGAAGTTGGATGTCTCTTATTGCTTGAGCTCCTAGTTCTGCTTGTGCTCTTCTGGAGTCGTTTACCAGTGTTCTGTGTTGTTCATAGAACGCAGCCTCCACAAGAGCCTGGGCTGGTTCATTCAGGCAGATGGCGTTGAATGGCATGTCATACCTAGCACCTTGCCTTACAACGACCGCTTGAGCCCCTGTAGCTCCAGCATCGGCTGCTATAGATGACAGTCGAACCGGCTGAGTCAGGTCGGGTTGTGGCGGTGGAGCATAACGGCCAAGGTCAATGGCTGTTACTGTTGGCTCTGGTTCTGCTGGAAACGTTCGAACTGTCTGTGCGTTCGCTTGCCTCACACAACCCTGAACCAACGTGAGGAACAGGAATACCCAACACATCAACGTCTTCATGATTTTGGTACCTCTTCAAGTGCGATAACCGGAACACCAAACAAGCTGTTCATGGCTGTGGCCATAGCTGTTGGGTTCTCTCTGTTTCGGGTGATAATCTCTCGGACTTCTCTGTCCCGTGTTTCAGCTATCTGTTGAACACCTTCGGAATGCTCACGCTTGATTTTCGCCATCAAGTCTGTGTAGAGCTTCTCTATCTCTTGCCTTGCCTTGAGTTGTGCGTCAATCTCTGCTTGCAATCTGTCGAGGTTGTCCCTGTGTGCCTTCTCTTTGTCCAGCATGCCCTGCCGCATACGTTCAAGGCGGCCATTCAGCTGTGAATAGAAGAAGACCGAGACAATAACCATAAAGCCAAACAGCAGGTATCCACCGAACAGCTTCAAGAATCCCCACACCTTTGCAAAGAACAACTTCACCTTTATCCACATCAGTTCCATGATTTCTTGTCTCCTATCGACTGACGTAGCTCTGCATCAGTCAGCTCATCGTCCATGTCATCAAGCCCTTCAAGAGCCTTGAGCATGTCTTGCTTTTCTTCCTGCTCTTTTACAACGTTGAACTCGCCGTCTGCTTCCATGTCGGAAACAAACTCTTCTTGAGTAACAGAGATGTTCGTCACAAGTCCCTTGATGTCGTGAATCAACAGCTTCAGGATGGCAAGCTCTTTCTTCAATGAAGATATGCCAGACTCAAGCGCAGAAAGCCTCTCTACAACCACTTGGCTCTCAAACTGTGTCAAGCGCTCAAGGATGTCGGTGAGGTGTGTGTTGTTGATCGTCGTAATGACCGACTCTTCTTCTGGTTGCTGTTGTGTGGTTGGAACAACCGAACTGCGTTGTTCTTCGATGAACTCTGGTGCTTCCTCTTGTTCTCGCTTCACTGACATAGTAATACCTCACTCCTCCTTGCTTTTCAAGGGGTTTCTGTGTTCAAGCGCTGCATATAGAGACTTGGGGTTGGAGAACACGTACTTGATAGGGGCGTTCGCCACCTTGTTCTTCTTCGCCATCTCAACAGCAGCCTTCATGGCCGGATCTTTGTTCTCCAGCATGATCATGACCCTGGAGAAAAACTCTTGCAAGGATAACCCGTTTTCAAACAGATACTTCCTGCAAGCGATAAAAGAGTCGAACGGCACGTCTACATCGAAGTGTAGTGTGTGACGCTGCTCTTTCTTCGTTATGACCGCCGTTGTTGGCTTGTCAGGCTTATCTTGTGGTTCCTTCGGTTCGCTCATCGCTTGTGTACCTTGACATAATGTAGCTGAACCGAAGGAACCTGTGTGGCTGTCAGCTA
>Ga0315902_10001002_pt1 | contig 46299 bp, 28 predicted proteins | sample LakEriMetagenome_9_FD_203523 | JGI IMG/M metagenome (GOLD analysis project Ga0315902, IMG submission 203523) | Freshwater fungal communities from buoy surface, Lake Erie, Ohio, United States - Buoy 12 MA117 | ecosystem: Environmental > Aquatic > Freshwater > Lake > Lake biofilm | place: USA...
GCTGTGGGCGTAGTCATTGGCGGAACCGACGGGAACGACAATGAGTGCCGGAAGATGGCCGTCGGCATGACCATCGGCGCGGGCCGGCCGCGTGAAGGGATGCGGGAGGGGTGAATCGAGACCCGCGGGAATGGGGTCGGATGGGCTGGGGTCGGATGGCTGGAGATGAGGGGCAGTCCGAAAGGGAGAGTTCGGACCAGGAGAGTTCTCCCAAGCCCCCAGCAGACCATTGGCGACCTCGTGGACGGTCCCATCGCCCCCACTGGCATAGACGCGAGAGACTCCCGCTTGGGCCGCCTCACGGGCGAGACGTTCGGCATCTCCCGGCCCGTTGGTTTCCCAGAAATCGGCACTCGCCCCCAATCGATCCCGCAGTCGGGCCAACCGTGCCGCCCCCCGGCGTTTGCCCGAGTGCGGATTCCAAATCACCACGTCCCGTCCACGCGCTCCCACCCGTCAACACCCCTGAAAGAAGTTTCAAATTCGCTGGCACGGCAGCTCGCTGTTACGACAGCCGAACGATCATCGAGAGTCTACCCCAGCGGCGATTGCGCGAACCAGTCGAGCTGCAACCTCGCCAGTCACACGTGGCGGCGTCAGCCCCAGGGGTACCCGATCGAGGCTGCAACGCCCACCCGGCGAACGGCCAGCGTCAGCTGGCTGGTGGAGACGTCCCACGCACAAACGTTTTGCGAGTCCCACGATGTCCCACGCAGCCCGACGCCGTTGGATACGGCCCGATCAGCATCCACGTGGGGCTGCGCGAACGGCGCTTCCACCATGGGGCTGACGCCCCACGTTGGCCGGGGCTGCGCCCCACGTTGGCCTCGGCTGCGCGTTGCCGCCAGCACAGCGTCGGCGAACGGCCAGCGTCAGCTGGCTGGTGGAGACGTCCCACGCACAAGCGATCCGCGAGTCCCACGACTTGCCACGCTGCTCGACCAAGTTGGTCATCACCGGATCGACCCACCCGGGCCGTAACCCGCCCCAAACCCGGCCAAACGCAGTCTGCGGCACGCTTCAATACCTGCCAATACTGGCACCGACAGCACCCACGGCAAGCAGTTTGGGCTTTGCCGTTGGCCACGGCCCGATCGGCATCCACGTGGGAGTGCGCGAGCGGCGCTTCCACCATGGGGCTGACGCCCCACGTTCGCCGGGGCTGCGCCCCTGTCGGTCCTGGCTTGATTTGTTTGTGCCAGACAGGATGATTTGTCTGTTGTCCACCAGAGATCGGTGAGTTGCGACGTTGGAACGTCATAACAGCCCGATTCAGGAGTCCATCCTGCTGGGCGACCCAACCGGATCGTCAGCATCACGCACGGGTTTCGGGATGTCTCAGACCACCTCCGTCGATCGATATTGGCTGCTGACCTCCCACGCTTACGGCACATGGTTGCCAGGCGATAAGCGAGGTTTTGTGGGATGGGTCGAGGATCCGGGCAACAAATTGGTCAAGCGGAATCGGCCGAAGACAGCCACCGAGCCGGGCAATGCGCCACTGCGTCAGTTTGCGCAGTCTCAGATGAAATCCGACGCCATCTGGTTCACGTCCCGCGAGGCGGAATTGTTGTGGGAACAGTTCCTGGAAACAGCCGCCTATCGCCAATGGCAACTCTTGGCCGTAGCGGTTTTGGCGACCCATGTGCATTGGGTGCTGGGAGTGCCGGGCGATCCCGATCCTGAAGATCTGCTGCGGGATCTCAAGGCGTATGGCAGCCGCAAACTGAATCAACACAGTCCCCGAGGCCACCAAACCAAATGGTGGTGTGAGTCGGGTTCGAAGCGGAAGCTCTCAGGGGACGGAAGCGTGCTGGCCGCCATCCGGTATGTGCTCGGGCAGGAACATCCGCTGTTGATCTGGACGGCCGACATCCCCGAACTCGGGCTCAAGCAAGGCCGTCTCGTCTGACGACTCGACACCAAGAACCGGACGCCCGTCCAGCACAGCGTCGGCGAACGGCCAGCGTCAGCTGGCTGGTGGAGACGTCCCACGCACAAGCGATCCGCGAGTCCAGCGACTTGCCACGCGGTTCGACCAAGCTGGTCATCACCGCGTCGACCCACCCGGCCTGACCTGGCCCAACCCCGGCTGCGCCGGTCCAATGCACCGGCCCTCATCGTCACCCACGGCAAGCGGCTTGGGCTCTGCCGTTGGCCACGGCCCGATCGGCATCCACGTGGGGGTGCGCGAACGGCGCTTCCACCATGGGGCTGACGCCCCACGTTCGCCTCGACTGCGCGTTGCCGCCAGCACAGCGTCGGCGAACGGCCAGCGTCAGCTGGCTGGTGGAGACGTCCCACGCACAAGCGTTTTGCGAGTCCAACGACGTCCCACGCAGTCTGACGCCGTTGGACTCGGCCCGATCGGCATCCACGTGGGGGTGCGCGAACGGCGCTTCCACCATGGGGCTGACGCCCCACGTTTGCCTCGGCTGCGCGTTGCCGCCAGCGTAGCGTCGGCGAACGGCCAGCGTCAGCTGGCTGGTGGAGACGTCCCACGCACAAGCGATCCGCGAGTCCAGCGACTTGCCACGCGGTCTGACGCTGTTGGTCAACAACCGCGTCGCCCCACCCGGCCTGACCTGGCCCAACACCGGCTGCGCCGGTCCACTGCACCGGCCTTCACCGTCACCCACGGCACGCAGTTTGGGCTTTGCCGTTGGACACGGGCCGTTTGGGATCCACGTGGGGGTCTGTCTGTCGCGCTTCCACCATGGGGCTGACGCCCCACGTTCGCCGGGGCTGCGCCCCACATTTGCCTCGGCTGCGCCTCGCGGCCAGCACAGCGTCGGCGAACGGCCAGCGTCAGCTGGCTGGTGGAGACGTCCCACGCACAAGCGATCCGCGAGTCCAGCGACTTGCCACGCGGTTCGACGGCGTTGGTCAACAACCCGCGAGGTCAGGTCGTGCCGTGCGGGAGCCCGGGTGTGGGCATCGGACACCTGCCTCGGGCCGCAGGGGAAGACGGCGGTAGCGCCGTACTCCAGGTTGGCGGCACGCGGCTTGGGCTTTGCCGTTGGCTACGGGCCGTTTGGTATCGACGTGGGGGTTTGCCTGTCGCGCTTCCACCATGGGGCTGACGCCCCACGTTCGCCGGGGCTGCGCCCCACGTTTGCCTCGGCTGCGCGTTGCCGCCAGCACAGCGTCGGCGAACGGCCAGCGTCAGCTGGCTGGTGGAGACGTCCCACGCGCGAGCGATTCGCGAGTCCAGCGACTTGCCACGCTGCTCGACCAAGTTGGTCATCACCGCGTCGACCCACCCGGGCCGTAACCCGCCCCAACCCGGCCAAACGCAGTCTGCGGCACGCTTCAATACCTGCCAATACTGGCACCGACAGCACCCACGGCACGCAATTTGGGCTTTGCCGTTGGACACGGGCCGTTTGGGATCCACGTGGGGGTCTGTCTGTCGCGCTTCCACCATGGGGCTGACGCCCCACGTTCGCCGGGGCTGCGCGTTGCCGCCAGCACAGCGTCGGCGAACGGCCAGCGTCAGCTGGCTGGTGGAGACCTGCCACGCACAAGCGTTTTGCGAGTCCAACGACGTCCCACGCAGTCTGACGCCGTTGGACTCGGCCCGATCGGCATCCACGTGGGGGTGCGCGAACGGCGCTTCCACCATGGGGCTGACGCCCCACGTTCGCCTGGGCTGCGCCCCATGTTGGCGTGGGCTGCGCCCCCCGGGTGCCCGATCGAGGGTGCGTTGCGGGGGCAACGCCCCAGCCGGCGATCGGCCGGGCTGGTCGCCGGGTCGCAAGCTGTTACCATCACAGCATTGTGCGTCGGGGATTGCCTGAGGGGAGTCTCGGGTCAGGTCTCCCAGGCGCGGTTCTGGGACCGGGCGGTTCGGCCTGGTGGGTCTGCCGGTTCGTTTGACAGGGGCGTTCGCCCCGGGTGGTGATGGCTGTGGTTTCCTGGTTGACGCGTTGTGTGATGGTGTGGGTCCTCGGGGTCGGGCTCGCGGTCGGACTGGGGTCTGGCGAGCGGGTGGCCTGGGGACAGGCCGCCGAAGAGGAGAACCTGCCAGCCGTCAGCAGCCCTCCCGAATCCTTGAAACTCCCCCCGTTCTACACCCGCCATGTGGAGGTCGAAGGCTATCCCATCGTCGCGTCGGGGCAGGTGAATGACTATGCCCTGCGCGAAGCCGCCTTCCTCGTGCGGCAGATGGTGGGACATCGTCCCGAGATCCTCAAGGCCCTGGCCGCGACCGGCTCGCGGATGTGCGTGATCGCCCATCGCGAATTCACCACCGATCTCCCCGATTTCGCCCGGCTGGGACCGGTGCCCGGTTTCGAGTCACTCCCCGCCAAGGATTATTGGGACGCCCGTGCCCGCGGGACCGGCGGCAGCGCCTCGGATCCGTGCTGCTCCTGCGGTGAAGAAAACCTGTTGGGCTATGCGGGTGACCCCTATGCCAGGGAATGCATCCTGCTGCACGAGTTCGCCCACACCATTCACCTGCGGGCGCTGAATCAGCTGGATCCATCGTTCGATCGCCGGCTCAAAGAGACGTATCGTTCGGCCATGGACCGGGGGTTGTGGAAGGGGAAATACGCCTCGGTCAATTCGGCCGAGTACTTTGCCGAGGGGGCCCAGTCGTGGTTTGACGACAACCGCGAGAACGACCACGACCACAATCATGTGAACACCCGCCAGGAACTGCGCGAGTACGACGCGGGCCTGGCGGCACTCTGCGAAGAGGTGTTTGGTGACCGGGAGTGGCGCTACACGAAGGCGGCCACCCGCCTGAAGGGGCATCTCGCCGGTTACGACCCGTCCCGGTCCCCGAAGTTCGTCTGGCCCGAACGTCTGGCGGTCGCCCAGAAAGCGATTCGGGCCCAGGCCGTGGCCCGCAGCGAGGGGGCCACGAAGCCCCAGGCCGAAGACGCTGCCAAAAAGCCCGAACCCGAGCCGGCAGGCAGCCCCTGGCTGTCGCTGGAGCGACTGTACGAGAAGGGGGAGTTTGGAGAACAGGGGGCCCGCACCCCGTTTTGGAGCGAGCGGTCCTCGTCGTACTTCACCTGGGAGAAACCGGCGGAGCCCAACGCCTCGGGCCAGGACCTGGTCCGTCGCGATTGTGCCACCGACAGTGCCGAGGTGATCGCCCCCGCCAGCCTGTTCCTGACAGGCGAGGGGAACAATTCGCTGTCGGGGTCGCCGTTCCGGTTCTCAGCCGACGAGCGGCGACTGCTGCTGTTCACCAACACCCGCCGGGTCTGGCGTGAAAACACCCGGGGAGACTACTGGGTGCTCGACCTGGAAACCCGCAAGCTGCGACGGTTGGGGGGAGATGCCCCACCGGCCTCGCTGATGTTCGCCCGGTTTTCTCCCGATGGCAATCGGGTCGCGTATGTGCGCGAGAACAACATCTACGTGGAAGCGGTCGACACCGGGGTCGTCACACCGCTGACCACCGATGGCTCGGCACGAATCATCAACGGCACCGCCGACTGGGTGAATGAAGAAGAACTCGAAATCCGCGATGCCTTCCGGTTCAGCCCGGATGGACGCTCGATTGCCTACCTGCAGTTCAATCTCGATGGCGTGCGGGAAATGTCGCTGATCGACAACACGCAGGGGAACTATCCCCGGGTGATCACCATTCCCTATCCCAAGGTGGGGGAACAGAACTCGGCCACCCGCGTCGGGATCGTGCCGGTCTCGGGAGGCGAGACCCGCTGGGTCGACCTGCCAGGGGACCCACGGAACCACTATCTCCCCCGGATGGAGTGGACCCCGAACTCGAACGGATTGTTGATCCAGCAGATGAACCGGGTGCAGAATACCAACACGGTGTACCTCGCCAGTTTCGAATCGGCACGGTCCCGGGTGGTGCTGGTCGAAAAGGACGACGCCTGGATCGAAAATGACAATCCGATCCGCTGGCTGGACCAGGGACGACAGTTCCTGTGGCTCAGCGAACGCTCGGGATGGCGGCACCTGTACCGCGCCGGGCTCGATGGTTCCCTCACCCCGATCACGAGCGGCAATTGGGATGTGATGCAGGTGGAGGGGCTCGACCAGGCAGGGGGCTGGATCTATTTCGCCGCCTCACCCGACAATGCGACACAGCGCTACCTCCATCGCGCGAAGCTGGATGGAACCCAGACCGAGCGGGTCACCCCCGCGGCTTCCCAGGGGTGGAACACCTACCGCATTTCTCCCAATGGGCAGTTTGCGACGCACGGTGTCTCCCAATTCCTGACCCCCCCGGCGTTCGCGTTCCTGAAACTCCCCGGCCATGAAGTCGTGCGGCCGCTGGCCGACAATGAAAAACTGCGCAACAAGCTCGCCACACTGCGGCTGCCGGGGACGCGGTTTGTGAAGCTGCCCATCGGCGATGGCGTCGAACTCGACGGCTGGTTGATGACGCCCCCCGAATTCGACCCGAAGCAGAAATACCCACTGCTGATCCATGTGTATGGCGAACCACATGGCCAGACCGTGCGTGATGCGTGGCTGGGGAACACCGGCCTGTGGCACGCCATGCTCGCGCAACGCGGCTGTTTCGTCGCCAGTTTTGACAATCGGGGGGTGATCCTGCCGAAGGGACGTGCCTGGCGGAAGTCGGTGCATCACAAGATCGGTCAGTTGGGACCGGCAGATCAGGCGGTCGCCCTGCAGGAACTCTGCCGGCAGATTCCCCAGATCGATCCACAACGGGTCGGCATCTGGGGCTGGAGCGGCGGCGGAAGCTCCAGTCTGAATGCCATCCTGCAGTATCCCGACCTGTATCAGACAGCCGTCGCAGTGGCTCCCGTTCCCAACCAGAAGCTCTACGACACGATTTACCAGGAACGGTACATGGGGCTTCCCGAGGAGAATGCCGACGGATACCGCCTGGGCTCTCCCATCACCCACGCGGCGAATCTGAAGGGAAACCTGCTGATTGTTCACGGGACGGGGGACGACAATGTCCATTACCAGGGGGTCGAGCAGTTGATGGACGCCCTGATTGCCCACAATCGACATTTCACCGTGCTGCCGTATGCCAACCGTTCGCACGGGATTTTTGAGGGGGCCAACACGACCCGGCACCTGTTCACGTCGATCACCCGTTACTTCAGCCAGCACCTCCTGCAGCAGCCGGTTGATCGGCAGTTTGCCGAGTTGCCCGAGCCGAATGTGCCCGTTCCCCCCGGATACTCGCGGCGGATCGTCCAGGGATGGAAGCTCTACATCGACGATCGGCTGAGCCAGGACCAGCCCGAGGCGCTCCAGAAGGCGGTGCAGATCCTGGATGACCAGTTGCGGGAGGTGACCCGGCTGGTTCCACCACGAGCGCTCGAGGTGCTGAGGCGGGTCAACCTGTGGTTCTCACCGGCGTATGAAGGGGTCGGAGCGAGGGCCGAGTATCACCCCGGTGAGGGCTGGCTGCGGGAGAATGGCCGGAATCCCCTGATGGTCAAGGGGGTGGAATTCACCGACATTCCGATCTTCGAGCAGGAACTGAAGCGCATGCCGAACTTCGTGCTGCATGAACTGGCCCATGCCTACCACGACCAGGTGCTGGGATTTGATCATCCGCGGGTGCAGGCGCTCTTCGAGCAGGCCCGGGCCGGTGGTCGTTACGAGAAAGTCCTGGTGCAGGATGCCGCGGGAAATCGGCGTGAGGCCCGTTCGTATGCCATGACCAATCCCATGGAGTACTTCGCAGAACTGAGCGAATCGTACTTTGGACGGAACGATTTCTTTCCCTTCGACCAGGCCGAACTGCGCGAGCACGACCCCGACATGCACTCCCTGCTGGGTGAACTCTGGGGGGTGACCGCCACCCCGGAAACCTCGAAGAAGTGAAAAGCCCGGTCGATTTCCCGTACACTGAGGGTCCTGGCCCCCGCTCTTGCCGACACCTCCATGTCTGACCCTGTCTCCACCGATCCGCGACTCGACGCCCTGGTCAACCGGGTGCTGCATGGAGACCGGGCTGCACTGGCCGAGGTCTTTGAACACTACCGCGACCGGTTGCGGCGGATTGTCTCGTTCCGGCTGGATCCACGCGTGGCCTCGCGGGTCGATGTCGACGATGTGCTGCAGGAGTCGTATCTCAATGCCGAGCAGCGGCTGCAGCATGTCTGGCGCGAGGTGAATGCGGGGGGAATGTTCGTCTGGCTGAGGCTGATCGTGCAGCAGACGATTGCCGACGTGCACCGTCGACACCTGGCGGCCCAGTCGCGGGACGCCAGCCGCGAACGCTCCATCGACTCGGGGCCTCCGGGAGTCTCGTCGGCCTCGTCCATGGCCTCGTGGATCCTGGGGCACATGACCTCTCCCAGCCAGGCGGCCCTGCGGAAGGAACTGACCGCCCAACTGGAAGGAGCGCTGGCCGACCTGGGGGAGATGGATCGCGAGATCCTCATGCTGCGGCACGTCGAAGAGATGTCGAATGTCGAGGCCGCCGCGATGCTGAATTTGTCGGAACAGGGGGCCAGTGCCCGCTATGTGCGAGCCCTGTCACGATTGCAGCAGATTCTCACCCGGATTCCCGGCCTGATCGATCGGAAGCCGCCGGGATGACTCTTCCTCCGGTTGATCCCCTTCCGTCCGACAATGGGGAGGCGTCTGCCGAGATCTTTGGTTTGCCGAGGGCCACTCCGGGCTCGCGACAACCGGTGGCGGATCCGCTCGACATTGCCGTCACGGAATTCCTGGACGCCCTGCGTGCCGGCCGTCAGCCCTCGATTGAGGAATTCGCCTCGCGTTTTCCCAAGCGGGCCACCGAGGTGCGGGACTTGCTGACCGTCGCGGCCGCGATGGAGTCGTGGAAGGTGGGGAAAGAGCAGACCCGAGCCCTCAGTGAACTTCCCACGACCGACAATGCGCTGCCCGACATTGGCGGATGCCGGCTGGTGCGGGAACTGGGCCGGGGGGGGAGGGGGGTGGTCTACGAAGGGGTGGTGCTGGCGACCGGACAGCGTGTGGCGGTCAAGCTGATGTCGTGGCGGTATTCGAGCGAGATCATCCGCAAGCGGTTTCAGCAGGAAGCCCGTGTGGCTCGACGCCTGCGTCATCCCAACATCGTCCCTGTCTCGGACTTCGGAGAAGAACAGGGCTGGTGCTACTACATCATGCCATTGATCGAGGGGATGCCGCTTGATCGGGTGATTGACCTGCTCAAGAGCCCCCACGGCAGTGTCTCGGCTGCCGAGATCCGCCAGGACTTCCACTCGACCTGGCCAGACTCGCGGGCCGCGGGGAATGCGGCACAGGCTCCACCATCGCGGGTCCTCACCCGGAACGCCTGGACGGCCATCGCCAAGATGGGCATCCAGGCAGCCTCGGCCCTCGATTACGCCCACGAGCAGGCGGTGCTGCACCGCGACATCAAGCCGGCGAACCTGCTGCTCGATCACCAGGGGGTGGTCTACATCACCGACTTTGGCGTCGCGATCGACTGGGATTCCCTGCTGACCCGGCAACCCCTGCAGCTGGCCGGGACGCTGGCCTATGTCGCTCCCGAGCAGCTGGAGGGACGGGCCGACGAGCGGAGTGATGTCTACTCGCTGGGGGTGACGCTGTACGAACTCTGCACGCTGACTCCCGCCTACCGGGCCGCGACCAACGAGGCGCTGCTGGAACTGGTTCGGGCCGCAAATCCCCCCCGGCCCCGGCATCTCGTTCCGTCGATGCCCGCCGATCTTGAACGGATTCTGCTGCATGCGATGGCCCGTCAGCCCCGGCAGAGGTACCAGTCGGCGGTCGATCTGCGGGCCGCCCTGCTCGAGTTCGTCAAGCAGTCGCGCAGCTGATTTCGGCGTCGGCCCCCCGGCCCGACCGGTGCCGGGTCAGGGTGGGGGCAGGTTCGGGATCATTTCCCGCCCGTCGCCGGCTTGGGCTCGAGCTTGATGCCGCGGTGCTTCCAGAGGCGTTCCTTGAGCTGGGGGAACAGTTCCAGGGCGTTGTCGCGGAAGATCTGGCGGGCGATGTGCCGGGCTGTCTCTTCGCTGATGTCGCCATTCAGGACCTTCTCGGCCAGCGCCTCGGTCACGCATTGCCGGTGAAACTCGGTCGCCCCGTAGATTCCCTCGGCATGGTTGCAGTCGGCCCCCCACATGAGGCGGTTCGAGGGGAAGGCGTCGAGCCATTCGATGAAGGCCCGCTTGGCGGTGGAATAACCCAGCACCGGCAGCCAGACCGAGTCGACCCAGCAGTGCCACCAGTGGCGCTGCATGATGACGGCGGTCTCACCCACCCAGGGAAACCCGCCGTGAAACAGGATGAATTTCGTCTTGGGATTGCCCTCGAGCAGGTCGACGAGCAACATCGGGTTGGATCCCTGGATGCGGGCCTGGCCGGTGTGGATCTGGAACGGGAGTTCGTACTTGGCGCTGAATTCGCACAGTCGCCAGAAGATGAAATCTTCGAAATCCTTGATTTGTGCCGGGGTGAGAACCGAGCGCGGTTTGCCGAACGCCACCTCGGCCCGTTCTCGGGAGACATTGTCGAATTGCAGGGTGCGCTGGTAGGCGAGGGTCGACTTCAGGCAGACCGCCCCCTTGTCCCGGGCTTCGAGGAAGATGCGGTCGATGACCTTGAGGTAATCGTCGAGGCTGTCCATGGTCAGCCCGTGCTTGCGGGCGAAGTCATAGGGACTGTCGACCTTGAAGGGATTGTTCGCAGGGCGGTTTTCGTACTCGGACTGGTGAAATCCGGCGACCAGGCTGGTCACATTGAAGACCTGCACTTCCCACGGGTACGACTGGACAAATTCGAGACGGGACCAGTAGGTGTCATTGAACATCAGCTCGATGTTGGCCCGCTCGGTCACGACGTGATAGAGCCACTTCTGATCCCGATAATTGTCGAAGATCCTGCGGTTGAGCTCAACCGCCTGTTCGTCGGTCAGGGTTTCGAAGTCGACTCCATACAGGTCGCGGTAGGCGGGAAGTTGATACTGGTAAAAGCTGAGGGCCCGCACATTGTCGAAGTCGTGTTTCGCCTTGCGCCACCACTCGAGGAACTCCATGTTGTCGTTCCAGGGGGTGATCGGGTTGTAGCCCGAGAGGTAGCTGTTCTGCCACAGTCCCGCGAGATTCACCCCCCGTCCCTCGCGCGTCTGCCGCAGGGCGGGAAGTTGGTCAAATGGCCAGAGATGGTCGTGCGTGTCGATGAGGGGAATCTGGTTCACCTCGGCCTTCAATCGACGGTACACCTCGGTCGACCGCGTTCCCTGGGCCCAGGCCGCCGACATCTCCCCCAGAAAGCCCACAGCCATCAACAGCCACGCCACCAAGACCCCGCGCACACTCTGCGACATTGTCGTTCTCCCGTTTGAAACCCGTGATCCCTGACGCCTGTCCCCTCAGCCGAACATTACCGTCGCCCCCCGAGGAGGACCACCGAACGGCGACGCCACGGTCTTGGCGAACGGTGCCGGCGGGAACTCCCAGAAACAGCGCTCCCGAAAAGCACATTCCCTCCAGCCGTCAGTTGCTCCGTTTGCCCTCAATCTGCGGTCTCTGCCGTCACACGCGCATCGACTCAGGAGTTCTCACAGATCTGCCGTCTTTGATATATTGAGGGTCCTTCCTGATCGCGTCTTCCGACTCCCCCGTTGTCCCCGGCCTCACGACCAATGCTCAGCCTGAATCACTCTGGCCCAGCCGTACGGTTCTGCGATGGCCTTTCCCGCCGGACCGCCCTGCAGATCGGTTCCCTGGGAACGCTGGGATTGGGTTTGCCAGACGCGTTGCGGCAATCGGCCCGGGGAGATGAGCTGGGAACGGGGACGTTTGGCCGGGCGAAGCGGGTCATCCTGCTGTTCATGTGGGGGGGCCCGGCCCATCAAGACACCTGGGACCTCAAGCCGCACGGTCCCGAGGCCTCGCGGGGGGAATTCCTGCCGATCGGGACCAACGTCCCCGGCATTCATATCAGCGAGCACTTCCCGTTGATCGCCCGCCATGCCGACAAGCTGGCGATCCTCCGCTCGGTGGGACAGGAAGACAACAATCACTCGACCGGGGCCCATGCGGGTCTGACGGGACGCCGTCATGAGCTGAAGGCGGAGAGTTTTGGGGCCCGCGACACCGACTTTCCGCACTTCGGGTCGGTCCTCTCCAAGCTCGCCCCAAACCGGGCGGGGATGCCCACCTTCGTCTCCCTGCCCGAAGTCATCCACACCACCAACGGGGCGATCACCCCCGGACAGGGAGCGGGAATGCTGGGACGGCAGTTTGACCCGTTCCAGATCTCAGAGCATCCCGATCGTCCCGATTTCAAGATCGACTCGCTCCGGCTGCCAGCCGATCTGGCCACTCCCCGCATGGTCGAACGCCGTCGCCTGCTCGAGGCGGTCGACCAGGTGGCGCGCGTGGCTGAGCGGTCCGAATTGACGGCATCGACCGATTCGTTTTTCCAGCGGGCGCTCGACCTGGTGCTCTCGCCGGCCGCCCGCCGGGCGTTTGACCTCTCGCAGGAAACTCCGCAGATGCGGGCGCGGTACGGCCTGCATGCGTTTGGCCAGAGCGTGCTGATGGCCCGCCGCCTGGTGGAGGCCGGGGTCAAGCTGGTCACCGTCTACTGGCACCGCGAAAAAAAGGTCATCGACACGACCTGGGACACTCATGCCCTCAATTTCCAGGAACTCAAATACCGCCTGATGCCCTCGGTCGACCGCCCGATCGCCGCACTGCTGGAAGACCTGGCCTCGGCAGGCCTGCTCGACGAGACCCTGGTGGTCTGGAACAGCGAGTTCGGGCGGACCCCGACCATCAATTCCAGTGGTGGCCGCGATCACTGGGGACCGTGCAACAGCGTGGTGATGGCGGGGGGAGGTGTTCCTGGCGGTCAGGTGTTTGGGGCCTCGGATGACAAGGCGGCCTATCCGACAGCCGACAAGGTCACCCAGGATGACATTGCCGCCACGATGTATCACCTGATGGGCCTCGAACCCGAGACCCCCATCCACGACAAGACCGAACGTCCCTTCCCCCTCGCCCTTGGTCAGCCAATCGTCAAGCTGCTGGGGGGTCAGGCCCGCCCGGAACTTCGTCCCGATCCCCCGCCCCGCGTCACGCTGGCGGAATTTGGTCCGTTTGGACGGATGCTGCGGGAACGGGGCAATCGTTTTCTCACCGTTGCCATGGGACACGCCGCGAGTGAGAAACAGTGGGAGTTGGCCGGGTTCTCGGAGCCTGCGGGTGAAGGGCTCTCACGGCACCGGACTCTTGGGGAATCTCCGGCCCAGGCGAAGTTCAAGGGGTTCTACTACAACCACTTCGACTACGGCTGGCTGGTGATCCGTCTCGCGACGCCGGCTCCGCTGGCCGGAACGCGTCTGCAGATTGGCACGACGGTTCTGCCCGTCGCCGAGTCCATCGATGGAAACACGCCTCGATCGGTCTGGCAGATCCCCCTGCCCCAGGGTTTGATGGGGAGCCTGTCAACACTCGACATTTCGCTGACGGCCCCGGGCTGGCAGGTGACGGACCTGGCCGTGGTCGGGGACCAGATCCGCGACGAACACCTCCAGATGCTGGAGACTCCATGGGCGTAGCCGCCGTCCTCGACACGAACCGGCTGACGGAACTGCTGGCGGCCTTTCCCCGCCTGCGAATCGGACTGCTGGGGGACCTGTTTCTCGACAAGTACCTTGATCTCGACCATCGCCTGACCGAGATCTCGATTGAAACCGGGCTCGAGGCGTACCAGGTGGTCCGGACACGCTGTTATCCGGGTGCCGGCGGAACCGTTCTCAACAATCTGCGGGCACTGGGGGTGGGGCAACTGACCGCCATCTCGGTGATTGGCGATGATGGTGAAGGCTACGAGTTGCTGAGAGAGCTGCGTCTGCGGGAGGTTGACTCGGCCGGAGTTCTGGTCCGTTCCGACCGCATGACACCGACGTACACGAAGCCGATGTTGTCGGAACCGCGGGGTCCCGACCGGGAATTGAACCGGCTCGATATCAAGAACCGGACACCGCCGGTCCCCGAGGTCGACGCAGCCGTGATTGCCGAGTTGCACCGCCAGGCGCCGCACCTGGATGCACTGATCATCGCCGACCAGGTGACCGAGCGCAATCGGGGCGTCGTGACCGATGCCGTGCGTGACGAGCTGGCCCGACTGGCGGAAGCGCATCCCCGACTGCTGATTTTCGTCGACAGTCGTTCGCATCTGAAGCTGTACCGGAATGTCACGGTGAAACCGAATCGCAGCGAGTTGCTGGGGGCGGATCACCCGGGTCTGGAAGGTCCCCTGGGACCGGTGAGTGCCGCAGCGGAAGCACTGGCCCAGTCGACAGCCCGCCCGGTCTACACGACGTTGGGACCGAATGGCATCCTGGTGGTGGACGGGGTGAACCCCCGGCACGTTCCCGGTGTCTGTGTGGCAGGCCCGATCGACATTGTGGGTGCGGGAGACAGCACGACGGCGGGCATTGTGGCCACGCTGGCGGCTGGAGGGACACCCGAGCAGGCGGCGACGGTCGGCTGCCTGGTGGCGTCGATCACAATCCAGCAACTGGGAGTGACAGGCACAGCAAGCCCCGCCCAGGTGCTTGCCCGGCTCTCCGACAGTGTTCGGAGTCCTGTGCTCGATCCGCGAGGCCAGTGAGTGCGACCGGAAATGGCAAGCGGCAGCCAGGCAGGCGGCCGGGCCAACAACGGGTTGCCGTGAGTTGCCTGGTGTCGGACGGGAAACGGGGTGATTCGGATCACAGGGGCAGACCGTGACGGCGACCAGGGGGACGGGCGAAGTCGTCCGAGGTGGCTGGCCGATTCGTTTACAACGGAGAATCCGGGAGATAAAATCCTCCGCAGTGCGGTGACTGTAGCTCAGTTGGTTAGAGCGCCAGATTGTGGATCTGGAGGTCGCGGGTTCAAGCCCCGTCAGTCACCCTTGACGCAAGTCATTGTCTCAGACCGATTTCGGTCGGCCCTTCAGTCCCGAAGGGCTCCAGATGGGGCTTGGCGGATGGTTTTGTGAGGGCCTCTGGTATTTGCCCCCACCACCGCAAAGTTGGCGTTTTCCCCGGGAAAATGCCCAGATTCTCACCCCAAACAAGTCAAGATTGACATGTCTGGACGGCTCAAAAGTCGGCCCGAACGGACACAATCCCTTGTGTCGATTTTGAGGATTGGCGCGACTCTTCCACAAAATCTGGTTTTTCTTTGACAGTCATTTTCAGGTTTCATTATGATTCGCCCACCTGACGCGGGGCCAACTGATTGGTCTCCCCCGTCTGGGTCTGATCCGCGTGTGGGATGGTCCCACCCGGCGAACCGAAGGATTGGTTCGGAACGACGTTTTCCAGCCTCTGCGGAAGCACGATTGTGTTTCCTCGCTGGCCAGCGAAAACAGATCTCGGAGAGGATGTTCAAGGATGAGCGTCGCCTGCCCCAGTCACTCGGGCCATGTCGGGTTGTCCACCGCAGGGTGTTTTGACAACCGCCGGATGGTGAAGTGCGGGGTCGTGTGGGGCGGTGTGTGGCAGCGGACGCGATGGGAAGACCATCGCGGTCTGGATCACACACCACAGGCCCCCGTGTCGTGCCTCCTGGCAACCTGCTCTGCGGGATGACGAAGTTCCCGGCTGCCACTCACGCAAGCGAATTGCGTGCGACCAGCCGACTCCAGTCTCTCGGTCCGCCGGCCTCACTGACGGGTGCTGTGCCCGTCTTCGGCCGCCGATCCAGAACCAGTCACTTCCCCGACCTGCCGCAAAGGATTGCCCATGTCCAACAAGCCCCTGATTGGAATCAACGGAGATTTCCGCGCCGCCCGCAAGGACGCGATCGCCCTCAGCTGGTTCAACACCGGCTACTATGACTCGGTCTCGGCCACCCGCCTGAAGACCGGCCCGAAAGAGACGGACTTCGTCAATCCCATTCCGGTGCTGCTTCCTCCCATGGCGGAGGATGCCGACCTGCGTCAGATGCTGCAAATGCTGGATGGTGTTGTGCTGACCGGATGTGCCCAGGACCTCGATCCCGTCCGCATGGGAATGGAGAAGCACCCGCACACCCGCCCCATGCCCTCCCGCCGGGAAGACTTTGACCGTCGCCTCTGCAAGATGGCTGTCGAAATGCGCATGCCGATCCTCGCCATCGGCGGCGGCATGCAACTGCTGAACGTCATCTGCGGGGGAACCATCTACCAGCATGTGATGGAGGAATGCCCCAAGGCCCTGCACCATCACGACAACGTCGAGACCAACCTCCGGCACATCCTGAACATCGTCCCGAACACCCGCATGGACAAGATGTACGGTCCCGGGGAAATCCGGGTGAACAGCAACCATCACCAGGCGGTCAACACCGTGGCCAAGGGCTTCCAGGTCTGTGCCACGGCTCCGGACGGCGTGATCGAGGCGATTGAGTCGACCGATCCGAACTGGTTTGCCGTCGGCGTGCAGTGGCATCCCGAAAGCGAAACGGCCTCGGCACTCGACATGCAGGTCTTTGAACACTTCCTGCAGTCGATCGTCGCCCAGAAAGAGCCGGTCATCATCAAGCTGCCGAAGGTGGCGTAGTTCGCCCACCACGACAGCCCTGGCGTTTTCGCACCCCGCAGGAGGTCCGCCTGCGGGGTGTTTTTTTGCATGATCGTCGGCGGGAATTGCTCGCTGGGCGCATGACTGAAGTCGCAACGCGAGTCGCCCAGTCCCGACGCCCAGTCCCGACGCCCAGTCCCGACGCCCAGTCCCCTGGTGCCGCCCCCACGTGCCGGGCTCGACAATTCGGGGGTTCAAACTGAACTCGGGAATCCAGCCGGTCTGCACCGGGCAATCTCCGGCACAGACCGCTGCGGGCCCCTGCTCCAATCCCGTTCCCCAATCCCATTGACAATCCGGGTCGGGTCGGGCGTTTTCCCGCACACGAACTCCCGCCGAGGACGCGACAGAAGGCTCCCGTCGGCGTCAGATAATCTGATCGATGGGATCAACCGGTTCGACACCAACCAGCTTCTGGTCAAGCCCATTGAAGAGGTAGCTGAGGCCGTTGGGATCGAGCCCCATCTGGGTCAGGATCGTGGCGTGCAGGTTCTTGACGTGGAAGCGATTTTCGACCGCATTGCTTCCCAGTTCGTCAGTCGCTCCGACGCTGACGCCCCCCTTGATGCCCCCTCCGGAGGCCCACATCGTGAAGCCATACGAGTTGTGGTCGCGCCCCGTCCCCTGGGCATATTCGGCGGTGGGCTGACGGCCGAATTCCCCCCCCCAGACCACAATCGTCGAGTCGAGCAGTCCCCGCTCCTTCAGGTCCTGCAGCAGGCCGGCGATCGGCTTGTCGGTATTCCCGGCATGCTTGGTGTGGTTCGAGACCATGTCACTGTGGGCGTCCCAATTGTCGTCGTTGTGGGCCCCACCCGAGTAGATCTGAATGAAACGCACGCCCCGTTCCACCAACCGGCGTGCCAGCAGGCACTTGCGGCCAAAGTCCTCGGTACGGGAACCGTCGATTCCGTACAGGTTGAGGGTGGCCTGGGTTTCCTGCGAGAAATCCACAGCCTCCGGGGCGTGCTGCTGCATGTTGAACGCCAACTCATAACTGGCGATGCGGGCGGCCAACTCGCTGTTGTCACGCCGGGCGGCGAGATGCTCTTCGTTCTTGTGCCGCAACTGGTCCAGCAACACCCGCTGCATTTCGCGCGATGTGCCTTCGGGCCGGGCCAGGTTGTGGATCGGCACACCACTGGCACGGATCACGGAACCCTGGTACGCCGCGGGCATGTAGCCGCTCGACCAGTTCTTCGGCCCGCTGATGGGGCCACCCGTCTTGTCGAGCATGACCACGTAGCCCGGGAGATCCTGGTTTTCACTTCCCAGTCCATAGGTAATCCACGACCCGAGGCTGGGGTGCCCCGACAGGATCCGGCCGGAATTCATCATCAGCATGGCCGAGCCATGAATCGGGCTCTCGGCATACATCGAATGAATGAATGCCATGTCATCCACGCGGGTGGCCAGGTGGGGAAAGAGGTCCGAGACCCACTTGCCACACTGACCGTACTGCTGGAATTTCCACTTGGGGCCGACCGCCCGTCCCTGGTTGCGGTGACCACCGCGGCCAAACGTCTTGACGGGAATGGTTTGCCCGTCGAGTTCGTACATCTTCGGCTTGTAGTCGAAGGTCTCAATATGGCTGGGACCGCCATACATGAACAGGAAGATCACCGCTTTCGCGGGGGCGTCAAAGTGGGGCTTCTTCGGAGCCATCGGGCTGCGGAAGGCGGGCGCGGCGGTCTCGGCAGCGTGGAGCGTCGGCCAGCCGTCGCGGGAGAGGAGCCCGGTGAGGGCGACAGACCCGAAGCCGGCACCGGCCTCCCAGACAAATTCCCGGCGGGTCCGACGGCAGAACTGGCGTGATGACGACATGGCAGACACCCTGGTCGAAACGGATTCGGCTCTGTCACAGCCGGAAATCCTGGAAAACATGGCCCCAACAGGCCACGGAATGTTCGGAATGAAACTTCAGTCGAGGTAGATGAACTCGTTGCAGCCGAGAAGCACGAGGCAGTAGGCCTGCAGGGCCGCAGCGGGGGTTTGCTGCTGCTCGCTCACCAGTCGTTCCACGAACCTGCGATCGTGTTCGATCTCGGACGGGTCGGGATTGCGTCCCGAGACCAGACGGATCGCCCGCGCGATCTGGGTCGACAGGTCATCCGGGTGCTCGGCCTGCAGCCGCTTCGCAAATCGTTCCGCCTGCAGGTTGGTGAATTCGCCATTGAGCATTCCCAGGGCTTGGGTGGGGACCGTGGTTGTGTATCGCAACGGGCAGCTGGAATCGGTGTCGGCGAGGTCGTACTGGGAGAGAATCGGGACAATCAGCGACCGCTTGAGGTGCACATAGACACTGCGGCGGTTGGCCTCTTCCGGAGGCGACTTGCCCCAGCCCGAACCGGGCACCGACTGCCCGGCGAGCACTTCGGGGGGAATGAGGGGATAAACCCCCGGACCTCCCGCCTTCAGTTGCAGGTCGCCCGCAACGGCCAGAATCGAATCCCGCACTTCCTCGGCCGAAAGGCGCCGCATGTTGAATCGCCAGAACAGGTTGTTGGCGGCATCCTGTGCGAGACCCGCCTCCGAGCCGTGCGACGAGAGTCGATAGGTATTTGACGAGCAGATCAGCCGGTGCATTTCCTTGATTTTCCAACCCTCCTCGACAAATCGCCGGGCGAGCCAGTCGAGCAACTCGGGGTGCGTGGGAGGTTCTCCCAGCCGGCCAAAGTCATTGGGGGTCGGGACGATGCCCCGGCCAAAATGGTGCTGCCAGAGCCGATTGACCATCACCCGGGGAGTGAGCGGGTTTTCGGGATGCGTGATCCAGCGGGCCAGGGCCAGACGCTTTCCCGAACTGTTGCGCTGGGGAAGTTCTTCAAACGGAACCGCCGCCGGACCACAGGCGACCGCCGGGGGATGTGGCTCCACGCGATCTCCCTGCGCCTGGGGATTTCCCCGCAGCAGGATGTGTGTCGGCTCGCGCCCCCGTTCTTCCACGCACATCACCTCGATCCCGGGCTCGGGCAGTTTCTGCTCGCGCAGTGCGGCCAACTCCTGGGACAGACGCGTCAGTTCCCGGGCGTGGTCTCCCAGCAGTTCGGTGCCGTGCTGGGCGAACAGGCTGTCGAGCACCGCCTCGGCAGGGGCCTCAACAAGCCCCACATCGATGTATTGACCACCACTCGTCTGGTGACAGTGAACCGCAAGAACGTTGTCTTTCTCCTTGAGCAGCGCGACGACTTCGACGGGCAAAACCACCTGCTGGTAGGCCGTGACGAAACCGGGTGCCCGGTGGATCAACTCTCCGTTGAGGTAGACCTCCGCCTCCTCGTCGTGGTGCAGGTTGAGGGCGAGTCGAGGGGGACGGGTGGCGGCATCAAAACTCCTGCGGAGCCAGAGATCGGCAGACTTCCACTCGGTCCGAACCACGGCACCGGGAGTCCCGTTTTGTCCAAAACCTCCCGCCCCCTTCTTCCAGGCCGAGTCGTCAAAACCGGGCTTGTGCCAATCGGCCGCCGGTTCGGCAGTGGTGTACCGCCACTGCTGGGGGGTGTTTCGCGAATCGGCGAGGAGGATCCCGGTACCGGCCTCTGTGAGACTGCGTTCTGCCAACCCTGGACCGGACCACGAGACCTGCAGCACCGGTTGAGCCACGGTGTTGAAGTATTCGATGCGGAAGGGCAACCGACCCGACGCGAGGCGGACCTTCGCCTCGACCTTGTGCTTCCCCTTGCCCCGACGTTCGAGAACCGACTTGCCATCGATCAACAGCCGGACTCCCTCGGTCGCCTGGACGCGGAACCGGTATTCTCCCTCCTGTGGGACAATGAGCTGACCGTCATAAAGAATGCCGATGGCCTCCGCGCGCGAGGCGACCGCGAGGGTGACATATCCCGCGGGAAGGGGTCCTTCTTCCTCAAACTTGAGAGGGTCGAAGTCGGGCAGGCGATCCCAGGTGTCGCGGTAGAAGCGGTATCGCAGATCGGCAAGATCGGCCCCCGCCGGCTGCACTTCGATTCCCTTCTTCGCACGCAGCGCCTGCGCAAATTCTCCACGCAGTCCCTGCAGGCGGCGATAGACTTCGTGTTCGCGTCGGCGATGAGCGGCCTGGGCTTCGGCCTGCTCTTTCTGATCGACGTCGTACGCGACCCGCCGGAGGTTGCCGACGTTCATGTCACTCACGTCACGGAAGTAGGCGAGCAGGCTGTAATAGTCCCGGGCCGGGAGTGGATCCTTCTTGTGATCGTGGCAGCGGGCACAGCCGATCGACATGCCGAGAATCACCTGCCCGGTGGTCGAGACAATTCCATCGAGGATATCGTACTTCGCGAGGGGACGGTCGGCAGGTTCGTCGTCCCAGATCCCCAGGCGATAGTAACCCGTGGCAATCATCGACTCGGTGGAGACATCGTCGAGTTCGTCTCCCGCCAGTTGTTCCGTCAGGAACCGATCGTAGGGCTTGTTGGCATTGAACGACTTGATCACGTAGTCGCGGTAGCGCCAGGCAAAGGGCTTTGCCGAGTCTCGTTCGTAACCGTGTGTCTCGGCAAACCGCACGAGATCCAACCAGTGTCGTCCCCAACGCTCTCCATAGTGGGGCGAATTGAGAAGTCGCGTGAGCAGTGCCTGGTAGGCCTCTTCTGGCTGAGGACCGGCGTATTCCCGCACAAACTGGTCGATCTCGGCCGGGGTGGGGGGCAAACCGGTCAGATCGTAGGTGAGTCGCCGGATGAGGGCGGTGGCGTCGGCTGGAGGATTCTGCGGCAGCCCGGCTTTCTCGAGGCGCGAAAGAACAAAGGCGTCGATCGGATTCCGAACCCACGCGGAATCGTTCACGGCCGGGGGTTCCGGATTCGCGACCGGGCGATAGGCCCAGTAACTGCGCTGCTCCTCAAGACTGACGTCCGGTTTGTGTTCGGTCGCGGCGGCGGGATCGCCGAGATGTTCCGAAGAGACGGGCAAACCTTCCCGCACCCACTGGGTCAAGGTCTCAATTTCACCGGCGGGAAGTTTCCCGCTGGGGGGCATCTGCGGACCTTCGTAGTTGATCGCCTTGAGAAGCAGGCTCTCGGCGGGCTTTTCGAGGGAGACAACCGGGCCCTGGTCGCCCCCGGCCAGCACTCCCGACCGGGTGGTGAGTCGCAATCCACCGCGGAGGCGTTCTTCGCCACCGTGGCACTTGAAGCAACGATTCTTGAGCAGGGGGAGAACCTGCTTTTCGAAGAACTCCACCTGCTCTTCCGAGAACTGCTGCTTGTCCCGCTCAGGTTCGGCCAGTGCGACACTGGCCGAGCAGGCCAGCACCCAGCAAAGGACCGAGACTGCGTGACCCGACCGGAAACGATTGCGAACAGGCATCCTGGTGGAGATCTGACGGAAGACCGATGTCATGGCTGTGCCGGGCGGGTGGAGGCGACGAGAAGAGTTCCTTCAGTTTACCCTGTGCATCGGCAATGGTCATCTTGAGGCAGCCCCACCACACGTGTCCACGCGTGCACACACCCGATCGGATGACGACGGCGATTCGACAGTTTGCCCCGGTGCCGGAGGCCGGAGGCAAACTGCGGTTTTTGCCCCGACGACGGCGGGGGCAAGGTCACTGCGTCTGCGGCCGATGCCCCAACTGGGGAACAGGTGCTGGGGATGGAAAGGACCAACCTGAAGGGGACCACAGTCTCGGACGGAGTTCGAAATCTCCCGCTCCGGACAGCACGACTTGCCCCCTGCGACGCCCCCCTCCTTACAGAAATCCGTGACACCCCACCATTTTTCCGAATTTCGAGACTCTCAGGGAAGCCGCCGCGGTGCTTCAGGCTGATGGCAGAGACTTTCTGCGGAATTGGCGGAATTCCTGAGACGCGGGGGAGCGCTGAAAGCCGTCCCTGAATGAGGAAACTCCCCTCCGGGAATGGGACTGCTAATGGAAAGAATCCTCCCTGAAAGACGACACAGGAACAGTTGCTGCCTGTCCCTCATGTGCCCCTCTGCGGGCCCATTCCGCAGGCCTTTTGTTGTAAAATCAACTGCAACACCATGTGCTGTGACTGGACGCCCTCCAACATGCTGCGTACCATGCTGACTGCCAGTTGCTGTTCTTTTCTCGCGAGGATTGGAACGGCATGACAATTCCCCGGATTGGGCTCCACCCGCGGCTGGAGTCATGCGGGTGACGTTCTGGCACTTTCGCAGTGCACTTGCCTCAGACCGCCAAACGGACCGCACCTGCGAGAGTTCTCTTCCGAACGTTTGGCATGTCTCAGTCTGGACGAACGATTCCTCCAATGGCGATTTCCCCCCCCCCTTCCATCCTCCCCAGCCCCTCTTCGGCCCGGGAGATTCAGCGGCGTTCGAATGGTATCGCTTCCCGGGAGCAGATCCTTGACGCGACCTCTCAACTGGCTGGCGAACTTGGTTACGACGGGACCAGCATTTCGCTGGTCAGCGAGCGCTCGGGCCTGCCTGCCAGCTCAATCTACTGGCACTTCAAGAGCAAGGACCTGCTGATCGCGGCTGTCATCGAGCGCAGCTTCATCCGGTTCCGCGAGAAGTTGCTCCCCCTGCCGAAGCCCACCGGCAATGCCCTGAACGACCTGCAGAAGTCGTTCGCCAAGATCACCGAGGCGTGGTCGTCGGATGCCGACTTCCTGAGGTTGGGAACAATGCTGGTTCTCGATCGTCGGCCTGAAGAATTGACTGCCCGGGCGGGATACGTCGCCATCCGCAAGCATACCCATGAGATTTTCTGCCAGCTGTGGAAGTCGGTCATGCCGAGCCTGACCCCAGCCTCGGTCAAGAAGATGGCCACCCTGACCATGTCGACCTGTGATGGTCTGTTTGTCGCACAGGAAGTCGAAGGGGGCGATCTGGCCAAACTGATGGACACCGCCCTGGTCGGCCTGCTGGCGTCGGCCAAGGCTCTGCAGGCGGGCAAAGACGCCCCTGTGAAGAAAAAGAAGTAATCTGCCTGGAAAATGCGGGTGAGATGGGGGTTCGGGGGTCCCCCCATCGCTCAGCCGCAGCAGACAGGGAGTGAATTCCCCGGCCCGGGGCCGCAAATTCTCAACACGCACTGGTGAACCAGTGCGTGTTTTTTTTCACCTCTTCAGAGAGGCGGTTTCTGTTCCGGGGACGCGGTGGTCAGGAGCGACACAGCCGCCTCGGCTGCGAGACTGCAGCGCGACAGGCTCAACCGGCCTGTTTTGACCGGTTCGCAAGTCCCGCCCCCGCCGATCACACCCCGACTTCGACCGGGTCGGCCGGACGGCTCCTGCAGCCAATTCTACCGCAGAGTCTCCAGCACACGCATGGTCATCGCCCGGAGGGCTGGAAGCAGCCCGCCAATCAGGCCCATCAGCAGGGAGAGCAGCAATCCGGTGGCCAGCACTTCCTGTGAGACCACGAACTGCAGCACCACGGTCTTGGCGGCTCCCTGGCCCCCGACGGTGCTTTTGGCCGTCAGTCCATCCAGGAACATTCCCAGAGCGCAGCCCAGCAACCCCCCCACAAGAGAGAGCACGAGCGACTCCAGCAGGAACGACATCAGCACATGACCGCTGGAATATCCCAGCATCCGCAGCACGCCGATGTCCTTGATCCGCTGGCTGATCGCGGCGAACATCGTGTTCATCACGCCGAAGACCCCGCCCAACGCGACGAACACCACAACAACCCAGACGGCATACAACAGGACGCGGCTGGTTTCCGAGAGCGACTGGAAATAATCCTGCTCGGTCATGGCATTGAGGGCGACCTCTTTCGAGTCCTTCAGCGTCTTGGCGAGATCAGCAGCCTTGTTGACGTCGGCCGCCCGGATGACGAACGACGAATAGCTTGATTCCTTGCCGAACCCTTCGCCGACAATCTGCCGCTTGGCCCAGACCTCCGAGTCAAACGTGGAGCCGGTGGAATCGAGAATCCCGACCACCTTCCACACGCGATCGGCCATGTCAAACTGGTCCCCCACGGCCAGGGGCTGACCACCGGGGCGATCTTTTCCCAGTTCGCCGGCAATCCCATTCCCCAGCACACACTGCCGGAGAACTTGTGACTGGCCAGCGGGGCCGTCCGTCGCTTCCTCCACTCCCGCCTCCGAGAACCACTGCCCCCCCTGCTTGAGCTTCAATCCATGGACGAAGGCGGCAATTTGCGGATCTTCGATGCCCCGCAACTGGACGAACTGGCGGCGTGGGGGAGCCCCGGGGGGTGTGGGAATCTCCCGGTTGACGATGACGAAGACCTCCTTGCTGACAATCCGCTGCCCTTTTTCGTCGACTGCGATTCCCTCCATCCGTTCGACGTTTGAGACCTCGTTCAGGGCGAGATTGCTGAACCCCTCATCGTTGGCACCACTCGAGAAGACCACCACATTACCGGGCTGGCCGCTGTTGTTGGTGAGCGCATCGAGGCCATTGACGAAGGCCAGCATGCCAATCAGCAGCAGCACGACCAGGAAAAACGCCACCAGCATGAGCAGCGTGGTGGTCCAACGGACCATCAGGTTGCGGAGGTTGTAGGCCAGGGGGACTTTGCCGACGAGCGCCAGCACAAGCATCAGCAGCGCCATCGCCACCAGGCTGCCAAACAGCACCGGATGTTGCGAAACGCGTCCCAGGTCAAACCGGCTGACCGCTGCCAGCACCGGACTCACGCGGGTCGACAGGAGAAGAGGCATGATCGGCATGGCTCAGGCGACCTTCGAGAAGACGTCGGCCACACGGACCGAGCGGGCGGACCAGGCGGGAACGATGCTGCCCAGAAAGGCAGTCAGGGCACCGATGCCAATTCCCCACAGGATCGCCGTCTGTGGAATGAAGAACCGCTGGAACCAGGCAATCGGCAGGGCGATCCCCCCCAGCAACTTGTTGAACAACAGGTACGACCCCGCCGCACTGAGCAGACCGGCCAGCACGCCGATCAGCAACGCCTCCCCCAGGACCAGGAACATCACATGGCCCGGGCGAAAGCCCAGCACCTTGAGAACGGCGATTTCCTGACGGCGTTCCCGCACCCCAATGCTGATCGCCACGGCAATCACCAGGGCCAGGGTGAACAGGATGGCGGGCACCAGGATCCACCGCATTCCCCAGAAGATGTCCTTCCAACCCTCGAGGAACGTCGACACGGCCGAACTCGCCGACTCGCACCGAACCGCGGGAGAGGTGTACAGCGGAGAATTCGCAATCTGGGCCGACAGTCGTTCGTAGTCGGCCTTGTTCTTCACCTTGAGCATGACGAAGGCGATGGGGTCGTCGGCATTGGCGATTTTCTTCTTGTTTTTCGCCTCGTATTCATCGATGCCCTGCAGCAGGTAGTCGAGGTTCATCAGCGAGGTCTGCCCATACCGCTGGGCCGACTCGGGAAACGTGTCAACGATTTCGAACTCGAGGTTGAGATCCTTGAAGATCAACCCATTGAGGGTGAACCGTTCCCCCACCTTTTTGTTCATGGTCTTGAGCTGTTCGGGCCCGATGATGACGGCGTTGGCCTGGCGCTTCATCTTGGCCACCCCCTCCTGCAGGCGGGCGGTGTCGGCGGGGCCCAGTTGGTCAAGGTCATCGAGCATCGTGGGGGCCTTTTCGGGCTCACACGCGATGAGGAACAGGAAGTTTTCACGGGACATCTTGGAGGGATCGAGAGTCCCCCCATAAAACGCCCAGGTCATGTAATCGACCGGCCTCACATCGTCGGGGCCGCGGGCAGCCCCTTCCCGCAGGGACGAGCGGTACGACCGGGGCAATCGGCTGGGGGCCTTGTTTTTCTCGGTCACCAGGACCTTGAAGTCATTCGATTTTTCGGCAGTCTGCTTGTCAATGAAGTCGAGGACAGACCAGACCAGGGTCACGACGAACACCAGCGCCATGGTGCCCAGCCCGGTGAGGATCGTCCGCAGCAGGTTGCGCCGCAGGTTTTTGAAGATCAGGTTGATGTAGCGGAACATGGGGCTTCCCTTCGGGGGAACTCAGCGGAAATCGATGCCATCACGGGTCGAGCCAACGCCTGCCGATCAAGCAGTGTGCGCCTGCCGTTTCTCTTCCATCACCAGGCGCCCCTTTTCGAGGTGCAGGGTGCGACCGGCGCGCTCGGCCGCCTTGGGATCGTGCGTGACCATGATGATGGTCTTCTCAAGCTCTTTCTGGAGCACACCCAGAAGGTTCAGGATTTCATCGGCCGATTTCGAATCAAGATCCCCCGTCGGCTCGTCGGCGACGATCAGGGTCGGATCGGTGGCAATCGCCCGGGCGATACCGACACGCTGCTGCTGTCCCCCCGAGAGTTGGCCGGGACGATGGGTAAGCCGTTGCGACAGTCCCACCAGTTCCAGGGCCGTCAGCACCTGGTCCTTTCTCTGTGCCGCCGTCATGGGCAGCAAGAGCAGCGGCAATTCGACATTCTCGTAGGCGGTCAACACGGGCAGCAGGTGGTAGAACTGGAAGATGAATCCCACATTGCGGGTTCGCCAGGTGGCCAACTGCGCCTCGCTCATGGAGGAGATGAGCTGATCCGCCACCCGGACCTCTCCCTCGCTGGGGGTGTCCAACCCGGCAATGAGATTCAGCAGGGTGGTCTTGCCCGATCCTGAAGGCCCCATCAGGGCCAGGAATTCTCCCTGGGGCACATCCAGGTTGAGATCCTGCAACACGTCGACCCGTTCCGAGCCCCGGGAAAAATACTTGTGGACTCCCCGGACCTGAACAATCACATCGCGGTCACTCATGGTTCAACAGCGTTTCAAGAGAGTTGGGAGGGGAGAAAGGCCGAGTCGGGCGCGATCCTCAGGGATCAGGTTTCCACGCGGGAAGCCTCGGGGGCATTCGCTTCGATTTCGAGGCGGGACGAATCGAGGTTCTCGAGGATCTGGTCACTGATCCGTTTCAGCGTTGCCAGATCTTCATCCGACAATCCCTGGCGAGCCCGCGATCGCACCCGGTGTGCACAGGCGACCATACGATTCCAGACGGCGTGGGCCTGGCGGGTCGGAGCGATCCGCTTCTTGCGCCGATCTTCCGGGCAAGAGGTCCGTTCCAGCCAGCCATCCCGTTCCATCCGTTCGAGCACCCCAACCAGCGTGGGGGCCTCGATGCCGAGGCGATTGGCAATTTCCGTCTGGGTGGTATCACCGAAGGCCAGGCAGACCAGAACCTCCCACTGCCGGTAGGTGATCCCTTCGCGGGCGAGTTCGAGATTCATCTCCCGCCGCAGCGCATGGGCCATGCCACACACCCAGAAACCCAGGCTTTGCTCGAAGTCGTAGTGCAGCACGACGGGACCGACCCCAATGAGAACGGTTCTTCAAATGGTTTGCAGGCTAACGATCATAGCCTTTGGACCGCCTGGAACAAGTGTTGATCATTGATTCCGTTCAGGTTCGGGAGTTTCGATTTCGAACCATGTCCCTTCCGGACGAAGCCATGCCGCCGGACAACATCCAGCCCTTCGCTGGCTGTTTTCTGATGTGGCTGGATTCCCGAGCACAGTTTCCGGGAGGGCCAACTTCCGGGTCCGGGGTGTGGAAGCTCACAGACGATCCCTCCATCCGCCGGCCCCCCCTACAGGCTGTTCAATCGACACACCCGTTTTCTGGCTCTTGGGGATCGCCGCCCCCTCGCGTGAGGTGACCCCGGAAAAGCGATATGATGAGTGGACTGCTCTTCTGGGCCATTTCGTACCCAGGGAGCCCACTCCTTTGGTCTGATTGACGCGGTCTCCATGTCTGTCCCTGCTGTGGCTCCGGTTGTAACTCCATTCCACTCGCAGTTGTCTCGCCGGATCATGATCCTGGACGGGGCGATGGGAACCATGATCCAGCGATACAAGCTGGGGGACACGGACTATCGCGGATCCCGGTTCGCCTCCCACTCCACCGATCTCAAGGGGCTGGGCGACCTGCTTTGCCTGACCCAACCGAAGATCATCGAAGAGATCCACGGCCAGTATTTCGCGGCCGGGGCCGACATCGTGGAGACGAACACCTTCAATGCGCAGGCGATTTCGCTCGAGCGGTATGACCTGCAACCCCTGGCGTTTGAACTGAATGAAGCGGCTGCCCGGATCGCCCGACGCGCCGCAGAACGGTATTCGAATGAGACGCCCGACCGCCCCCGGTTTGTCGCCGGCAGCATTGGCCCGACCGACAAGACGACCTCGTTTTTGACCGATGCCAGCAATCCCGATGCCAAGCGCACGACCTTCGACGAACTGGTCGAAGCCTATGCCGAGCAGGTCCGCGGGCTGCTCGCCGGTGGCGTTGACCTGCTGCTGGTGGAGACGATTTTCGATCCCCTGAATTCCAAGGCGGCGTTCTTCGCGATCCAGAAGCTGTTTGACGAGGAAGGGGCCCGGCGGGTCCCCATCATGGCCTCAGTCACCTTCATCCAGGAGAAGGGAAACCGGGGCTTCACAGGTCAGACTGTGGAAGCGTTCTGGAACTCGATTTCGCACGTTCCCCTGGTGAGTGTGGGGATGAACTGCGCGCTCGGCCCCAAGGAAATGCGGCCGCTGCTCGAGGAGCTCTCGCGGATCGCCCCGATCCCGGTTTCGGCCCATCCGAATGCGGGACTTCCCAACCCCCTGCTTCCGACCGGATTTCCCGAAACGCCCGACAGCCTCGCGCCACAACTGCGGGACTGGGCCGAGCAGGGGTTCCTGAACATCGTCGGCGGGTGCTGTGGGACCACGCCCGATCACATCCGCGAGATCGCCCGGGCCGTCGAGGGGGTCGCCCCCCGGGCCATTCCCCAGGTCGAACCCTACACCCGCCTCAGCGGGCTGGACGCCTTCACGATTCGACCCGAGACGAACTTCGTGATGATTGGCGAACGCACGAACGTCACCGGCTCCAAAAAGTTTGCCCGCCTGGTGCTGTCGGGAGACTATGAAGCGGCCGTGGCCGTCGCCCGCGAGCAGGTGACCAGCGGCGCCAACATCCTCGACATCAACATGGACGAGGCGCTGCTCGATGGCGAGCAGGCGATGACCCGTTTCGTGCAGATGCTGGGGGGTGAGGCCGAGGTCGCCTCCATCCCCTTCATGATCGACAGCTCGAAGTGGACGGTCATCGAGGCGGGGCTGAAATGCCTCCAGGGCAAGGGGGTGGTCAACTCGATCAGCCTGAAGGAGGGGGAGGAGAAGTTCCTCGAACAGGCCCGCCTGATCCGACGGTACGGGGCCGCCGTGGTGGTGATGGCCTTCGACGAGGTGGGACAGGCGACCTCGGTCGAGGGACGGGTCCAGATTGCCGAACGGGCCTACCGGCTGCTGACGCAGCAGGTCGGCTTTCCGCCGGAAGACATCTTCTTCGACCCCAACATTCTCACCATCGCCACAGGGATCGAAGAACACAATCCGTATGCGGTGAACTTCTTCGACGCGACCCGGGAGATCAAGCAGCGCTGCCCACGGATGAAAATCTCCGGCGGTGTGAGCAATGTGTCATTTTCGCTGCGTGGCAACGACGTGGTACGGGAGGCGATCAACTCGGTCTTCCTGTATCACGCGATCAAGTCGGGCCTCGACATGGGAATTGTCAATCCCGGTCAGCTCGCCGTCTACGAAGAGATCGACCCCGAACTGCTGCAGCACGTCGAGGATGTGGTTCTCAACCGCCGCCCCGACGCCACCGAGCGGCTGGTGGACTTCTCGGCCCGGGTGAAGAAAAAGGACCGTGGTCCCCAGCAGGAGGAGGCCTGGCGACAAGGCTCGGTCGAGGAGCGGCTGGCCCACGCCCTGATGAAGGGGGTCACCGATTTCATTGACGTCGACACCGAGGAGGCCCGCCTGAAATACGGGAAACCCCTCGCCGTGATCCAGGGCCCGCTGATGGATGGCATGAACATCGTCGGCGACCTGTTCGGGGCCGGCAAGATGTTCCTCCCCCAGGTCGTCAAGAGTGCCCGGGTCATGAAGAAAGCGGTCGCCTGGCTGCTTCCCTTCATGGAGGCCGAGAAGGCCCTGTCGGGTGAAGCCCAGGGGGCCCGCGCCAAGGTCCTGCTGGCCACGGTGAAGGGAGATGTGCATGACATCGGCAAGAACATCGTCGGCGTCGTGCTCGCCTGCAACAACTATGAGGTGATCGACCTTGGCGTGATGATTCCCTGCGAGCGGATCCTCCAGGCCGCCCGTGATCACCAGGTGGACCTGGTCGGGCTGAGTGGGTTGATCACCCCCTCGCTCGACGAAATGGTGCACGTGGCCCGCGAAATGCAACGGGAGGGGTTTTCCATCCCCCTGCTCATCGGCGGCGCCACGACGAGCGCCAAGCACACCGCCGTCCGGATCGCCCCGGCCTACGGGCAGCCTGTGGTGCACGTTCCGGACGCATCCCAGTCGGTCACTGTTGTCGGCAGCCTGACCGACAAGCACCAGAAGCCCGCCTACGTCGCACAACTCCTCACCCACCAGGAGCGGGACCGCAAGTCCTTTGCCGAGCGACAGCAGAAATCGCTGCTCTCCTATGCCGAAGCGGCACGCCGTCGTTTCGACGGCGACTGGAAAACGGTCGACATTGCCGTCCCCCAGTTTGTCGGTCGACGCGTCATCGGGAACCTGCCCCTCTCGGAACTGGTCCCCTACATCGACTGGTCGCCATTCTTCCAGGCGTGGGAGCTGCGTGGTTCCTATCCCCGGATTCTCGATGATGAGGTGGTGGGAACGGAGGCGCGACGGCTCCACCAGGATGCTCTCCGGTTGCTGGACGAGATCGTGACCCAGGGGCAACTGACCGCCCGGGGAGTCTACGGATTCTGGCCTGCCAACTCGGTGGGCGACGACGTGATTGTCTACAGCGATGCGTCGCGCTCGTCCGAAGTGTGCCGGTTCCACATGCTGCGGCAGCAGTGGGAGCGCAAGGGAATTCCGGTGCAACTCTCGCTGGCCGACTTTATCGCCCCCCTCGATTCGGGCCGGCTCGATTACCTGGGGGCCTTCGCCGTCACGACCGGAATCGGCATTGAGCCGCTGGTGCAGAAATTCGAAGCCGACCATGACGACTACCATTCGATCATGACCAAGGCCCTGGCCGACCGGCTGGCGGAAGCCTTCGCCGAGTACCTGCATGCCCAGGCCCGACGGGACTGGGGCTACGGCCAGACGGAGGGTTTGTCGAACGAGGAATTGATCGACGAAAAGTATCGCGGAATCCGCCCGGCACCGGGCTACCCCGCCTGCCCGGATCACACCGAGAAGAGGACCCTGTTCGACCTGCTGCAGGCGGAGCAGACCACGGGAATTCACCTGACCGAATCGTTTGCGATGCATCCGGCCGCTTCGGTTTCGGGCTGGTACTTTGCCCATCCGCAAAGCCGGTACTTCGCAGTCGATCGCCTGACGCGTGATCAGGTCGAGGCGTATGCCGGACGCAAGGGAATGACCGTGCGTGAGACCGAGAAATGGCTGGCCCCCAACCTCGGTTACGACCCGTAGGCCCGCTCAGACGCCGATCAACGGTGCGGTGCCGCCGACTGCGACCTCGATCTGGTCAACCTTCCTGTTGAGCAAGGCGCCGGTTCCCCATCTCGCGGACCCGGGAATCGTCCCAGATCTCGAGGGGAGAGTAACTGGGGTGCCGCGAGACCTGGTACGGGTCATTGGAACGGGCATTGTAACAGCAGATAAACGCCCAGCGCGGGTCGGCACTGCGGTTCTGATCGGACCGATGAATGAGGTTGCTGTGAAAAAAGATGGCCGAGCCCGGTTCGAGATCGCAATAGACCAGTTCCTGCCGGGCGAGGATGGCCTGCAGCCGGTCGGTGTCAAAAATCCCGGTCTGCTCCCCCACCTTGCCGTGCTCGAGTCGTCCCAGGTGATGTGAACCGCGGATGACCTGCAGGCAGCCGTTCTCGCGGGTGGCCCGATCGACGGCGATCAGGCAACTGGCCATCTGGGGGGCGAGGCAGCCGTTGTAGTACCAGTACCCATAATCCTGGTGCCAGGCCCAGGCCCCGCCAATCCGGGGTTCCTTGAGAATCAGCTTGTGATGCCAGTGGTAGACTTCGTCGCCGAGCAGTTGCTGCATGGTCCCGACGATCCGACGACTGCGGACAATTGCCGCGTAGATGTCATCGCGCAGTTCGTTTTCGACATGCAGCCGGATGGCCCCCCCCTCCCCGTCGGCCCGACTGGCGGCGGTCGACGCGTGGTGGTCGGCACGAGCGATCTGGCTGAGCAGCCGCACTTCCTCGGGATCCAGCAGTCCCGGAACGATCAAAAACCCGTCCTGGTGGAACGCCGATCTCTGAGCCTCACTCGGTTGAAAGGCAGGCATCGCAGACACTCCGGGAGTTCGAGGAAGGCACGGCACGACAGGGCACGGCGGGGGTCCGGGCACCATGCGGTTCTCAAAGCTCGAGAAAATGAGAGACCAGGAAGACAATTCCGAGGCAGGCCATGAGCACGTTGAGCACCAGGGCGGGGGAGATGACCGGAGCATGGTCGTAGACCCCCAGTCGGCGCATCGCCTGTCGATGTTGCCAGGTGGCCGCCAGGAGAGTGACGACACCGAGCACCACCATCAACAACCCGATCGCATTCGGACCGAAGATGCGCAGCGGTCGAGGTGTGGTCCCCGAGTCGTAAAGGTGCTCGAAGAATTTCGACAATGAGATTCCAAACGTGACCAGCGACGCCCCCGTCCGGATCCAGGCCATCAGTGTCCGCTCATGGGCGAGATAGGTTCGCTCCAGTGCCATCTGCTGCTGATCCGGCATGGCAGGGACGGGGGGGACCGTCTGACCCGACGCCCCGGCATCGGGCACATCCTTCGGGCATTGATCGGGCATGAGCCAGGCACTCATCTGGAGAAGCGATTTGCCGTCGGCTGGGATCTCAACGGCGTTCCAAGAGACACAACTGACCGGACGCCAGGGCCGCCTGGGCCGCCAGCCCCCATTCCTGCGACCTCACTCCCAACTCCAATTCCGGCAGGGGGATCAGGCCACCGCGAACCCGGCGGGCAAACAAGTCCAGCAGCAACTCGACGGCCGAACGCTCGCCCCCCAATCGCTCGTCCGCCTGCGTTCCCCCCGACTGCCAGGAAATCTGATCCGGTCCCCGCAAGTCGGCGACTCCGCGCTCGCAGACCACCCGGACCCGGGCGACGGGAGTCCCACCGGAGTCGGGATTCAGATTGCAGGTCGATCGGAGAAGAGTCACGCGGGCCAGCGGAGGGAGTGAACGGTCCGCAAAAGGCCCAAACTGAACCAAAAGTGATTCACCCGCATCGGTGGACTGGGTCGGCTCGACCCGCAGTGGGACGGTGCCCGTGATGGCATGACACCAGTCGAGTGCCACCGCCCACGGATCCGACAAGAAGCCCGGGAGACGCCCCGTTGGCCCGACGACCACTTCGCATTCGATCGACCGGGGCTTGCCAAGTCGTGTCGCCAGCAGCTCTCTCAAGCGGGTGGTCGCCGGCGAATGACGATGCAGCAGGTCCGGGATGACCATCGTTCCGGTGTCGTCCGCCAGCCGTGCCAATTCCCGCAGGCGCAGCGGCTGGTCCGCGAGAGCATCGGAAACGAGGACCGGTTTTCCATGGGAACAGGCGAATTCCACCGGAACCGTGCCGAACCAGTTCGCATCCAGCACGATGACCGCCCGGACTTCGGGCGACGCCAACAACGCCCCCAGAGAGTCCCACAATTCGCACTCCCATTCCTGGCAACAGGCCTGGGCATGGGTGGCAATGGGAGTGAAGACCCCCCGGACCCCGAGTCTCGGTCGCAGTCGCTGCAGTGCCGGTTTGTACAGAATCGACCACTGGGGTCCCAAGCCGATCAGACCGAGAGGCAGCATGGACAACAGTGGCGGAGGGGATGAACCGGAAACGGGAGCACCTGGGGGGCGACCTCACGGAGTGATTCGCCGGGAATCACCCTGGAAGGGACCAAACCTCCCCCGGAGGCACGACGCGACAGGGCGCGGGAGATGGCCCGGGGTGACACTGAGACGGTCACGTCTGGAACGACCGGGACCCATCATAAGTGTTGATTTGGATTGGGGAAAGATCTCTGCGCCAGTAGGTGTTACCATGATTGACGTAGTAGGGGTTCAGTCCCACACGTCGGTTCCTGCCAGCGAACATCGCAATGTCCGATTCCCAGACATTTCCCCCCGCATCTCCGTCCACTTCACCGGGTGTTCCTCCCTCGGTCCCTGGACTCCAGATCGTTGGTCCAGGTCAGGATTGTGGAACCGGAACGTGCTACCCGGTCGCATTGGCAGAGACAAAAACTGGTCAAATGTACGTCATGTCCCACCTGAAATCGGCAGGTCGGGACGTGACAGCGGCACTTCGCGACGCCCAGACTCTGGCGAAGCTGTCACGTCCGGGCCTTACTCCGGTGTTGAGTGCGGGGATGGCCGGCGAGGAGCTGTACCAGATCCTTGAGAGTCCGATGGGACCTCCCCTGGCGGAGCGTCTGAGAGGTCGGCCGCTCCCCACCCGGACAGCTGCGGAACTGGTGGCGGGCCTGGCGTCCGCCCTGGCCGCTGCTCACGAGAAGGGAATCGCCCACCTCGATTTGCATCCCGGCAACATCGAGTGCGGCAATGACGACCAGTGTCGAATCACCCGGTTTGCGCTGGCGCCGGTCCCGGTGGAGGTCGCGAGGTCGGGTGAGGTCTCCTTGCGACTGTCGTACCTCGCCCCCGAGCAGATTCAGGGGAAGGCCGCCCCCGAACTGTCGGCCGACGTCTATGCCCTCGGTGCAATTCTGTGTGAACTGCTGACGGGGCGTCCGCCATGGCAGTCGGGCGACCCGGAGGTCTTGAAGCAGCGCATTCTCAAAGGCCGTACTTTTGATCTGAAGGAACTCGATCCCTCGCTCCCTGCCAGTCTGCGCCGGATTGTGAACAAGTGCGTGGAACGGGTTCCCGAACTGCGCTACGAGTCGGCCGGCGAACTGGCCGCCGATCTCAAGCGGTTCCTGTCGGGTGAACTGGTCCAGGCGCGAGGTCCCGGTCTGTGGCGTCGCATCCTTCGGTCGATTGGAGAGCACCCCATCCGCACCCTGGTCGTTCCCGCCATCATGCTGGGACTCTTCCGCTGGGCCGTCAACGGATGGTCGAGCTTCGAAGACATGGCCAAATTGTACTCCGAGACCCTGCGGGAGAAATCGTTTGTCGAAGCCGACCTGGAACGGACCGAGGTGAACCTGCGGGAGTCATTCGAAGTGCTGGAAAAGCTGACGAAGTCGCTGGGCCGACCGGAATTCGACCAGGATCCCCAGGTGACTGCGCTTCGCAAGCAGGCTTACCCCGAACTTCTGGATTTCCACGCCACACTGCAGCGCCGCAATGGCGACATGTCGGGTGATGACCTTTTTGTGGGCATTTCGAAGTTCCAAACCGGGCTTCTCCAGCGACTGACAGGGGAGCTGCCCCAGGCCGAAGAGAGCCTGCACAATTCGATGCGGCTGATGCAGTTCAAGCGACGGGTTCCCACCAAGCGGGGGAACCTCAAGGATGACGACCCCGTGGTGATGACCATCCTGGGAGAGGGAAACCTGGAAGAAGGACTGCTGCTGATCGACAGCAACCGGTCCGACGAAGCGGTCGGTTGCTTTGATGCAGCCCTGTACAACTATGATCAGATTGTGAAGCAGGGAGCGGGAACGCGGACGATTGAGTTCCGCATGGCTCGCATCCTGGCGAATCGCGCCCGGGCATACCGGTTGATCAAGGATCATGCCAAGAGCCTGGCCGACCTGGAAGAGGCCTCGCGACTGCTGAAGGGGGTGACTGTCGATGATGTCCCGTCCACCGATCTTGCGCTGCTCGAATGTGAGATCCGACGGGAACTGGGTTTGACCCACCTGGCCCTGGAAAAGCCCGACGAGGCGACTCGCGAACTGGAGCAGGCTCTCGAGTTGGCCAAAGGAGTGATGAAAACACCGCGGAATGCCCTCGAGCTTCGCCCACGCACGGCCGATCTGCATGCCGACCTCGCCCAGGTCATGCACAGCCGACAGCAGCCCGCGGAAGCCGAGCAGCAGTTGAAGAACTCCCTCGAACTCTGGAAGATGCTCTGCGAAGAGCACCCGGAGATCCGCCAGTTTCACCTCAAGCAGGCCGAAGTCCTGACGGCCCTGGGGCAGACCGCCGACGCCGAGGCGGCGAAATCGAGGGCCGAGAAACTCGTTCCCCAGAATCCGCTCAAGATGGCGATTCCGAAGGAATTCATTCCCAAGCAGCTTCCATGACCGACTCCCGTGAAACGCTTCCCGAACGCACGGGGTTTGTCGAGGAATACCCATTCGACTCGCACTACCTTCCGGTCGACGGCGGGCGTTTGCACTACGTGGACGAGGGAACGGGAGAAGTGCTGCTGTGCGTGCACGGCAACCCCACCTGGAGCTTTGCCTGGCGGAATGTCGTCCGTCAATTTCGTGACCGCTACCGGGTCATTGCCCTCGATCACCTCGGCTGCGGGTTCTCCAGCAAGCCGCAAAACTGGCCCTATCGCCTCGAGAATCACGTCTCGAATCTGCAGTCGTTGATTGAACACCTCGGTCTGAAGCAGATCACCCTGATCGCCCACGATTGGGGAGGAGCGATCGGAATGGGGGCGGCGGGCCGACAACCCGAACTTTTCTCGCGGCTGGTGTTGATGAACACTGCCGCCTTTCGTTCGCAGGCCATTCCCTGGCGCATCGCCGTCTGCCGCTGGCCAGTCCTCGGCCCACTGGGAGTGCGTGGGTTCAACCTGTTCGCCAAGGCCGCCCTTGCCATGGCCGTCGAGCATCCCGAACAGCTCACAGCCCCCATCCGCAAGGGCCTCCTGGCCCCCTATGGCAACTGGCACGACCGAGTCGCCATCCAGCGTTTTGTGGAGGACATTCCCCTGCGTCCCTCACACCCGAGCTATCAGACACTGGCAGAGATCGAAGAACGCCTCACACGGCTGCAGAATCATCCGCTGCTGCTGATCTGGGGAGAGCGCGACTGGTGCTTTACCCCCGAGTTTCGTCGCGAATTCCAGCGTCGATTTCCCGCCGCGGAGGTCCTCGCCCTCGACAACGCGGGGCACTATGTCTTCGAAGATGCCCGGCCGCAGGTCCTCGCACGACTGCAGCAATTCCTCGAAGCCCACCCGCTGCCGGCCCAATCCCTGACCGCCCACCCGTCGCCAGGCGCGCCGTAGTCCACGCTCCGGACCATCTCTCGCAGGTCCGCCATTCCCCCAACGAGCCACGACAGGGCGACTGGTCTTGCGCTCTTTGCGAGAGCGACTGTTGTGGCACGCTTTCGTCAGAGCGGCACAGTCCCGGCAAGCGGGGGAACCCAGCCGTCCCCACCCGAACGCGCCAGCCCGAATCTACAGCAGTTCCTCGATGGGGGAGCCAGCCTCGAGGGCGGGCACGGGGCGACCGGCATGGTTCAGGAAACTGAGGTTGGGATCGACGCCGAGCACCCGGTAAATCGTGTGATGGATGTCGGCCGGGGTGACGGGACGATCTTTGGGAGACTCTCCCAGGCGGTTGGTCGAACCGACGATCTGACCGCCACGCACGCCCCCCCCGCCCAGCAGGCAGAACATCGCATTCCCCCAGTGGTCGCGTCCCGGAGTCCCCTTGCTGAGGGGTGGCCCGCCATTCCCCCCGTCATTCATGCGGGGAGTCCGGCTGAATTCGCCACACAACACCACGAGGACATCCCCCGAGAGGCCGCGCAGGGCCAGGTCATCAAACAGGGCCGCCACCGCCTGATCGACCATCGGCAGGTAGTTCTCCATCCCCCCCTTCAGGTCCCAGTGATGATCCCAGCCGCCGTAGTGCACCGTCACCCACGTCGCACCGGCTTCCACCAGGCGCCGGGCCAGCAGCGTGCTCTGTCCCCAGGAATGCCGGCCGTATCGATCCCTGAGCCGGGGATCTTCGGAATTGATGTCAAACGCGCGCCGGGCATTTTCGCCCGTGACAAGGTCAAACGCCTGGCGTTCGAACCGGTCCATGGCCGCCAGGGTTCCGCGGGCGTCGGTATCACGCCGCAGCTTGTCGAAAAACTGGCTCAGCCCCTGTCGATCCTGCAGCCGTTCCAGCGAAAGCCCCTGGGCCAACTGGATGTTCTGGACCTGGAACGCGGGGGAATTCGGATCTCCATCCGTCTCAAACGGATTGTGCTGGATCCCGACATAATTGGCCCCGAAATAGCCGGGACGCAACCCGATGCTGGAGGCGTAGGGAACCGCACAGTGCGCGGGGACTCCCGGACGCCGCGAACCGATGGTCGCCGTCGCCATCGCCCCGACGAACGGGGATTTGCCCGGCGTGTCGGCACCGCTGGCACCACCCCGGCCGGTGAGCATCAGGTGCCCGCCGGCGAAGTGATCGCCGTTGTTGTGATACAGCGAACGGACAATCGAGAACCGGTCCGCCCGCTGTGCCTGCAGGGGGAACAACTCGGTCAGCTCAAAACCGGGGACATTGGTCGGAATCGGGGACCAGATGCCCCGGTACTCGGCAGGAGCTTCGGGCTTCATGTCGTACATGTCCATGTGCCCGGGACCGCCATCCAGCCAGATCAGGATGACCGACGTCTTCCTGCCGCTCCCCTCGGGAGACCCCTCTCGGGCCTTCAAGATTGTCGGCAATCCCACCGAGGCCATCCCCGCCAGCCCCACCTGAACGAAGCTGCGCCGCGTCAGCCCATCGCAGTAGCGACCGGTCGATTCCGCAGAGACTCGCAACATCGCACCACTCCTCAACAACAGGGACCCACGAACAGAGACTCACACCCCCGGCATCCGACTCGCCACCCACCACTCACATAAACCATTGCCGATTTATAAATCGGCCCCACTCCAGGGTCAACTGGAAGCGATTCCGTAACTGGGCCCGTGTCGCTCGCGGGGACCGGAACGGTTCAGGCCGCACAACCATCAGGTTCCTCACGAACCGATCAGTCCCCAGACGGGCTCACCCTGGCTGAGTGGCCAGGGACGATCGAGTGAATCCCGCAGCACGAGTTCGGGAGAAATCCCCAGCAGGTGATAAATCGTGGCCGACAGATCTTCCGGGGTGACCGGTTGGGACGCCGGATAGGCGGCCAGGCGATCGGACGAACCATAGACGGCCCCCCCGGGAATTCCCGCGCCGGCGAGCAGGACGGTGTTGCAGGGAGCCCAGTGATCCCGACCGGCGGCATTGTTGATTTGTGGCGTTCGCCCGAACTCCCCCAACCAGACGATGAGTGTGTCATCCATCAGGCCACGTTCGGCGAGGTCATCGAGCAGCACCGAGAATCCACGATCGAGATTGGGGCAGAGTTTCTCGCGCAGGTCGATGAAGTTCTTGGCGTGCGTATCCCAGTACGCGTCATCCCGTTCCCAGTTCACAGTCACCAGGGGAACATCGCGCTCCAGCAACCGGCGGGCCAGCAGGCAGCCCTGGCCGAACGGGGTCGTCCCATAGGCCGCCCGGACCTCCGGCGGTTCTTCATCGATGGCGAACGCCCCGCGGACCTGGGGAGTCGTCAACAATTCAAACGCACGGGCGTAATCGCCCGTCAATTCCTGGACGGGGCGAGTCGATTCCAGGCTGCTCAAGTGCTGCTCCAGACGGGTCAGCAGACCGCGTCGCGACTTCAGGCGTCCGGTCGCCTCGACAGGTGGCAGGGGCTGGAAGTTGGCCGCATTGGCATTCTGTGGAACAAACAGCGGATCAAAACCCCCACCGAGGAAACCGGCGAAGAACCCGGGGAAAACATGGTTGTTCGCCGACACCTGGTTGGCAGGGGCGTTGAGGCTGACCGCGGCCGGGAGACTTCTCGCGATCGCCGTCTCCCCTGGCTGCCACCCTCCCTGTCGCGCCAGATGCTGAGCCACCGCCCCAAAACAGGGGAAATCATCCGCCGCATTCTGGGGATTGCTGGCCGGGCGCAGATGACGCCGCCCCGTCAGCATGTAATGCATCGCGACCGTATGGGTGTTGTCGGGATGGGTGACCGACCGGATCTGGGCAAACCGGTCAGTCCGCTGGGCAAGTCGGGGAAGATGCTCACCCACAAACAGATCCGGCACGACCGAGGGAATCGGCTGAAACTCACCCCGCACTCCGCTGGGAGCATGCGGCTTGAGGTCCCAGAGATCCTGGTGGGCCGGGGCCCCAAACATGAACAACACCAGGCAACGCCGGGCCCGGCCGAAACTCGCCCGTCCCACAGACACCGGTGACCCCGCGGCCCGCGAGCGGCCGGCCCACAGCTGCGGCAGGGTCAACCCCAGGGTCGACAGTCCCCCGGCCCGCAGCCATTCCCGCCGGGAATGCGGTCCCGACACCACGTTCGCCCCACCCATCGGTTGCCGACCGTTCACGGAATCCATACGAATTCCTTCACGTTGAACAGCACATGGGCCAGGTCGGTCCAGGCACGGCCCGAATCGTCGGCTGCGTATTGGGTGGCCTGGGTGCGCAGGAACTCCCGGGCCGCTGCGAGCTCTTCGGGTTGGGCCGGACGGGCGAACGCCATCTGGTACATCGACTGGATGCGGGCGACGTCATCCGCCTGTTCCGCGAGTATCCTGCGGGCCCACAATTCGGCCTGTTGAACCACAAACGGATTGTTGAGCATCGCCAGTGCCTGAGCCGGCACATTGGAGACCGATCGACGGCCAATGGTGGTGAACGGCACCGGTGAATCGAACGCCTGGAACAGCGGATTCAGGAAGTTGCGGCGGACGGCCAGGTACACGCTTCTTCGGCCCGCTCCATCGAGTGGCCCGGATGCTCCGGGACGACCACGACCGATCATGAAGGGGGTCAGGTGGGGCATCACGCCCGAACCGTACATCGTGGTATCAAGCCGACCCGAGATCTGCAGCATTGCATCGCGAATCGCCTCTCCCTCGAGTCGCCGCAGGTTGGCCCGGTGCAGTTTCCTGTTCAACGGGTCGGCCTCTTCGGTCGCCGCGTCGGCCGGATCACTGCTGAGGGCATAGGTTCGCGACAGGACCAGCAGGCGATGCAGCGATTTCAGGGACCACCCCTGACGAATGAACTCGTTCGCCAGCCAGTCGAGCAGTTCGGGATGGGTCGGAGCCTGCCCCATGTTCCCGAAATCGTCAACCGTGCGCACCAGCCCTTCGCCAAAATGATGTTTCCAGACCCGGTTGACGATGACCCGTGCGGTGAGCGGATTCGCAGGATCCACCAGTCGCCGCGCCAATTCGAGCCGACCGCTTCCCGAACCGTAGTCTCCCTCCAGCCCTCCCAACGACTCCAGAAAACGGCGGGGAACCTCTTCCCCAAACCGGTTCGGATTCCCCCGGGGATGAAGCCGTTCGTGACGCAGGGTCCCCTCGGTCAACCCCAGGGCCCGGCGACCATGGGCCACAGCCTGCTCCAGTTGCTGTCGCTGCTGTTGCCAGGCGAGCACCCGGCTGCGCCAGGCCTCCCCCCCGGCCCCTGTCGGGACCAGCAGTCCCTGACCATCGACCATGTTGCGCAACCCCCACTGGACGGCCAGCCCCTGTTCCGGTGTCGCCGCCGCGCCCCGATGGTTTTCTGCATCCGACAGCGCAGCCGCCCCCCCCTCTTTCCAGGTCTTGCAGAGTGCCCGAGCCAGTCGCTCCGCCCCGGTTTCGGGGGAACCCTTCGTCAATTCCTGGACGAGGTCAGCGGCCACCCCTGTGGCCATGGCCGGTGTGGCGTCGCTGTCACTGAACAGGACCTGTTCGAGAACCGCAAAGCCGTCCCCTTCATCGAGCACTTCAATATAGGCGGCATGCCCCACCCACTTGCTGACATCCTGGACAATCCAGCGCAGCTCTCCGGGGGAGTTGAGACCGTATTCCAGTCCCCCATAGATGGGATACCGAATCTGCTGAAACTGGTCGATCACCAGTCGCAACCGGGCCCCCTGGCCTGCAATCCGGTAGAGAATCCGTGAACTCGGAATCTCAAACGTCGGTGAGCGGAGTGTGCCCTGCAACCGCAGCAGCTGGGCCCCACTGTGGGCCAACCGCAGCGAGGGATCGGCCCCGAGAAGCGGACCTGCCGCCAGCAGCCCCGTCGCAGACACCGGTTCCGTGCCGAAGGCCTCGCCCGTCACAATCCATCCGGAAAAATCCTCCCGGAACGACGCGAATCGTTCGGGTGCCGGCGATTTTCGAACCGGGGCCGCCTGGAGTTCGCCACACCACCGCTGCCAATCTTCGGAGGTGGGGACGCCGGGCCGTGCCAACCAGAGTCGCCAGGCATGCAGGGGGTCGGCCTCGCCAAGGGGGGAAGGTTCCCGCAGCATTTTCACCCACGCCGCAAGCCGCCCCGCGTCGAGCCGGCGTTGTGCGGCCACCTGTTGCAGACGCACTCCCTCGGGTCCCGGCACCGGCGCATCGCTGAAGGTGATCTGGTCACAACCGATGTTCCCCCAGCCTCCGGTCACCGCGTCGACGATCTCGATCTGGGCTTTCTTCCCGAGCCAATCCCGAACGTCGAACGTGGTCCACTCCATCCGGTTGTTGTTCTTTCCAGTGACGGTTCGCACGGGATCGGCCATTCCGTCCAGGCGGAGGTTGACGCACGTCTTTCCGGCGTGAGCCCCACCACCAACGAGGAAGTGAATGAAGGGATGCTCAATGACAAACACCGGTGACGTGAGGGTTCCCGTCAGTTCATCGGTGGCGCGCCGCTCTCCACCGGCATCGAGTACCGAATGCGAATTGACCAGTCCTTTGCCGATGGCCCCGACGTCCCCCTGGTAGCCGGGGAGTGGCAGCCGGTTGGGCCGGGCTCCGAAGGCATTGCCCGACGTGCGCCAGCCGTCCCAGGTGTCTCCCTCAAAGTCGGCAAACACCCTCGACTGTGCGCCGGGTTTGTCCCCATCGGGGCCAGAGGGACGCAACACCTCGGCTGCAGCCGCCAGCCAGGCCGCCAACTCTCCCGGATCAACGGTCGCCAGGCGCTGGAGTGCTCCCCTCGTGATTTCGGCATTCTGCAATTCCGCAGCCGCGCGAAGTTCGCGGCGACGCGCCGCGTCATCGACCGGGGTGACCGCCATCCGGGAACTCTGGAGAAACCCGCACAGCGCATGGTAATCACGCGTCGAAATCGCATCGAACTTGTGATCGTGACACCTGGCACACCCCACGGTCTGTGCCAGGAATGCCTTGGCGAACACATCGACCTGGTTGTCCAGACGCTCGGCTGAGTCGACGCGGATATCGACCGGCGAATGCTTCGATTCCCCCAGGAACCAGAACCCGGTTGCGATGGCCGATTCGTTGAAGTGCTCGACCGGGTGAAGACGGGGATCGGCCAGCAAGTCTCCGGCAACATGCTCGCGGACAAACTGGTCGTAGGGGACATCGGCATTGAGCGCCCGGATCACGTAGTCGCGGTACTCGAATGCGAGCGGAATCTCGAAGTCGAATTCATGCCCCGACGTCTCGGCATAACGCACCAGGTCGAGCCAGTGCCGGGCCCAGCGCTCACCATAGCGTTCCGAAGCCAGCAGGCGATCGACCACCTTTTCTTCGGCCTGGGGAGTGGTGTCAGCGAGGTAGTCGCTGATCTCGGCCAACGTCGGAGGCAGGCCGGTGAGATCAAACGTCACGCGACGCAACCAGCCCCGGCGATCGATGCGTTCGTTGGGCGCGAGCCCCACAGTCTCCAGTTCCGACACCACAAACCGGTCCACCGGGTTGGCGACCCATTCCGGGTGCCGGACATCGGGAGGGGAGACCTCACGGCGGGATTGGAGCGCCCACTGCTGCGAGCGGCGGGATTGCAGGTCAAACCCCGAGGTCTCAGAGGCCTTTTCCTCGGGCCAGGGGGCTCCCCGCTGAATCCATTCCGTCAGTGCGGCCACCTGGTCGTCGGGGAGCCGACCACGGGGGGGCATTTTCAGATCCCCCTCGTACTGCACAGCGTCCACAAGCCGACTCGAGGTCGGTTTCTCGACGTCGAAAACGGCTCCCCCATCGCCCCCCTTGAGCAGCCCCGCCCGCGAATCGAGACGCAAGCCCGACTCCTGACGCGTCGCACCGTGACACTTCTGGCACGTTTCGACCAGGATGGGACGAATCCGTTTCTCAAAGAACTCCAGGTCCTCCGCGGAGACTTCGGCCAGGCACCAATGGGGCGACTGAATCACAAGGCACAGCAGCGCGGCCACAAGCGGTCGGACCAGTCCGGTGATTGGAGACTTCGTGGGGAGTACAGTCATCGCACGAGAGTGGACAGAGAGAATTGGAAACACTCAGGACTCTGAACCGGTGTGAAGCCGGAGCATCTGGATGAGGCGGCCAGCGGCCGCTTCGGCGAACGCGCGGTCATTGATGTGACAGTCCAGTTCTTCGACGGGAACCCGACCGGCCGTCTCGCGGATTCCCTGGAACAGCCGACTTCGGGCCTGCGGGTCGTCGAACGGTTGTCCCGTGGCATCAATCGCCGAGACTCCCCTGGCGGGAAGCAGGATGCAGCTTGGGCCGCTGGCCGCCGCGGCCTTGGCCCCCAGTTCGCACCCCAGTGCGTGGTTTTCTTCCGGCGTGGTCCGCATCAGGGTGACGGTGGGATTGTGGCGGTGAAATTTGCGGTCGCGGAACTGGTGAGGGACCGAATCCGCCGGGCCAAAATTGACCATATCGAGCGCCCCGACCGAGATCACCTGGGGAATTCCCCGGCGGCCCGCCGCTGTCAGTCGATTCGGGCCAGCCGACAGGATTCCACCGACCTGCTCATCCGCCAACTCGGTGGTGGTGAGATCGAGGACACCGGCGATCAGCCCCTCGGCAATCAGCGACTCCATCGCCTGGCCCCCATTTCCCGTCGCATGAAAAATCAGCACTTCATAGCCCGCCTCTTCCAGCAATTGCCGGGCGGCGGACACGCAGGGGGTGGTGACACCAAACATCGTGGCGGCCACCAGGGGACGTTCCTGCCCGGGGGCGTCGGCCGAGGCGAGAGCCGGGTTCGACACCAGGCCCGCCATGGCCCGGGCCGCCTGGTCAAGCACCGGACGACTGATGCGGTTCAGTCCCACCAGGTCGACCACCGAATTCAGCATGAGGATGTCTTTATCCCCCACCCACGGACGCACCTGACCGGATGCCAGGGTACAGACCATCAGCTTGGGGACACCGATCGGCAAGGCGCGCATGGCCGCGGTGGCAATGGTCGTGCCCGCCGATCCACCGAGCCCGAGGACTCCCGAGACACGCCCCTGTGCATGGGCCTGTTGAATCAGCAACCGGGTCCCTTCGGCAGCGGCGGCGACGGCAGTTCCCCGATCTCCCGGATGCTGGCGATCGGGGAGAGGACAACCGGCAGCCGCGAAGACCTGTTCGCGGCTGAGGTCGGCAGCCACAAACGGTTCTCCCGACGATCCGCCATCGACCAGCACCACATCCATTCCGAGTTGGCGAAGCCGGTCGCGCACAAACGCCGCTTCGCGTCCCTTCGTGTCCAGAGTGGCAATCAGGTAGACAGGCATGGGAAGGTCGGATTCGGAACAGGGACCGGTGAGGCAAGTCGGGGAACAGGCTGGGAGCAGGGGTCCTGATCAGGCAAACAATTCGGGACGCACGATTCCGGTTCCAGACACCGGATGCGGTCGACCATCAATCCCCTGAACGGTCAGGTGGGGATCGATCCCCAACAGGTGCAGGGAGGTCGCGAGCAGGTCCTTGGGAGACATCGGCGTCTCTTCGACATCGCCCCCCTGCGCATCGGTTCGCCCCACGACCTGGCCTCCGGCCGTCCCTCCTCCAGCCACGGCCACCGAGTAGGCGCGAGACCAGTGGTGACGCCCCGCGCCGATCGGCTTCGAATCGATCTGGGGGGTCCGGCCATGCTCACTCATCCACAGCACCAGGGTCTCGGAGAGCAACCCCCGTTCTTCGAGGTCGAGAATCAGGGCGG
>Ga0315902_10001003_pt1 | contig 46278 bp, 52 predicted proteins | sample LakEriMetagenome_9_FD_203523 | JGI IMG/M metagenome (GOLD analysis project Ga0315902, IMG submission 203523) | Freshwater fungal communities from buoy surface, Lake Erie, Ohio, United States - Buoy 12 MA117 | ecosystem: Environmental > Aquatic > Freshwater > Lake > Lake biofilm | place: USA...
CATGCGGGGAGGTGCTGCGCGCGCGAAGCAGAGGGGCGCGTGACTTTTCAGGCGCACGCGCCCCTCAGTCTTACGCTACGCGCTCGACAGCTTCCCACTGCGTGGGGAGCATTGCTCAAGCCACCGCCTTCAGCGCTTCCACAAAGCGCGGAATATCCGCCGCGCGCAGCCCGGCCACGTTGATCCGCGCCGAATCCGTCATGTAAATGCCGTGGCTCTCGCGCAGGACTCCGACCTGCGCCTCGCTGAGCGGCAGCGTCGAAAACATACCTTTCTGCGCCGCAATCAGATGCATCGGCAGAGAATTCACCCGCGCCGCCGCCAATTCCGTGCGCGTGCGCTTGATGTGCGCGCGGATGCCGTCGAGTTCATCGCGCCACGATTGGCGCAGATCCGCATTGCCCAGCACTTCGCGCACGATCGCCGCGCCATGATCCGGCGGCATCGAATAATTCGCACGTGCGATTGCGGCGAGATTGCTCATCACCGCCGCGCGCGCCTTTTCCGCCGTTTTCACATAGAGCGCGCCAACGCGTTCGCGATAAATCCCGAACGTCTTGGCCTCCGATACCGCGATCACCGCTTCGGGCGCCCGCGCCAGGAACGCACGTAAGCCCGCGACGTCTTCATCAATCCCGTCGCCAAAGCCTTGATAGGCGAGATCGAGGAAGGGCGTCAGGCCACGCGCGTTTAGCGCGTCCGCCAGCATCGCCCATTGCTCAAGCGAGAAATCGGCGCCCAGCGGGTTGTGGCACACCGCCTGCAAGATCACCGCATCGCCGTGCTCCAATTGCGCGAACGCGCCGAGTAGCGCGTCCATGTCGATGCGTTGTTTGGCGATGTTGAAGAAGGGCGCATCGATTGGCGCCATGCCCACCGCACGCACGATCGAAGGATGGTTCGGCCAGCAGGGCGCCGGCAGCAGCACGCGCTTGGCGCCGCTCTCGCGCAACAGATCGCACCCCAGGCGCAGCGCACCTGTGCCGCCCACCGCCTGGATCGAGACCATCTCCGCGCCGGCGTCACCGAACACAAGCTCGCCGACCAGCCGCAGAAAATCCACGTCGCCTTGCTGGCCGACATAGGTCTTCGTCTTCTGGTTCGAGAGCAGGCGCGCTTCTGCTTCCTTCACGGCGCGCATCACCGGCGTATTGCCGGTCGCGTCCTTATAGACGCCGACGCCAAGATCGATCTTGTCGCTCCGCGTATCCTCGCGAAACATCTTGATGATTTTCAGAAGTGAATCGGGCGCCTTCGGCGCGAGAGCTTCAAGCATGGATCAATCTTCCGCTTGGTCTTTTGGGGGCCAGGTTTCGAGAATTTCGACAAAGCGCGTGAGCCAGGCGTTGGTCTGGTGCCCGTCAAGCACGCGGTGATCGATGGTGAGCGACACGTACGCCATTGGCTTGATCAGCATCGCGTCGGCGCCATCAAAGGTGCGCACAACAACGCGCTTCTCCAGCTTGCCGACGCCCAGGATTGCCGATTGCGGTTGGTTTATGATGATCGGCGTCGCGACGAGCGATCCGGACACGCCGTGATTGGAAATCGTAAAGGTGCCGCCTTGCACATCCGCCGGCTTCAACGTGTTCTTGCGGGCGCGCTCGGTGAGGTCGGTCAGCGCCGCCGCCGTTTCCTTCAACGTCAAAGCTTGCGCGCGCCGTACGACGGGCACGATCAAGCCCTTGTCGCCCAGCGCCACGCCCATGCCGATGTTCGCGTCCGCGAAAAGCTCAAGGAAATCGTCATGCCAGCGCGCATTTACCGCTGGCGCGACCTTCATCGCTTCAGCCGCCGCGCGCACAATGTAGGCCGAAAAGGTGAGCTGCGCGCCGCTCTTGGCGTACGCATCCTTGTGTCTAGCGCGATGCGCCATGATCGCCGAAAAGTCCGCCTCAAACACCGCCGTCACATGCGGCGCGACCGCGACGGAGCGAGACATATGCTCGGCAATCGCCCGCCGCATCGCATCGTGGGGAAGTTTTCTTGTACCGCCGGCGTCCCCGCCGGAGAATGTTGAAGGTTGAGCGGAACGCGCCGGCGAGGACGCCGGCGGTCCAAGTGCGAGATGCTGCGCAACATCCTCATGCGTCACGCGCCCGTTGCGGCCGGTGCCCGCGATCGCTTCGACATCCAATTGATGCTCAGCCACCAACCGCTTCACCAACGGTGACAAGCGCATCTCACGTCCATCTTTGGATCGCCGGCTTTCATCCGGCATCTTCGTTTCAGGCGATTGAGTGGATGAAGGTGTTGCATTGGTTGCTGGAAGCCGGCGGTCTGAAGCGGCGACACCCAGCTCCAAAACACCAAGCACCGCGCCCGGCGCCGCTTCCTCGCCTTCGCTTAGCGCAATCGCCGTCAAGACGCCATCCGCCGGCGCGGGCACCTCAACCGCGACCTTATCGGTCTCCAGCTCCACGATTGGCTCGTCTTGCTTTACCGCATCGCCGATCTGCTTTAGCCAAACGCGCACGACAGATTTCGAGCCTTCTTGCTCCAACGGCGTGACGATGTTCATCGCGTCCGCCATCAGAAACCCACCAGCTCTTCGATCTTCGCGGCGATCTTCTCGACCGACGGCAGCGCCCACTCCATCAGCTCAGGATGGTGCGGAGAGGGGATGTCCGGCATCGTCAGGCGCACGACTGGCGCATCGAGATCAAGGAACGCACGATCTGCGACAACCGCCGCGATCTCGGCGCCGAAGCCGCCGGTGCCAATGTCCTCATGCACGATCAAGCAGCGATGCGTGCGCTTCACGGACGCAAGCACAGCTTCACTATCCCAAGGCGCCAGCGTCCGCAGATCCAGAATATCGGCGCTGACGTCGGCTTTTTCCGCCGCCGCCTCGCAACGCTCCACCATCGCGCCCCAGGCGACGAGCGTGATCGCATCGCCTTCGCGCACGCGCTTAGCCACACCAAACGCCAGCGCGAAATCGTCACCGGGATAGGGCCGCCGCGCGCTTGCGGCATCGAGCATGTTGCGGTGTTCGAGAAACATCACCGGATCGTTGCCGCGCAGCGCCGTGCGCAGCAGGCCGACCGCGTCCTCGGCGTTTGAGGGGCAGGCCACGCGCCAGCCGGGGCTATGCACGAATTGCACTTCGTTGGTCTGCGAATGCCAAGGATCGCCGCACTTGAAGAAGCCCACCGGCATGCGCACCACCATTGGCGCGGCAAAACGATTGGCGGTGCGCCAACGCATCGTGCCGCAATCATTGATCTGCTCGCACGCGGGGTCCGCATATTTGCGGAACTGAATTTCCGGCACCGGCATCAGCCCCGCGATCGCCATACCGACAGCGCGGCCAATGATGCCTTCTTCCGAAAGCGAGGTGTCAAACACGCGCCCGTCGCCATACTTGTCCTGCAACCCAAGCGTCACGCCGTGCACGCCGCCCTTGGGGCCGACATCTTCGCCGAACACCAGCACGCGCGGATTGACCGCAAGCTCATGATCCAACGTGCGCCGGATCGCGGTGATCATATTGATGCGCGCGCCTTCGGGCTTGGGCTGATCGCTCGCGCGCGGCGCGTCATAGCCGCTGTTCCAGAGCCCGCCCTCGTCCTGCAAGGCGCCGTCTTCGCTGAACACAAAGCGCGTTACCTGCGACGCTTTGCTCACCGGCCGCTGATCCGCGATCTGCGCCGCGCGCGCTACGCGTTCTTGTGCGCCGGCCTCAAACGCTGCCCAATCCGCTTCGCTGACATGCGAGGGCACGACATGCGCCTTGAGCTTTGGCAACGGATCGCGCGCCCATTCGGCCTCGACGACGTCCCTGCTTTTGTAGGTCTGCGTGTCCTGAAACGAATGCCCCTGCAGGCGCGGCACGGTCAGATGCAGCAGAACCGGCCCACGGCCTGCGCGTGTATGCGACACAGCTTCACGGATCAGATACGCGGCTTCTTCCGGATCAGTGCCGTCGCCGTCGTAAATCTTGAGCCCGTTAAAGCTCGTGAGATTTTGCGCGATATTGCAACCGGGTGTTTGCAGCCAGCTTGGCGTGGAGATGCCGTAGCCATTGTCTTCGACGTAAAAGAGCATCGGCAGCTTCAAAGTCGTCGCCATCGTCAGCGCCGCCCAGAAGCCGTTGGTCGCGACCGAGGCATCGCCGCCAAGCACGACGCCGATTGCGCCGTCATACGCGCGATCGCCAAGCACATTCTTGTGGTACTCGATCGCCTGCGCGTACCCCGCCGTGGGCGTGTATTGCGCGCCGACGCCGCCGCACATCGGCAACGCTGATGCGCCATGCGCGTTCGGATAATTGAACACGACGCCAATATCGCGCCCGTCGCTATAGCCGCCTGCGCGGCCCATCGCCGACCCCAGCGCATCTTCAAGCGCTACGCCAAGCGAAAGCAGGATCGGGCGCGAGCGATAATAGCCGCAGATCGCGTCCTTTGGGTGCGTGAGGTGCAGGCCCAGCAGCACTTGCGCCATGTCGTGGCCGCGTGCGCTGAACTGGTAGAAAATCTTCTTGCCCGGAACGAGTGTCGTTTCCTCGATCGAATCCATCGCACGCGAGGTTTGGACGAGTTCAACGACGCGCCTCCAATCGGTGGCGGGCGTCGAACTGGGCGAAAGTTTCGGTTTTGCACTCATGGAATGCGAGAATACTGGCATTCTGGTGCAATTTCTGCGATATTCAACGCGATAAATCGCTACACAGTGCATGTATAATGCGGAAATAACGGTCGAATTGCATGAAACGTGAACGTATCGAACTGGACGACGCGGATCGCCGTTTGCTGCAGGCCATGCAGAATGACGCCTCGCTATCGCAAGCGGATCTTGCGGAGAGGGCTGGCGTCTCGCCCAGTCTTGTCTCTCGGCGCCTGACCAGGCTTAAAGAAGCGGGTGTTTTGCGCGCCGTCGTGGGCCTCATCGATCCCGAAAGCGCCGGCCTCACGTGCTCGGCGATTATTCGCATCCGTTTGCGCGATCACTCAGCGGCGAACGTGAAGATGTTTCATGATCTCATCAAACGCATGGACGAGGTCACGCTTTGCGTGATGCTGACGGGCGAGGCGGATTATCTCGTGAAGATCATCGCGCGTGACTTGCCGCACTTTCAGGAAATCATCCAAAGTAAGCTATTGCGCTGCGCCGCGATTGCGCACCTCGAAAGCAGCATTGTGTTGGAGCACCTCAAAGATACAACGGCGCTGCCGATCGCTTAATGCCAGGAGTTAATGATCGCCGCCATGCATGGCGCCGGCGCGCACCTGCAGATTCACGTCGATCAGGCCGGCGTTGGCGAACGTCAATTGCACGGGGATTTCTTCACCGACCGTGAAGGGCTGCGTTACGCCGAAGAACATCAGATGCTGTCCACCCGGCTGCAACAAAGCTTCACCGCCAGCGGGAATGGTCAACGTGCTCAGGGGGCGCATACGCATTACATTGTTCTCATCCATCGTCATTTCGTGGATTTCAGAACGCACCGCGCGCGGACTCGATACCGCGATCAATTGATCGTCCGTCGCCGTCATGTTGCGAAGAGTGAGATAACCCGCCGACACATCAACGCCGCCCGGCGTTTGCCCAGCCCACGGCTCCACGATTTCGATCGCGATGGTCGGTGCGCGTGTCTCTGTCGGTGGGGTGGTGGGTTCAGTGGTGGCCTGCTGACCGCAGGCGGCGACGAGAGCGAGAGCGCAAACAGCGAGAAGCTTTTTCATGGCGCGAGAGATTGCGCTGAAATGCGAAAAAGTCACGGCCCGCGTTGCCGCACCCTGAAAGCCGAAAGCCAGGCGCGCGCCCCGTGCGCCTTCTGGCGCAACGGGGCCGCGAAAGGCCGTTATTACGGGGTTTGCGGGTTGCCGTCGTTGGTTTCTTGCGCGGTTTCTTCGATCGCGTCGCCAGCGGTTTGGATGTCGCGGCCGGCGCCCTCGACCGTGTTGCAGGCAGCCAGCGAACCAGCGGCCATGAGAGCGGCAAGAGCAATGAGCGGGGTCTTAATGTTCGACATGAATATTCTCCTTTGCGCGCGCCGCCGAGCAGCGCGCGCAAAGGGAACGCGCAGCCCTAGTTCAAGTTTCCAGTGCTCTCGAAAAAGAGAGCCTGGCTCACCGCTGCGCGCACCATGTCTGGCGAGTACGGCTTGGTGATGAGGAAGGTCGGCTCCGGACGCTCGCCCGTCAGCAGGCGATCCGGGAAAGCCGTAATGAAAATGACCGGCACTTCGAACGACGAAAGAATTGCCTTCACAGCATCGATGCCGGATGAGCCATCCGCCAATTGGATGTCGGCCAACACCAAATCAGGTCGCTCGCGCTTCGCCGTCGCAACCGCGCCAGACGCCGTCGATTCAACGCCGCAGACATTGTGTCCCGCAGCTGTGACCAGATCGCTCAAATCCATCGCGATCACGGCTTCGTCTTCGATGATTAGAATGCGCGCCTTGGTTTGGCGGTCGAGCGCGTCATACGCATCGTCCAGCAGAGCTGCGACTTCATCAAAGGAGCGGCCAAGAATTTCGCTGGTTTCTTGCGGCGTGAAATTTTCCAGCGTTGTAAGGAGCAGCGCCTGGCGGCTGAGCGGCGCCAGTGCTTTCAGGCGCTCCTGCGCCTTGCGTGCGCCGAAAGAGACTTCCTCGGAGCTGCCGTTGAGCTCCATGTTGGCGCTTTCCCAGATGCGATGGAAAATTTTGTAGAGGCCGGCGCGCGGTTCGAGATCGCGCGGAAATTCCTCAGACCTGGCGACAATCGCTTCAAGTGCCGCCGCCACGAAAGCGTCTCCGCTCTCCTGCGCGCCTGTGAGCGCGCGGGCGTAGCGGCGCAGCAGCGGCAGGTGGGGCGCGATTTCTCGGGCGAGCGACATATATGAACCCTTGTTTTGATTAGACAAATTACGATCGTCAGGCTCGGCGTGCATGATTTGGTCCCGTCCCGTTGAGACGGGGAAAACGTGGGCGCGGAAAAAAAGTTCCGCACGCCCGGAACTCATTTTTACATCTCGCGTTATTCGCCGACAGTCAGACCTGACAACGGCTTGGCTTTGAATTGGTTCTGCGGGGGGCTTGATCGCAAGATGACGCGGAAAGACGATGAAATGGACGCACAGGTGAACAATCGCCACAACGCGCCCGGTACGCCTGATCGGGGTAAAGCGCCCTCCAAATCATCGGCGGCCACCAAAGCGCTTATAACCCGAAATCTGCGTTTGGCTTACGGCGAAGTCGCCAGCGAAGCCACGCCGCAGCGCTTTCTCGATTTGCTCAATTCGCTCGACAGCGAGGAGAAAAAATCGTGAGCGCCGCCCCGCAAGCTTTCAAAACAGAGCTCATTGAGCTGCTGCCCAGCATGCGCGCGTTTGCGCGTTCGCTGACGCATAACCCCGCCCAAGCCGACGACCTCGTGCAGGACACGTTGGTCAAAGCTCTGGCGAATGTCGAACGCTTTGAGTCGGGCACAAATCTTCGCGCGTGGCTCTTTACCATCCTACGCAACCATTATTACTCGCAGCTCCGCAAGCTGAAGCGTGAAGTCGAAGATGCTGACGGAAAGTTCGCCGCCCGAATCGCGGTGCGCCCCGAGCAGGACGGCAATGTCGACCTTGAGGATTTCAAAGTCGCGTTCGCGCAATTGGCGCCGGATCACCGCGAAGTGCTGACGCTCGTGGGCGCCTCTGGTTGCTCCTACGAAGAAGCCGCGCAGATCTGCGGCTGCGCCGTAGGCACGATCAAAAGTCGCGTGAACCGTGCGCGCAAAAAGCTCGCCGACATGCTTGGTCTCGATGACGAGGGTCAACCGATCCCTAGCGACGGGCGGTTGATTCAGGATACAGCCAGCGTGTGAGGCCGCTCGACGAACGCCGATTTTCTTTCTGGCCCCGCGCATTGTCTTTGAAATCAATGCGCGGGCGCATGGCCTTGCTTTTGGGCCTCGCCATGCTGCCTGCTGGCGCGATCGCCATGCAGGTCGGCCTCAACGCCGTCAACGCGCGCGAAGCGGCGTACGAAGAACAATTGGGCCGTCGCGCTCTGCAATCCATCTCCGTTGAGCGCAGCGCAATCGATGAAGTGCACGAAATGCTGCGTGTTCTTTCCACCACGCCGGCGCTTCAGCAAATGGAAACCGGCGATTGTCGCGCTTGGCTGGGCGAAGTCGTTGACCGCTACCCCTACGTCGCTGCGATTTCGATTTCGCGGGACGACGGCACGATACTCTGCAGCGTTCCGCATGTGCCGCGGAACTATCAGGCGCCCATCACACCCTTGCGTCAGCGTGCGCTCGCGCGCGACGCCTTCACGATCGGGTACGTCGATCGCGGCGCGCTGACCGGCCAGCCGATCCTCGGGGCATTTGAACCCATTCGCGCTGACGGCCGTCGCGTCGGCTTTGTTGGCGCTTCGATCTCTCTGTCGCACTTGCGCAACGTGCTGGATCGCAGCCGTGCGCTCACCGGCGCGCGCTCCGCGATCATGGATTCCGAAGGTCGCGTGGTGGTGCAATCCGCACCCCAGGAATCAGATCGAGACCCCGTCGGTTTACCGAGCGCGGAGCAGGTGCGTGACCACCTTGGGCCCGATCCCATCTTTGTTTCAGTCGAGAACGGCTCGGCCGTGATTGTGCCGCTCTTTGCGCCTGATCTCTACGCTGTGATGTCGTGGCCGCCTGAGCGGCCCAATTGGCAACGCTGGTTGGCGCTGGCGCTGAGGTTGATCGCGCCGCTGGTGATCTGGGCGCTGGCGGTGGCGGCGGGTTGGTTTGCGATCGAGGTCTTCGTAGCCCGCCCGCTTTCAAGTCTCGAGGGGGCGGCGCGCGGCTATGCGCGCGGCGAGGATGTCGCCGATCCGCCGGCTTTGCGCAGCGCGCCTGAGGAAATTCGTTCGCTCCGTCGTACGCTGGCGGCGATGGCGAAAACGCTGCGTGGCCGCGAAGCGCGTTTGGTGGAAGCGCTGGCCGAGGAGCGCGCGCTGCTGCGCGAAGTGCATCACCGCGTGAAAAACAATCTGCAAATGGTCGCGAGCCTGCTCAATATCCAAGCCCGCAGCGCCCGTGATGATAGCGAAGCCTGGGGCCTCGCGCGCGCGCATGATCGTGTGCAATTGCTCGCCCTTGTGCACCAGAAAATCTATTCATCCGGTGAGTTGCGTGAGCTGCGCTTGGACGAACTGGCCGCCGAGATCGCGCGCCAGTTGCTACAGTCGCGAGGGGCCTCGGCCAAAGACATCAATCTGGTTATGCAATTGGATGAGGCGTGCGCCGATGTGGATCGGGCGGTGCCTTTGACGTTCCTGATCGGGGAGGGCGTTTCGATGGCGCTCGACGCACTCGCAGACACCGGCCCCGTGGAGATGCGTCTCTTCGTGCATCAGGATGGCGATGGCATGGTGCGTTTCGCGATAGATTCCGACATCGATACGGAGCGCGCGGGCGCTCCTGGGCCAGGCGCGCGTTTGATCGACGCCTTCGCACGTCAATTGGGGGCCACGATTGGCCGCGATCCCGAGCGGCCCTTCATGCATTGGGTGTGCGTGCCGCCCGGGGCGAGCGCCTAACACTGCCTTCCCACGTGGGGCACAAAAAATTCGAGGCCGCGTGAGCGGCCCCGAATCCGTTGTTCGACGCTAGCGTCAAAATTTAGTGGCGGCGGCCCGTCAGGATCAGCCCAAGCAGCAGGCCTGCGCCCGCCGCGATGCCCACCGAAGCGCCAGGATGCTCACGAACCTTATCGCCGACGTAGGCCACGCTTTCGCTTGCGCGCGTGCTCATTGAGCCGCGCATCTTCTGCAGGCGCACACCCGTGTGCTTCACTTCATCACGTGCCGCCTTGCTGGCGGCGTCAGCAAGCTTGCCGACGTCCTTACGCAATTCCGTAAAATCTTCCATCACGTCATTCGCCCGTGCACGGACCGCTTCGCGCGCGGCGCCATTGCGCTTATTGCGACCGACGGTTTCGAACGCTTGTGCCATGTTCATCTCCTTCGTTGTTGCAAGCGAGGCGAGGCCCGCCGCAAGCTCAGTCTAAACACATGCTGCAGCGCGAAGTTCCGAGCGCAGAGTAGGAACACACGGCAAATCGCACACGTTCATTCGCTAGTCCCAACATCGAACGGAGATTGGTTCATGCTAAGCTGGGCGCTCATTCTTTCATTCTCGCGCGGGTCGCCGGTTACCTCGGCGTCGCCGGGCTCGCCGGTATGGCCGCGAGCATCGCGCAAATCTTGTTCTGGATTTTATTGGCCGTGCTCGTGGTCGGCGTCGTCATCCGCGCACTGCGCGGCCAATCGGTGACATGATATGAATCTCGTTGAACTCGTCATTGGCGCGCGGCCGCATTGGCATATCGACGCGCCGCCGCAAAACGTGCGATGGCGCCAAGCGCGGTCCAAGCCCACAATGCCAGTAAGGGCTTGGTGCGCGGAAGGCGATATGCACGTCGAAACTGGAGGCGGCGCGCTTGTGGCGCATGGTGGCGCGGACTACATCGTCCAATACGAAGATGGCGCGCGCGCCGTGGTGCGCGATGACATCTTCCAACGCACCTACACATCCATAGGCGGCGGCGTGTTCGAGAAGCGCACGGACATCGTGTTCGATTATTTTGTTCTCGATCGCGATGCTGTCGTTGAAACGCTCGAAGGCGAGCAACACGCCAAACGCGGCGATTGGGTGATGAAGGGCGTGGCCGGCGAATTGTGGCCGGTGCCGCGCGTCAAAGCGCGGGAGAAGTACGAACGCCTATGAAGGAGTCCATGGCCGATGTTTAACCTCCCCCCATTGCCATATGAGCCAACAGCGCTCGAACCGCATATGTCGAAAGAGACGCTCGAGTTTCACCACGGCAAACACCACGCCGCCTACATCAAGAACATGAATGCAGCGCTCGCCGAGCGCGCCGATGCGCCGAACACAGTGGAAGGCGTCGTTCAACTCGCGGTGCGCGAGAATAACAAGAAGCTCTTCAATAACGCCGCGCAAACTTGGAACCACGGCTTCTTCTGGCAAAGCCTAACGCCCACGCCGCAGGGCGATCCGCAAGACGATCTAAAGATCGCGATCGAGAAGGCTTTCGGCTCACTCACGGCGTTCCGCGAACAATTCGTCGCGCAAGGTGTCGGCCATTTCGCATCAGGCTGGGTTTGGCTCGTCAGCGATAAATCCGGCGTTGTGAAGCTCGTCGATCTGCACGACGCCGATACGCCCATCACCGAAATCGGCGCCACGCCGCTGCTCGTTTGCGATGTGTGGGAGCACGCCTATTACATCGATTATCGCAACGAGCGCCCGAAGTTCGTAACCACCTTCATCGACAAGCTGGCCAATTGGCGCTTCGCGGAGGCGCAATACGACGCCGCGCGCAAAGGCGAATCTGGTTGGCAATTTCCAACTTAAGGAACCGGCGCCCAGCCTCAGCGTTTGTTCAGTATCTCAATCTGGAGGACGTTCAATGCTCAGCTGGGCGCTTATTTTCTTCGTTGTTGCGATTATCGCGGCGGTCTTCGGTTTTGGCGGCATTGCCTCCGCATCGGCCGGCATCGCGCAAATCCTGTTCTTCCTGTTCCTCGTTCTGTTCGTCGTGTCGCTCATCATGGGCATGGCGCGGCGAGGGTGATTCTAACGACCGGCGCGCGGCTTGGGCGGCATAAGCTCTGCTCGCCGCGCCGCCACGGTTTCGCGCAGCCAGCGATGCACCGCTTTGGTTCGCGCATTTTCCACAACGTCACGGTGCGTGCCGAGCCACCACCGCCGCGTCAGTCGCACTGAGGGCAAAACACGTTTCAAGCCCGATCCCACAAGAAAACACGGCAGCACGCCAATGCCCCCAGCATTGGCGATGATTTCATGTTGCGCGCGGATCGATGAGCTGGAGAGCGACGGCCGCAAATTCGGCGCGATCGCCTCAAGATAGCGCAGCTCTTCGGCGTAGACGAGATCGTCCATGTAGCCGACGATGTCGTGGTCTTGCAGGTCTTGCGCGCTCTCTGGTGTGCCGCGTCGCTTCAAATACGCCGCTGAGGCATAGAGCCCCAGATGATATTCGGTGAGCGGCTCCACTACCAAGCGCGCGCCCTTGGGCTCTGCGAGCGTGACGACGACATCGACCTCGCGCTTGGTCGGTGAAAGAAAACTAGGCTGCGCCGCCAACTCAATCCGCAAAGTTGGGTACGCCGAATGCAGCGCCGGTAGCGCTGGCGCCAGAATGGCCGTGCCAAAACCTTCCGATGCGCTGATCCGCACCGTGCCGCCGACGACATTGGATTGCGCGGCGTGCGACACCGCCTCCATCGCCGCTTCCGCTTCCGTCGCCGCCACCAATAAGCGCGCGCCCGCCGCCGTCAGCTGAATCCCGCTCGGCGAGCGTACAAACAACGTCGATTTCAGCGCCGTCTCCAGCCGCGCTAGCCGCCGGCCCACAGTGGCCGCGTCGATCCCCAAACGCTGCGCAGCACCGGCCAGCGTGCCGGCCCGCGTCGCCGCCAGGAAGAGCCGCAGATCGTCCCAATCGTACATAGCGCCCGCGCACCACCATCCTGCAAAAACGCATTACCAGTATTGCACACTTAGGCGTATGGGAAGGCCGACAGCTCAAACCGAGGAAACGCCCCCATGCGCGCCATCGAACATTTCGTCTCCGGCAAGGCCCTGATCGGCGCCGCCGGTCGCCACGGCGACGTCTTCAACCCCAATACCGGGGCCGTGCAGGCCCGCGTCGCCCTCGCCAATGCGCGCGAGATTGACGCCGCCGTCCAATCCGCCGCCAAAGCCTTTCCGGGCTGGGCCTCCACCAATCCGCAGCGCCGCGCCCGCGTCATGTTCGCGTTCAAGCAGCTCGTCGAAATGAACATGGACGAACTCGCGCATCTGTTGTCGTCCGAGCACGGCAAGGTGATCGCCGATTCCAAGGGCGACATTCAACGCGGCCTCGAAGTCATCGAATTCGCCTGCGGCATCCCGCATGCGCTCAAAGGCGAATACACCGAAGGCGCTGGCCCCGGCATCGACGTTTATTCGATGCGCCAGCCGCTCGGCGTCGTCGCCGGCATCACGCCGTTTAACTTTCCCGCGATGATCCCGATGTGGATGTTCGGAATCGCCATCGCTGCCGGCAACACCTTCATCCTGAAGCCGAGCGAGAAGGACCCGTCTGTGCCGGTGCGCCTCGCCGAACTGATGATGGAAGCCGGCGCGCCGGAAGGCGTGCTCAATGTCGTCCACGGCGACAAGGAGGCCGTCGACGCCATAATCGCGCACCCGGAAATCAAAGCGATCAGCTTCGTCGGCTCGTCCGACATCGCGCACTACATCTATAGCCACGGCGCCGCGAACGGGAAGCGCGTGCAAGCGATGGGCGGCGCCAAGAACCACGGCATCGTTCTGCCCGACGCCGATCTCGACCAAGTCGTGAAGGATCTTGTGGGCGCGGCCTACGGCTCGGCCGGCGAACGCTGCATGGCGCTGCCCGTTGTCGTGCCGGTCGGCAAGAAAACCGCTGACGATCTGCGCGAACGCCTGATTCCGGAAATCGAGCGCTTGAAAGTCGGCATCTCCACCGATGCGGACGCGCAATACGGCCCCGTCGTCAGCGAAGCGCATAAGCGCAAGGTTGAAGATTATATCGGCCTCGGCGCGAAAGAGGGCGCCGAGCTCGTGCGCGACGGCCGCGGCTTCAAGCTGCAAGGTTACGAAAACGGCTTCTTCGTCGGCCCGACGCTCTTCGATAAAGTCACCACCGAAATGCGCACGTACAAGGAAGAAATCTTCGGCCCGGTGCTGCAGATCATGCGCGCGGAGAATTTCGAGGAAGCGCTCGCGCTGCCGAGCCAACACCAATACGGCAACGGCGTCGCCATCTTCACCCGCAACGGCCGCGCCGCGCGCGAATTCGCGCAGCGTGTGAATGTCGGCATGGTTGGCATCAATGTGCCGATCCCCGTGCCGGTCGCCTATCACACCTTCGGCGGCTGGAAGCGCAGCGCCTTCGGTGACACCAACCAGCACGGCATGGAAGGCATGAAATTCTACACAAAAGTGAAAACCGTCACCGCCCGCTGGCCCGAAGGCGACGTCGGCGACCAGAGCTTCGTCATTCCGACGATGCGGTGATGGACGTAGCGACTCTCGAACGGAAAGGGCGCGTCTGGAAAAGACGCGCCCTTTCGGATGCAAGTCTAGCGATGCTCGATGCAAGCGCATCTGTTGAGCAGAAGCCGGGCGCAAGGCTCAATGCGTTGAGCGGATTGGAAGAGCTTAACGCGTTGGCAACTCGCCTGCTGCCTGGCGCTTGCCCCGTTTGTATCATCTCCTTCAACAAGACGGAGAACGCCAACTGGACTTTGCCTTGGCATCAAGATCGCGTCATCGCACTGCGCAAGCGCGTCGAGATGCCTGGTTTCACGAATTGGACCAACAAGGCGGGCACATGGCACGCGGAGCCGCCGATTGAATTGTTGGATCGTATGATTTTTGCGCGCGTCCATCTTGATCCAGCCAATGCTGAGAACGGTTGCCTGCAACTCGCACTCGGCGCCCACACTCGGGGTAAGATCGCGGCGGAGGACGCCGAAATGGTCGCCAACGCTGCGTCGATAGAAGAGTGTGTGACGGAGCGCGGCGATGTGCTGTTCGCCAAGGCGCTTACCCTGCACCGTTCGTCGCCGTCTCGCACAAGCGCTAATCGCTGCGCCATCCGCGTGGATTATTGCGCCGAACCATTGCCGCCACCACTCGAATGGGCCGCTTGATCCTTGGCGCCAACGAGCCGATAGAAACCGCGAATGACTGAAATCCTTACCTCCGCCAATGCCGGCCTAGCCCGCATCACATTGAACCGCCCCGCAGCACTGCACGCGCTCAACACGCAAATGTGCCGCGACATGATCGCCGCACTTCAAGGCTGGCGCGATGATGAGAGTGTGCGCGTGATCATGATCGATCACGCTGAAGGCACGCGCGGTTTTTGCGCGGGTGGCGACATTCGCATGCTGGCCGAAAGCGGCGCGCGCGACGGCGCCGAGGCGCGCGCGTTTTTCTACACCGAATACCAGCTCAACCATCTGCTGTTTGCGTACCCCAAACCGATCGTCGCTTTGATCGATGGCGTCACAATGGGCGGCGGCGTCGGCATTTCGATGCCCGCGCGTTTCCGCATCGCCACCGAGAACACAACCTACGCTATGCCCGAAACCGGCATTGGCCTCTTTCCCGATGTCGGCGGCGGCTGGTATCTGCCGCGCAAGCCGGGGCAAATCGGCATGTGGCTGGCACTCACCGGTGCGCGCTTGAAAGCCGCCGACTGCCTCATTGCCGGCATCGCCACGCATTACATGCCGACCGAAATTCTTGGCGCTGCCCGCGCGCAAATCGCCGGCGCCGCCCAAACGCACGATCCCAAACGCACACTCGATAGCGGTCTTGAAGCGCTCAGCGAAGGCGCAGGCCGACCGAAAGAACTGACACCCGAGAACGTCGAGCGCATCAACCGCATCTTCGCAAGCGATAGCGTCGAAGCCATCGTCGCCGCCCTCGAAGCCGATGGCTCCGATTGGGCCAAAGCCCAGCTCGCCACGCTCTCAAGCAAATCACCGCAAACTCTGAAGGTCGCCTTCCGTCAGCTCCGCGAGGGCGCCGTGATGCAGAGCTTCGCCGATGAAATGGTCCAAGAATACGCGATCGGCGCGCGCGTGGTGCAGCGCCACGATTTCAGCGAAGGCGTCCGCGCGCTGATCGTCGACAAAGACAACAAACCCCAATGGAACCCAGCCACGCTCACAGGCGTCAGTGATGCGTTGCTGGATGAGATTTTCGCACCGCTGCCGGCGGATCAAGAATGGAAGCCGTTGGCCTGAGACTTAGGAGTGAACACATGACCCGCGTTGCATTTATCGGCCTCGGCAATATGGGCTCGGGCATGGCGGCCAATCAGGCCAAGGCCGGGCGCGAGGTGGTCGCGTTCGATCTCTCCGCTGAGGCGCTTGAGCGCGCGAAAGAGCACGGCATCACGCCGGCCGCTGGCGTTGCCGAAGCGGTTAAGGACGCCAACATCGTCATCACCATGCTGCCCGCCGGGAGCCACGTGCGCGAGGTTTACATGAGCGCGATCTTGCCCAACGCGCCGCGCGATGCGCTGCTGATCGATTGCTCCACGATCGACGTCGATAGCGCACGCACCGTCGCGCGCGACGCCTCCATGCAAGGCTTCCGCGCCGCCGACGCGCCCGTCTCCGGCGGCACGGCGGCCGCAAGCGGCGGCACGCTCACCTTCATGGTCGGTTGCCGCGAACAGGATTTCGCCGAGATCGAAGAGGCGTTAAAGCCAATGGCCAAAGCCATCATCCACGCCGGCGATAGCGGCGCGGGGCAGGCGGCCAAGATTTGCAACAACATGTTGCTTGGCATTTCGATGATCGGCGTCAGCGAAGCGTTCACGCTCGCGGAATCGCTCGGCCTCGACGCGCAGAAATTCTATGACATAGCCTCGAAGGCTTCCGGCCAATGCTGGTCGCTTACCTCGTATTGCCCTTGGCCAGGCCCAGTGCCGGCCGCGCCCTCGAACCGCGATTACGAGGGCGGCTTTGCGTCGGCGATGATGCTGAAGGATTTGAAGCTCGCACAGGAAGCCGCGGACGGCACCGGCGCGCCGACGCCGCTCGGCGGCGCGGCGACCGCAATCTACGACGACCTTGTCGCCGCCGGCCACGCCAACAAGGATTTCTCCTACGTGCTGCAAATGTTGCGCGGGCGCGGCTAACGCTCGGAGCGCCGGCGCTGCGAGCTAGCGCATCAAATCCTGCACCTTCGCGATCAGCGCGCGCGGGCTCACCGGTTTCACCATCACCGCGTTGGCGCCGGCCGCGTGCGCCGCTTCGCGCAGCTGAACATGGTCGTGCCCGGTGATCATCACGATACACGGCGCGCCGTAGCGCTCGTCGGCGCGCACCGCGTTGATGAAGCTGACGCCATCCATCCCCGGCATGCCGCTGTCGACCAAGATGAGATGCGCCGGCGCCTCGGCCTGCATCTGAAGCCCCAGCTCGCCGCGCGACGCTTCACGCACGCGTTTGACGCCAGCGCTCGCCATCACGCGCGCCAGCATGACCCGCATCGCTTCGTGGTCATCCACAATCAGAACGTCGAGGTCGCCGTCCATGCGCCAGCCTTAGTCCGCGTCGCGCGCGCCTCCAACCCAAAAGCAAATGGCCGGAGCTTTCGCTCCGGCCATCGCCAGTTCCGTCGTTTCGCGTACGCTTAGTACTGGATGCGTGCGGTGACGCCCCAAGTGCGCGGTGCGTTCGGGTACACAACTGTTGTGTTCTGCAGCGGCGGCTGGAAGGCGCCGACATAGTAGAACTCGTCAGTGAGGTTTTGGCCCCACACGTCGATCGACCAACGCTCGTTCTCGCCACGCAGCGAGACGCGGCCGTTAAAGATCGCGAACGCGTCGTTGTCGCTGTTCGGATTACGCACCAGCGTTTGTGTGCGGTAACCGCTGTTCCAGCGACCGTCGAGATAGAACAGCGCGCTCATGCCCGCCGTGACCGGCACTTCGTAAGCGATGCCGCTCGTGACCGTGAACTCAGCTGCGCCTGCGCCCGCAAGCGGATCGCCAGACGAGACCGTGTTCGGAACAGGGTCGAAGGGATTGAACACGACCGTGCTGTCAAAATACGCGTCCGTGTAAACAACGCCGGCGTTGATCGTCAGGTTGTCGGTCGGGCGTGCGTTGATCTCGAGTTCGGCGCCTTGGCTGATCACTTCCGGAATGTTCCGGGTGATGAAGTTGAAGCCGTTGAACGAGTTCAGCTGATAGTCGTGGATCTGTTGATAGAAGATCGCGAGGTTTGCAGTCGTCGTACCGCCGAACATCGTCGACTTGATGCCGAATTCGTAGGCATCCGTGAACTCCGGCTCGAACTCGAGCTGGCCCACGTTCAGCGACCCTGCCGAGGTCTGGTTCGGGAAGACCGCGAAACCCGAACGATCAAGGTTGAAGCCGCCTGCCTTATAGCCGCGCGAGTAGCCGCCATAGAGCATGATGTCTTCGTTCAGATTGTAAGCCAGCGAAGCCGTGCCGGAGAGCTCTTCTTCCTCACGGTTGCCTGACCATGCGCCGTTGGCGATCGGGTTGACCGCCGGGTTGCAAGCCAAGTTGAGAAGTGTGGCAAGGCCCGGGCTGGCATTTTGCATCGCCGTGACGATGCCCGTCGCGCCGATGATGCCACTGGTGTTGGTTTCCATGAGACGAAGCGAGTCGCACTCGGTGTTCGTGGCCAGCAGATCGGCGTTCATTTCCTTTTCGTCGCGGTTGAGGCGCGCACCGATGGTGAGGGTCCAAGCCGGCGCCAGTGCGATTTCATTGTGCGTGAACACAGAGATCGACTGGGTTTCGACGTTCCAATTGTCCGCTTGCTGACCTTGACCGCTGCTCGACGGCAGCAGGTGGCCGCCGTTGGTGGCGTTAATCGCCGCTTGCATGGCGACACGAGCTGGGCCTGCTGGAATGAACGCCTGGTTGAAGCAGGTGAACAGTGACGGCACAGCGCCGCTCGAGTTGATCAACTCGCAGCCGGGGGGGCCGAATGTGCCCGCCGTGTTGCCGATCGAGGCGATGTTGCTGAAGAGGTGCGCTTGGTTGCCGACGCGGATGCGGTCGGTCGTGTCGATCTCTTCGTTGCCGTAGAAGACGCCGGCCAGCCAGTTCACCGGGCCGAACTCGCCCTGCAGACGGAATTCCTGGGTCATCGTCTCAATGCCGATTTCCAGGCCGTCGCGATAGGCGATGTCCGCGGAAGTGAAGTCGACGTCTTGATCGCGCTCAGCGCTCCAATCGCGGATCGCGGTGATCGAGGTCAGGTGCAGATTGCCGATGTCCCAGTTCAACTCGCCCGATACGCCGAAGTCTTCAGTGGATTCTTCGTATGAGCGGCCTGGCGTCACCGTCATTTGGCGGTCTTCGATTGCCGAATTGAATGAGCCCGCGAGGCTTCCTGGCAAACCGCCGCCAGTTGCACCCGGAACCGTGCCGAAGCCGCCGGTCAGCAATTGGATGATGTTTTGAGTTGAGCCGTATTGCAGCGCCGTGGTGCCGCAGCAGATTTCGTCGCTTCCGGCGCCATCAATGATCACACGAAGCGACGCGTCGTTCGAAATGTCCCAGATCGCTTGACCACGCGCCGACCAGCGGCCCGTCGTATTGATGTCTTCGCCAGAGGTGATGTCGGTAATGTAGCCGTCACGTTGGCGTACCGAGCCGTCGACACGAATGGCGAGCGTGTCCGTGATCGGCGCATTGATGCCTGCGCGCAGACCGCCTTCTTCGACCTCATCAACGCCGTACAGCGCTTCGATATACATACCTGGATCAAAGTCTGGACCAGCCGAGATCACCGAAATGGCGCCAGCGGACGTATTGCGGCCGAACAGCGTGCCTTGCGGGCCGCGCAGGATTTCAACGCGCTCCAACTCCGGGAGGTCGGCGAGCGCGGCGCCGGCGCGGGCGCGATAGACACCGTCGATGAAGATGCCGACGGCGCCTTCGAAGCCCGGATTGTCCGAGCCGGTGCCGATGCCGCGGATCGAGGCGATGGTGCCCGACGAATTCGACTGGCCCGTGCCGATCACCAGCGACGGCGCAACTTGCGCCACGTCGCGCAGATCTTGGACGCCGGAATTTTCGAGAGTTTCACCCGTAACGGCGGTCACCGCCAACGGAACGTCTTGGATCGCCGCCGCACGGCCGGTGGCCGTCACGACGATTTCTTCCGACACGTCGTCGTCTTGCGCAAATGCGGGCGTAACCGCGCCCATCGCCGCGAGCGATGCGCCCGTCAGCAGAATCCGACCCCAATTTGACTTCTTGCTCATCGCCGTCCTCCCAGAGCCGCCCTAGCGCCTTCTCTATTGAGCGCGGCGGCGAACCAATCGGCAAATTAGAGTTGTGTGAGACTCTCTGTAGGCCCCCACACCCTACCTGTCCGGATGCTATAGCGCTTATGCAACAGGCGCGTGTCAACCTGCCGCGCTGGGCAAATTGACGGTTGCGTCACTTGTATTTTTGCTTGAGGCGGGCGGGCAACACTGCCGCTGGGGCGCCAGCCTTGCGGCGCCTGAAAACTAAGCAAAACCCGTAGTTTATGTTGCGATGCAGCAATGATGCCGTGGCGGATGGCTGGGATTTGCGCGCATCGCTGCGGCTGAGTCGAGGCCCCGCGTAGCCGCCTTGTGGACAGCCGCGTATAAGCCGCGCCGATGAATGCAGCGCTCGTTCTCTTCTCCGCTGGACAAGATTCCGCGACCTGCCTCGCCTGGGCGCTGGAGCGCTATGCGCGCGTGGAGACGATCGGCTTCTTCTACGGCCAGCGTCACGCTATTGAACTTGAGCAGCGCGAAACAGTGCGCCAGCGTATGGCCGCGCTTGATCCCGCTTGGGCGGCCCGGCTTGGCCCGGACACAGTGGTGGACATTTCCGGGTATGGCGCCCTGGCTGAAAGCGCGCTGACCGCGGACCGTGCGATCGAAATGGCCGAAAGCGGCTTGCCGACCACCTTCGTGCCAGGCCGCAATCTGGTGTTTCTCACGGTGGCCGCCGCGCAAGCCTATCGACGCAGCATCGACATCCTTGTCGCCGGCGTGTGCGAAACGGATTTCTCCGGCTATCCCGATTGCCGGCGCGACACGATCGATGCGCAAGAACGCGCGCTAGCACTCGGCCTCGAACGGCCGATGCAAATCGATACGCCGTTGATGCATCTCACCAAAGGCGCGACTTGGGCCCTCGCGCACGATCTCGGCGGCGATGCGCTCGTCGATCTCATCGTTGAACACACCCACACCTGCTACGAAGGCGATCGCACGCATCGCCATGCTTGGGGCTATGGCTGCGCCACATGCCCCGCCTGCGATCTGCGCGCGAAGGGCTGGGACGCTTGGGTTGCGACGCGATGAGTCGCCGAGGGATTATACGCTTGGTGGAAGGTGTTACGCACGCGAGTGCAACACTCGCTGGGCTCACCTTTCTGGCGGCAATGCTTCGGGGCATGATCTTACCGAGCAGTGGGCCGCCGCCTCTTCTTCAAACGGTCATTGTGAGCGGCATGGTCGGAATTTGTGGCTTGATCGCTTTGATCGGAGCCGCTTTGCTGCTCAAGTTAGAGAACAAGTCGGCGTTCAGTGAGTTGGGGGCAACGCAACAGTCGGACATGAATCCACGGGCGCACTCAGTGCAGATTCGCTTTGCGCTTCTGTTGGCAATTCTCATGGTTGGGTTTGCGCTCATCGCATTTGCACGAAGCCTTGCTACGCTGTTCGGCGGCTCGCATCCATGACCTACAGCGTCAAAGAAATGTTCTACACGCTGCAAGGCGAGGGCGCGCGGGCGGGGCGTGCGTCCGTGTTCGTGCGCTTTGCCGGCTGCAATCTCTGGAGTGGCCGCGAGCAAGACCGCGCCGATGCAATCTGCCAATTCTGCGATACGCAATTTGTTGGTGTGGATGGCGACGGTGGCGGCAAGTTTGAAAGCGCCGATGCGCTCGCGGACGCCGCCGCGAAACTCTGGCCCGGCGGCGGCGCGCCCTACGTTGTCTGCACCGGCGGCGAGCCGTTGTTGCAGATCGATGCGCCGCTCATTGATGGGTTGCACGCGCGCGGTTTCGAGATTGCGGTGGAAACCAACGGCACAATCGCGGCGCCCGCTGGCATCGATTGGGTCTGCGTCAGCCCTAAAGCCAATGCCGAATTCGTGCAGCAAAGCGGCGACGAGCTAAAGCTCGTCTTTCCGCAAGAGGGCAGCGATCCCGCCCGCTACGCAGGGCTCGCCTTCAAGCATTTCTATCTGCAACCGATGGATAGCGCCACGCGCGACGCCAACACGCAAGCGACGATCGCCTATTGCCTCGCGCATCCGCAATGGCGCCTCAGTGTGCAGGCGCACAAAGTGCTAGGCATTCGCTAGCTCGGAGCGTCGGCGCGCGCCTAGCTTAGCGTGTGCTTGCGACGTACGCGTCGGCGACCTTGTTCGCGAATTGGCGAATGGCGCGGCGCGCTTCCGACCAAGTGCCTTCCGCGCCAGTCAAGTCCGCGAGCGAGTGATTGTGGCGCTCATGCGAGACTTCGGTGATCACCGCGCCATCGGCGCTGCGGATGACGCCGTGCAATTCCGCGCCGCCCACTGAGATCGAACGGATCGGATCGAGCCCGGGGCGGTTCGACAATTGCTCGAAGGTCGGGCGGTTGGGTTGTGCGTCGATGATCGAGATATCGACCATGACGCCCGCAGCCACGCCACGCCGCGCCAGCGCTTCGCTCACCATGCGTTGCGCATATTCGCCAAGATATTCGCCTTCGCGCTCACCGTAATTCTCGGTCAATTCTTCCTGAAATTCAGGCGAGAACGAAATCGGGGAGATGGTCGCTGTCTGAGCCGACGCTGCGCTTGCGAAGGCGAGTGCGGCCAAACTGGCGAATGCAAACGTAAAGCGCATGAAGCGGCTCCTTCATCTAGGCATCTAGGCATCTAGCTCAAAGGAAATATGCGGCTGCTTCGGCGTTTGCGCTATTCACGATCGCGTAAAGACGAATTCAATCGTCGTCATCTTCGTCGTCGTCATCATCTGGAATGGCCGCGCCAATGATCGCGCCGGTGGTTTTCACCCCGGCGCCAACGACGGCGCCGGTAACATCGACCGCCGCGCCCACAACAGCGCCCGCCAAACAGCCGCTCAGCGACATCAGCATGGCCGCAACAAGTGCAAATCTAAGCATATCGGTCCCCACGCTATAGGCGTCGAAGCCTTGCGCTTGCCGTTCAGCCACGCAAGAGCCGCCCGCAGCTCAAGCGCTGCAGCGCATATCGTCGATATCGCATGTGTCGTCGACGCCTTCGTCCGACCGGCGACGATAGGGGCCTGTATAGGTTGGGTTTTGGCCTTTTCGGCGGTCTGGGCCGAAGAAGTCGCCGCTGCGTACATAAAGCCGCGTGTCCGTCAGCGCGAAAGACACGCGCTCGAACAGCAGCCGCGCGCTGATTGGTTTCTTCACAAAACCCGTCACGCCCGCATCACGCGCCGCGGCTACGCGTGAAATCTCAGTGTGCGCCGTCAGCATCAGGATCGGCACGTAAGGATTGGGGCTCTCGCCCGCTTGGCGCAGCATGCGCGCAAACGCCAGCCCGTCGATCGGCTCCATCTTCCAGTCGAGCAGTACGAGATCCACTGGCGTTGTGCGCATCAGCTCGAGCGCTTCGGCCGCCGTCTCGGCCTCGGACATATGATAGATGCCGCTGGCTCGCAGCAGGCAGCGGATCACGAAGCGCATCTGGGGGCTGTCATCCACCATCAGCACATGGATGTCGCTCAGCGACGTCATGTTCGTTCGCGCTCCTCTAGTACGTGCGAGAGAACGCCCGAACGGCAAACAGATGGTAAATTTCGACCCGGTTCGGGTCGAAAAACCGGCCCACCCGCCGCTTTGTCGCGCGGATGGGCGGGTGGTTACCGGTTGCCGCCCAAGGTGACGCCAGCTTCAGGTTTCGGCCGCTCAGATTTGCGGGGCGTCGACGAGCACGATCTCGGCATCGTCCGAGGCCTCGATCCGGATCGCGTCTTCCGCGCTGATGGCGGCGCCGTCGCGGGGGCCAAGCTCAATCCCGTTCACTTTTGCCGAGCCCTTGGCCAGGGCGAGATAAGCGTGCCGGCCTTGGCCCAGCGCATAGGAGACGTCCTGGCCCTTGTTCAGGGTCGCCGCCAACACGCGCGCATCCTGCCGGATCGGCAGCGCACCCGCGCTCTGGTCATCCTCGAAACCCGAGGCGAGGGTTACCAGCGATCCCGCCCGATCCGCCTTCGGAAACTTGGCCGCGCCCCAATAGGGTTTGCCGCCGCGCTCCTTCGGCACGATCCAGATCTGATAGATCGTCGTTTTCTCGTCTTCGAGATTGTATTCCGCATGCGTCACGCCGGAGCCCGCGCTCATCACTTGCACGTCGCCCGCTTCAGTGCGGCCGAGATTGCCCAGCGAATCCTGGTGCGTGATCGCGCCCGAGCGCACGTAGGTGATGATTTCCATGTCGCTGTGCGGGTGGGGCGGGAAGCCGGTCTTCGGCTCGATCGTGTCGTCGTTCCAAACGCGCAGCGCGCCCCAATGCACCCGCTCCGGATCGTGATAACCGGAGAACGAAAAATGGTAGCGCGCCGCAAGCCAGTCCGCGTCGAACTTGCCCAGGCTGTCGAAGCTGCGTTTCTCAATCATGGGATCACCTTTCGACGCTCGATGTTGGCGCCGTTTTGCGCGGCCTCAAGGCACAGATTGAATACTGGCTTGACGTGTGCCCCTGGGCGTCGTGCTTAGGCAAGACGAGGGAGGAATACATGAAAAAACTAATTCTCGCGGCATTCGCGTCGTTCGCGCTCGCAGCATGCGGTCAGCCCGCCGAAGCGCCGACGCAAGAGGCGGCGCCCGCCGCGCCCGCATCGCTCATGGAGGAGATCCAAGCGATGGCGCCCGATCAGCAACCCGTGTTCGCCTGGCAGCAACTCACCGCCTATCAGGGAACGCACCCGGAAGCACAGCCGCCCTGCACTTCGATCCGCGCCGCTGAAGCGCGTGGCGTCGTGCCGGCGAACGTCGCGCCAGACAGCATCTACGCAGGCCACGTCGGCGCGCTCGTGTTCGCGATCCAATGCGGCCCGCAGCTCACGCAAGTGCGCTCTGATCCTGCCGAGCACTGGCTCGTCATCTTCGCCCCGGGCGCGACGGAAGCGGCCGTGATCAATTGCGCCGACGGCACGCGCGACCGCTGCGCTGGCCGTACGTTCCCGACAGTGGACGCCATGCCGACGCCAGCGCCTGCCACGACGCCATAACATCAACGCAAAGGAAGCGCGTCTTAGGGCGCGCTTCCGACGCGCGTGAAGCGCGCCACATCCGCGCCCGCGCTATCGCGCAGGATCAAAGTATCGCCTTCAACCACCGCGACTTGCGTCTCGCGGATCGCGGCCATGAAGCGGCGCTCCACCTCCATACGCGCCGGCTCGCACATCATCCTTGTGAGCCCAGCATCGCCGAAATTCATCGCTACGCCTTCGCCATGCGTGACGCCGGCGAACCAACGATTGCACCCAGCGTGGCCAGACGCGCGCCCGTCCGCGAATGCAATCGTCGGCGCATGTTCGCCGCCGCGGGCCTCACGCCAGCTTGTGCCGTTGAGATTATTCACCGCCGCCTCCGGCGCCGCCGCGCAAGCGGCCAAGGCAAGAGCGGCGATCGCTGCGCGTATCAAACTGGATCCCATGAGAACACGCTCGCTGAGGCCCCCAGGTCAGTATAATTGGCTTTCAGCGCCGGCAAAGCGTGGTCGAGGATGCTCTCGGGCGACCAGCCCTCCACCCGCGCCATGCCGCGCACAGGCCGCGGTTGGTTGAACAGGAACAATTCATTGCCGCGCACGGCGAACACCTGGCCGTTCGTGTGCTTCGCGCCATCCGCGCACAAAGCCACCGCGATCTGCGCCACCTGATCGGCGCGCATATTCTTCTTAATCCGCTCAACGCGCGCCGCACTCGCTTCATCCTTCACCGGGATCGACGCAATCATCCGCGTCCACGCAAATGGCGCCAGCACGTTTGAGCGCACATTCTTCGATGCGTTCTCCATCGCGATAATGTGCGAGAGCGACATCACCCCCAATTTTGCCGCGCCATAATTGGCCTGGCCGATATTGCCGATCAGGCCCGTGGTGGAGGTGAACAGCACATAGGCGCCGTCTTCCTGCGCGCGGAAATGTTCGATCGAGGCGCGCGTCACGTTGAACGCGCCATTCAAATGCACGTCGATCACGGCCTTCCAATCGTCCACCGCCATTTTGTGGAACATGCCGTCGCGCAAAATCCCGGCCGGATTGATCACGGCGTGCAAGCCGCCGAATTCCTTCTTTGCCGTCTCGAACATCGAAGCGACCGCGTCGTAATCGGTCACGCTATCCGAATTCGAAATCGCTGCGCCGCCCGCGGCGCGAATTTCCTGCGCCACGGTTTCCGCCGGCCCCGCTGAGCCCGCATCGTCGCCCTTCAGCGTGCCGCCCAGATCGTTGACCAGCACCGCAGCACCTTCGCGCGCCGCCAGCAACGCGCACTCGCGCCCAATCCCATTGCCGCCGCCCGTCACGACGACGACCTTGCCGCTCAACACGCCCATGCTTTCCTCCATGCGCGCGCATGTAAGGCGCGGCGCAAACGCCATGCAAGCTCACCTAGGGGAGGCGCGCGCCTTGCCGATCGCGCGCGTATGGAGGATCTTGCACTCATGCGCGAAGAGATTTCGTCCGAGACGGCCGACGTTGGAGATATTTGGCTGACCTTCTGGCTGCTGCTCGCGGTTATTGGCGCCGCCGCTTGGGCGTTGCTTCAATTCCTTGAGGTGGTCTCCTTTGTCGCCACGCCGAGCGCCATCTTGCTTGGTCTAATAGCGGCCGGAACATTATGCCGCTTGGCCGTCGTGCGGCGATGGGTGTCAGGTGCGTTGCAGGCCATCGTTACGCCGTGGTGGTGAACGCCGGCGCCTTACCAAGGCGTCGCCGCGTATTCGGCCGATCATGGACCTATGTATCGCCACCTATCGGGTGTTATTGCTATGCCGCCACCCGAACGCTCCACTGGCCGTATCGACAGGTGCGTGCGCGCGCTTCATTTTGACCCCTGGATATGGCTCGCGGCGCTAGCTTGCGCCGGCATAACAGGACGCGTGCTGCTTGCAGACGCGAGGGCTTTTCCGATGGTTGTTGCGACTTCGTTTCCGCTCTATGTCGCCTTCGCGATCTGGCGGGCGCTACGTGGGTCGAAACAAGCGATTGCCCGCTTCAATCCTCAAACCCCACAAACACCACGGCCTCATCCACGGCCTTGCGTCGCGACACGACGGCATTGGCGGGAAACGTATCGTCTGGATAGTCCATCGCCACGCAAATCATGATCACTTGATCGTGCGGTATGCCTGCATGTTCGCGAACGACGGGCGATTGCATGATGCCTTGGCTGTTGATCACGCAGCCAAGCCCGCGCGACCAGGGGGCGTTCACCAGTGCGTTGGTCACGCCCGCAATCGAACGGGCCGATGTCGCCGCCGTGAATCGAGCGGTCGTAGGTGACAACGATTGAAACGGGCGCATCGAATTGGCGAAAGCCGCGCAGCACCCAATCGCGGCGCTTCTCCGCGTCGTGGCGATCAATGCCCATCACCGCGAACAATTGCTTGGCAATCTCGATCTGCCGCTCGCGGTGGACGCCTTCATACGCGCCCTGCGCACGAAACTCGCGCGAGTCCGGCATGCCCGCCAGATTGCGCTCGGTATTGCCGGCGCGAATGCGATCGAGCGGCGCACCGGTGACGACGTAGAACTTCCACGGTTGCGTGTTGAGCGAGGAGGGCGCGCGCATCGCCAGCGCCATCACGCCGCGGATCACGTCCTTCGACACAGGCTCGCGCTTAAAGCCGCGAATGCTGCGCCGCCCAAGCACCACGTCGTCATATTTCATGGATTGTCCTCCCGTCGCGAATGCTAGCAGTCGGAAAGGGGGGGCTAGATGCCCATAGGGCAGCGGTTACGTGCGTTGTTCGTCCACTGGCTCAAAGCCATCGGCTTTCGCCAATTCGGGAAACAGCCGCATCCAGCCAACAGACGCAAACACCGCCGCCACGCCGCCGATCGTCACCGCCAGCACCGGGCCGAAAATCCGCGCCATCAGGCCGGCTTCGAAATCGCCGAGTTCGTTCGAGGCGGAGATAAACACGAAGCTCACCGCGCCCACGCGCCCACGCATGGCGTCCGGTGTGTTCAGCTGGATCAGGGTTTGGCGCACATAGACGGAGATCATGTCGACGCCGCCGGCGATCGCCAGGGCAAGCGCCGTCAGCCACAAATATTCCGATAGGCCAAAGGCGATCGTCGCCACGCCGAACACGATCGTGGCGCCAAACATCCACATGCCCACACGCGCCCGCAGCGGCTTCACCGCCAGCCAAAGCGCAACGCTGGCTGCGCCTACGCCCATCGCCGAGCGCAAAATACCAAGCTCACTCGGTCCCGCATGGAGAATGTCGCGCGCAAACACCGGCAATAATGCAACCGCGCCGGCCAGAAGCACGACCACGAGATCGAGCGAGATCGCGCCGAGCACGATCTTGTTCTTCCAAACAAAGCGCAGCCCTTCGGCGATCATGCTGAGCGTGCGCGCGTCCGCCACCGGCTCTTGCTTCGGTGCTTTGAGTAAGATCAGCAACAAACTCGAAACCATAAGCAGCACGAACGCCGTCGCATACGGCGCGGCCGCGCCGAGCCCGTACAGCAAACCGCCCACGGCCGGCCCGACGATCAGCGACGATTGGAACGCCAGCGAGGACCAGGCGATGCCTTGCGGCAGCTCATCACGCGGCAATAGCATCGGCAGGATCGCGCTCGCCGCGGGCGGCATGAAGGCGTTGATAATTCCGGCGCCGATGGCTGCGGTAAATACCGCCGGGATCACGATCTCCGGCCCCATGCGGGAGGCGAATACGAGCCAGAGCAGGATCAGCGCCTTGGCGCTCATGCACGCGATCAGAATGAGCCGGCGATTGTAACGGTCCGCCGCTTGCCCGCCGAACAGCGAGAGGACCAGAAGCGGCAGGAATTGCGCCAGGCCCACAAGGCCAAGGACAAATGCGGATTCCGCGATGCTTTGGCCGTGCGCGCGGGCCGAATCATAGACCTGCCAGCCCATCGCGGTCGCCTGGATCTGGATGGCGAAGGTCGCGAACCAACGCGCCGCCCAGAATTGGGCGAACAGCTGGTGACGAAAGATGTCGAGGGAAGGGATACGCAGGGAGGCCAAGCGGGGCGGACCATGCGCCCGGCGCGCGCGAGTCGCAACATCGCGCCCCGCATGACAGACCCGCGATTGACGCGCTCGTCAGCCGGCCCTATGCGCGGCGCCTCTCTTGAAGGAATTGTATTGGCCCACCAGCTGATCGCCGAAAAGCCTGAACATGCCGAAGGCGTCGAGCGCGTGCTCGAACGCGCCTTCGGTCCGGGCCGCTTCGCCAAGACGAGCGAGCGCGTGCGCGAGCGCGGGGCGGTGTTCGAGCCGGGCTTGTCGCGCGTGGCGTTGAACGAGGCGGGCGATGTGATTGGCGTGTGCCGTATGTGGCATGCGCAGGTGGGTCAGCCGGTCTATTTCCTGGGTCCGCTCGCAGTCGATCCCGATGCGCAATCGGGCGGTTTGGGATTGGCTTTGGTGCAGGCGTGCGTTGCTGCCTGCCGCGCTGTCGGCGGTAGCGCCATTGTGCTGGTTGGGGCCGAGCAGTTTTTCGCGCCGGCCGGCTTCTCACGCGTGCCGCATGGCCGCGTCAGCCTGCCGGGCCCAACCGATCCGGCGCGCTTGCTTTGGCAAGCGCTCCGTCCGGGCGGGCTCGACAAGATCGAGGGCGAACTCGGCGCGCCGCTCTAGTGGTGTGCGCTCACCGCGCTCAGCATTTCGCCGGACAGCGCCTTCGAGGCCGCTGACGAAATATCGCCCAGCGCCAAAATGCCGACCATGCGCTTGTCGGAATTGCTCACCAGCTTACGCCGCACGCGCCGCTCCTTCATGCGGCGCACGGCCGTCAGACCCGATTAGCGCGGGCACCAATAGATTCGCTTGCCGCGGATCACGGTGCGACCTTCGCGGCGGCTGTTGTTGGTTTCCACCACAGTCGTCCGCTCACCGCCGTTTTGTTCAAGCCGCGTGTCGAGATTGTTGCCGATCTGATAGATGCAGCCATTGTTGTTGTTGCCGTTCTGCACAACCACTGCCGTGGAACCATTGCCGCGTTGGGAAATGCCGGCGTTGTTGTTCCCGCCGTTCTGCGCCACGCCGGCGCCATTGTTGTTGCCGACTTGCGTAACCGTAACCTGGTTGCCGCGCGCCCAAGCTTGAGCCGAAGCCGTATTCGGCGCGATTGCGCTCATCAGCACGGCGGCCGCCAAAAGAGTTTGCTTGATCATCACACGAGCTCCCAAATCCAATTCAATTACGAGCGCATTTCGTCGCGGCAGACCACGCCGCCGCCGTTGCGCAACACCAGGCGTGCGCGGTAGACATCGCGCCGCTCCATGCTGAATTCCGCTTCGCCGAGCATCTGCTCACCGGCGCTCAGATCGAACGCGCCTTCCTGGACGATGTCGGACGAACCGCCGGCGCCATCCTTGGTGACGACGAATTCGTAGTGGCCGTAAGCGTCGCGATCGCCGCGCGCCAAGGCTTCCAGCCGCACGCCGTGCAGGGTCGGCACCCGCCGCACCATGCATTCCACCGCATCGCTTTCATATGCGATCGGCGTCGCACGCGGGCTGGCGTAATCTGCCTGGGCGCTCGCAGCGCAAGCGCTGGCGGCGATCAAAGCGGTGGCGGTGAGAACTGACTTCCACATTTCCAAATCTCCAACGAGGGAGTGAATGAGCGAAGGGGGTGGGAGGAGCGCCCGGGGGGAAAGCGCTCCTCCGCTCCCTTGCGTCGCTGACGGTTATTGGCCGCCTTGGATCACGACGCTGATATTACCGTTGCCGCGTTGGGTAACGTGCGCGTCTTGGTTGTTGCCAACTTGGATGACGCCCGTCGTGTTGTTCACGCCCGTTTGTTCGGTGGTGGCGATGGAGCCGTTGCCGATTTGGGCGATGCCCGAGACGTTGCCGCGACCCGTCTGCACGATGCCGGCGCGCAGGTTGCGGCCTTCCTGACCGGTGACGGCCAGGTTGTCGTCGCCAAGTTGGTCAGTGATCGCTTCGTTGCGCGTGCCGCCTTGGTTCATGCGCAGAAAGTTGCGGTTGCCGGTTTGCACGCCGCGCGCGTAATTCACGCGGCCGGCTTGATCGACCGCCACGCGGTTACCGCGGCCTTGTTGTGACGCAGCGACGCCATTGTCGCGGCCAACTTGGCTGATAACGGTACGGTTCTGCGCCATCGCAGGCGTCGCCGCCATGCTGGTCAGGATCGCCAGGGCCGCAGCGGCCGTGAGAAACTTGTTTTTCATGTTCAATGCTCCGCAAGGGTTGTTCGTCTCGCGAGGCCATGGGCCCGTCTGACAAGAACAACCCTAGCGAAGCCAACCTGATCGCCTTCGGAAGCAGAGCGTCAGGAAAGCGTCAGTTACACCGGCAGTTAGCTGACGCGTCGGAGCGTGCTCACATTGGCGACGCCGAACTTGGTGACTTTGAACTTCTGGACCAGCTCGGCCAGCCCCTTGGCGTCGTCGGCGAGGGCATGGCTGGCGGCGTCGCCACCGACAAGTTCTTCCAGTTCCTGAAATTCTGGCTGAGCTCACACATTGAGGGCATCGACACAAAATACGCTGCCCACGCCACAAGCGTGGCGCGCTAGAACGATTCCCGTCGCCAGCCGAGCATGAGCAGGACGGTCCCGATGAAGGCCCAAAGCCAACCTGGGCCGAGGGGTGAGGCGGTGGCGGCGCGGACGACATAGGCGCCGTTGCGCTCGATGCCGATCCAATCGCCGCCGCCTGCATTGGCGCTGCGATCGATGCGGCGAATGTCGGGGAGGCGGCGGCCGTCTTCGCCCGTGAGTGTGACGCTGCCGCCGGTGGCGTTGGCGAAGGGGCGCAAGATTTCGGGGTCGGCCGCGAGTGCGGCGGCCTCGCGCGGATTGAGCGGACCGACTGCCGCGAACGCGCGCAGATTGCCGCTGCGCGCTTCGTACAAGCCTTGCTCTGACGCTGGCGCTTCGCCGCGCCACAAACCCGGCGCGCTTTCGCCGATCGCAACTTCGGTGCGCGCGCCCGATGGCGCGATGAGTTCGACGGGGCCCGGCGCTGCGCCCAGTGTAGAGCGTTCGATCTCCAAGCCACGTGTGTTTGGATCAAGCGACAAGCGTTCGTCTTCCAGCTCCGGCTCTTGCATCAGCCAGTGCGCCAGGCGTCGCAACAACTCGCCATGCGGCCCGCCGCCATCATAGCCCCGCGCCCAAAGCCAAGGCTGATCTGACCAGAGTTGCGCCACCCGCCCAGCCCCTGCGCGATCGAGAACCAGCAGCGGTTGGCCGTCCGCGCCTGAAAGCACCGTCTGCCCACTCGTCGCGCGCGCACCAACTTGCTGCGTCCAACGTCCCCAACGCTCCGGCGCCGGCAAACCTCGCACCACAGGATGACGCGACCCAAGCGCCGTCGGCGCGGGCCGATACGCGCGGTCGATCACTTGCCCTGTCGGTTGTGACGGCAGGATGCCCGCAAGCGCGGTGCGATAGAGGCCATCGAGCCCAGCTTCGGTTTCGCCCGCTGTGATCAGCAGCGCGCCGCCTTGCTCGACGCGCCGCGCGATGCTGGCGAAATAATACGCCTGCAGAATGCCCCTCTGCGGCGCGCGGTCGAAGATGATGAGATCGAACTCGCCTAGGCGACGTTCGAACAATTCCTCTGTCGGGAAGGGGATCAGCGCCAATTCGTTGAGCGGCGTGTAATCCTGCTTGTCGGGCGGTCGCAGGATCGAAAAGTGCACGAGGTCAACGGCAGGATCGGATTTCAGCAGATTGCGCCACACACGCGCGCCCGGATGCGGCGTGCCCGTGACCAGCAGCACGCGCAGCCGGTCACGCACGCCGTTCGCCGCGAACGCCTGGCGATTGTTCGCAAGCGTGATCTCTTGTGGGCCGGCATCAGCCTCCAGCATCACCATGTTCCGCCCACGATGCGGCAGGCGCACATTGACGGAGAATTCCTGGTTGGCGCGTACGAGCGTTTCTGTGATGCGCTGGCCGTCGATGGTAACGCGCACGCGGACCTGCGCATTGCCGGTATTGTCGATCACACGTCCCGTCACGCGCATAGGCTCGCCGACAATGCCGAAGGTCGGCGCTGACACCAATTCAAGCCGGCGATCGCCGCGATCAGGATCTCCGACAATAAGAATGTGCGCTGGGCCAATATCAGCCAGGCGGCGCGGTTCGGCGGGCGGGTCGGCGGCTTGGCCATCTGTCACCACGATGACGCCGCCAATGCGCTCCGGGGCCACATCGCTCAGCGCATCTGAGATCACGGACGTGATCATCGTGCCGTCCGGTCCGCCGCGCGCTTCGCGTACGCGCACATCGACGCCTGTTTCGCGCGACAGCCGCTCCGCCATCGCATCGCCGGCCGCACGCGCTGCGTCGCGCCGTCCGGCCAACGCCAAGCTCTCGCTTTGATCGACAACGACCAGCGCAACGTCATTGGCAGGTTCGCGCGTCTCGCGCACCCATTGTGGTTGTGTCAGTCCGACGAACACGAACGCGATGCCCACCGCGCGCAAGATCGGCGCCGCGCCGCGCCGCCACACGTAAATTGCCAGCGAAACGAGAGCGAACACGCCCAGCGCGATCAACGCGGGCGTCGGCAGAGCCGGATCGAAGCCGATGCGCGCGCCCGCTATCATCGCCGCTCATTGTCCATGCGTTCGAGCAGCGCCGGCACGTGCACTTGGTCAGCTTTATAATTGCCCGTGAGCGATACCATGACGAGATTCACGCCGAAGCGCAGTGCAAGTTCACGTTGACGGGCGTTGTTCACTTGCCCGGCCCAAGCTGACGCCCAATCGCCGTCGCCTATGAAAATCGCAGCGACGCCGTCGCGCGACGACGCGGCCGATGCGCTTTCGGCCCAAAGCTGCGTGGATTGCGAGCGGCCGGGGAACGAGCGCATCAAATAGAATGCGCGCGCCAACACGTGCTGGTTTGTGACTTGCTCCAGCGGCGGCACATCAACGCCGGAGAGCATGGCTTGCGCCGGCCGCTGATCCGCGCTGCCGCTTGAATTGCGCGTATCGACCAGTAACAGGCCGCCGATGGCGAGGTAGCGGTCGATGTTGGAAATCGCCGCGTCGCTCATGCGCTGCGGCGCACCTGGCGCGGGCCAATAGAGGAAAGAGTAGGCCGAGAGATCATCGCTCGCGAGATTGATGCCAATGGGCGGGCCGGGCTCCACGGAGGTGCGTTCGGTTAGAATATCCGAGAGCGCTTGCAGACCTTGCTCGGAGGTTCGATCAATACGCGCGTCGCCGGTGCGGACATAAGCGAGGCGTAGTGTTTGTGTAGGATCGCTCTGTGCGTGCGCGTCGCCGCCGAAGACGAAGAACGCAACGAGCGCCGCTGTTGCGCCGCGTCGAAAGCGCGGCAGTCGGCCTAGCAAGAAGAGAGCGATCATCAGATCGATCGCGAGCAACGCCGCCGCTGCGCCGAACAGCCAACCCGCAAGCGGGCGATCGGCTACGTTGCCGAGGCCGGCGCGCTCGACATTGCTTGGTAGTTCGAGTGGCGAGAGCGATTCATCTGGCCGTGCTGCGTCGATCGCGGCACTCAAGCCGGCGCGTTCGTAGAGGCCGGGCGGTGTTGTGGGTGAAGGCTGTGCGAGTGCGAAGGCTTCTGGTGCGATCGGTTGTAAGTCGGGCGAAGCCGGCGACAGCGAGCCAAAGCCGTCGAGCACGCGCTGTGCGACGAACGGCCCGCCGGTGATCTCGCGTTCGCCCGCGCCATCAGCGCGCGCGGAGAAGGCCAGCGTGCGGCGAAGCACCTCAACGAAGAGGCCCGAGAGTGGTAGGTCAGACCATTCGGGCCCCGCGCTCACGTGAAAAAGCACGATCAGCCCGCGTCCGCGCGGTTGCGCCGTGACGAGTGGCGAATTGTCCGAAAGCGTCGCCCACACACGCGCTTCTTCGAGCGACGCGGGCTCAGCCAACACTTGCCGGCGCACACTCACATCCGCGGGCGGGTTGATTCCCGCGAAGGGCGAGTCCGCTGGGAACGGGGCGATACCCAACGGCGTCTCCCACGCAAGCGCGCTGCCGAGCGTGCGCGATCCGGGGCGCAAACGCACAGGCACAAGCTCATCCGCCTGATCCGCCAAGCGTGGCCCAGCGAAGCGCACAATAAGGCCGCCATTCTCCAACCAATTCTCAAGCGCTGCGCTGTCGGTCGGCGCGATGCCGCTCGCGTCGGGCAAGATCAAAGCCTGCGCGCGCGCGTTGATGAGTTGGCTCACCGTGCCGCGCTGCAAGCTCGCGAACGGTTGCAGTGCGCGCTCGACGTAGAAGAGTTCCGAAAGCAGCGGCTGGCCTGCGCCGCCGGGATCGACCAAGCCCACGAACGGCCGGCCTGCGCCCGCCGGCAACAAATGCACAGCGCCCGCGCTTTGCTCTCCCACAATGCGCACGCGCGCCGCGCGCGCCGCGATCTCTGGCGGCAAGTCGATGCGGCCCGATGTGGTGAGCACGTCGCCTTGAAAGTTCACTTCCGTCGCGCCGAGCGAGCGGCCTTCGGCCGTCTCCGCCGCGATCGCTGCAACAGCTGAACCATTCGGTGCGCGACGTAGATCGGCGGTGACGCCTTGTGGCGTCACTGAACCTGCCACGATCGCGCGCGCGGTTTGCGCCGGCAGACGGACTGTGAGCGGACCGCGACTTTGCAATTCTGCCGTGAGCGCGGCTGCGCCATCATCGTTCAAGCCATCGCTGATCCAGATGATGCGATCGAAATTGCCGTCCGCGCGTGAGAGGCGTTCAGCCGCATCGGTGCGGTTCGGGCGCCAACCGCGCGGCTCTAAGCGGCCGATGCGCGCTTTCGCATCCGCCGCGGTCATGGCTTCGCCGGGATCGCGCGCGGGCGCGTCGGGCGCGGTGAGCAGCAGAAATACTGGCGCGTTGGCGCGCTCGGCTTGGTTGACGGCCGCGATCGCGGCGGCGCGCGTATCGCTCCAGAACGGGGCAGAAGGCCAGCCGTCATCGATCACGATCAAGGTGCGCCCACCTTGCGCGCTTTCGGCGGCGGTGGGCGCGAGGCTGGGCCGCGCGAACGCGAGGATCAGGAGCGCCGCCGCCAAGATACGGAAGAGCACGAGCCACCACGGCGCGCGTTCCTTGCTTTGGTCGTCGGTGCGCAGGCCTTCAAGCAGCCGTGCCGGGGGAAACGCTGCGCGTTGCGGCGGCGGCGGCGTCGCGCGCATCAGCCACCAGAGCGCCGGCAGCGCGAGCAGAGCAAGCAGCGCAGCGGGCGCGCCAAACAGGAACGGGCCCAACGTCATGCGAAACGCTCCGAAACGAGCGCGATCAACATGGCCAGCGCCAGCGACGCATTGTGGTCGGTGCGATGCAGCAGCGCTGGGAAATGAAACTCGGCGCCCAGTTGGCGGATGGCGCGGCGATGCGTTTCAAGCCGCTCGGTATAAGGATCGCGCGCAGCTTCAGCGCGGCCGATCAGCATTTCAGTGCGGCTGCCTGGCGCCTGAAAGAGGGTGCGGCCACGGAAGGGGAAATCTTCCTCCGCCGGATCGGCGATCATAACCAGTGCGCCCGTGGCGCCAGCGCAAGCACAAGCCCGCAAGCGCGCGCGCCAGGTTTCAACCGGCGCGTAAAAGTCGCTCAAAAAGATCACACAGGCATTGCTCGGTGCTTCAATATCGCTCGTTGGGCGCAGAAAGTCGTGCGCTAGACGGTCGACTGCGCGTGCGCCCGAGCGTGGTGCGTGGCCGAGTGCGCCAATGCGTTCGCCGCCGCGCGAGAGCAAAATGCCGAGCGCCAGCGCAATCGCGCGGGCGCGATGCAGCTTGGTCGGCCGCGTCGTATCGCTCGCCCAATTGAAGCCCGCGTCCGGATCGATCCAGAACCACGCCGTCTGCGCCGCTTCACGCTCTTGCTCGCGCACGAAAAAGCGATCGCCACGCGCCGAGCGGCGCCAATCGACCAAGCGCGCGCCATCTTCGGCGCGGTGGTCGCGATATTGCCAAAAGGCCTCACCTTGCCCGGCGCGACGCCGTCCGTGCACGCCCGGCGCACTCGCAGCGAGCCGTTTCGCGTCGAGCAGCACGCCCGGCAAATCGCCAGCCAACGCCAGCGCATCAAGGCGCGCGCGATCGTTCAAGCCGCGCGCTCAGCCAAATCGTCAACGAGGCTGTCGATGTCCAAGCCTTCCGCACGCGCGCCGAAGCTGAGCTGCATACGATGCACCAAAGCCGGCCGCGCGAGTGCGGCGACATCATCCACCGCCGGCGCCAAGCGCCCGCGCAGCAGCGCGCGCGCGCGCACCGCCAGCATCAAGGCTTGACCCGCGCGCGGGCCGGGGCCCCAGGCGACATGCTGGTTCACGCGCGGATCGTGGCTCGAACCCGGCCGCGCCGAGCGCACGAGTTCGAGGATCGCGGCGAGCACTTTCTCGCCCACCGGCATCGCGCGCACCAAGCGCTGCAAACGCATCAGCGAATCTGCATTGAGGATGGTCTGCGGCTGTACATCTTCAAGGCCGGTTGTCTCGATCAAAATCCTGCGCTCAATCTCTGCATCCGGATACGGCACGTCGACTTGCAGCAGAAAGCGATCGAGCTGGGCTTCCGGCAGTGGGTAGGCGCCTTCGTGTTCGATCGGGTTTTGCGTCGCGAGGACGTGGAAGGGACGCGGCACATCATAAGCGACGCCGGCGACCGTCACATGGTGCTCCTGCATCGCTTGCAGCAGCGCTGATTGCGTACGTGGGCTCGCGCGGTTGATTTCATCCGCCATCAGAAGCTGCGTGAAGATCGGGCCTTTGACGAAGCGGAAATGGCGTCGGCCCGCGTCGTCCTGATCCAAAACTTCTGAACCCAGAATATCGGCCGGCATCAGGTCCGGTGTGAATTGCACGCGGCCCCAATCGAGCCCCAGCACGCGCGCGGTTGCTTCCACCAGCCGCGTCTTGGCCAAGCCCGGCGCGCCGACCAGCAGCACGTGGCCGCCCGCCAATACCGCCGCTAGCGTCAGTTCAATGACCCGTTCCTGGCCGAACACGGCCTTGCCGATCTCGGCGCGGACTTGTGCTAGGGCTTCGCCCGCGGCTTCCGCTTCAGCGACCATAAGTTGCGGATTGTCGAGATTGATCATGGGCGCGAAGCTCGCTTGTATGCTGGCCGAATTATGACGACCCCGGAAACTAGCCTGTCCCTGGAGCAATTACTCGCCGCTCTCAAGCGCGCAGCTGGCTCACGAGACAAAGGCCCGCCTCCCGTCGACAAATGGAACCCCACCCATTGTGGGGACATCGGCATGGAGATCATGGCCGACGGCATGTGGAAGCACGAGGGAACGCGCATCACGCGCGAGGCGCTGGTCAAGCTTTTCGCCTCGATCTTGCGCAAGGACGAGGACGGCCAAACCTATCTTGTCACGCCGGTCGAGAAGATCGTGGTTAAGGTGGAGGACGCGCCCTTCGTCGCCATCCGCGCCGATCGTGTGGGCGAGGGCCGCGATCAAACCATCGTGTTCACCACCAATGTTGGCGACGTCGTGCAAGCGGGGCCGGCGCATCCGCTGCGCGTAGCGATGCGCGGCGAAGATGAGCCGCGCCCGTACGTGCATGTGCGCGGACGATTAGAAGCACGCGTGCTGCGTGCGCCGTTTTATGAGCTCGTCGATTGGGCCGAGACGCGGGATGGGAAGCTGGGGGTTTGGAGCGGGGGCGTTTGGTTTGAGTTGGGGGTGGGTTGATCAAGTGATCGCATCGGCCATCGCGTCGAGCACGGCTTGGCCGATGTCCGCACTTTGAGGTCGGACGACACGCGCTTTTTCGGTAATGTCACCGTAGCTTGCTTGCATCCGACGTTGGGGTGTCCATGTGACCGTACCGTTCTCAAGTGAGGCCGTGACGCATTTCGCGCCGCGCGTAAATGCGGACCAATTCTTGACCCGCGCTGGCGCCAATAGTGAACTCGTCAAGTCGGTCGTAGGCGCAGGTGTGGGCAGTTCGATCTGCGAGCGGTCAAGTGCAACACGCAGCTCTGATGCAATTTCATCCCAATTTTCGATACCAACAGCATGCGGGCGTCCAGCGCTCGGTCGGATTGATTAGCGCCCGCAAGGAACGAAGTCCTTTGCGGCAATGCCTTAGCGGAAGCGCGCTGTCGGATTGCGCCGTCCGCTATCCTCGCTTACCTGATCGGCGTGCCTGATCTCGCAAATTTCGAACACCTGCTCCGTACGCGCCTCGATCGGGCGGATCGCGTAGCGACGCGCGCGCGCAGCGATCGCGATCTCAATCCCGATTGGCTGCGGCCGGAGGTCGAGCTGAAGCCCGCGGCTGTGCTCGCGCCGATCATCAAGCGCTCGGAAGGGTGGACGATGCTGTTCACGCAGCGCTCGGTGGAGACGCCGGCGCATCCGGGGCAGACCTCGTTTCCCGGCGGTCGCGTGCAGGCGAGCGATGCGAACGCGGTGGAGACGGCGCTGCGCGAAACGCGCGAGGAGATTGGCCTTACGCACGATTGGATCGAGCCGCTCGGCGCCTGGGACGCGTACGAGACCGGCACCGGCTATCGCATCACGCCGATCGTCGGCCTGATCGAGCCGGGCTTTGAACTCAGCCTCGATCCGCGCGAAGTCGCGAGCGTGTTCGAGGCGCCGATTTCGTTTCTGTTCGACCCCGCCAATCTCGAACGCCGCGAAGCGATCTGGCAGGGCCGGAACCGCGCCTATTACGCGATGGATTACGGCCCCCACTTCATCTGGGGCGCAACCGCAGGCATGATCCGCGCACTGTATGAGAGATTGTATGGGTGAGACGCCGGAAGAGCGATCCCGACGTCGCGCGCGAATGATTGGGGTAACACTTGTCCTCCCATTGCTTTTGGCGGCAGGACTGACTGTGTTGCATGCGGCGGTACTGGTGTTTCGTGGTCATGCGTTGGATGTCGAACTGATGCTCGCCCGAGCCGTTGTTGTCATCGTCGTGAGTGGTGTTGGACTTTGGTTATGTTGGCTCAGATTGAATTGGTAGCTTGATGACCACCGCCATTCCCCACGTATCCTGGCTCAAGGCCCCGGAAACACAGGCGCTTATCGCAGTACTTGAGGCGGCGCGCGCGGGCGGGTCGCGTTTTGTTGGCGGCTGCGTGCGCAATACGTTGATGGGGCGCGAGGTCGATGACATCGACATTGCGACGCAACTCATGCCGGACGAAGTGGTCGCGATCGCCGAGAAAGCCGGCTTCGCCGCGCATCCGACCGGCATCGAGCACGGGACCGTGACGGTCGTGGTGAAGCACAAGCCTTTTGAAGTGACGACGTTGCGCCGCGATGTCAGCACCGACGGCCGCCGCGCCACGGTCGCGTTCACCCAGAGCTGGGAAGAGGATTCGCAGCGCCGTGATTTTCGTATGAACGCGCTCTACGCGGACGCAAGCGGGACGATCCACGATCCAACCGGCGGCGGCTTGGACGACGCGCGCAAGGGGCGCGTGATTTTCATTGGTGACGCGCATCAGCGCTTGAAAGAAGATTATCTCCGTATCCTGCGCTTCTTCCGCTTCAATGCCTGGTACGCGCGCGGACCGATCGATCCGCACGGCCTGCAAGCCTGCGCTGATCTGGTCGCCGGGCTCGATACGCTCTCGGTTGAGCGCGTGTGGAAGGAAGTGAAGAAGATGCTCGCCGCCCCCGATCCGCGCGCGGCATGGGAAGGGATGAAGGCGATCGAAGTGCGCGCGCGGGCGCTGCCGGAATTGTCGAACGAGACGCGGCTCGATGCGCTCTGCACCTTGGAAGCGGATATGATGCTGCCGGTCGATCCGATGACGCGCGTGGCGGCGGCGTTGCGCGATCAGGAAAGTGCGAAAGCGTTGGCGCGGCGCTTGAAGCTCTCCAACGAAGAGCGCGATCGTTTGGTGGCCGCGCTCGGCGGTGAGGTGAAGCTCACCTCCTATATGTCGCTGCGCGAAATGCGGCGGGCGATCTATCGCATCGGCAACGAGGCGTTCCGCGATCGCGTGATGCTGGCCTGGGCCGGCGCCGGCGGTGAGAAGGCGCAGCAATGGCGCGCGCTCGTCGCCCACGGCCAGATGTGGCATGCGCCGAAATTGCCGCTGACCGGCGACGAAGTGATGACCGCGGGCGTGCCCGCCGGCCCCAAAGTCGGCCTCATCCTGCGCGAGGTCGAGGAATGGTGGATCGATGCCGATTTTCCCGACGACAAATTGAGCGTGATCGAGCGGCTGAAGGCCGTGGCGCAGGGGATGGCCTAAGGCGCTTTAATCGCGCCTGGGTTGTGTTATAACTTGTGTTATAACATTGCGCCCACCATGACTGACGAAACCAAGAAGCCAAAAGGCGTTGCAGACGCCGCAGGCCAAGCCTTCGAAGCCCAAGCGGCCGCGAAACCCGCCGGCCGCACCCTCAAAGTGCGCCGCATCGGAAATTCGCTGGGCGTGGTGCTGCCGAAAGAGGTGCTGGCCCAACTCAATGTCGGCGAGGGCGCTGAGCTCACGGTGACGGACACGCCCGATGGCGTGGCGCTGAGGGCGTACGACGATGAGCTCGCGCGCCAGCTCGAGATCGGCCGCAAATTGATGCACCGCTATCGCAACGCGCTGCGTGAGCTTGCGAAATGAAACGGCCCATTTGGGTCGAACGCACCACTGTCCTTCTGCTCCACGCCGAATCGCTCGCGACGCACGGCGGCGGCGGCCTTCGCGACATGGGCTTGTTGGAATCCGCTATGGCGCGGCCGTAGAACCTCTTTGCCGATGGCCAGAGCGATGCGGTCGCGCTGGCGGCGGCGTACGCGTTCGGCATCATCCGCAATCATCCGTTCGTCGATGGCAACAAGCGCACCGGTTTTCTCGCCGCCGCGCTTTTTCACGAAGCGAACGGCTATCGCTTCACCGCGACTGAAGCAGATGTCGTGATCCACACACTCGCGCTCGCCGCAAGCGAGATCGACGAAGCCGAATTCGCGGATTGGCTGCGCGAGAACGTGCGGGCGCCCTAAGCGCTTAAGGCCATTTCACAACCGGCGGCATACTCGAAAGAATGCTCTCGATATTGCCGCCCGTTTTCAGTCCAAACGTCGTGCCGCGATCGTAGAGCAAATTGTATTCTACGTAGCGGCCGCGCTGGATCAATTGCTCGTCGCGCTCCGCGTCGCTCCAGGCTTGATGCATGTGTTTGCGGAGTAGTGCTGGATAGGTTTCCAGAAACGCGCGGCCGACGTCCTGCGTGAAGGCGAAATCTTTGTCCCAATCACTTGTATTGTGGTGGTCGTAGAAAATGCCGCCCACGCCGCGTGGCTCGTTGCGATGCGGTAGCCAGAAATAGTCGTCGGCCCATTTCTTGTAACGCGGATAGAGGTCGGCGCCGTGCAGGCCGCATGCGTCGCGATAGGCGGCGTGAAACGCCGCTGCGTCCTCGTAACTTTCATCGCGCTGATAAGTCTGCGTCGGATTGAGATCGCCGCCGCCGCCGAACCACCATTCGGTCGTGGTGATGTGGCGCGTGTTCATGTGCGCGGGCGGGCAGTGCGGGTTGCGCATGTGCGCGATCAGCGAAATGCCGGACGCCCAAAAGCGCGGATCGTCGCCAGCGCCTTTGACCTGTTTGGCGAACTCGGGGCTGAATTGGCCATGGACGGTGCTCACATGCACCCCGACCTTCTCAAAGAAGCGCCCGCGCATCAGCCCCGCGACGCCGCCGCCTTGATCGCTCGAACCATCGCCGCGCCGCCAGGGCTTGCGCTCGAAACGCCCCGGCGCGCCCGGATAGAGCGCCCCTGGCGCCTCGTCCTCCAGGCGCTCGAATTCGGTGCAGATGAGGTCGCGCAGCTCCTCGAACCACGCTTTCGCCCGGGCCTTCTGCTCGTCCATGTTCAGAACTTCTCCCAGGCCCCGGTTTGCCGCATCGCCTCTGTTAAAACTACAGCGCCGGCATTGATCACGTTCAGCGAGCGCAAGCCGCGCACCATCGGGATATGCACGCTGGCTTGAGCCGCCTCATACAATTCTCCGGGCGAACCGGCGCTCTCGCGGCCAAGAACCAGGGTGTCGCCTGTGGAAAACGCAAAGTCCTGGAAACTCATCGCGCCGTCCGTTTCGACCAAAACCAAGCGCCCATTGGCTCGTTCCGCCGCCGTACGGAACGCGGCAAAGCTGGCGTGGCGCGCGACTTTGGCCTTGTCGCCGTAATCCAATGCCGCTCGTTTCATCGCCGCGTCCGTCAGCGGAAATCCGCAGGGTTCGATCACGTCCAAAGACACGCCCAGGCAAGCGCAGAGGCGAAGTGCCGCGCCGAGATTCTGCGGTATGTCAGGTTGATAGAGGGCGAGCCGCACGTTAGAGCCTCAGCGCCGGAGAATCGGGGCGAAATCGGGGAATCGGTAAGGCATGCGGCGCCACGCCGCGCACTTTGCGTACCCGGATTAGCCTAGCTTCGCCGCTGAACCAAGGTCGCGGGAGATACGCGGGTGGCTGACGCCAAGACCATCGAGGCGCACGGGGACGATAGTACCCGTCGCGATTTTATTTTCATCGCCGCTGGCTCGGTCGCCGCCGTTGGCGTTGGCGCCACGGTGTGGCCGTTCATCGACCAGATGAACCCGGCCGCCGATACGCGCGCTTTGTCGACCACCGAGGTTGATCTCAGCGCCGTCGAACTTGGCCAGCAGATCAAGGTGATGTGGCAGGGCAAGCCGGTGTTCGTGCGTCACCGCACCGGCGAGGAAATCTCCGCCGCGCAGCGCGATGATTTCGCCAACCTGAAAGACCCGCAGAGCGACGCTGATCGTCTGCTCCAGGAAGACGGTCAGCCTGGCCGCCCAGAATGGATGATCTTGCAAGCCAGCTGCACGCACTTGGGTTGCGTCCCGACTTTCGTCGACGGTTCGCAATATGGCGGCTGGTTCTGCCCGTGCCACGGCTCAGACTACGACACGTCCGGCCGTATTCGCCGTGGCCCCGCGCCGCGCAATCTCGACGTTGCGCCGTATCTCTTCACCGGCCCAACCGCCATCCGTATCGGCTAAAGCGAGGAACCCAAGTGAGCGGACCTTCGACCTACGAGCCGAAATCAGGCTTTACCCGCTGGCTCGACAAGCGCCTGCCGATCATCCGGCTGGGCTATGACAGCTTCGTTGCTTATCCGACGCCGCGGAATTTGAATTATTGGTGGACGTTCGGCGCGATGCTGTCGATGTGCCTCGTGGTTCAGATCGTCACCGGCGTCGTGCTGGCGATGCATTACGTGCCGCACATCGATATGGCGTTCGCCTCGGTTCAGCGCCTTGAGCGCGACGTCCCGTATGGTTGGCTGATCCAGAACATTCACGCGGTTGGCGCGTCGATGTTCTTCCTCGCCGTTTACATCCATATGTTCCGCGGCCTCTATTACGGGTCCTACAAGGCCCCGCGCGAGCTGCTCTGGATTTTGGGCTGCGTGATCTACGTGCTCATGGTCGCCACGGGCTTCCTTGGCTACACGCTGCCTTGGGGCCAGATGTCGTTCTGGGGCGCCACCGTCATCACCAACCTCTTGGGCGCACTGCCGATCGTTGGCGAAAGCATCAAGAATTGGCTCTCGGGCGGCTTCTCGATCGACCAGCCGACGATCAACCGCTTCTTCTCGCTGCACTACCTTCTGCCGTTCGTGATCGCCGGCGTTGTGGCGTTGCACGTGTGGGCGCTGCACGAAGCTGGCCAAAACAACCCAACCGGCGTCGATGTCCGCAAGGCGTCCGATATTCCGGTGGGCGAGCCTGGCGACACCGTTCCGTTCACGCCGCACGCCACGATGAAGGACCTCTTCGCAGCAATTCTGTTCGTGATCTTGTTCGCGACGTTCGTGTTCTTCATGCCGAACGCGCTTGGCCACGCCGACAATTTCATCCCGGCCAATCCGCTGCAAACGCCGCCGGAGATCGTGCCGGAATGGTATCTGCTGCCGTTCTACGCGATCCTGCGCGCCATCGATTTCAACATCGGCCCGATTGATTCAAAACTCGGCGGCGTGCTGGCGATGTTCGCGGCGATTGGCGTGTTGTTTGTGCTGCCGTGGCTCGATACGTCTCGCATCCGCTCGATGCGTTATCGTCCGATTGCGCGTCAGTTCTTCCTGATCTTCGTGGTCGTGTGCGTCATCCTTGGTTGGTGCGGCGGTCAGAACCCGGGCAAGATCCTGGTGCCGGCGACGTTCTCGGCCACGCTTGAGTGGGTCGAGGGCGGCACGGTCACGGAAAGCCCCGTCCGCGCTGAGGGCGAGGCGCAATGGGCGCAAGCTGCGGCCGACGCGCAAGCCTCGCAAAGCGGCGCCGCAATGACGGCGGTGACGCGCATCTCGGCCACCGAAGGCACGCTGCGTGCGATCAATGGCGGGGCGGTGCAGACGCGCACAGTCACGGGCGGCACGGTTGACGCGCTTGAGGCGGCCGTGACGGAAGCGAAGGCGGAAGTCGGCCAAGCCGCGCCGTTCTTCAACGTGACGCGCAACACGCCGTTTACCTTCACGGTGACGACGCTCTCGCAGATTGCGACCTTCTATTACTTCTTCTTTTTCCTGGTGCTCCTGCCTTTGCTCGGCCTGCGTGAAACGCCCGGCCGCGTCCCGGACACGATCGCCAAGCCCGTCACCAAGCAAGCGCAGGGAGCCGCCTAATGCTGCGCGCATTGACACTCGCTGCGGCCCTCACGGTCGCCTCCGTAGGCGCTGCCTTCGCCGCTAGCGACGCCGAGCATCCGCATGACCACGCGTTTAGCTTCGATAGCCCGGTCGGCTCGTACGACATGGGCGCGGTGCAGCGCGGCTATCAGGTCTATCAGCAGCTCTGCTCGACCTGCCATGCGATGGATCACCTTGCGTATCGCCATCTCGGCGAGCGCAACGGTCCGTTCGCGCTCTATATGGTGCGCAACCACGAGACGGGCGAAGTCGAGCCGCATGTCGGCGCGCCTGCGCACGGCGGCTCGTTCGTTGATGTGACCGAGAACCAATATGTGCGCGCCATTGCCGCCGGTGTGACGATCAACGCTGTCGATCCCAATACCGGCCAACTCACCGATCGACCGGGCCGCATCTCGGATCGCTTCCGCCGTCCGTTCCCGAACGAGATCGCGGCGCGCGCTTCGAATGGCGGCGCCTATCCGGTTGATCTTTCGGTGATCACTTCGGCCCGCCACGGCGGCGCCGACTACATTTACGCACTGCTGACCGGCTACACCGGCGCGTCGCGCGGGACCCTCTACGAGAACCCGTACTTCCCGGGCCATTACATCGCCATGCCTCCGCCGCTGGCGGAAGGCGCGGTGGCTTATTCCGATGGTTCGCCGACCACGGTCGAGCAATACGCCAGCGATGTGACGCACTTCCTGCAATGGGCGGCTGACCCGCACATGGAGCAGCGTAAGCGTACCGGCATCGTCGTGTTGGCGTTCCTGCTCATTCTCGCGGGCCTGATGTACCTCTCGTATAAGCATGTCTGGCGCAACGAGAGCCACTAAGCTCTCCACACTCTGAGTTCCAAGCGCGGGCCGAAAGGTCCGCGCTTTTGTTTGCGCATCA
>Ga0315902_10001007_pt1 | contig 46237 bp, 34 predicted proteins | sample LakEriMetagenome_9_FD_203523 | JGI IMG/M metagenome (GOLD analysis project Ga0315902, IMG submission 203523) | Freshwater fungal communities from buoy surface, Lake Erie, Ohio, United States - Buoy 12 MA117 | ecosystem: Environmental > Aquatic > Freshwater > Lake > Lake biofilm | place: USA...
CATCGCCGGGGCGGGCATCAGCACCACCACATCACCCAGCGGGCGGATGATGACCCCTCGCTTACGGGCAGCCAGGGTCACCTGGTGCCCGAGGCGACGTTCGGGAGGAAACGGGGTCCCCGTCTCGTGGTCTTGTACCAGCTCAATCCCCACCATCAGCCCGCAGCGGCGAATGTCGAGCACATGCGGATGGCGGGCGAGTGGTGCCAACCGGCGGGCCAGCACCATGCTCAACCGGTTCACATTGTCGAGCACCCGGTTGGCTTCAAGCAGTTCCAGCGAGGCCAGCCCCGCCGCGCACGCCAGAGGGTTGCCCGTGAAGGTATGTCCGTGGAAGAAGGTCTTCCCCTCCGAGGGTTCGCCGAGGAAGGCCTCGTAGAGTGGGGTGGTGGTGAGGGTGGCCGCGAGGGGGAGGTAGCCTCCGGTGATTCCCTTTGACAGGCACATCAGGTCGGGCGCGACCGCCTCGTGGTCGCAGGCCCACAGCGGGCCGGTCCGCCCGAATCCCGTCGCCACTTCATCGGCAATCAGCAGGATGTCGAGTTCCCAGGTCAGCTCGCGCAGCCGGCGAAGATAGCCGGGGGGATGGACCAGAATGCCCGCGGCCGCCTGCACCCGCGGCTCGATCAGAAACGCGGCAATCTCGTGCCGGTGTTGACGCAGAACCCGTTCGAGTTCGACCAGCGACCGGGCGAGATGTTCTTCGGTCGACACGCCCGCGGCGGCGAACCGTGGCGAGGGGCTGGGGACGGTGACCTTCCGAAACAGCAGATCGCCATAAATTCCATGGAACAGATCGATCCCACCGACACTGACCGCCCCGATGGTATCGCCGTGGTAGGCCCCCTCGAGCGAGACATAGAGCGAGCGGTTCTCGCGGCCATGGGGCCGCTGGCGGTAATACTGCAGGGCGATCTTGAGGGCGGCCTCGACGGCGGTCGAACCATCATCCGAGAAAAAGACGTGGTTCAGCCCGGCCGGGGTCACATCGACCAGTTGGCGGGCGAATTCGATGGAGGGGACGTTTCCCAGTCCCAGCAGAGTGGAATGGGCCACCCGGTCGAGTTGTTGCCGAATCGCCTGGTCGATGGCGGGCACGCGGTGGCCATGCACGTTGCACCACAGCGACGAGGTGCCATCGAGATAACGGCGGCCCTCGAGATCGATCACCTCAAACCCCTCGGCGGAGGCGATGAGGGGGGGCTGTTCCTGGGCATACGCCTGCATCGCCGTGAAGGGATGCCAGACGACGTGCGAATCGACGTGACGCAGTTGTTCGGAGTTCATGGAGCAGACTGCCACGTGCGCAGGTGGCGTTCAACAGAGGGCCAGATGAGTTCGACCCACCGCCGGCTCCCCTCCTGGGTGAGATGGCAGGGGTCGACAAAGTGGGCGCCGGTGGCGGGCAGTTCGCGGGCGAGATCGACAAAACCCGCCTCGGGAGTTCGGGCCGCCAGTTCGCGGAGTCCGTCGTTCTGCAGGGTCAGTGCCTGGATCACATCGGGGGGATTCCCCCAGATTTCGACCGTACAGGCGCGGACGTTTTCCTGTCCATAGTCGAGTTCCCCCGCTTTGAAGCGAGCCTCGGAGTAGTCTCCCGGAATGTACCAGGCGTAGGTCAGCAGCAGCAGGGAATCGTGCCGTTCGCGGGCGAGGCGGACGATCTCGGCCACATTCGCCACCAGCGTGCGGGCCGACTGCGGATTGGCCCCGTACTGCAGCAACTGGGGATGAGTCGTTCCATACGGCAGTGTTCCCACCACCACCTGCAGCCGGTCGAGGGCAGCGCGGGGCAGGTTGATCTGCCCGGCGGCCAGATGCCGTCCGAGAGCCGCGTAGCGGGAGAAATGCGTGTAGTCGTCGCGGAATTCCTCGGGAGGGCAGCAGTTCATCCGCACGTCATTGATGCCGTCGTAGACGAGCACGAGATCGAACTGGTGACTGGCCAGATGCTCGTACTGGATCAGGCTGTCGCGCGAGGTGTAGCCCGATTCCCCAAGGTTGAACAGCCGGTACCGTCCCGGCAGGGCCTGCTCGAGGCGCTGTTCCAGCTCGGCCTGCACCCGGGTCCAGCCTGGAACCAGCACGGACCCTCCCAGCAACAGCACGTCGAAACGGTCATCGTTGTGCCGGGTGACCTGATCGAGCAGCCCCGAGCGGCGCAGCAGGGGATAGTGGTGATCCCAGACCGAGGGAGCCTGGGTGGGGGGGACCGCCGCCGCAAACCACCAGTAGCTTTTTCCCGCCAGCCAGAGCAGCCCCCCGCAAAACGCCAGCCAGATGCCGACGAACAACCAGCGGCGACCCGTGCGGCTGGGGAGGTAAAGCCGGGGGCGGGCGGGCCGGGCTTCGACCGGCGGGGTGAAATCGTCACGGGAGGGGCGCATGCCGCCCGATTGTACTCTAGAATCTCGCCGTCCGCCCGGTCTGGTGTCTGCCTGTTCCGGGAAGCTGTCGGGCGGACAGGCGGCGTCTGTTGTTTCCTGTCTTCGCCAACGAGAGTGTCATGGCGGCACGTTCCCAAGGTGTGCGTCGTACGGCGGCCCCCAAGTCGACGGGCCGACGATCTGCAGTCGCAGGATCTTCGGCTTCCGGATCGACGCCCCGGAAATCTTCGGCCGCGAAGAGCCCGGCCTCGGCCCGGGGAAAACAGCCGTCGGCGGCGAAGGCGGCTCCCCGACCGGCGCTGGCCAAACCCACCGCCGCGAAAAAGAAGGTCTCACCCAAACCGGCTCCCGCTCCGGTGCCGGCGGTCTCCCGGGGCAAGACGGCTCCCCAGCGAAAACAAGTGGCCCCGCGCGTCTCACTGGGGCGGCCCAAGGTGGTGGGAGAAGAACTGCTGGACCTGGTCTTTAAAGAAGACTTCCACGCCCGGCAGATCTTTGTATTCCTCGGGGTGCGGACTGTACGGGAGTTGGAGGAATTCGGCCCGCAGCAGATCCTCGACAAGGCGGCCCAACCACTGAAGGAAACGATCGACCGCATTCGTCGCCGGCTCGCGATGCTGAACCGGGCACTTTGCGAAGATCAGGATTTCGCCGTGAGGTTTCTGGAACGGGTCGCCGCCGAAGGCCCCCCCTGACGGCAATCGCGGGGTCCGCGGGTGCGCTGACTGCCTCGCTTTCTTGAATGACATCAACCGAACGGCTGCAGGTGATTTGTGAGTGGATCCGCGTCGCTGATCGAGGCCCTCGAGAAGAACATCGGGGAGATCCTGCTGGGAAAACGGGACCCGGTGCGGCTCGCCCTGGTCGCGCTGCTGGCCGGGGGACACGTGCTGATTGAAGACGCCCCGGGCGTCGGCAAGACGGTGCTGGGGAAGGCATTGGCCCGCAGTCTCGACTCCCCCTTCCGCCGCCTGCAGTTCACTCCCGACCTGCTCCCCAGCGACATCCTGGGCTCGAGTGTGTACCTGCCGAACAAGGGAGACTTTGAGTTTCGCCCCGGGCCCATCTTCACCAGCGTGCTGCTGGCCGACGAAATCAACCGGACCACTCCCCGTACTCAAAGCGCCCTGCTCGAGGCGATGAGCGAAGGTCAGGTCTCGGTCGACGGGCAGACCTACAAGCTGCCCGAACCGTTTTTTGTGATCGCCACACAGAACCCGTTCGAATTCGAGGGGACGTATCCGCTCCCCGAGAACCAGCTTGACCGGTTCACCCTCTGCATGGAGGTGGGCTATCCCAGTCGGGAGGCCGAGAAACAGGCCCTCGTGCTGCACCGGCAAGGGGAACCGGTGGATCACCTGAAGCCGGTGGTCTCGGCCCAGCAACTGCAGGAACTGCAGCGGCAGGTGCGTGAGGTCAAGGTCTCGGACGCGATCAACGACTACGTGATGGACATCGTCGAGGCGACCCGCCAGCATGATCAACTCAGTCTCGGGCTGAGCACTCGCGGAGCCCTCACACTGTACCGGGCTGTTCAGTCGCAGGCGTTTGTCGAAGGACGCGATTACGCCACACCCGACGATGTCAAGAAAATGGTCCCCTGCGTGGTGGCGCACCGCGTTCTGTGCCGGGGCTCGGTGCGGCTCGGGCAGCGGACCCGCGCCCGGGCCATTCTCGACACCATCCTGCAGAAGACCCGCGTTCCCAGTTAGTGGTTTGCTCCCCAGCCTTCGCCGCGGCGTGTCCTCCATCTTCCCTTGATCCTCATCGAGTCGCCTGAGGTCTCTGAATGCCACACGGTCGGCGAACTCTCCAGCCCCTCCTTTTTGTGCGGTTGTGCCGTGGCGCAACCGGCCATGCCACGTCCCCGCTGTCAATTCCCGAGCCAAGCCGGCGAACGCATGGGCAACGGTCCAGCATCGCGGAACCAACCCGATGAGCGCTTCCCAAACAGTTGCGGAGGCCCCGCTGAGAGTTAGCGTGGCGACGTTTGATTCCGCGTACCTGCGCGTGCTGCCCCGCTGTCCACGGCTCGAATTGGTGCAGCTCGCCCCTCCTCCTGTCGCCCTTCACTGGAGAAACTCCTGGCAACCGGCATGCCTATTGATTGGAGCCGACGTCAACGCCGAGTTGTCCCTGAAGCTTCTGGGAAGGGCGTTGGAGTGGGGAATCTCAGCCTATCTGGCCGACGGGGCCGTGCTCGACTTCGCTCAGCTCGATCAGTTGCAGCAGGCCTTCGCCCGTCAGGGACTCAGATTGCAGACGGGGCAGCCGCTGCGCTATCGCCCGATGGTCGAGTCAGTCCGCGACGCTGTGTGGCAGGGACAACTGGGAGAACCGGCCATTCTGCGACTTCACGAGTGGAGCCAGACCTACCCTAATTACGGGATTCCTCCCGGCTGGGAACTGCAGGCCATTCGCCAGTACGCCGACCTGATCTGCTGGCTACTGCAGGCGGTACCGGAAATCGTCTGGGCTACCCGTCCGATCTTGAATCCGGCGCAGGAGACCGCTGCCGGTCCAGTCGAGACCCTGCAGTTTCACGCTGGGGGCCCGGGACCGGCGATGGTAGTGTGCGACCTGGCGCACGGCTTGCCCGAGGGAGACTCATATTGGTCGCTGTCGGTGATTGGTTCACGCGGGGCGGCCTATGCCGACGATCACCGCAATCGACACCTGCTGTTTGGCGGCGGCACGGCCCGGGCCGTCTGCACTCCCGAGGGAGATTGGCCCCTGTTGCGGCAATTGCTGGCGTTGTCGGCCGGAGCCATGAACGCGGCCAACGCTTCCGATGCAGGCCCGGCCCCCGGGGCGGCCGCACTGACCCGGGCGATTGAACTCTCGCTGCGAACGCAACGCACTGTCCCTCTGGACCTTGGAGGTACCCGATGACCGCGCCTCAGTGGCCACCGGCCGCGTTAGTCCATCGCTGTGCCGTGCTGAGCGTGGTGAAGCACGCCTATGTGCCGCGCGGAGTCGCCACCCACCCGCAGTTTGAACTGGTGGTGGTGGCCGACGACCCCGACCAGCCCGACTGGGTGCATCAGCGGAATCAGGAATTCGCTGACGAATGGAACATTCCGTACATTCGGGATGTCGACCGGGCTTTGCGGGAATACGGAGCCACGGTGGCGGTGGTGAGTTCCGAGGCGGAACGGCACTGCGGGCTGTCTCTGCGGGCCATTGAGGCGGGACTGCACGTGGTGCAGGACAAGCCCATGTCGAATCGCCTGTCGGAATGCGACCGCGTGGTCGAGGCGGTGCGTCGCCGGGGGGTGCGGTTTCTGCTCTGGAACCGCAACTTCCTGCCTGGGTTGGTTCACGCCCATGAGCTGCTGACGCGGGGCGAAATTGGTGTGGTGCAGTCGATCCACGTCGATTTCTATTTCGCGAAAGATGCCGGGCCACCCCGCGGTTCACGCCAGCCGGGCGATCCCCCCATCGACTGGCTGACCTATCAGATCGCCGCCCATGCGGACGGCTCGGATGGCGCGGTGGGCCGAGACCCCCTGGGGGAACTGTCGAACGAGGGGATCTATCCACTGGGGTACATTCATCTGCTGTGCGGGTCGCGGGTGCGCCAGGTCTTCGCCCGGACCGCGGCCCATTTTCACCAGGTGAATGTCGACAACCAGGTTGAGGATGTCGCGACGATGTCGCTGGTGCTCGAGAATGGCGTGACCGGCAGTGTCTGCGTCGGGCGAATCGGCAATGCCGCCCATCCTGACATTGGCGAAATCAAGCTGCACATCGTCGGTACCCGGGGGGCGCTGGTGATCAGCGAAGCCCGTCCCGAGGTCGCGGTGTATTACCGCGGTCAGCCCGAGAAAGAGTTCAAACACCGCCGGGTGGCGATCGATCTCGACCACCGGCTGCTCGAGAACTTCCGGTTGGCGATCGAGACCGGGTCGCCCACCGTGCTCGATGCGCAGGCGGGGAGAGACATTTGCGCCACCATTCAGGCCGCCCTCAAGTCGGCCACAACCGGGCAGGTCGAAATGGTGCGTTAAGGAAAGCCAAACCGCCGGCTGGAAACGAATTCCCAACCGGCGGTCGATCACAACGGAAGCAGCGGGCGGTTAGCCCTTGTGCATGCCGTGGCAGGCGCCGCAGTTCACAGCCTTGCCAAACGCCTCCTTGTTGCCGTCCTTGGTGGCCTTCAGCAGGGCGTCGACCTTTTCCTTCCAGGCCTTCTCGTCACCCTTGGGGGGCTTCTGCTGCCCCATCGCGGTGAATCCGTCCACCAGCTTCTGGGTCTCTTCCTTGCTGATTTCCCCCTTGAGGAACTTCTCGTTCAGCTTCTCTTCCTTGAAGAACTTCATCACCTGCTTGGTGGTGTACTTGGGCTTCTCGTCGGCCGCATGGACCGAGACCACCGCAATGCAGGCCACCGCCAACGACAGCAACATCCGCTTCATCGAAACCTACTCCTCAACAACGGTAACGGAAATCTTCTTCGGCACGAGAGCACAATACTCTCGATCGCATTGCCGGGGACGGCGCGCCAAAAGTCACCTCCAAAGCCGGTTTTCTCCGGGGTAACCATCACCGCAACGGATTGGAACTCATGGATGGAAGAAAAACCAGTCTGGACCCCGGAAGGAGAATCCTCACGGAGGATGACGGCCGACTGGTCAAAGGGGCGACCACTCGGAACAATGCCGTGCGGAGACTGGCTGCGTGGCGCAGACCAGCCCAGGCGGACGGGCGGCTCAGGATGAAAACCGAGGTGTGGTGATGAACAAGAGCGCGGCGGTGCGGGTGTTGGTCACAGGGGGTTGTGGGTTCATTGGCAGTTGGGTGGTGCGCGAGCTGCTGGCCCGGGGAGCGGCCGTCACCGTCTTCGACGTCGCCCCGAATCCCACCCGCTGGTCGCGGTTGATTGGCCCCGCAGCCGAGGGTGTCCCGGTTTTCACGGGCGAGCTGACGGACCAAGGGGCGCTCGAGCGCGCGTTTGCCGCCGCTCAACCCACACACGTCATTCACCTCGCCGCGCTGCTGACTCCGGATTGCCAGTCGGACCCCATCCGGGGCTGTCAGGTGAATGTGCTGGGGACGACGATCGTGTTCGAGCTCGCCCGCCGGCATGGCGTGCAGGCGGTTTCGTGGGCCAGCTCGATGGCGGTGTTTGGCCCCGAACCGGGCGAGGCGGCCAATGCCGGGGTGCGGGAGCCCAATCGGCCACCATCGTTTTACGGGGCCTTCAAGAAAGGTGCCGAACTGGTGGCCGAGCAGTATTGGCTGCATCACCGGCTGCGGTCGGTGGGCCTGCGGCCGCATGTGGTTTATGGGCCGGAACGGGAGCAGGGAATTTCAGCAGGTCCTTCACTGGCCGCGCGGGCCGCTGCCCATGGAGCCGAATATACGATCGGGTTCCGGGGTGTGCTGGGCTACGACTACGTCGAGGATGTCGCCTGTGGTTTTGTGCGGGGTGCGTTCGAATGCCCGGAGGGGGCCCATGTGGTCGATCTGCCCAGCGAACTGGCCAGCGTGGAGCAAATCCTGGAATCGCTGGAGCAGATTGTCCCGTCCAGCCGGGGGCGATTGAAGGTGCAGGGACGCGCCCTGCCGAGCAACGACTCACCCCACGACCAGATGATCTCGGGGCTGTTTCCCGACTGGCGGCCGACTCCGCTGGCCGAGGGATTGCGCCGGACGGTCGAATTCTACCGGACCTGACCCCAACTGGCGGAATCAGGTCCGGTCAGAAACTGCGGGAAACGAATCGAGGATCACGCGCTGGAAGACAATGGACCTGTCAGGCCATCAACTGCGGTTCACGCGGCGTTTCTGCAGTCGCCGGGCGATCGTGTAGCCCAAGCGGTGGGCCGCTTTGTCGATGACGGCACCGACATCATCGGCCGTCTCTTCGACAATGATCTCGGGCAAGCCGCGCACATGGGCGATCAGCTTGATGACGAGATCATCCCCCCCTTTGGGGCCATTCACGTCCTTCAGATGAGCCTCCACATGACTCACCTGACGGTCAAACCGGTCCAACTCGAATCCCAGCCGCTTCTCCACTCGGGGTGTCAGTTCACTGTCAAACACCCGTCCTGAACTCCGGACTTCGACTCTCATGACCTGGATCCTGTGACGATTTTGATTGACTGGGAACCAGCAGTGTTCCCAATCAAGTATACGGGGAGCGGATGACGCAGGATCAGGAAAATCCGGCTGCGATTTTTTTGGGAAGCGGGGGTTCCCCGTGGTTAACCCGCTTTCAACACAAGCAAGGAATGCGACACAAAGCCTGAAACCGCATGTGTTTCCGGAGAGAACCGCCCCGGAGGCAGCCTCCTCACCACGTGACGATTCCACGGACGACCCGCCAGCCCCCCACCACGGTCGAGCCCCCATAATCCTTCGCCAGACGGAGCAGGGATTGGTGAAATCCCAGATTGGGAAAGGCCTGCTCGACCTGGGCGATGGCCGCGCGGCTGATTCCTTTGCGAATCCAACCCTGGGAGGCGTCGATCCAATCGGCCTTGCGGCACGCCTCGATGACCTCCTGATGGGAACCACGGTAGGGAAACAGTTTGTGATGCCAATGGATAGCGCCGCGCAGGGCCTCGGGGTCCAGCCCCCAGCCGTGCCGTTGGTTGTCGCGCAGGGCGATCGCCTCGGACGGTTCGAGATACGCCAGAGCCCGATCGGTCCAGAGACCAATATCATGATACACGAACGCCGTCTCGACGAGTTGTCGATGCTCGGGGGCCTGGTTCAGGAAATGCATCGCATAGGTCACCGTGCGATGGATGTGATTGCGATAGCCCGGGAAGTCGCGGCCGATGATCGCGCGATACGGTTCCAGCAGGAGCTCCACTCGGGGCCGCTCGGGAAGGATGAGAAGAGTGCTCATGCAGCGGAGACTATCCGCCCAATTCTGGCGAAGCAACGACGACCGCCCCAGGAGACGCGGCGTGATTCGGTGAACACCTGCAACGTCCCCAATGCACTTACCCGCTCACGACAGTCGCCCCGCTCACACCGACGCGAACTGGCAATCACTCGCCAGGAATGAAGATGCATCTCCCGCAAAGCAATCAGACTCAGCGTTCGAATCGTGGCCCCGGATCGGTGCAGCGGGCGTCGACTTTCAGCGAACCCAATCATCGCGACCCGCAACGGTGACGCGACAACCAGCCTTCCCACTCGACGCCCAAGTCACAATTCCGGGGGGCAAAAATGAGGGGGACGCAGCGCGTTTTCGCAGAAACGAGCTGCGTCCCATTCTTGGTTTTAGATGGTGGCCACTTTCACGCAGTGGATCGCGGGCAGTGAATCGAACACGCACTCCCACTCTTCACCCCCTTCGCGTCCCAGCCAGAGCTGGCCATTGGTCGTGCCGAAGTAGAGGGCCGGGTTCTTCAGTTCGTCGATCGTCATCGCATCGCGGAGAACCGTGAAATAGGTCTCCTTCTTCGGAAAGCCCTGCGAGAGCTTCTGCCAGGACTGGCCCCCGTTCTGGCTGCTCCAGACCGCCGGGGCTCCGTGCGGACAGACCCGCGTCATCGGATCGAGCGGCACCACGTAGACCACATCGGGGTTGTGCGGATGCACCACGATCGGAAATCCGAAGTCACTCGGCAATCCCTTGGCGATCGAGTGCCAGGTCTGGCCATGGTCATCGCTCCGCAAGACCCCGATCTCGGGCCGCGGTCCTCCCGGTCCATGCCACTCGGCCCAGCCACCATGATTCTGCATGTACAGCCGGCCGGGCACCTGCCGGGCCGGGGCGATCTTGTGCACGCACTGCCCGAACTCCGGATACGGGTCGGGCACAAACCCGGCCCCCACCCCGGCGTTCGACGCCGCGAATGTTTTCCCGCCATCCTGACTGAGGTAATGCCCTCCCGTGGAAATCCCCAGGTGCATCCGCTGCCCGTCGCGCACAATCGTGTGCAGACACAGGCCGCCATTCCCCGGATGCCATTGCCGGGCATGCTCATGATTGCTGATTCCCCCCACCATCTCCCACGACTGACCGGCATCGGTACTGCGGAACAGCGCCGCCGGCTCGACCCCACACCACAATTCCTTCTTCCCCGGTCCGGCTTCCAGTGACCAAATATTGGCCAGGGCCCGGCCATCCCCTTCGGGAAACGCCGGGGCCGACGCGGTCTCCTGGAACGTGTTCCCCAGGTCTTTCGAGACCAGAATCTTCATCCCGAAGAACGGATTGCAGCTCGACGCATACACCCGGGGTGTGCCCCGGGCATCGACCAGCGTCGAGTACACGCCGATCCCGCCGCCGAATGGTCCCCGCAGCGTGAACTTCCGGCGGGTCTTCGCTCCTTCGGCCACAAACAATCCCTTGCGGGTGCCCATGCTGATCAGGATTCGCTCGGCCATGCTCAACCTCCGGAGACCGCCTGGAAAACCGACACGACGTCCCCCCGTTGCAGCGGAGTGTCGAGGCCCTGGCGCTGGCCAATGAAGTCGGCATTCACAAACAAATGGATGTGACGGCGAACCGCCCCGGTTTCATCGCAAATGCTGCCATGCAGGCGGGGATACACCCGCCGCAAGTGCTGCAGCAATTCCCGCACGGTCTGCCCCTCGAGCGGCACGAACTCGTGACCGTCGCAATACGGACGCAAAATGCGGGGGATGTGAAACGGGGTCGGCATCGCCACTCAACGCAAAGTCCCTGGCCCCCCGTGGATTCCCCATCGGTCACACTCAACTTTAACCGGGCCCCCGAAACGGTTGACGTCGACTGCACACCAACAGGGTCTGGGGCAGACTACCAAAGGCAACGCCAGGGACCAACGCCGGTTTTTCAAGATGTCTGTTTTTTGATCGCTGGCACTCCGGAAGTCATCCCGACGGGGCCACAGCCCCAGAGGACAGCAACCTCTGATTTGCGTGCCGGGCTCTCTCGCCACCTCCTCGCGATCTGATAAAATTTCAGTTATGCATGCTCCTCATCTGCTCCCCCAGCCGAATCACGTTCACGTGCCGCCCGTTGTCTCACGGGGGGTTCACTTTTGGCTCGGCTGGTTGCCGTTGTTGTGCGTTCTGCAGGGAACCAGCATCCAGGGGGCCGAAGACCCTCCTGCCCCCGCGCTCGAACAACTCGAATTCTTCGAAGCCAGGATCCGGCCTCTCCTGGTTGAGCACTGCTTTGAGTGCCACTCGGCCCAGGCCCCCAAGGGGATCAAGGGGGGGCTGCAACTCGACTCGCGGGCCGGGCTGCTGAAGGGGGGCGACAATGGCCCGGGAATTGACCCGGCAAAGCCCGACGAAAGTCTGCTGCTGCAGGCGGTCCGCTGGCAGGGCTTCGAAATGCCCCCCAAAGGGAAACTTCCCGCCGCCGACCTGCAGGCGCTGGCCGACTGGGTGAAAGAGGGCGCTCCCTGGCCCGCCGTCACGACCACAGACTCTGCCGCAAAGCCCAAACAGATCGACTGGGCCACCATCCGCGATGAACACTGGGCGTGGCGCCCGGTCCGTCGGCCCGAGGTTCCGATGGTGCACGCCTCGCATTCCTCCAGCCCCATGGCAGTCAAATGGGTCCGCAATCCCATCGACGCGTTTGTCCTCGTCAAACTCGCCGAAGCCGGGCTGTCGCCATCCCCCCCTGCCGAACCGGCGGTATTACTGCGGCGGATCCACCTCGACCTCGTCGGACTTCCCCCCACTCCCGCGGAGGTGACCGCGTTTGCCGAGGCTTGTGTCGATGATCCCGACGCTGCCTTGTCGGAGGTGGTCGATCGCCTGCTGGCCCGGCCAGCGTATGGCGAACGCTGGGGCCGCCACTGGCTCGATCTCGCCCGGTACAGCGACATCGCAGGGAATTTCGGCGGCCCCCCCATTCCCCATGCCTGGCGGTACCGAGACTGGGTCGTCGCGGCGTTCAATGCCGATCTCCCCTACGACCAGTTTGTACGAGCCCAGATCGCCGGCGATCTGCAGGGACCTGAATTGGCTGCCGGGACAGGCTTTTTCGCCCTCGGGCCAACCTATGTCTCGGACGGCGGCGATCCCGACGCAACGGCCCAGGCGCAATCCGAAACGCTCGACGACCGGGTCGACACGCTCAGCCGGGCCCTGCTGGGGCTGACGGTCTCGTGTGCCCGTTGCCACGACCACAAGTTCGATCCCATTCCCCAGCTCGACTACTACTCGCTGGCCGGGGTGTTTCAGAACACCCGCCTGGCCGAACATCCCACGGTTCCCCCCGAAACCGTGGCCGCCTTCCAGGCTCACCACCAGCGCATCGCCCAACTCGACGGGAAGCTCAAGGGGCTCGACGAACTTTTGAAGAAGGAAGCCCGCGATCCCACGGTCGATGAGAGTGCCGATCGGGCGGAGTGGCAGACGGAACTTGACCGCCTGCGGCAAACCGCCCCCCCCATGTATTCCGTGGCGCATGGGCTGGCCGAAAGCGGCACCGCCGACATGCCCCTGGCGATTCGCGGCAACCTGCGCAAACCGGGCCCGATCGCTCCGCGGCGGTTCTTGAGAATTCTGGCGGGGGCCGAGCCAGAGTTGTTTCAACAGGGCAGCGGCCGGCTCGATCTGGCGCAGGCCCTCACGTCAGAGACCAATCCGCTGTTGGCCCGCGTGTTTGTCAACCGGGTCTGGATGCATCATCTGGGCCGGGCGCTGGTCCGCACCCCCAGCAACTTCGGCGTCATGGGAGAAGCCCCCACCCACCCCGAGTTGCTCGACTGGCTGGCGAGTGAATTTCAGCATCCGACGGGCGACGGTGTTCCCTGGTCGATCAAGCGGCTGCACCGGCTGATCGTCCTCTCGAACACCTATCGCCAAGGCAGCCGGCCGAACGAGCGGGGGCTGACTGTCGACGGAGACAACCGGTTGCTCTGGCGGGCGAACCCGCGCCGGCTTGATGTCGAGGTGTGGCGCGATACGCTGCTGGCCGTCACAGGGGAACTCGACACGACCGTGGGTGGTCCTTCGGTCGAGAACCTGCTGGCCAGTTCCCGCCGCACCATCTACGGCACCGTCAATCGCAATTCGGACCAGGGGGTCAGTCAGATCTTCCTGCGGTTGTTCGACTTTCCCGCCGCCCGGGCCAGCAGTGAAGGACGGATCGCGACCACAATTCCCCAACAATCGCTGTTCCTGATGAACAGCCCGTTCATGGCCGATCGCGCCCGGCAACTCGTCCGCCGGATGCAGGCGGACTGGGCGACCGATGTCGAACGGATCCCCGCACTCTACGCCCGGCTTTACTCGCGCCCCCCGACCGACGACGAACTGCGCATTGGCCTCGACTACCTTGCTGCACAGGAGGAATCACAGCCGGGTGACCAACTTTCCCGCTGGGAGCAATATGCCCAGGTGCTGCTTTCGGCCAATGAGCTGATGTTTGTCGAATGACTCCACCATTCACCCGGGCGAACCTGGGGATTAGCGTTCCGTGTGAGAACGGGTGAGGATTCTGCTGAGCGCTGCAAGGTTGCCACCTCGTATGCACGGAACCGCATCGGCACCAGCCCGGTTCTCGCCATGATGGGACGTGGACATCAATCCCACTCGACTCAGAGAAACTGGCCAGTGAAACACACTCTCAACCACTATGTGGTCATTTGAATTAGTATTCTTATGTAGACATTTACTATTCACATGTGTATTTTCTGTTGATCATGTCGCACCCATTCGACGCGATTCTCAAGCATTTGCCACAAGATTACCCGCAGGACTGGGCCCGGTTCGCCGGGGTCGATGCGCCTGTCTCGGTCATCGATGCCGACGTCTCGACGGTGACGGCCGCCGCCGACAAGGTCTTGTGGGTTGAGGAGCCAGATCCCTGGATTCTGCATCTCGAATTCCAGGCGAGTCATGATCCGACGCTGGGTTCCCGTGTCCTGCACTACAACGTGTTGTTGCGGGTTCGGCACAAGGTTCCGGTGCGCAGCCTGGTGATCCTGTTGCGTCGCGAGGCGGATGGGCGCGATTTGACCGGAAAGGTCCACTGGCGTTCGCCAAGTGGGCGGACGTACCTGACATTCGAGTACGAGCCGATTCGCCTGTGGCAATTACCGCCGGAGGCGGTCCTGCGGGGAGGGCTGGGAACACTCCCCCTGGCCCCCCTCACCCGGGTCTCCCGACCGGACTTGCCAAGGCTTATTCAGCAGATGGACCAGCGGATTGCCTGTGAGACAGACCCACCTGCCGCCAAGTCATTATGGACTGCCACCTACGTCCTGATGGGATTAGAATACGAGAGAGAGTTCAGCCAGCACCTGCTGCGAGGAGTTTGTGCCATGAAAGAATCGGTCACCTACCAAGCGATCCTCGAAGAAGGACGTGAGGAGGGGCGTCAGGAGGGACGTCAGGAGGGACGTGCCGATGAGGCCCAACGCATACTCCTGTCGCTAGGAACGGCTCTGTTCGGCAAGCCCTCGGCCAAAGTCCGACGGGCCTTGACCGGGATCAACGATCTGGAACTGCTGGAGTCGCTGCTGTTGCGGGTTGTCAAGGTCAGCAGTTGGACGGAACTCCTGGCCGACCTGTCATAAGTGCGTCCATTCGAAGTTCGTGCTCTTTCAGCCTCCCCTTCGAATCCCGGTCCGCTCCCCAGCTGTTGGGTTCCTGGGTCCGCGCGACTGGGAGTCTGTGCCCTCGCAGGGTCGTGCACTGATCAGGCGATCTTCGAGGCAGGCCGTGAGGAACGGCACCTCAATGTGTGGCGCACGATGCCCAAGATGAAGCGGGTGCGTCGCTCACCCACCCACCACGAGTGACGCGGGCCCCCCTCCGCCTCGCAACTCGATTCCCGGTCAACCGCCGGCATAGCGCAGGTACTGCTGGGCAGCGCGGTCCCAGGAGAAGCCCTGTTCGAGATGCCGGATCCCGGCCACCAATCGGTGGGCGTACTCGGCGGGCTCTCCGGCCAGGGTGATGGCATCCTCAAGAGCGAAGGTCAATTCCGACACCATTGACTCGAACAGGGGGAAACGCAGGCGGTCCTCAACGCGATTGAGCTCCTGCGTTGGGTCGAGATAGCCGGTGGCGTTGATTCCCTGCCAGTCCGCCACTTCGGTCGCCAGTCCGTCCGGCTCGTGGAACAGAAAACCGGTGGGGTTGGCTGTGGCGGCGTGGATGCCGGCGGTCCGTCGGCGGACAGCCTCCGAGGTGGACTTGGCCTGTGGATCGGGAACAATCTGCTGCAGCACCCCCCCGGTGGCGCGGCCGATTCCGAGGGTTCCGTTGAGGTAGAATTCATTGGCCATCCCAAACGGTTCGTAGAGGGAGGGCATGATGCCGCAGGTGGCCCCTCGCAGGGCTCCCGCGAATCCTTCCGCAAACCGGAACGGAAAGGCGAGCACATGCGTGGGCCAGCGTTCGGCCAGCTCGCGCAGGAAGGACAATCCCGCGAGTCCTTCGTCCCCCGGTATGGGGAAGAACACAAACCGGGCCTCGTGTCCTGCCGTCAGCAACCGTTCGGCGGCGCAGGCGGCGACGTCGTATCCCTTTTGCCGACAGTCGTCGCGTCCCGCCATCACAAACAACGGAGTCTGGCCACGCCCAAACTGCGACAGATCGCCCCACACGGGACGTTCGACCGAGGGGGTCAATTGTCCCAGCGCCTTGAGGAATGTTGCCTGATGCTCCTGCTTCCAGGCGAGCAGCGGCTGGAAGCGTCCCGCCTCGGCCGCCGTCAGCAATTCGGTGGGGACCGCCAGATCGGTGAAGGGACCATTGTCGATCCCCACCAGTCGCGAACCGAGCCACGACGCGAGATGCGGTGCCAGAACGCGGGTCTGGTAGGGGTCGTCGATCAGGTCGCGGGCGAATTGCTGCGAGACGGTGAAGACCGGCCACTCGCAAACGGACAGCGCCCGCTGCAGCACGGTCTCGCCCGGGCAGGCCTGAGGAACCAGCCGCCAGTGACGCAACTGGTCCGCTCCTGCCTCGTGGTCATAACTGTTGTGCAGAGTGACGAACATCCGGGGCCGGGCGGGCTGCCCGGCGGCGGCGATCGCCACGGTGGACGACTCCCAGTCCTGCAACAGCAGCGTCCAAGGTGCCCCCGGAGCCACCACGCGCAGGGCCTGAATCACCGCCGCCCCAAAGAAGACCGAATCTCGGTAGAGCGTGTCGGGATGCAGATCGTATGGGTGACGCGTTCCGGTGAAAAACTGCAGATCTTCGGGACGCAGCAGGTAATGCGGCGCGGAGCCGTCCTGGCGCAACACATGGACCCGCACAGTGCGTCCATCAAACGGCACCCCCACCGCTCCAATCCACTGGACGTCGACATCGCGCGTTTTGGGAATGCGATGGTGATACGGCGTGAAGACCACCACCGGCTGCCGGGCCTGCGTGGCGACATGGGCGGGAAGCCGGGCGAGGACGGCGGCAATTCCCCCGCACGGGGCGAACGCCGTTTCATACGAGACAAAAGCCAGCACGAACAGTTTCCTTGCGGCGAATGAGGCTTCCCATCCAGAGGCGAACGGGGTGGACCTGTGGCGAAAGTAGGTGACGTGTGCGGGAATTTTCCTCCCCCCACTCATCACTTCGCGGGGTGGGGACGCACCTGCCAGGAGAGCGATTGTCCGGCGAGTCCCGCCCGCAGATTGATGATCGACATTTCGATCATCCGTCGCCGGGTCCGGTCCGAAGCACTCCCCAGATGCGGGGTGATCACCAGATTGTCGAGAGCCAGCAGCGGATGGTTGCGGGGGAGCGGTTCGGGGTCGGTCACATCGACGGCGGCCCCGGCGATCTGGCGGTTTTGCAGCGCTGCGGTGAGGGCGTCGGTCTGGACCACGCCGCCGCGCGCCATATTGATGAGAAACGCGCTGGGCTTCATCTGGGCCAGTTCACGGGATCCGATCAGGCCTGTGGTTTCGGCAGTCAGCGGGCAGTTGAGGGCCACGAAGTCGCTCTGGGCGAGCAACTCGGGCAGTGTGCGGTACTGCACTCCCAGCTCGCGTTCGGCCGCCTCATCCCGCCGGCGATTGTGGTAGAGCACCGGCATGTCGAACCCCTGGGCCCGCCGGGCGACCTGCTTGCCAATGCGTCCCAGACCGACAATGCCCAGTGTGCTGCCGCTGACTTCGGCTCCAATCAGCAGAGCCGGGTCGTAGTGGGTGAATTCGGGCCCCCGCGCAAAGTGGTCCCCCACCACGAGGTTGCGGGCGACAGCCAGCAACAGGGCCATCGTCATGTCGGCGGTGGAGGCATCGAGACAGCCGGGGGTATTGCCGACGGGAATCTGGCGTGCCGCACAGGCGGGCACATCGATGTGATCGACCCCCACCCCATGATTGCTGACCACCTTCACCTTGGGCAGACGGTCGAGCAGCGCCCCATCGACGCGGGGGTGGCCATAGGTGATGACTCCCGTGACCAGTTCGCCATAACGGGTCTCGGGAACCTGTTGCCAGGGGAGGACCTCGATATCGGGACCGAGCAGTTCGAGAAACAGGGGAGGGAGACCATCTCCCATGACAATCGGACGGGTCATCGCAGGCACCAGGCCTTTCGGGGGACCGGACCACGCTCCCCCATGGGACGCAGACCTGTCCCCTTCGGACAAGAAGAATTTTCGCCGCGAGTATACCACCGGAGGAAAGCCCTTCAACAACCGGGAGACGGTCAAACCGGGCGCAGTTGAGGGGGGCGGCCGTGCCACACTCCCAGTTGGTATTCAATCGATCTTGAGAGGATCGAACCCCCTCTTCTACCATACGCTGCAGTGCGGGTTGGTACCGCACGCGATTGACCTTCCCCCAGCCCTGCCGCACCCGAGCCGTGTCTGTTGGTTTTGATTTTTCCTCCGCGATGCGCTGCCTGTGCATTGACATCACGCAGCGCGTCCCCGAGTTCCAGCACATCCGGATGGAGCACGTGGCTGTGACGTTTGCCCAGGCCCGTCTGCGGGTGAATCACGGACTGCAGGCGAAGCTCACCCCGCTGCGGTTCCAGGATGGAGCGCTGGTCACGACCCGGCGTGGAAGTGAGTGGGCGATCCAGCGCTGCTTTCTGGGCGGAGTGGAACTGCTTTATATCCTCACCTTCTATCTGCCCCGGTTCCAGGAACAGACCTACACCGAAAAGCTGATTACCGTGATGCACGAGCTGTATCACATCGGCCCACGGTTCGACGGCGATATCCGCCGACTGCCCGGGCATTACCACGTGCACTCGCACAGTCAGAAAGAGTTCGACCAGCAGATGGAAGTGCTGGTCCGCCAATACCTGCGTAAAAACCCCCCCGATCACCTCCACGGCTTCCTGCAATACAACTTCGACCAACTGGTCCAGCGGCATGGCCGGGTGGTGGGCATGAAAGCCCCCATTCCGAAGCTGTTGCCGGTTCCCCGTCGCGCCTGATCTCCCGACGGCGTGCTCGAACCGGCCGTCCCCGACTGCAATCCAGAGTCTGCCTGCGGTATTTCCCGGTCGGGAATCCGCTCTCCAGAACTTTACTCGGGACAATCGGCCGAGCGGGCCCGTGCCACTTCGCTAATTGGCTTCGGCCTTGGGGGCCGGGTGATGCTTGAGGAATGCTTCGGCCATTTCCGTTCGGATGCGGGTCGTCAGCTCGCGAGTCAGCAGGTTGCCATGGTCCTTGCCCGGGACCAGCTCAATGACCGCGTCACTTTTGAGCCGCGCCTGCGACTCCTGCAGCAGACGGGTGGCCCCTTCCAGGTAGAAGGTATCGGCATCCCCCATGATCACGTGCAGCTTCCCGGCGAGTTTCGACCCCAGCGTGGCCCACTGGGTTTCGAGAATCAGCCGGATGTCGTATTTCTTCCACGCCTCGGCCGCCTGGGTGTCGACCTCTCCGGTCTGACGATTCCAGACCCGCACCGGACGGCCATCGGCCCCCCGCGGACTGAAGACCGCCTCGAAGCTGTGCAGTTGCCCGCCGGGTCCCACCAGTTCTTCCATCCGGTCGAAGTCGTCGTACCACAACATCACCTTGCCGTTGACCCGGGCCAGAGGCCGTCGGTCTCCCTGCGGGTCGCGATACATGTTCTCACCTGCCCGATAGAGATTGATCTGCTGGAAGTCGCGGAAGTCGACCGGGTCGGGTGCGGTGCTCCAGCAACCGCCAAACGTGTCGGGATAGGCGACTTGCAACCAGAGTGTGCTCCAGCCTCCCGAGGAATGGCCCGTGAGGAAGCGGGCTGTGGGGACGGCCACCGTGCGGTACTGGGCATCGAGGACGGGAATGAGCTCTTCGACCAGCGCGGTTCCCACCGGACCGTTGTTGTCTGAATCGGCGAAGACATGATGTCCCAGGCCGGTCTCGGCATCGAGATACACGCGCAGGAACTCGACCCCTCCAGGATTCTCTTCGGCCACCGGTTCTTTCCGGAGCCCGGCGAAGTGGTTGCCGCCAAACCCCTGCACGATGAAGATCACCGGGTACCGTCGCTCGGGTTCCTTCTGATAGCTGGCGGGCAAGACCACGCTGGCCCGTTGCCGCACCTCCCGACCATGGAACTTCGAGAGACGCTCACTGCGTGCCTCGAGCAGCTTGCACCAGTCGGTCTCGGGGAACTTGCGTTCTTCAACCAGCGAGTTGATCGACAATTTGACTCCCGCGGGTTTCCCCTCCGCTGGTTTTTCCTGGGCGCCCTCGATCTTCGCCACGGAGCTGTAGCCATTTCCCGCCCCGGCCCCCACCTCGCGCACCAGCGGATTGAAGCGGGCGACCGCCTGCACGCTATAGCCCGCGAGATCGAGGTCACACAACGCCTGAGGGTAGACGATCTGGCCGCTTTCGTCGTCGGTGTTGATCTGCAGCGGCTCACCCGGCTTCCAGCCGCGCACGTCGACCGCCAGCATCGGGCCGGGATTGAACCAGTTCGGCCCAAACCGGGGCTCGCGGTCCCCCTTCGCGAAGAACAGGTAGACCCGGCCGGTGAATGGCTCGGTCCGTACGGCGGGGTCGATGGTCACTTCAAAGGCGTACTCGGCCGCGCCGGCCGGCCCGGCGCAAAGCAACAGCCCCTGCACCACGCTTCCCAGAATCCACACCGCGATTCGCATCCAGTTCCGCACCGCCCAACTCCCGCCCCGTTGCCGGAGACCAAGTAACATCGTCTGTGAGTATCGCCAGGGGTCATCCGGTGGACGCCACCGGCCCGCGCCCGGGTTGCCTCCACTCCACGCGATTACGTCCCCTGCAGGGCATCGAGCCGTTTGACGGCGTCGCGGTAGGTGTAATCGACCTCCAACACCTTCTGGTAATATTCTTCGGCCGCCTGCTTGTCCTGCAGTTCTTCGCAGAGCCTGCCGAGGGAGTAAAACAGATCCTTGTAGAGATCGGGCTGACTGTCGTGGTTGACTTCGGGAATGGCCGCCTCGAATTGCCGGCGGGCGAGTTGCGCCTTCTTGTCGTAGGCGAAACATTTCCCCAGGTTGACCAGCGATTCCCCCTTCACGCGGGGATCGCTGCGCGACTGCTGCAACAGGGGAATGGCCGCCTGCCATTTCTGCTGCTTCATGAACCGGGTGGCCAGTTCGAATTTCAGCCGCATGTCCTGCGGATAGCGATCCGTGCGGGCCGAAAAGACCTCGACTTCGCGATTGAGCAATTCGGCGGCAAGGGCAACCGCCCGCTGCTTCTTCACCTCGTCGGTGGGGGAGGCGCGGAACTGTTCCTTGGCAATGGTCACTGCTTTGGCCATCAGTTCGAGCTGCACATCCTCGAGCACCTCGCGGATGTTGATATTCCCGCCCGAGGCCTCCAGCGCCTTCTGCAGGCTCGCTTCGGCCTCTTCGAGGCGGGCCTCGCGGCGGTACAGGTCGGCCAGTTTCAGCAGGTTGTCTTTGTTGGTGGGGTCCTTCCGGACAGCCCGTTCCATGTCGGCGATCGGGTCCTGCCCGGGACCTCCGCTCTTGTCTCCCCCCAAACGCCTCGCCACCTCGTGGGCGGCCATGACTCCCGTGGTCGATTCAGCCCCCTCATAGCCCCCGCGGTCCATCACCCCCTTGGTATCCAGGGCGGTGATCTTCGAGCGGGCCTCGCCGTTGGTCGGCTCGAGCTTGAGAATCCGCCGCCAGCAATCGGCCGCCCGCTTGTATTCTCCCCGTTCCTCGAGCACCACCGCCAGCGATTTGTTGATCTCTTTATTGCCCGGATCCCGCTTGAGGGCCTCTTCGTAGCAGAAGATGGCGACCTCGGGAAACTCGCGGGCCTTCGCCGCATCTCCCACATCCTGATTGAACGACACATCCCACGGATTGACCTGCAGTCCCTCTTCGGCCGCGAGGTCAAGCCCCGCCCAATCCTTGGTCATGCGGGCCTTCTTCGTCTTTGTCTTGGACCCCATCGTACGCATGCCGGCCATCGCCGCACCGGTCCCGTTGTTGCCATACTTCTTGTACTCGGCGAACCGCAACGACTGCCGGTAGGTGAGATTCTCGGGACGCAACTTCACCGCCGTCAGATACATCTGGATGGCGTAGTCCCAGTTCTCTTTTTGAATGGCTTCGTTCCCGCGCCGCCAACAGTCGGCGGCCGGCTTCTGTGTGTCACCCGAGCTCATGACGTCCATCCTTCTCTCGCTTCCCGCCGGAAACCGGGGGAAGCTGCGTTTACTGGTCAGGCAGAGAGAGGAACTTTACCATAAATCGAACCGACAGAAAGGAACCAGACCCCGCCGATGCCGACCGGAACTGTTTACCTCGTGGGGGCAGGTCCCGGCGATCCAGGCCTGCTTACCCTGCGCGGCCTCGCCTGCCTGCAACGGGCCGATTTGGTCCTCTACGACGGACTGGTGAACCCGCTGCTGCTGCGCCACTCACGGGCCCAGGCGGAACGAACCTTCCGCGGTGAGAGCCGGTCGACCCACACCCTCAAGCAGCAGGAAATCAACGCCCGCCTGATTGCCGCGGCACAAGCGGGGCAAACGGTCGTCCGGCTCAAAGGGGGGGATCCCTACGTATTCGGCCGGGGCAGCGAAGAGGCCGCCGCCCTGGCCAACGCGGGTATTCCGTTCGAGGTCGTCCCCGGGGTCACGGCGGCAGTCGCTGCCGGAGCGTACGCCGGTTTCTCGCTGACTCACAGGGACCATGCGTCGGCAGTTGCCTTCATCACCGGGCATGAAGACCCGGTCAAAGGAGTCTCGGCCCTTGATTTCGAGGCGTTGGCCCGCTTCCCGGGGACCCTGGTGTTCTACATGGGGCTGGGCCGGATCGACGAGATCGCGCAGCGCCTGATCATCTCGGGCAAGCCCCCCACGACTCCCACCGCGGTCCTCAGCCGCGTAACCACCCCGCATCAGCGAACTCTCACCGCCACACTCGAAACCATCGCCGCCGAGGTGACACGGGCCAGACTCCCGGCTCCTTCGCTGATCGTGATTGGCTCGTGCCTTGCGGGACGCGAAGCGATCGCCTGGTTCGAACAGCGTCCCCTGCTGGGGCAGCGCATTGGCATTTGCAGGGCCCGCGACCAGGCGGCCGAAGTGCTGGACCGAGTGCTGGCCCTGGGTGCCGAGCCGGTGGTGATGCCCTTGATCGCGATCGAGCCCCCCTCCGATTTCACCGCCATCGACGCCGCTCTCGAGCAACTCACCTCGTACGACTGGATCGTCTTCACCAGCAGCAATGGCGTGGCCGGGCTGCTCGACCGGTTATGGCAGCGGGGGTTCGATACCCGCCGACTGCACCACGCGAAACTGGCGGCTATTGGGGATGGAACCGCGGCCGCCCTGGCCGAGTGGCACCTGCGTGCCGACCTGGTCCCCACAACCTTCCGGGCCGAAGCGCTGGCGGCGGCCTTGGTGCCGCACGTGGCCGGACAGAAGGTCCTCTGGGCCCGAGCCAGCCGGGGACGCGACGTGCTCCCCACCGAATTGCGGGCTGCCGGAGCCCACCTGGATGAATTGGTGGTCTACCAGAATGTCGATGTCGCGATGCTGCCAGCGGAAGCCCAGGATCTGGTCGACCGGGGCGAACTCGACTGGATCTGTCTCAGCAGTCCCTCGATCGCCCGCCAGCTGGCCCGGCTTTGTCCCCAATTGACGAGGCCGGCCGACGGCACGCGACATCCCCGGCTCTGCAGCATCAGCCCCGTGACGACGGCGGCCGCCCAGCAGGCGGGACTGACCATCGCCGCGGAGGCGACCGAGTTCACATGGAATGGCTTGCTCGCGGCCATTGCCCACAGCACCGCCCGAAGTTAGGCCTCGAGCTTCGCGGGGGCCGTCACCGTGCCGGTACCAACCCGCGGATGAACTGCGCCATATGATCAAACGCCTCGCGCCCCTCGGGCAGCAGGGGATCGTGGGACTGGAACACATGGAACATCCCCTTCCAGATCTCGAGGGTGACCTTGCCGCCAGTCTCGCGGATGCGCCGGGCCACACGGACCGCATCATCCCGCAACATCTCGTGTTCCCCGGCCTGGATCAGCCAGGGAGGCAGATTCTCGTAGTGGGCATAAACCGGCGAAGCGAGCGGATCGCGCGGAGAATACTTCTTCAGGTAATGGTCCCGAAACACCGGCATGGTCTTCGCGCTGATGATGGGATCGTGCACGGTCTGGAGCGACTCACTCTCGAGTGCGAAGTCGGTCACGGGGGAGATGGGAATTGCTCCCTGGGGAAGCTGTTTCTTCCGTTCTCGCAGGGCCAGGACTGTCGCCAGGGTCAGGTTCCCCCCGGCGGAATCACCCGCGACAAAAGTGGCCCGGGCCGCCGACTCTCCCTCGGGCCCGTGAGTCCGCAGCCAGTCGTGGGCGGCGACGCAGTCATCGAGTCCCGCAGGAAAGGGATGCTCGGGAGCCAGCCGGTAATCGACCAGGAGCACGGCACACTTCGCCGCTTTTGAGAGGTGCGCCGCCAACGGCAGGTAAAAGCCTCCCGAGCCTGAGACGAAGCCTCCGCCGTGGATGTAGAGCACCCGCACATCGGTCTCGGCCCCCGGGACGACCACCCACTCGCACGGAATCTCCCCCACCTGGACCTTGGTCAGCCGCACCCCCTCCACGGTGGGAGCGCGGCGGCTTCCCATGCCCGCGCGCAGGCCTTCGAAGTCGAAGCCATTGGTGCCAAAGGGCGTGTTCTTGAGCAGCCGTTCCAGGTACGCCTTCCCTTCGGCCGAGACCTCGGTGGGAACTTCCCCCGGCTTGCGAGGTGTGTCCTGAGCCCAGGCGGCAGAGGCGAGCAGTGTGCCGATGACCAACCACCAACCCCAGTAGACGCTCATGGAACCTGGCTCATTCCGCCGTTTGGTCCAGTCCGATTCCAGATCAACCCCTGGATTCCGCGTGTGTCGTGCCAGACTGTTCGTCATCGCGATCTCCTGAGAGCTGGATCGGGGCTACTTCGGGACGTGCTGCTTCCCGCGCCCCACTTCTACGTGTCGGACTCCCCGGTTGTCCAGAAAGACACTCCCGATCGGGAGAGACCTGCAGCGAGGCGGCCAATGGCGATCATCGGGCCCGAGGCCAGCCCGCCGGCGGCAATACCTCGGTTCCGAGACTGCTTTCTGGGAACGCCGCCAGCTGACTTTCTATACTTCCCAGGGTGGTCTTGCTGTTCTGGCCGTTCCGGTTCAACGTTCCGAGCCGAGGCCGCCCTGATTTCCTTTCGGTTCCCTCGTGAGCACTGTCATGTCGAGATTGTTCGTGCGAATGGGTCTGTGGGTTCCCCTGGTCGCGGCGGGGGTGGCGGTGCTTCCGCAGGAGGGGCGGGCCCAGGCCACAGCGCCGGCCAAGCCGGCCGCCGCGTCTGCCTCGCCAACCGAGGGCCAGGCCAAGCCCCAAGCAGACACCGAGGATGACCGGCAGACGCTGCGGGCGGTGCGGGAAACCTTTGGCAAGTCGCTGACCGAACTGGAACAGCAGTACGAGGGAAAGCTGGCCGAGGCTCCCGAAGCGGTCCGCATGCTGATCGACATCTCTCATGGCTCGCAGATGTTGCCGGGGGAGGGTTGGTTCGGTCCCGCCAAGTCGAAGTACAGTCTCGACTGGCTGCTGGCCCAACATCAGTCAGAAAATGGGAAGCCTCTGGCAGCCGATGACTTTCGGGGTCTACCCCACTGGCTTGCCCGGATCGACCGGAACAAAGACGGCATGGTGACTCCCGACGACCTCGACTGGTCGGATCGCAATCCCTGGGTGCAGCGGGCCAATGTGGTGACCCGATTCTTCCGGCGAATGGATCCCGATGCCGACGGGCTGGTCTCGGAAGGAGAATGGAACGGTTTCTTCCGCCGGGTGGCGCAGGGGCAGGACGCCATCACACCCGATGACCTGATCGACGCGCTGCTGGCCGGGACGGGAGGACCGAGCGGGTTCGCCCCCGGCGACGAGCCATCGAGAAACGTGTTGCTGCGCGGGTTGATTGCGGGCGAGATCGGTTCGCTGAAGGAAGGACCGAACGTGGGGGACACCGCCCCCGACTTCGATCTCAAGACGCACGATGGACGGGAGTCGATTCGCCTGGCCGACCTGCTGGGAAAGCAGCCGATTGTGCTGACCTTCGGCAACTTCACCTGCGGTCCCTTCCGTTCGCTGTATCCTGGTGTCGAGGCGGTCTACAGGCGGTTTTCGCACGAGGTCACCTTCATCTCGATCTACGTTCGCGAGGCCCATCCCAAGGATGGCTGGAAGATGGAGTCGAACTCGCGAATGGGGGTCGAAGTGGCCCAGCCCAGGACGTATGGAGAACGGGTTTCGGTCGCCAACCAGTGCCGCGAGATGCTCAAGTGCTCGATGCCCCTGCTGGTCGATGAAATTGACGATCGCACGGGGAACGCCTACAGCGGCATGCCTGCCAGGCTCTACGTGATCGATCCCCAGGGGAAGGTGGTTTACAAGAGTGGTCGGGGGCCCTTCGGATTCCGCCCCGGAGAGATGGAGCAGTCACTGGTGATGTGTCTGCTCGAGCAGCACCTGGCCCAGCAGGGGGCTCCGTCGGGAAAACCGGTACCATCCAAAGACAAGTCACCGTGATGATCGCTGGGGAGGGGTGAGCCGGATGGCGATGACCCACTGTTCCCTTCCCCAGACCAGACAGCCCGCCCCATAAAAAAACCGGGAGGTGTCCAGCACAGTGCTGGTCACCTCCCGGTTTCTGATTTTGGCTTGAGGAGAAGCCGCCGTGAGAGGGCGTTACTTGCAGCCGTCGTAGTCGACCGTTACGCAGCCATTGCGGTGCGAGCGGATATCGACTGCGTACTTGCCGTAGTCATACCGCACATGCGTGCCGTTGCGATTGCAGGTGACGCGCGGGGGGCAGACGCTCGAGGGAGGAACACAGATCTGCACGGCGACGCAGCGGGGCTGGTCGCACGGATCGCACTTGTCGTCCCGCCAGCAGGGATCCTGCACCATCACCACCATGGGGACCGCGCAGGGATGGACCCGTTTTTCGTCGCGGTAACGCACATTGCGGTACAGCGGCACACCGCATTCCGCGACACCCACCGGATGACAGCCGGGCACCAAACCGCCAGCGGCATGCCCCGCCGAACCGTTGGTGGTGACCGCCGCCAGCAACAACAGGCTGGCCACACCGCTGATCAAGATCTTGTGCATCACTCATCCCCTCCTGAGAAACGGAAACCTGATTTCCGGTCGTGGTGGAAGTCATTCCACGAAAACCGGCTGGGAAGACTGGTATCCAACAACCAACGTCTCACTCCCTCACCGCAAATTCTAGAAGTACGCTCCCCGAAAAGTACAGCAACCTTGCCGGTCAGTGACTTCAGGAAGTCTGGGAACTCTGGGAAATCCTGCGGCTTTGGAGGACTGATTGAATCCGCCTTGGAGATTCACGATAATTCCAACGAGAGACTGGTGCGGCTGGCGTTCGAAACAGAACCGCGATTCAAGGGTCGGTCTGGCCATCCTGGATCCCATCACACGCAGCAAGGCGGGCATGCAAGTACAGCACACGGGCGACCGCACGCAGGAACCGGACAGCCATCCGGGGCCATCCCTCGAACTGACGACATCCGGGAAGCCCGACGCACCGGTTCCAATTTCTGACTGGTCGCCGGGGATTGGGAAAGTGTTGGGGCCGCTGCTGGCACTCTGTCTGGTCTGGGTCGGGGTGGGCTGTTCTCAGCCGGCGGCCGAGACGGCGCGGGAAAATGCCGCGGCAGAAGAGCCAGCCCGGGCGGACGAGGAGGCACCTCGCAAGAAGTCGACCAAGTCCAAAGGGACCACCCGCAAAGCAGAGCAGCGAAAGGGCATTCCCAAGGATGTCTGGCCTGAGGTCTGGCTCGATCGTCCCTCCGAAGTGGCATCGGAACGGGGCCCCGGACTGGGAGGAGCGGGAGAAGCCCCGGCGAAGGGAACCGGCGCGGCGGCCACGACAGCCGCCAACACACCGGCCACCACGACTCCGGCCAGCCCGCCAGGAACCGAGCCCTCCGCCAGTACGGCGGCCAGCCCAACCGCCGGTTCGGGGGGTTCTGCGAACTGGATCGCCTTGTTGGGCGCGGAAGACTTCGCCGACGAGTCGAAGGCCATTCGTTCGAATCTGACCGCGAAGCTGCAATCGGTGGGGACATTCAACGGGGCGTATCGCGAGATCCAGGTGGATGCGGCGGTGCTGGCCGCCCTCGCCCAGATCGCTCCCGACTACAGCGACGCCCCAAGCTGGAAGAAAAACGCCCTGCTCGTCCGCGATGTGGCCGCAGAGTTGGGGCGCGAGTCGAACTCGGTCGGCGACAAGTTTTACAAGCCGTCCCGGGAGGCGTTCGACAAGCTCGACTCGCTGCTGTCGGGCAGTGTCCCCCCCGGTCTGGAAGCTGGCCCGCCGAAGATGCAGTTCGTCAACATCGCCCCGCGGTACCCTCTGATGAAGCGGTTCGAACGGGCCCAGAATTATCTGAAGGGGAGCGTCAACAACGCCGACCTGTTGAAGAAGGAGGCCGATAAAGTGCAGCGTGAGGCGGGAGTGATCGCCCTGCTGGCGGAGGTAATTCTGAGCGAAGGATACGACTCGTCCGATGACGATCTGTATCGCGAACTGGTCTCGGGAGTGCGTGAAGGGGCCCTGAAGGTGGTGGCTGCCGCCCGCGACCAGGAGTTCGACGCCTATACGGCCGGGCTCGATCTGATGTACAAATCGTGTACGAAGTGCCATTCCGAGTTCAAGAACAACTGACCATCCAGCCGGGGCCTTCCCGGCTGGCAGACTGCGCGAGACCCGTTCCATGCCCCTCCTGCCGCTGTCGCGTTCTTCTCTGCGTCTCCGTCGCTGGCTGATGGCCGGACTGCTGGGCAGTCTCGCGGCCGCCGGACTTTCAGGTTGGGCTGCGAACCTGGCCTGGGCCGACATCATCGAGCTGAAGACGGGCCAGAAGCTCGAGGGGCAGGTGCTGAAAGAAACCCCCAGTGAGCTGGTGATTGACGTGGGGGTCGACGTGGTCCGCATTCCCGTCCCGCAGATCAAGAGCCGGACGGTGGAATCGACCGAGAAGGCTGCCGACTCCAAGACCGACAAACGGGACATTTACAGCACAGCCGACCTCCCCATCCGGACGGTCAAGGAACTGGCCGAGAAATTCGGTGAGGCAGTGGTGCTGGTACAGACCCCCAGTGGTCTCGGCTCGGGTTTCATCCTGGATGAACGAGGTTATTGTGTGACGAACTATCACGTCATTGAGCAGGAAACCCGCATCGCCTGCACGATCTTCCAGAAGAACGAGCAGGGAGAATTTGTGCGGCGGCGGATCGACGACGTGGCGATCGTGGCCATGAATCCGTTCTTCGATCTCGCTCTGCTGCAGATTCCCGTGCAGAAGGACTTCAAGTTCCCCATCACGTACCTGGCGAAGGACAACGAACTCCGCGAGGGGGATGACTGTTTTGCGATTGGCAATCCCCTGGGGCTGGAGCGGTCGGTGTCGCAGGGCATCGTCAGCACGCGAAACCGGAACTTCAGCGGAATCACCTTCATCCAGACCACCACGCAGATTAACCCCGGGAACAGCGGCGGCCCGCTCTTCAATCTGCGGGGCGAGGTGATTGGTGTGACCAGTATGAAGCTGTTGGCCAGTGAGGGGTTGGGCTTTGCCATTCCCATCGCGTATGTGAAACACTTCCTCGAAAACCGCGACTCGTTTGCTTTTGACAAGAACAACCCCAATACGGGGATCCGCTACCTCGAAGCCCCCCGCCGGCGGAACTTCACTCCGCCCCCAACTCCGTCGCAGGCGAAGCCGTAACTCGGCCTCCCCCGTGTCCAGACTGACGTGCATTGGCACTGCCGTCACCGATTGAGATTGGGTGCGGCGGTTGGATCGGCTGAAGTCGGCGGCGAAAGGGAGTTCGTCACGCCGCTTGGTGTTCGGACGAGGTCGTCTTGTGTTCGCTCGTTGCCTCACTCCGCGGAGAACAGGGGCGACTGAACGACGGGTGGCCTGGGGGCCACTGCATGGCAGGCCACGCTTCACGTCTCGGCGGCTGATCGAATTGTGTGCCGGGGGGCGTGGTTACACATCGCGCACCTCAGTGCCAGCAGGCGTTGGACCGCTCTCACCCTGGCGCTGCCCCATCCACGCGATCGCACGCAGTTGAGGAACCGGGCGGCCTCAGGGGGTGCGAGGCAGGCCCCCTCCCCCGGGTTTACCCCCGATGGGATTCCTGTCGTGGGCGTCACCCGGCGCGGCCCCTCAAAGGCCACAGCCCTCCGGGCACCGATGTCCGGGAGGGCTGTGGGGAAACTCGACTTGAGGATGTCGAAAACCAACCGCCTGTGTGCGTTAGCCGATCAATTCCTTGATTGGCGTCCCCCCGTCGGCCAGCTTCATGGGGCGACCATTCTTGGAGGTATGGACGATGTTGGCTGGAATTCCGAGGGCATGGGCGGCGGTTGCCCAGATGTCGCCGGGGAGATAGCTCTGGCTGACGCACTGGATGCCGTCCTTGTCGGTTTCACCCACCGCGACGCCGCCCTTGAGTCCACCTCCGCCGATCATGACCGACCAGCTGGCCGCCCAGTGATCGCGGCCGACATCCTGGTTGATGCGGGGAGTCCGGCCGAATTCACCCATCCAGACGATGACGGTGTCTTGCAGCAGGCCGCGCTGTTCAAGATCAGTCACCAGGCCCGAGATGGCCCGGTCGATCACCGGCAGCTTCTGGGTCTTCAGGTTGTTGAAGACCCCCTGATGCAGATCCCAACCGCCGAAATCGACTTCGACGAAGGGAACTCCCTTCTCCACCAGCCGACGAGCCATCAAGCAGCCCATGCCAAACGGGTTGCGGGCCCCCATGCCCATCGCGCCGCCAGCCGCATTGGTGCCGGTGCCGCAGTACAGGGCGACCGTCTCGGGCTTTTCTTCGTTGACCTTGAAGGCATCCATCTGCTGCGAGGTCATCAGGTTGCGGGCCTTCTTGTAGACCTCCTGGTGATCCTTGGGCATCTGGCTGCGGGAATTCTTGATGAAGTCAGTTTCCACGACATTCAACATGTTCAGCCGCTGTTCGAGCCGGTTGCCTCCCAGGCCTTCGGGGAGCGAGGCATTACGGATCTCGCCGTTGTTCCCCACCGAGAACGGGGCATGCATCATTCCCAGGAACCCGGGGCCCATGCTGGGGCCACCGATCGAGATGAACGACGGAATCTCGAGGCCTTCCCGCTTGGTTCCCAGTTCGTAGCTGACAACCGACCCAAAGGTGGGGTGAATCACCGTGGGATTCGGCACGTAGGCGGTGTGCATGTAGTACCGGCCACGGCCATGATCGGCCTCGCGGGTGCTCATCGAGCGGACCACCGAGAGGTGGTTCATGATCTTCGCCGTCTCGGGCATGTGCTCGCTGATCTGCAGATCTCCCGCGGTGGAGACCGGCTTGAACTCACCACCATTCTTTGATCCGGGCTTGAGGTCCCAGATGTCGATCGTGGGGGGGCCGCCGCTCATCCACAGCAGGATGCACGACTTGTTGTTTTTCTTGAGGGCCGCGGCGTTGGCCTCGATGTTCTGCAGGAACTGCAGCCCCGGAATGAGGGTCGCCCCAGCCGCCAAGTGCTTCAGCAAGTGACGACGGGACATTCCGGCGGATGTCGCGAGCGAAGAGAGATTCATGAGGCACCTTGGACAGGGAACAGAGCGACAGGAAGGAACCTGGTCGCCGGAGTGTGGGAGAGGTCAGTCGGAGCGCGTCGCTGGGAACTGGTCGTTCCGCCCGATCAGTGGATCAGGATGAACTCGTTCGAGTTGAGCAGTGCCCAATAGAGGTCCTGGAACGCTTCCAGGGGAGATCGGGCATTCTTCATCACCATATTGGCCGTCTTCAGTTCGCGTTCGGACGGAACGCGGGTCAATGTGGCCAGGTACAGTTGCCTGGCCTTGTCGGCCGGCTTCGCGGGGGAAGTCAACACACTGTGGAGGGTGCTCCCCTGGGCATCCTTCAGGGCGTTCTGGATCAGCTCGCCATTCATCATCATCAGCGCCTGCGGAATGGTGCCGTCGAACGACGTCGACTCGTCATTCTCATCCGTTCCGAAGGTCTGCACAAACTGCTGCAGCCACTGTTGACGGCGCGATTCAGCCTGCTCCCAGCCCCCACTGGCGGTCTTGTGGGCGTTGGTCGCCACCAGCAGTGAGTCATACACCTGCTCGACCGTCATCGACTTGATGTAAAGATGGCTGAACATCGGAGTCTCACCCGCGGCCGGGTCATCCTTCATGTTGCCGTCGTTGAACCGGCTCGTGAGATTGTACGCCTCGGAGTTGCAGATCCAGCGGATCAGCTGCTTCAGATCGTAGCCTGATTTCACAAACTCACGGGCCAGGCGGTCGAGCAGTTCGGGATGCGACGGGGCCTTGTGCGGACCCATGTCGTCGACAGGACGGGTGAACCCATAGCCGAACAGGTGCCCCCACATGCGGTTCACCGCCGCCTCGGCCAACTGGGTCTTCTCTCCCGAAACGATGATGCCCGCCAACTCTTTCCGCCGGTCAATCGATCCCTCGGGAGAGACTTCGACCCCGTTGTACCTCGGATAGGCCACTTCCATCACGCCATTGCGGCGTTCGAAGAAGACCGGCCCCTCGAAGTCGGCCCGGGTGAGCTCGAAGTACGAGAAGTCCATTCGGCCGGTCTTCTCGTTGTACTCGCGATGCTCGACCCGCTGGGCCTGCTTGAAGAAGCTGTTGAACTCCCAGAAGCTGTTCTGCTTCCAATCGTTAAACGGATGATTGTGGCACTGTGTGCACTGCACCTGGATTCCCAGGAACAAACGGGCGCTGATCGCCGTCGCAGGGACCGCTCCCTCGTTCAAATGCGACAACAGAAAGTTCGTCGCCCCGTTCTCTTCGTAATGCCCCTCGGCCGTCAGCAGATCGACAACAATCTTGTCCCAGCCCCGATTCTTGCCGAACGAATTCCGCAAAAATTTCTGCAGGGCCGGCCGACTGATGTTCTGCGGCGTCGCACGGCCAATCAGCAGATTGGTCCAAATGGTCGTAAAATGCCGGACGTATCCCGGATCATTCAGCAGATTTTCAATCGCCTTGAACCGCTTGTCCGGAGACTTGTCGGCAATGAACGCCTCGGTCGTCTCAAGATCCGGAATGTGTCCGACCAAATCGAGATGGACCCGACGCAGCCATTCGCCATCCGCAGCCGGTCCCGAAGGGACCATGCCATTTTCGGCCCATCCCTTGCGAACCTGCTCGTTGATAAAGCCGATCAGATCGCCATATTGCCCGTCATAACCAGTGGAGAACGGCTTGGCGGACAGGCCCGCGGCAGGAGACTCCCCCTCCACCTTGCCGGTCCGCGACCCGTTTCGCCGCGTTGACTCCCGACTCCCCCCCCGTTCCTCGCCACGGTTGGCCGAGGTCTCACGAGACCCCGCCTTGGTTGCCGCAGCAGGATTGTCGTCCCCAGCCACCAGAGACGCTGCCCCCAGATACAACGAACATCCCAACCCCATCGCCAGACTCACCCCTCTGGCAATGGTCAGGCTAACCTTCACCCCAGGTCGCACCGAAAACAGCAGGTGTCGCATCGCATCTCCTGTCGGTCAGATCAATCTGCTCAAGTGTATTGTTTTGCATCAAGCAAAACAATACGCCCACAAACGATCTCGAAGACCATTCTCCACCGGTCTGTCCCCCCAGGGTGGGACGCTCCCTGTGCCTCGAATCCACAGTTCCGGAGCGTCCCCCCCCCGTTGGGGAGTCGGGCGCGGCAAACCGCACCCGCGGAGATAGTGCAGCAGATAGCGTGCCAGTCCCAGAAGAAACGGAGTGGCACCGCTCCCTCCTTCCAACCAATCTGTCGCCGGGTCGATCCACTGGTCCCCCCCTGCAATCCACCGCACCGGCGTTGCCGTCGCAATCCGGCAGGCGTCGCACCTTCAGATTGAAAAGTCGACCTTCCGGCCCAGCAGGCGATCGACGAGATCCCCCGGCAAATCAATTGCCTCGGTTTCCGGCCGCCGGACGTCGGTTGGATTGATACCGCAGTACATGGCCCACGGCCCCAGGTGCCGCCATCTCCCCGCCCGCTTGGGCTCATCGGGCATCACCGGAGTCGTACAGCGACTGCAGCCAATCGTCGAATACCCCTGGTGATGCAGTGGATTGACGATCACCTTCTCGCGGGCGATGTACTCATCCATCTGCGGATCTTCAAAGTTGGCAAGCAGATTGACGCGCACGCAGTTCATTTTTTTGTCGAGGGCCAAAATCGGCACATTGCTACGCCGCTCACCATCGCTCCGCCGCAGGCTCGAGAGCAATCCGTCGTACCGTCCGGCCGCCTTCAACAGCGGCTGGGTTTTCCGCAGTTCGCAGCACTTCAACTGCCCATCGACACTGAGGTACAGAATGCCCAACTCGCGCGTCTGCTCTTCCATCGACTGCTCGGGAGTCAGGGTCAGCACCTCCAACCCGTATTCTTGGGCGATGCGGTCGCGCGTCTGCAAGGTCTCGGGAAAGTGCACCCCGGTGTCGACGAACAAAACCGGCAGCTTGTGCCCCGCCGCACTGGCCATATGACAGACGACCGAGCCCGCCTGCTGCATGGCCGACAAAATCGCCAGCCGCTTTCCAAACATCGACACGGCCCAATCGAGGATCTCGCGCGGAGTCCGTTCCTCAAGGCTTTCGTTCAGTGATCGCAGGTCTTTTTGAGTCAGCAACGCCATTCCGGTTGATCCTTCCGACATCGGGCTTTGCCCGCCGCACACACGCAAACCAGTTCTCCCACTTCTTACCCGTTCTTCGAGTTCCGAAGCGCGATCACCCGGGCGGCCAGTGCAGATCCCTGCCCCCCAGCAGGTGGAGGTGCAGGTGATCGACCGTTTGCCCCCCATCCCGGCCGCAATTGATGATCACCCGGTAGCCGTTCTCGGCCAACCCCTCCTGCACCGCCACCCGGCGGACCACCGTCAGCAGGTGTCCCAACAGTGCCGAGTCTTCGTCCCCAGCGGCGGCAAGGGCGGGAATCTCCTTTTTGGGGATGACCAGCACATGCACCGGGGCCTGGGGACGCACATCCCGAAACGCCAGGCTCTGGTCGTCTTCATACACAATCTGCGCGGGGATCTCCCGGTCGATGATCCGCTTGAAAATCGTCGGAGCAGGCATGGCGAACAGAACGAACCAACGGGGGGAAACCGTCCGACCACCCGATCGGACCCAAACGCCAACCTAGCAGACCCAGGGAATTTTCTCCAAGTCGATTACCAGCCGCACGCCAAAGCGGTCGCACCGGTCTCAACCCAGGTCGAGCAGACCATTGTGAGATCACAAGCAGGCCAAAGGCCTTGCTCAATTCAGTGGACGGGAACATATCCGACAGGCCCTTGGAGATCAGCAGATCCTCTCAGCCGACCGCAAAAACCAAGATGCCGGCCCGGCAGCGCCGCTCAGTCCCCAGACGAACCACCGGTAGAGTTGCCGAAGTCCGAAAGTCCGGTCCTTGACGATTCCATCGGCAGATATTATATCACCACTTTGATGGGTGTTTAATAATTACGATCTTTCAGATCGAAATTGTTCGTCCGTTCACACTCTTCCGTTCCGCCTGGCCACGTCTCCGAACATGAAGATCTTCCCTGACAACTCCTCCACGATTGGCGGCACACCCCTGGTCCAGATTCAGCGTCTGACCGCTGGCCTGAACGGCCGTGTGCTGGCGAAGATCGAGGGACGCAACCCCGCCTACAGCGTGAAGTGCCGCATCGGTGCCGCGATGATCTGGGAGGCGGAAAAATCGGGACAACTGACTCCCGGGGTCCGCATCGTCGAGCCCACCAGCGGCAACACGGGAATCGCACTCGCGTTTGTGTGTGCCGCCCGAGGTTACTCCCTCACGCTCACCATGCCCGAGACCATGTCCCTCGAGCGTCGCGCGATGCTGAAGGCGTTCGGGGCCGAACTGATCCTCACTCCGGCTGCGGATGGAATGCGCGGAGCCATCGCCCAGGCGGAACAACTCGCCAGCCAACCCGGCTGGTTCATGCCCCAGCAGTTCAAAAATCCGGCCAACCCCGAGATCCATTTCCGCACCACCGGGCCCGAGATCTTCCAGGATACCGACGGGCAGATCGACTATTTCGTCGCGGGGGTCGGAACCGGCGGGACCATCACCGGGGTCTCGCGGTACCTGAAACACGAGCAGCGCCTGCCGATCCGGTCGATCGCGGTCGAGCCCGAAGCCAGTGCCGTGCTGTCGGGCCGGCCCCCCGGACGACACCGCATCCAGGGGATCGGTGCTGGATTCGTCCCCGACATCCTCGACCGCACCCTGATCGACGAGATCCTCACCGTCACCGATGAAGAGGCGCTCGAGACCGCCCGGCAACTGGCCCAGAAGGAGGGGATCATCTGTGGCATCAGCTGCGGCGCAGCCATGGCGGCCGCATTGCGGGTGGCCGCCCGCCCGGAAGCCGCCGGCAAGACCATTGTGACCGTACTGCCCGACAGCGGCGAACGGTACCTGTCGACCGCCCTGTTCCAAACCAACTGATTTCATGCTCCCACCTTTGGCTCCTGTGTCCCCCGTGGTCTCCCGCGTCTTGACCGCGGGACTGCTGCTGGCGTGCCTGATGGCGCTGGGTTGTGCCGGCGGCTCGGGCGCTCCCCCGGCGGGGGGCGGATCTCCCGACGCGGAGGTCGAGACCACCACCCCAGTCACGCTGCTGAATGTCTCGTACGACCCCACCCGCGAGCTCTACCAGGAGCTCAATGGGCTGTACGCGGCCGAGGCGCACAAAACGGGGCAGAAGGTCACGATCCGGCAGTCGCATGGCGGATCGAGCAGCCAGGCCCGGGCCGTCATCGACGGACTGGAAGCCGACGTCGTCACCCTCGCACTCTGGTCCGACATCGATGCGATTCGCGCCAAGGGACTGATCGAGCCGGGCTGGGAGGATGAGTTTCCCAACCGATCCCTCCCCTACTTCTCCACCATCGTGTTCCTGGTCCGCCGGGGCAATCCCAAACAGATCCACGATTGGCCCGACCTCGTACGGCCCGGGATCGAGATCATCACGCCCAATCCCAAGACCGGTGGCGGGGCCAAGCTCAGCCTGCTGGCGGCGTGGGGCTCGGTGACAACCCGTGGCGGGACGACCGACGAGGCCCGCGCGTTCGTGAAACAACTGTATCAGCAGGTCCCCGTCCTGGACTCGGGCGCCCGCGCTGCGACAGTCACCTTCGTGCAGAAACAGATCGGCGATGTCTACCTCGCCTGGGAAAACGAGGCCCACCTGGCCCGCCTCGAATCGGCCGGGGAACTGGAGATCGTCTATCCGCCCGTCTCCCTGCGGGCCGAGCCGATGGTGGCCCTGGTCGACACCGTCGTCGACCGCCGCGGAACCCGCGAGGCCGCCACCGGCTACCTGCAATTCCTCTACTCGCCCACCGCTCAAGAGGTGATCGCCAGGCGGTACTTCCGCCCGATCGATCCCGAGGTGCTGGCCCGGCATGCCGACCAGTTTCCCACGCTGCGACAGTTCGCCATCACCGACATCTCCGCCAGTTGGGCCGATGCCCTGCGGGAATTCTTCGACGACGGCGGAATTTACGACCAGATTTCCTCCGCGGCCGCCCGCTGATTCCCCTCACTTTCGCCTCACTTTTCCAGGAAACACCCACCATGTCCGACAGCCTGCTGCAGCGCAGCGTGACGACCGCGGTCGCCCGCAATCTGGCGACCACCACCAAGACCGCCCCCAAGATGATGTCGATCACCCCGAGGTATCTCCTCGGGCTGCTCCCCTGGGTGCAGGTCGAGGGGGGAACCTACCGGGTCAATCGCACCAAGGTTGAACTGGCCCGCGCCCAGCGAATCGACATCGAGCTGGGCCCCGGCGCCCAACCCCTGTCGGCTGAAAGCCTGCGCAACATTCCCCTGTTCTCCCAATTGGGAGCCGAGTTGCGGGGCCGCATGGTCGCCCGCTTCCAGCAGGAGGAAGTCTCCCTGGGGAACAACCTCGTGGTTGAAGGGGAAGACCGCGCCCGGTTCTTCATCATCGCCAGCGGACAGGTGGAAGTCCTCAGCAAAGGAGCGCACGGAACCGACCTGCGACTCGCTCTGTTGACCGAAGGGCAATTCTTCGGCGAGGCCGACCTGGTCTCCGATCATCCCTCCGACGTCACCATCCGCACCATCACCCCCTGTACCTTCCTGTCGCTGTCGCGCCGCGACCTCGAACAGATTCTCGCCGAGTGGCCGACCGGGGCCGAAGAATTCCGGCAGGTCGTGCAGGACCACCGCGACTTGCTGTCGACGGTCAACCGCTACGGCGAGCGGAACATCGACCTCGTCTCAGGCTTCGCCGAGAATGTTGAAATTCCTGAAACCTTCGTCGACTACTCCGCCACCCCCCGTGAGTACAGCCTCTCCTCCGTCCAGACCGTCGTCCGCGTCCACACCCGCGTCTCCGACCTCTACAACGGTCCTTACAACCAGCTCGAAGAGCAGATGCGGCTCACCATCGAGGGGATCAAGGAACGCCAGGAGTGGGAGCTCATCAACAGCCCCCGCTTCGGCCTGCTGCACTCGGCCGACGCCTCGATGCGCGTCAGCACCCGCTACGGCGCCCCCACCCCCGATGACCTCGACGAACTGCTCGCCCTCGTCTGGAAAAAACCCGCGTTCTTCCTCGCCCATCCCCGAGCCATCGCCGCCTTCGAACGCGAATGCACCTGGCGTGGCGTCCCCCCCGTCACCACCCTGCTTCACGGAGCACCCATCATTCTCTGGCGCGGGGTTCCCCTCATCCCCTGCGACAAACTCGAGGTCAAAGGACGTCCCGAGCACAACCGCTGGACGGGTACCACCAGCATCCTTCTGCTGCGCGTGGGCGAGGCCGACCAAGGGGTGGTGGGGCTGCACCAGACCGGCATTCCCGGCGAGATCATGCCCAGTCTCTCGGCCCGTCTGATGGGGGTCGACAGCCTGGGGGTCGCCTCGTACCTGCTCACCTCATACTTCAGCGCTGCCGTTCTCACCGATGACGCCCTCGGCGTCCTCGAAAACGTCGAAGTCGGCTACTACCACGACTACGCCCACCGCGGTTTCCGCGGGTTCGAGGCGGGCCTCGGAATCTGACGCCGCTCTCTCCGCAATCTCAATCCAAAACCCACAACGCTCTTTCGCTCCCTCCCCCGGCCATCCTGGAAGGAACCATCACCGTGTCCGACAGCCTGCTGCAGCGCAGCGTGACGACCGCGGTCGCCCGCAATCTGGCGACCACCACCAAGACCGCCCCCAAGATGATGTCGATCACCCCGAGGTATCTCCTCGGGCTGCTCCCCTGGGTGCAGGTCGAGGGGGGAACCTACCGGGTCAATCGCACCAAGGTCGAACTCCCCAAGGCGCAACGGATCGCTGTCGACGGAAATGCCGCCGGCCCCGCCGTTCCTCCCGAAGCGCTGCGGGGGATTCCCTTCTTCGCCCGTCTGCCCGAGGCCATCGTCCGCGCCATGGCCAGCCGCCTGCGGCTCGAAGAGGTCCCCCTCGGCAACAACCTGCTGATCGAAGGGGAAGATGGCAGCAAGTTCTTCATCATCGCCAGTGGCCAGGTCGAAGTCCTCAGCAAGGGGGTGCACGGGACCGACCTGCGCATCGCCCTGCTGACCGACGGTGAATTCTTCGGCGAAACCGATCTCGTTTCGGAACGCCCTTCCGACGTCACCATCCGCACCATCACCCCCTGCACATTCGTCACCCTGTCGCGGAAAGAGCTCAACCTCATTCTGAAAGAACTCCCCGACCAGGCAGCGGAATTCCGTCAGGCCATCGACGAGCACCGTGAGCTGCTGTCGACGGTGAACCGCTACGGTGAGCGGAACATCGACCTCGTCTCAGGCTTCGCCGAGAATGTCGAAATTCCCGAAACCTTCGTCGACTACTCCGCCACCCCCCGTGAGTACAGCCTCTCCTCCGTCCAGACCGTCGTCCGCGTCCACACCCGCGTCTCCGACCTCTACAACGGTCCTTACAACCAGCTCGAAGAGCAGATGCGGCTCACCATCGAGGGGATCAAGGAACGCCAGGAGTGGGAGCTCATCAACAGCCCCCGCTTCGGCCTGCTGCATTCGGCCGACGCCTCCATGCGCGTCAGCACCCGCTACGGGGCCCCCACCCCCGATGACCTCGACGAGCTACTGGCTCTCGTCTGGAAAAAGCCCGCCTTCTTTCTCGCTCATCCCCGCGCCATCGCCGCCTTCGAACGCGAATGCACCTGGCGTGGCGTCCCCCCCGTCACCACCCTGCTGCACGGAACCCCCGTCATCAACTGGCGCGGGGTCCCCCTCATCCCCTGCGACAAACTGGAGGTGAAGGGACGCTCCAGCGGCAATAATCTGCAGGGCACCACCCGCATTCTGCTGCTGCGGGTGGGTGAGGCCGACCAGGGTGTGGTCGGCCTGCATCAGACCGGCATCCCAGGCGAGATCATGCCCAGTCTCTCGGCCCGTCTGATGGGGGTCGACAGCCTCGGCGTCGCCTCCTATCTGCTGACCTCGTACTTCAGCTGTGCCGTCCTCACCGATGACGCCCTCGGCGTCCTCGAAAACGTCGAGGTCGGTTATTACCACGACTACGAAAACCGCCGGTCCAAGGTGAAGTAATGCCATTTTCCGATTTTGTCCCCGAGGCGGTCGAGCCAACCTTCGCACAGGTGTCGGAGATCACCCGCCGCTTGCTGGCCGACGCCCAGCAGGCGGCTGGTGTCGGACAGCCGTTTCCCAGCGTGGGCGATCTGCCGACAGCGTCTCACTCCTTCGGCGCGAACGTGCCCCAGGCGGGAAGCCTGGCCACTCACCTGCCGGCGGCGAACGCCACAGGAAACCCTTTCGCGGGCCAGCCGCACCTGCCGCGCGCCGGGGCTCTTCCCTCGTTTCCCCATGTCCTCTCGGAAGCCCGGACCGTTGCGTCCCGCGATCCATTTCCGGCCAGGATGCCGTCGGGAATCTCCCCCTCGCTTGCCCCCCTGATGTCCCCCGGGATCTCCGGGGCCATTCCTGGCGGGATGCCCCCGGATCTCTCGCCGACAATTCCGGGGGTTGCCTCGGACGTGCTCGAGGCGTTTTGTGACCCGGTGTCCCCCGGAGAGATCCGTTTGCCCGGCCCTGCGTCGGCAGCCGCGACTCATGCGACCACGGCTCAACCGGCGACAGTACCCCTGGCGTTCGGCTCTCCGGGGGCAATGGCAGCGCAGGTTGATCCGGCTGTCCTGGACAGGGCCCCCGCCGCGGTCCGCCGGGTTCCCTCTGACCAGCAGCCGCGATATGAGGGTTTGACCGCGTTCGTGCAGCGGATTCGCCTGACCGGTTGCGAAACGCGCCCCGTCGGTGTCGTCGGCCTGCCCGGGCCCCATCCCTTCGAATCACTGTCGGGAGAGCTGTCCCGCCTGGCGTCGAGCGGCACCCTCGATGTCTCTGCCGTGCGGCGCGACTTCCCGATTTTGCAGCAGCAGGTGCACGGGCAGCCGCTGGCGTGGCTCGACAATGCCGCCACCACCCAGAAGCCGCGGGTGGTGATTGACGCGCTCAGCCGTTTTTATCACACCGAGAATTCCAACATTCACCGTGCGGCCCACACCCTGGCCGCCCGGGCGACCGAGGCGTATGAGCGGGCCCGCGAGACGGTGCGGCGGTTCCTGGGAGCGGAATCGGCCGAAGAGATTGTCTTCGTGCGGGGAACGACCGAGGGAATCAACCTGGTCGCGCAGACCTTCGGCCACAGGTTTCTGCGCCCCGGGGATGAGATTTTGTTGTCCGTGCTCGAGCACCACGCGAACATTGTGCCCTGGCAGATGGTCGCCCGGCAGACCGGGGCCCACATCCGGTCAATTCCCGTGAATGACCGGGGCGAGATTCTGCTGGGGGAATACGAACGCCTGCTGGGGCCCCGCACGCGCCTCGTAGGACTGACGCATGCCTCCAACAGCTTGGGAACCGTGCTGCCGATCGCCGAAATGACGGCCTTGGCGCACCGGCATGGGGCCCGCGTGCTGATCGACGGAGCCCAGACGGTCGCCCACCTGCCCGTCGATGTGCGGCGTGATGAATTCGACTTCTTCGTCTTTTCCGGACACAAGGTGTTTGGCCCCACCGGCATCGGGGCGGTGTACGCCCGCCGCGAATTGTGGGAAGAGCTGCCCCCTTGGCAAGGAGGGGGGAACATGATCCGCGAGGTCTCGTTTGAAGAGACGACCTATGCCGATCCCCCCGCGCGGTTCGAGGCCGGCACCCCCAATGTCGCCGACGCGGTCGGGTTGGGGGTGGCGCTCGATTACGTCACACGGCTGGGGCTGCCCCTCATCGCCCGACACGAACATGACCTGCTGGAATATGCGATTCAGCAGTTGCAGCGGATTCCGGGCGTGCGGCTGATCGGCACCGCCCGCGAGAAGGTGGGGGTGCAGTCGTTTCTGGTCGAGGGACGGCGTCCCGAGGATGTCGGTCGGTTCCTCGACCAGCGGGGGATTGCCGTACGGGCGGGGCATCACTGCGCTCAACCTTCACTCCGGCGTTTTGGTCTCACCGCCACGGTCCGTCCCTCATTCTCGATCTACAACACCCGGGACGAAGTCGATCGCCTGGCCGCCGCGGTGCGTGAGCTGTCGCAATAGCCGGAGATAGCGCGGGAACTTCCGCCGCCGCCCCACCCTCTTCGGTTCATGAACCGAGAGGGTGGGGCGGCGTCTGTTTTTTCACCAAGAGAAGTCGCGGAATGAGTTGAGTTGGGAGATCACCACTCCCTACGCTCAGAAGCGCCGTTCGTCGCCAGTGTCTCTCTTCACTCCGGTCCGGGACGGTGCCGTGTTCCTCCCCCACAGCCCCTGCGTCCCGCCGCCATGCTCCGCACTCGTCACCGGGCCTTGATGTCTCCAGCCCGACTGCTGCTCGTCACCCTGCCGTTGCTGTTTGGGTCAGTCCCCTGCCTCGCCGACGACGACCAGCCCCCGACCCCCATTGTGCTCTCGGCCCCCCTCACCCATTCCGACTGGGTGCTCAAAGACAATGTGCCCGGGCTCGATGCGGGACTGGGGGGAGTCCGGCACATGCTCGACATGTGCCGGGCGGCGGGCTGGACCCGCATCTACTGGCGCTGCCTCGACGCCGGCCGCTCCCTTTACCCCAGCCAGTTGATGGACCCCATGGGCCCTCCCGCCGCCGACAGCTATTTCGATCCGCTGCCCGCGGAAGTCGGCCTGTTGGGGGCCCAGAAGAACGAGGCCATCCTGCAGAAGATGCGCGACCGGTACCACTACGGTACCGTCGACACTCTGGCGGAGGCGGTCCGCTACGGTCATGAGATCGGACTCGAGATCCATGCCTGGCTGTCGCTCAACGAAGACGACCACGCCTGGGGCTGGCCCAGCCGGTACACCCTCGCTCATCCCGAACACCGCTGGTGCCGCCGGGATGGCGAAATGTTCCACAGCCAGCTCAGCTTCGCCTGGCCCCAGGTTCGTGAGTACAAGCTGGCGATTGTCCGCGAGATTCTCGACCGCTACGACGTCGATGGGCTGTTCATCGACTGGATCCGCACGGGTGATGTCCGCGATCCCCAGGTTGACGATCAGGGGCATGCCAACTTTGGCTACGAGACCATCCTCACCGAGGGGTATCAGAAAGCCCACGGCGTCGACCCGCACACCCTGCCCAACACCGATCCGCAGTGGGTCCGCTTCCGGGCCGAGCCGCAGACCGAGTTCATGCGGTCTCTGCGCCGCGAGGTGAACCGGCTGAAACCCGGATTGCCGATCGCCATACTGATCCAGCATCCCTGGGGCTATCGGGGGAACAATCCCCGGTATGCCGACAATCTGCGGGGCCTGCTGCTGGATGTCGCCACCTGGTCGCGGGAGGGACTGATCGATGCCGCGGTCCCGGCGGGCTACTACAAGGACGGCGGGACCCCCGAGCAGGCGTGGCGGCACCTGCGCGAGGTGCTGGGAGACCAGGTCGACATCTGGCAGTACGGCTGGGTACCCACGACAGCCGAGGCCTTCGAGCAGGAATGGCAGCGGGCGCAGAAACTCCCCGCCCGGCAGATCCTCTTCTGGGAGGCCGACTACATCGACAACAACGCCCAGAAGGCCCCGCTGCAAGAGCTGATGCGCTCCCGGGCCGCCCCTCCAGCCCGCCGGCGGAAGTGAGGCTTGCCCCCTGCCCGTCCGTGTGAGTCGCCCCCACGCTCACCAGCCAGCGGGTCGGGCGTGGGGGCGTGCTGGCTCCGCTGGTCCGGGAATCGTGTTGGTCCGTAGAATCAGGACATGGCAGGCGACTCTACGAAACGACTCGGCCGTTATGTTCTGAAGTCCCTCCTGGGGAGGGGAGGGATGGGGACTGTCTATCGGGCCGAAGATACCCGGCTGAACCGGGATGTCGCCCTCAAGATCCTGCCGCAACGTCTGGCGGCCGATGGCAACGCCGTCGAACGCTTCCTGCGGGAGGCCCGGGCCGCCGCCCGGCTCAATCATCCCAACGTCGTCGCGGTGCTCGATGTGGACCAGGAAGCCGGGCGGACTTTCCTCGTGATGGAGCTGGTCCGGGGCGACAACCTGCAAAGCCTGCTGGGGAACGGTCCATTCCTCTGGCAGGACGCCACCCGCATCATCGCCGACTGCTGCGATGGCCTGGCCGCCGCACATGGCGAGGGTCTGATTCACCGCGACGTCAAGCCGGGCAATATTCTCTGGACCAGTGACGGCAGAGCCAAGCTGGCCGACTTCGGCCTCGCCCGGGCACTCGACGGCGAAGAGACCAACGCTCTCACCAGTACGGGCAGCCTGCTGGGGACTCCCCACTACATGAGTCCCGAGCAGTGCCAAGGGGAAACTCTCGACCCCCGCAGCGACCTGTATTCGCTGGGAGCGACCTATTTCGCGCTGCTGGTGGGGCGGCCCCCATTCACCCAAACCCAGCCGTTGCAGTTGATGTTCGCCCACTGCTCGGCCCCCGTTCCCGATCCCCGCAGCCTGCGCTCCGAGATCCCCAAGGAGTGTGCCGCGATCGTCCTCAAGGCACTGGCCAAGCAGCCTGCCGACCGGTTCGATTCGGCCGCCTCGATGGGGCAGGCGCTCCGTGCGGCGTTGGCAAAATACGACTTGGAGGCGGCGCCCCCACCCAACCCGAAACCGGTCGCCGCCACGAGTGCCGAAACCCGCACCAGCGGTTCCGGAAAACGGTCCGGCCGCACGGTACGGCCCCAGAACGAAACGGATCACCGTCCCACCCCACACCGAGGTCCCCGCCTGCGAGCGGGATTGTGGGCCGGGGGCGCATTCCTGGTCCTGTACCTGATGGGATGGAGACTGCTTCCGATCGGCAGCCGGGGAGACGGCCGTTCGGAACAACGCGAAGCATCGACAACCGTGCCGGTCCGGCAGATCGTTCCGTCGGAATCGCCCCGGTCAGACTCCACGCGTGCGGCATTCGGCCCTGACTCAGCGCGCGGGGTCGCGGAGTCCGCAGGCGAGTCCTCCGGACAGACAGAGACATCCCGCCCGGCTGGTTCATCCGAGCCCGTTGTGAGGCTGGTGTATGAGCAGGGATGGCCCGCTTTGGAAAGCGAGGTGCTGGGGCTCGATTTCTCTCCGGAGGGAACGTCGCTCGCACTGGTCTCTCGCAAGGGATCACTCGCCGTGATGGACCTGGCCCGCGATGCAGGGCCGCGGGAAATTTTGTGGGAACCGGAACCGCTTCACGCAGTTGCCTGCGGACGATTCTGGACGGCTCTCGGCGGCGCGGCAGGGGTGGTGTGGCTGGTCTCACCGTCGGAGCCCGCTCGCCAGATCCGCCTTGAGCAGCTCTCCCGGCCCATTCTGTCCCTCGCCCAGAATTCACGCGGCGATCGGCTCGCAGTCGGAACCGAGGGGTCGCTCGAACTCTATTCCCTCGATACGCAGGGAGGGCACCGCCTGCGAACACTGGCGACTCTCGATCAGAACGGTGCCATATCGGCCTACATGGTGTACTGCGTCACGTTTTCGGCCGATGATCGGCTGTTGGGAGCCACCAGTTGGAACCAGGCCGTCGGCATCTGGAACGCCGACGACGGCCGCCTGCTGCACAGCCGACGGGATGCGGGTCCGGAGGTGATCAGCCTGGCGTTTCTGCCCGGGTCCGAGACCGCCGTGCTGGGTTGCAAGTATCAGGCGGGAATTTCCACATGGGACTATGCCGTCCCGGAAAGCCCCCTCCGGCGACTGGCCGCAGCCCGCGATCGGACCGTCCGCACGCTGGTCCCGCTGGGTACTTCGCTGGTGTTGGCCCATGGCGAATGGAATGGACCGCTGTTTCTGTACGACGTCTCCGCCGACCGTGAACAGGCGATGTTTCAGAAAGCAACCGGCATGAGCGCGAACGCCCTGGCGATCTCGCGTGCCGGAACCCGGCTCGCCACCGGCGGGGGGCATGGCGACAAACCGGGAGGCTATGTACAGCTCTGGAGCATTTCT
>Ga0315902_10001009_pt1 | contig 46225 bp, 42 predicted proteins | sample LakEriMetagenome_9_FD_203523 | JGI IMG/M metagenome (GOLD analysis project Ga0315902, IMG submission 203523) | Freshwater fungal communities from buoy surface, Lake Erie, Ohio, United States - Buoy 12 MA117 | ecosystem: Environmental > Aquatic > Freshwater > Lake > Lake biofilm | place: USA...
GGATTTGACATACTTCAGGGTGGACAAGGTGCAGATCGATTCATTTTCGGTCCGTCCAACACCGGAGGGATAGGCTCGCCCTACGTCGTAGAGACAGACACGATAATTGGTTTTGAGTCTGGCACAGGAGAAAAAATAAGTCTACGCGACTTTGGTGTACTGCCAGAGGGTTCGATTGAAATCTCAAACTCTGCCGGTCAATCGACTATCACGATATCGCTGGCACATGAATTACGGATGATCATCATTGAGAATCCAAGCGGTGCGATCACCAGCAATGATTTGATGCTGCTTGGAGGCGGATCAGCTTCGCCTGAGATATTCGATATTGGTACATATTTTTCCAATGGATTCCTCGTCGGCATTTAGGCTCGTTAGCGGTTGTCAGCGGGCGTTCGTACAGTTCGATGCGCCCACCCGACATCGTCACATCAATGTCTGAAAAGGCTATGTGGAGGGTATACATTTGGGATACCCAATGGGTGTTCTTTGAGTTTTTGAAATTTCCAAACGAATTTCCCCAGATGAAGTTAACGAATTATTGAACCGACTACCGAACATAGTCACTGAAGAGTTTCCCAAAACAACTCTTCCGAGCCATGAAAAATCTATCCACCACCTCTGAAAGACACATTGCACTCGCTGTCGATACACTGACGCCCTCAACACGAAAGCCGCAAATTCCATCCGACAGGCAACCTAAGCTGTATCAATCACCTAGAAAATCCAACGACTACCTAGTTAATGAATTCTTGAATGCGAAAAATTATCCTGATGAGGATTTCAAAAAATTACAGCTTTACAAATCACTAATCATCATGATTGGAAGTTTTCTCGAACGCTCGCGGGAAGCAAGCGAAACAAGTCCGCCGACCTTGCGAAAATTTATCAATCATATGGAGATATGTCTTGGGCTCAGGGCGGGGAAATTAAATCCCTCGCAGTATGGCAGGGTCCTTGTATGGCTAGATACTATCGCTCAGTCTAAGGACGGCGATTTGACCGGGGACTTGGAAGCACTTGATGCGATTGTTCACGCCTATGGAAATAAGCTAGCCAGCTAGCATCAGCGCGTTTCATCGGATTGCAGGCTCCGCCGGGGGGCCTGCGATTCATAGGTACAATCTGCTATCTTCACCCTCACCCCGGCCCATGAAACTCGCCACCTGGAACGTCAATTCTCTCAAAGTCCGCCTGCCTCAGGTCCTGCAATGGCTTGAGGCCAGTCCGGTTGACGTGCTCTGCCTACAGGAAACCAAGCTCACCGACGAAAAATTTCCAGTCGCGGAAATCGAATCAGCCGGCTACCAAGTGGCTTTTACCGGGCAAAAAACCTACAACGGTGTTGCCATCTTGTCCCGCTACCCGCTCTCCGACGTCATCAAAAACAACCCGCTTTTCGAGGATGAACAGCAGCGGATCATCAGCGCGACCATCGATGGCATTCGGGTAATTTGCGCTTATGTCCCAAACGGACAATCGGTGGGCAGCGATAAATACGACTACAAGCTGCGCTGGCTGGAAGCACTACAGCATTGGCTAGAATCAGAACTGAAACAGTATCCCAATCTGGCACTACTCGGCGATTACAACATCGCTCCGGAGGATGCCGATGTTCACGACCCTGCGGCATGGAAAGATCAGGTACTCTGCTCGGACGCTGAGCGTGCGGCATTTCAGCGCTTGTGTGGTTTGCCACTGAAGGATGCCTTCAGACTTTTTCCCCAGGCAAACAAACTTTACAGCTGGTGGGATTACCGGCAAATGGCCTTCCGCCGAAACATGGGGCTGAGGATAGACCACATCCTGCTCTCCCCGCCACTGGCAGAACGCTGCATCGCGTGCGAGATCGACAAAGCACCGCGCAAGTGGGAACAGCCATCTGACCATACGCCGGTGATTGCGACGCTGTCATCCTGATCCTCATCACCAGCATAAATCACGAAATATCTGACAGCATGCTTGAAGGCCTCAGGACTTCAACGCGTCTTTTATTTGCGCCAAGGAGCTCGGATCTTCGATGGTCGTGAGGTCACCGGGATCCCTACCCTCGCACAGCGCCTGTATCGAGCGACGCAGCAGCTTGCCTGAGCGCGTCTTCGGGAGCAGGTTCACCGCATAAACACGCGCCGGTCTGGCAACCGCACCGAGCTGACGATCAACAACACCAAAGATCTCTTTCTCGAATTGCTTTTTCTCGTCGGGCGTCGATACCTTGGAAGCATCCCTGGGTATCACAAAGGCGACTGCAACTTGCCCCTTGAGCTTGTCTTCCACGCCAACTACGGCCACTTCGGACACGTTGGGGTGGCTTGAGATACTCTCTTCGATCTCGCGGGTACCCAGACGATGGCCGGCGACATTGATCACATCATCGGTTCGTCCGAGGATGAAGTAATAACCGTCATCATCTCGTATGCCCCAGTCAAAGGTGGAGTACACCTGCTCGGTGCTGAAATTCGACCAGTAGGATTTGATGAAACGCTCATCATTATTGAACACGGTCTGCAGGCAGCCGGGTGGCAGCGGGCCTTCGATCACGAGCACGCCTTTTTCATTGTTGCCGCATAACGCACCGGTGTTTTCATTCAACAGCTTGAGCTTGTAGCCGGGCATGGGAATGCCGGGGCTACCGAGACGGGTCGGCTTGTCTTCTACGCCTTTCGCAATCGACAGAATGGGCCAGCCAGTTTCGGTCTGCCAGTAGTTATCGATGATAGGCACGCCCAGCTCACCAGCAATCCACGCAGATGTCGGCTCATCCAGCGGCTCACCGGCCAGATACAACGCCTTCAACGATGACAGATCATGTTTTTTAAGTAGTTCCGGTGGCTGCTTCTTCAGCACGCGTACCGCCGTCGGTGCGGAGAACATGCGCGTGACCTTGTATTTTTCGACGATGTACCACCAGATGCTCGCATCGGGACGAATCGGCACGCCCTCGTACATCACCGTCGCCATGCCCGCAATCAGCGGCCCATAGACAATGTAGGAATGGCCGACCACCCAACCGATATCGGAGGTGGAAAAATAGGTCTCGCCTGGCTTGCCGCAGAAGATCGTGTCCATCGACGAAGCCAGCGCCACCGCATAGCCGCCGACATCGCGCTGTACGCCCTTCGGCGTGCCGGTGGTGCCTGAGGTGTACAGGATGTAGGAGATATCGTCCGACTTCAGCCAAGTGACCGGCACCTTGGCATCCATGTACTTGGCGCGCAGCTCGGCATAGTCGAGATCGCGACCGGCGACGCGCTCGAACGAAACCAGCTTGCGGTCAACCATCAGCACATGCCGAGGCTTGTTGTCTGACAGCTGAATTGCTTCATCCAGCAGCGGTTTGTAGGGCACCACTTTGCCGACGCGCGAACCTGCATCGGCCGAAATGATCAGCGTCGGCTTGGCATCATCGATACGGCTGGCGAGACTGTTCGCCGCAAAACCACCGAACACCACCGAGTGAATCGCACCGATACGTGCACAGGCGAGCATCGCGAAGGTAGCTTCAGCAATCATGGGCATGTAGATCAGCACGCGATCGCCCTTGCCTATGCCCAGCGAGACCATCATCGCCGCGGTGCGCTCAACCTCTTGTTGAAGCTCGCGGAAGGTCCAGGTCTTCTCCGCTGGCGTGCCATCCGGCGTCTCGGTCGAGATAGCGATCAGCGCGGTCTGGTCGCCCTGCTTCTCGACCCAACGATCAATCGCGTTATGACAGAGATTGGTTTCACCGCCGACAAACCATTTGGCAAAAGGCGGACGCGAATAGTCGACGACCTGCATGAATGGCTGGTGCCAGTCGATGCGTTGCGCTTCTTTTGCCCAAAATGCTTCAGGATTGTCGATCGACTGCTGGTAGAAGTCCTGATAGTTCATACCGCTCCCTGTCATTTTTATCTGCTTCAGAAACTGTCACCCGGCACGCGCACCCAGCCTTCCATCAGCACACGAGCACTTCGGCTCATGATGGCCTTGGTTACAGTCCAGTCGCCATTCTGTTGCGAGGCTTCGGCACCGACGCGCAAGGTGCCAGACGGATGACCGAATCGTACCGCCTCACGCTCGCCGCCGCCTGCGGCGATGTTTACCAAGGTACCGGGAATCGCGGCAGCGGTGCCAATTGCGACCGCTGCCGTGCCCATCATCGCATGATGCAGCTTGCCCATTGACAGTGCGCGAACCAGCAAATCTACATCGCCTGCCTTCACTGGCTTGCCACTCGATGAAGTGTAATCCTTAGGGGGTGCGACGAATGCGACCTTGGGGGTGTGCTGACGCTGCGCTGCCTCGTCCAATGATTTGATCAGGCCCATGCGTAATGCGCCATGCGCGCGTATGGTCTCGAACATTGCGAGCGCTTTTGCGTCACCGTTGATCGCTTCCTGCAACTCGGTACCGGTGTAGCCGATCGCATCGGCGTTCACAAACACGGTGGGAATACCGGCATTGATCATCGTGGCTTTCAGCGTGCCCACGCCCGGCACTTCCAGATCATCGATCAGGTGCCCGGTCGGTAACATCGCACCGCCTGCACCCTCTTCTTCTGCCGCGGGATCCATGAATTCCAGCTGCACTTCCGCTGCGGGAAAAGTCACGCCATCGAGCTCAAAATCGCCGGTCTCCTGCACTTGACCATTCGTTATCGGCACATGCGCGACGATGGTCTTGCCGATATTGACCTGCCAGATGCGTATCGTTGCGATGCCATCTTTCGGAAGGCGAGACGCATCAACCAGTCCGTTGCTGATCGCGAAGGGACCCACGGCTGCGGACAGGTTGCCGCAGTTGCCGCTCCAATCGACAAAGGCTTTGTCGATGGACACTTGGCCGAACAGGTAATCGACATCATGGTCGGGCTGGCTGCTCTTGGAAAGAATCACGGTCTTGCTGGTGCTAGACGTCGCGCCGCCCATGCCATCGATCTGCTTGCCATAAGGGTCGGGACTGCCGATTACGCGCATCAGCAGCTTGTCGCGCGCTGCGCCGGGTTTTTGCGCAGCTTCGGGAAGATCTTGCAGGCGGAAGAAGACGCCTTTGCTGGTGCCGCCGCGCATGTAGGTGGCGGGGATTTTGATTTGGGGTACATGGGGCATGGATTACCTTTGTGTTCGGGCCAGTGGTTCACAACAGAAGACGCTGGACCCCGGCCTGCGCCGGGGTGACGATTCATGGGCCGCTGGCTCTCAATCTGATTTTGGGTACATGGGGCATGGATTACCTTGGTGTTCGGGCCAGTGATTCACAACAGACGACGCTGGACCCCGGCCTGCGCCGGGGTGACGATTCATGGGCCGCTGGCTCTCAATCTGATTTTGGCTACATGGGGCATGGGTTACCTTGGTGTTCGGGCAAGTGGCTCACCACAGAAGACGCTGGACCCCGGCCTGCGCCGGGGTGACGATTCATGGGCCGCTGGCTCTCAATCTGATTTTGGGTACATGGGGCATGGATTACCTTTGTGTTCGGGCCAGTGATTCACAACAGAAGACGCTGGACCCCGGCCTGCGCCGGGGTGACGATTCATGGGCCGCTGGCTCTCAATCTGATTTTGGCTACATGGGGCATGGGTTACCTTTGTGTTCGGGCAAGTGGCTCACCACAGAAGACGCTGGACCCCGGCCTGCGCCGGGGTGACGATTCATGGGCCGCTGGCTCTCAATCTGATTTTGGCTACATGGGGCATGGATTACCTTGGTGTTCGGGCCAGTGATTCACAACAGAAGACGCTGGACCCCGGCCTGCGCCGGGGTGACGATTCATGGGCCACTGGCTCACAGCAGACAACGCTGGACTCCGGCCTGCGCTGGGGTGACGATTCATGGGCCACTGGCTTTCAATCTGTCATCCCGGCGCAGGCCGGGATCCAGTGTCTTTCATGCAGCTTTCAATTGCCTTACGCCGCCTTCGCCGACGCGAGAAAGTCCTGAGCAAAGCGCTGCAGCACACCGCCCGCTTCATAGATAGACACCTCTTCATCGCTGTCAAGACGGCAAGTGACTGGCACCTGCACCGTCTCGCCATTCTTGCGGTGAATGACCAGCGTCAGATCAGCGCGTGGCTTGCGTGTGCCGATCACATCATAGGTCTCGGTACCATCAAGACCCAGCGTCTTGCGGTTCACGCCGGGCTTGAACTCGAGTGGCAGCACGCCCATGCCGATCAGGTTGGTGCGGTGTATGCGCTCGAAGCCCTCGGCCACAATCGCCTCGACACCAGCGAGGCGCACACCCTTCGCTGCCCAGTCGCGCGACGAACCCTGACCGTAATCTGCACCGGCGATAATGATCAGCGGCTGCTTGCGGTTCATGTAAGTCTCGATGGCTTCCCACATGCGCATCACCTTGCCCTCCGGTTCGACACGTGCAAGCGAACCTTTTTTGATTTGACCATCAACGATGGCCATTTCATTCATCAGTGTCGGGTTCGCAAAGGTCGCGCGCTGCGCGGTCAGGTGGTCGCCACGGTGCGTCGCATACGAGTTGAAGTCTTCTTCCGGCAGACCCATCTTGTGCAGGTACTCACCTGCAGCTGAGTTCATCAAAATCGCGTTTGACGGCGACAAGTGGTCGGTGGTGATGTTATCCGGCAGCAGGGCCAGGGGACGCATGCCTTTGAGCGTGCGCTCGCCTGCCAGCGCGCCTTCCCAGTACGGTGGGCGCCGGATATACGTCGATTGCGCGCGCCAGTCATACAAGGGCTTGACCGAGGCACCACTGTCGGGACGAATCGCGAACATCGGCTCATAGACCTTGCGGAAATGCTCGGGCTTGACGCTGGATTTGACGATCGCATCGATCTCTTCATCAGTCGGCCAGATATCTTTCAGACGGAACTCTTTGCCGTCTTTGACGGTCAGCACATCTTTCTCGATATCGAAACGAATGGTGCCTGCAATCGCATAGGCGACCACCAGCGGTGGCGAGGCAAGAAACGCCTGCTTCGCATACGGATGAATGCGGCCATCGAAATTACGATTGCCCGACAGTACAGCGGTTGCGTACAGATCGCGATCGATGATCTCTTGCTGTATGGTGGGATCGAGCGCACCCGACATGCCGTTGCAGGAGGTACAGGCATAGGCAACCACGCCAAAACCCAACTTCTCCAGCTCGGGCAGAAGCCCTGCTTCTTCGAGGTACATCGTCACCGCCTTGGATCCCGGCGCGAGCGAGGTCTTCACCCAGGGCTTGCGAAACAAGCCCAGCTGGTTCGCATTACGCGCCAGAAGACCGGCTGCAATCACATTGCGCGGGTTCGAGGTATTGGTGCAGCTGGTGATAGCCGCGATGATGACCGCACCATCGGGCATCTGTCCGGGCTTGTCTTCCCACGGACCGGCGATACCTTTCGCGGCAAGGTCGGTCGTCGACACGCGCGCATGCGGATTCGAGGGACCCGCCAGGTTGCGCACCACGGTCGACAGATCGAATTTCAGCACGCGCTCGTATTCTGCATGCGCCAAGCTATCGGCCCATAATCCAGCTGTTTTGGCGTAGGTCTCGACCAGTGCGACTTGTTCGTCGGTGCGACCGGTGAGCTTCAGATATTGAATCGTCTGCTCATCAATGAAAAACATCGCGGCAGTGGCGCCATATTCGGGCGCCATGTTCGAGATCGTTGCGCGATCACCGAGCGTCAGCGCGCGAGCGCCTTCGCCATAGAACTCAAGATAAGCGCCAACAACTTTGGACTTACGCAAAAATTCAGTCAGCGCCAGCACGATATCCGTCGCCGTGATGCCCGGCTGCGGCTTGCCCGTCAGTTCCACGCCGACGATATCTGGCAGACGCATCCATGATGCGCGGCCAAGCATCACATTTTCGGCTTCCAGTCCGCCGACACCAATCGCAATCACGCCCAATGCATCGACATGCGGCGTATGACTGTCGGTACCGACACACGTGTCAGGATACGCCACGCCTTGCTGCGCTTGAATCACCGGTGACATGCGCTCCAGATTGATCTGATGCATGATGCCGTTCCCCGGCGGGATGACATCAACATTCTTGAATGCGTGCTTGGTCCAGTCGATGAAATGGAAGCGATCTTCATTACGGCGATCTTCAATCGCACGATTTTTTTCGAAGGCCTGCGGATCGAAACCACCGCACTCCACCGCCAAGGAATGGTCAACAATCAGCTGTACTGGCACCACAGGGTTAACCTTGGCAGGATCACCACCCTGATCGGCGATCGCATCGCGCAGACCAGCGAGATCGACCAGTGCGGTCTGACCGAGAATATCGTGGCACACAACGCGCGCGGGGAACCAGGGGAAATCCATGTCACGACGGCGTTCAATCAGCTGCTTGAGCGAATCAGTCAGCGTGGACGGATCGCAGCGACGCACGAGATTCTCAGCGAGCACGCGCGAGGTATAAGGCAGTTTGTCGTAGGCACCGGGCTGGATCGCATCGACGGCGGCTTTGGCGTCGAAGTAATCGAGCTGGGTTCCGGGGAGAGGTTTACGGTGGGCGGTGTTCATTATTGGGTGAGGTGGGATTCTGTCAGAGGTTTTCAGACAAGTAGCGCCGGACGATGGAAGACACTGGGCCCCGGCCTGCGCCGGGGTGACGATTTACGGGGTACCAACTTCAAATCGGTCATCCCGGCGGAGGCCGGGATCCAGCGTCGTTTGCATGACGTGACAATCACTTCCGCTTCGAAATCGGCACAAACTTCAGATTCTCCGGTCCAACGTAATTCGCGCTCGGACGGATGATCTTGTTATCGATGCGCTGCTCTATGATATGCGCCGACCAGCCAGAGGTACGCGAGATCACGAACAGCGGAGTAAACATCGCGGTCGGCACGCCCATCATGTGATACGAGACAGCCGAGAACCAATCCAGGTTGGGGAACATTTTCTTGACGTCCCACATCACGCTTTCCAGGCGCTCGGCAATGTCGAACATTTTTGTCGAACCGGCTTGCTTGGACAAATTACGCGCGACTTCCTTGATGACCTTGTTGCGCGGATCGGAGATGGTATACACCGGGTGACCAAAGCCGATGATGACTTCCTTGTTCTCGACCCGACGACGGATATCGGCCTCGGCCTCATCCGGATTGTCATAGCGCTTCTGAATTTCGAAGGCCACTTCATTTGCGCCACCATGCTTGGGGCCACGCAGCGCGCCAATGGCACCCGTGATCGCAGAGAACATATCCGAACCCGTGCCAGCGATCACGCGACCAGCGAAGGTGGAAGCATTGAATTCGTGCTCAGCGTACAGGATCAGCGAGATATGCATCGCCTTGACCCACAGATCGGAGGGTTCATGGCCATGCAGCAAGTGCAGGAAGTGGCCGCCGATGGAATCATCATCGGTCTCGACTTCGATACGCTTGCCGTTGTGGCTGTAGTGATACCAGTACAGCAGTATGGAACCTAGCGAGGCCATCAGGCGGTCAGCGATATCGCGCGCGCCGGGGACATTGTGATCATCTTTTTCGGGCAGTACGCAACCCAGCGCGGAAACACCCGAGCGCATCACGTCCATAGGATGTGATGATGCGGGTAGCCATTCGAGCACGGCCTTCACATTCGCGGGCAAACCACGTAATGCCTTGAGCTTTTGCTTATATGCGACCAGCTCAGCGGTGGTAGGCAGCTTGCCATGCACCAGCAGGTGAGCAATCTCTTCGAATTCGCAGGTGTCGGCGACATCAAGAATGTCATAGCCGCGGTAGTGCAAATCGTTACCGGTCTTGCCGACTGTGCACAGCGCGGTATTGCCAGCGGTGACGCCGGACAGCGCGACGGATTTTTTTGGTTTGAAGCCAGAGGCCTGTTGCTCGCTCATGATGATTTCTCCGGGGGTTACTTGGTTTTTTGCTGTGCGAAAAGCGCGTCGAGCTTTTGCTCGTAATCGTGATAGCCGATGCGGTCATATAGCTCCATGCGGGTCTGCATGGTATCGACGACATGCTTTTGCGTGCCATCGCGGCGAACCGCAAGATACACATTTTCTGCCGCCTTGTTCATCGCGCGGAAGGCCGACAGCGGATAGAGCACGAGGCCGACATCTGCGCCGCGCAATTCTTCCACCGTATACAGCGGCGTTGCGCCAAACTCGGTAATGTTGGCCAGGACCGGCACCTTCACGGCTGCGGCGAATTGTTTGTACATCGCCAGCTCGGTGATCGCTTCGGGGAAGATCATGTCCGCACCCGCTTCCACGCAAGCGACAGCACGCTCAATGGCGGCGTCCAATCCTTCGACGGCCAGCGCATCGGTGCGCGCCATGATCACGAACTGGTCATCCGTGCGCGCATCGACGGCGGCTTTCACACGGTCCACCATCTCCTGCCTGGAAACGATTTCTTTGTTGGGACGATGGCCGCAACGCTTCGCACCGACCTGATCCTCGATATGGAGCGCAGCGGCACCGAATTTGATCATTGATTTCACCGTGCGAGCGACATTAAATGCCGACGAACCGAAACCGGTATCGACATCGACTAGCAGCGGCAAATCGCAGACATCGGTGATGCGACGAACATCGGTCAGCACATCATCGAGGTTGGAGATGCCGAGATCGGGAAGGCCGAGTGAACCAGCGGCCACACCGCCGCCCGACAAATAGATCGCACGAAAGCCTGCGCGTTTGGCCAGCAGCGCGTGATTGGCATTGATCGCGCCGATTACCTGCAGCGGCGATTCTTCCTTCATCGCCTGCCTGAATTTGGCGCCGGGTGTGAGCTTGGTCATGGGGTTCCTATGGAATGAACAAATCGATAAATTGACCTGAACCGATTTGCAATCGGCATGCCATCTCGTGACGAACAAGGTAGTCCACAGGCCAGCCCGCAAAACCTGCGTGGAAACAGGGGCTTGGCGACCCTGCTAAAAATTCAGGCAAAAAATCTTGTTGCACAAATGTTTCATTTTGTGTTTCAATGTTTCATTGAAGTGAAACATTGAAATATCCCGCGATGGTCCGTCCAGCCTTCCCTGCTCGCGAGAATCAGACCCAACCCGTGTTCTGGACGGTCTCGATGTCGCGCCTGTTCGATCTGTTCCGAGACATCACGGTCGAATTTGACGATCGAGCAAACATCGAGCTGATACCGCTGGGTTTCGAGGAAGCGGTTGCCCATATCCGTGAAAAACTTCAGAACGAGCGATGCGATGCGGTGATATCCGCTGGCTCAAATGCGGCCTATCTGAAGAGCAGGCTATCGATTCCCGTCATCACCGCCAAAGCAAGCGGGTTTGATGTGATGCAGGCGCTGGCGCGCGCACGCAAGATCACGCCAGACATAGGACTGATCAACTACCAGGAGCCGCTGCGCGAGCTGGAAGAGTTCCAGCAAACCTTCGGGCTGACGATCATGCAACGCACCTATGTGACGGTGGAAGATGCGCGCGCGCAGGTCAACGAAATGAAGGCCTCAGGCATCAAGGCGATTGTCGGCGCTGGTCTGATTACCGATCTTGCTGAAGAAGCCGGAATGGCCGGGGTATTCGTCTACTCTGCTGCATCCATACGGCAGGCATTTGAAGACGCGCTCGATCTCACACGCGCGACCCAGCTGGAAACGCCGCGCGGCAGACATTATCCGGCACCGGACAAGCTGCGCGCGAAACATGGCATCGGTGAGCTGCGCGGTGATTCTGACCACATGCAATCTTTGCGGCAGACGATCATGCTGTACGCGAAGTCCCCGGCCCCGGTGCTGATCGAAGGCGAAACGGGTACAGGCAAGGAGCTGGTCGCGCAGGCAATCCACGCCGAGAGTCGGCGCGCGGGTGGCGGTGCGCATCCCTTTGTTGCGATCAACTGCGGCGCGATCGCAGAGTCGCTGCTGGAATCCGAGCTGTTCGGCTACGAAGAAGGCGCTTTCACTGGTTCGCGCCGCGGCGGTCATGCGGGCGTGTTCGAGTCGGCGCATCGGGGCACGCTCTTCCTTGACGAGATTGGTGAGATGCCGCTGCCCTTGCAAACACGGCTGCTGCGCGTGCTCGAAGAAAAAGAGGTCGTTCGTGTCGGCGGCACCCGACCCATACCGGTCGATGTGCGCATCATCAGCGCGACCCATTGCCGTCTTGAAGAGCGTGTCGCGCAGGGCGAGTTTCGTGCTGATCTTTTCTACCGACTAGGTGTGCTTCGGATGAGCATTGCGCCGCTGCGTGAGCGCACTGGGGATATCGTGCCGCTGGCGGAATGGTGGCTGAAAAATTCGCTGGCCGAGCTCGGCGCGCGGCCCGGGGCGAACCTTCATGCGGAGCTTCAGACTTGCGGTCCGCTGCTGCAGACCTGGCACTGGCCCGGCAATGTGCGCGAGCTGCGCAATCTGATGCAGCGGGTGGCGCTGTCTCTTGCTGTCGAGCCGCTGCAGGCACTGACGCCTGTGCTGCTCTCTCAGCTAGCCCCGGAGTTATTGCGTCTCCCTGCGAGCGCGGCCACCGGACCCACTCCCGCCGGATCAGTCGATTTGCACACCGTGCTGCGCAGGTTCAAGGGTAACCGCGCGGAAGCCGCGGCTTATCTGGGTATCAGTCGAACGACGCTGTGGCGGAAACTGAAATCGGATCCGTAGGTCCCCGCCCTAAAGAATTTTGGTGTTGAGACGATTCATTCCCCGTGAAAGTCTGTCTGTACCCGGCGTGGGAGTGACTGAGATGGAAGAGAAACAGTTTCAGCAAAAATTCGAAGAAGCGTTTGTTTTACCCGCTGCAGGTAAGCGCGATGTCGAACATCAATGGCTACCGGGATCGGATGTGCAGTCGCTGTGGCGACGCCACGGCTGGACTCCGCCCAGCGAGAAAAGACGCGAGACCAACAAGCCCGCCGAGCTCGTCAAGCATCCGCCGCTGCGGATTGTGCGCGGCTGAGATCAGTCGTCCTTGCCGCCCTCGATACCCAGTTCCTGAATCTTTCGGGTGATCGTGTTGCGGCCGATACCTAAGCGGATCGCAGCGTCGTTCTTGCGCCCGTGAGTATGCTTCAGGGCGGTCTTGATCAATGCCGACTCGAACTGACGACCCAACGCATCCATGACTTCCGGTTTGCCTGCGGCGAGCATTTGCGCGGCCTCGGCCTCGAGCATCGTGATCCACTTGCCCGGCTCTGAGGAGACGGCGGTCGGCCCAGCCGCCACCGATCCATTCACCCATCCTGTCGCCTCGGGTACACCATTGATCGCCGGCGGGCGCACTACAGAGTGAGAGTGAGAGTGAGAGGGAGAAGGCGCTGTCTCTGCCTCATACCCCTCCGAGCTGAGCTCTGCCGGAAGGTCCTTGATCTCAACAGTCTGGCCGGGCGCCATGACGGTGATCCAATTGCACAGGTTTTCCAGCTGGCGAACATTGCCCGGCAAATCCAGCGACGATAAAAAATTCATCGCCTGATCGGACAATCGCTTGGCTTCGACGCCCAGCTGCCTCGCGCTCTGCGCGAGGAAGTAACGCACCAGTAGGGGAATGTCTTCCCTTCGCTCACGCAACGACGGCAGTCTCAGACGGATAACATTGAGGCGGTGATACAAATCCTCGCGGAACAATCCATCACGGACTCGCTGCTCCAAATTCTGGTGGGTCGCGGCAATCACGCGTACATTGGCCTTGAGCGGCTGGTGGCCACCCACGCGATAAAAATGTCCATCCGAGAGCACGCGGAGCAGCCGCGTCTGCAAGTCGAACGGCATGTCGCCGATCTCGTCGAGGAACAGCGTGCCACTCTCGGCCTGCTCGAAACGTCCTCGCCGCGTCGACTGCGCGCCAGTAAAGGCGCCGCGCTCATGGCCGAACAGCTCTGACTCGAGCAAGTCTTTCGGAATGGCGGCGGTATTAAGCGCAATGAAGGGCTGCGATGAGCGCGGACTATGCTTGTGCAAAGCGCGCGCCACCAGTTCTTTGCCGGTGCCCGACTCACCGGTGATCAGCACGGTGACATTCGACTGTGACAGTCGGCCGATGGCGCGGAACACATCCTGCATCGCTGCGGCCTGGCCGAGTATCTCGGGATTCTCGACCGCAGTCTGCTCGTCACCAGATTCGCGCAGACTTTCTTCAAGCGCACGACGTATCAGTTCGACCGCCTTGTCAAGATCGAAGGGCTTGGCGAGATATTCGAACGCCCCGCCCTGAAACGCAGCGACCGCCGAATCGAGATCGGAAAACGCGGTCATCACGATCACTGGCAAGCCAGGGTAGCGCGCCTTGACGATCTGGAGCAGCTCCAGACCAGATTCGCCGGGCATGCGGATGTCGGAGACCAGCACTTGCGGGACAGCCGAATCAAGCGCTGCTAGGGCATCACGCACGTTGGAGAAACTTCGCGTCGCGAGGTGTTCTCGCGCAAGGGCTTTTTCCAGCACCCAGCGTATCGATTCATCGTCGTCAACTATCCAGATCGGTTTCATGTGCGTCGCTCAGGGTCCTGCTATTCATTACCGGCACCATCATGGTGCCTCTCGCGCCCCCGTTCAGTCTGCACTGAACCGGCGCAAACCATGTGCACTGGATCAGGGCAAGCCAATCAGGATACGAAAGTCCGTGCAACCGGGGCGGCTGTCACATTCGATGACGCCACTGTGCTGCTGAATGAAGGTCTGGGCCAGTGTCAAACCCAATCCGCTTCCCCCGTCCCTGCCGGACACCAGCGGGTAGAAGATTCTGTCCTTCAGCTCAGCCGGGATGCCCGGGCCGTTGTCTATGATATGCAAGTCTAGTGCCAGCCGATAACGTACCTTGGCGAGCGTGATTGAACGGGCGATACGACTACGGAATATCAATTCGGCATCACCCACTGCCATACGAGACGCGAGCGCCTGCGCGGCATTGTGCGCAATGTTCAGCACCGCTTGTATCAGCTGCTCTTTGTCGCCTCGGAACTCGGGCAACGACAAATCATAGTCGCGGCGAATGGTCAGCCCCTGTGGGAACTCGGCCATGATCAGGCTACGCACTCGCTCGAAGACTTCGTGGATATTCACATCGCCAACAATCTGCGGACGCCGGTGCGGTGCCAGCAGCCGGTCGACCAGGGTCTGCAGCCGGTCGGATTCCTTGATGATGACCTGGGTGTACTCGGTAAGTTCCTTGAGGTCGGCGCGCAGCTCCATCTCCAGCAACTGGGCCGCCCCGCGAATGCCGCCCAGCGGATTTTTGATCTCGTGCGCGAGGTTGCGGATCAGCTCCTTGGTGGCCTGTGTCTGGTCCAACAAGCGCTCTTCGCGATCCAGCTTGAGCTGCTGCACATTCTCGCGCAGCTCGAGCAGTACGGGATTATTCGGATCGTCCAGCACGGTGACGATCACATTCACTTGCAGCGGAGACTTGCCCAGCCTCTCGAGCAGCAAATCCTCGCGCTTTTGATCAAACTGATGCTGGCGCGCCTGATCAAGTATCGAGGTCAGCTTCTTGCCATTGATGAACAGGTCAGGCAGGCGCTGCTGGTTCAGCACCTTGAACGAGCTCTCCAGCAGGCTCTCAGCGGCAGCGTTGGCGTAAGCGATACGAGCCTGACGGTCCAGCACGAGGACAGCGGAGGCCAGCAGGTCCAGCCCGCCAAGCGAGGTCGAGAGTATGTCCACGATGATCCTGAGGCTTCAGAAACACAGAGGGCCGCTGCGCGGCCCGGGGTAAACCAGCGAATGCAAGCCTACGAAGCCGCTATTTTAATTGACTGATCTCGCGGCGCAGCGCCTCGATGTTTTTTTCGGTGCGCATCATCTCTTCTTTCATCATCGCGACACGCTCCTGATATTTTGCATAGTTGCGTTCGCTGCCTAAGCGTTCGGGCTCGCCATTCTGAAACTCGCGCCTGAGTTCAGAGAGCTTGCTCTCTTCAGCACGGACCTCTTCCAGCAGGATCTGCATCCTGTCCTGGTCGCGCCGCTTCTGAATCTGGCTCTCGATGCGAGGGAAAGACGGATCGACCGATGCCTTGGCCTGCGGTAACTGGGGGGGAGGCGACGGAATCGTGGAGATGGCCTCGAGCTCAAGCTTGCGGCACCCTCGCGTATCTCCTGTGTTGCGATATTCACGCATGCCATTGGGCAAGGTGCACAGATAGACGCCTTGTGCTGAGGCCTGGGCGGCCAGCGCAGCGGCGATGATCAGCGGGAATCGCAAGGTGAGCGGAAGAAGCTTCATCGTTCTGGCCTCATCAGAATTCAGCAGGGAAGACATCATCGGGACCACTTTTTTATACCAGAATCCCACGCATCTTATTTGCCAAATAAACAACATCGACCATCAAAAAAAGGGCAGCAGACGCTGCCCCTTGTGCCGCAATGGTGGTGTTCCGATTACAGCGAGTAGTACATGTCGAACTCGACCGGGTGAGTGGTCATGCGGAAACGTGTGACTTCCTGCATCTTCAGGTCGATGTAGGCGTCGATCATGGTGTCACTGAACACGCCACCACGGGTCAGAAACTCGCGGTCCTTGTCCAGATACTCGAGTGCTTGGTCAAGCGAAGAGCAGACGGTCGGGATCTTTGCGTCTTCTTCTGGCGGCAGATGGTAGAGATCTTTCGATGCAGCTTCGCCGGGGTGTATCTTGTTCTGGACGCCGTCCAGGCCCGCCATCAGCAGCGCTGCGAAGCACAGATACGGATTGGCCGAAGGATCCGGGAAGCGGGTCTCGATACGGCGTGCTTTCGGATTCGCGACGTGAGGAATACGGATCGAAGCCGAACGGTTACGGGCCGAGTAAGCCAGTTTCACCGGTGCTTCGAAGCCAGGTACCAAACGCTTGTACGAATTGGTGCCAGGGTTGGTGATCGCATTCAGCGCGCGCGCATGCTTGATGATGCCGCCAATGTAGTACAGCGCAAACTCGGACAAGCCGGCATAGCCGTCGCCGGCAAACAGGTTCTTGCCATCTTTCCAGACGGACTGGTGCACATGCATGCCGGAGCCGTTGTCGCCAACGATGGGCTTGGGCATGAAGGTCGCTGTCTTGCCGTAGGTGTGGGCCACGTTCATGACCACATATTTCAGTGTCTGGGTCCAGTCGGCACGCTCGACAAGCGTTGAGAACTTGGTACCGATTTCGTTCTGGCCAGCGCCGGCGACTTCGTGGTGATGAACTTCGACAGGAATGCCCAGCGCTTCCAGGATCAGGCACATCTCGGAACGCATGTCCTGGAAGCTGTCGACCGGAGGAACCGGGAAATAGCCGCCCTTGACTGCCGGACGGTGGCCAGCGTTGCCGCCCTCGATCTTCGCACCGGTGCTCCAGGAGGCTTCTTCGGAATCGATCCTCACGAAGCAGCCGGACATGTCGACGTTCCAGCGCACGCTGTCAAAAATGAAGAACTCGGGCTCAGGGCCAAAATATGCGGTGTCACCAATGCCAGATGACTTCAAGTAGGCCTCGGCACGCTTGGCGATAGAACGAGGATCGCGGTCATAACCCTTGCCGTCACCCGGTTCGATCACGTCGCACTGCATGAACATCGTGGTCTCTTCCATGAACGGGTCGAGATTGGCCGTATTTGGGTCGGGCATCAGCAGCATGTCGGAGGCTTCGATGCCCTTCCATCCGGCGATCGAGGAACCATCGAACGCATGACCCGACTCGAACTTGTCCATATCGAAATGGGACACGGGAACGCTGACGTGCTGCTCCTTGCCACGCGTGTCAGTGAAACGGAAGTCGACAAACTTGACCTCGTTTTCCTTCACCATTTTCAATACATCTGCGGCCGTCCTTGCCATGCGAATCTCCTAAAAATATTGCCAAGTAAAGAATTGGGGTACAAAGTGCGGGCCGACAAACAAAACAGCAGAGCAGCTGGCTGCGGTGGGGCTGATCTTGCGACCGTGACTTAGCCCGCGATGATAGCAGGTTCCATGCCATCAATAATCCAGAACAGCCATTCATCACCGGGCTTGGCTGTCCTTGGGTTTCGCGGGAGAATGGCGCTGTTTCCCGGATGTTGCGATCGACTTGACTCTGGCGTTGAACGCCCTCCACACCGGCAACCAATGCTTCCGCGCACCAAAACATGGCGGCAAGCAAAAACGTGCACAGTTATGGTGCAATCATTGGGGGAGTGATCGGTCGCAGTGCACTATCGAGTGCCGGCGCCGGTCGATGCCGACATGCGATAAATGCAATCTATAATCGGCCGTGTAATGAATACAACCGACCTCCCCTACTAACCAGCCATGACCGACCTTAACGATATCCTGTCCCGCGCGCGCCAGCGCTGCGCCGAGCAGTCGCTCCCTTACGCGGGTGCAGTCACACCACAAGATGCGTGGGCGCTGCTCTGTGCTGATCCGCAAGTGAGGCTAATCGATGTCCGAACCGCCGCCGAGCGTGACTGGGTCGGGCGCGTCAGCGTCTCAGAGTCTCAGCATCTGGCTGTGCAATGGTCGCTCTATCCCGGGGGCGCGATCAACCCGGCTTTTATCGAGCAACTGGGCCAGTGCGCAGGGCAGGATGAAATATTGCTGTTTCTCTGTCGCTCTGGCGTGCGTTCACGTTACGCGGCCAAGCTCGCGACGGAAAACGGCTTTATGAACTGCTATGACATCCTTGAAGGATTCGAGGGTGATCGCGATGAAGACGGTCATCGCAAAAGTATCGGCGGCTGGTGTCACGCCGGATTGCCCTGGGTCGGTGCCTGATCCTGGGTGCGCTCCAGCGAGGTCTGCTCCGAGGTCTGCTGCAGCCACTGAATGCGCTTGCGCACGAAATTGATATGGCTGCGAAGCTCATACAGCTCCTCAGCGAATGACAAGGGTATCGTCAGCTGATTCACGCGCTGCTCGATATCTGCCAGGCGATGGAGCTGAACTGCGCAGACAGCAGCGCAATCTGCCACATTCGCCTCTTCCACTTCATGCTCCACACTGCGGAGCTGACCATACCAGCGATAGATGCGCGATCTGACCTTCCACACATAGAGTGGCGGCACCACCCGCGAGAGCGGTACCAGCAACGCACCCAGTGCGACAATTACCAACCACATTCGGTCGAAAAAATTCGCCAGCCAGAACGGCATGTGACTGTGCAGCAGCGAGGGGCCATTCTTGTAAAACTTCTCTGCGGACGAGGCCACCGGTATTTCCGTGAAGTTTGCGGAGGGAAAATCACCTCGCCGCTGAAACCACCCCGGGCCTCCATGAATCTCTGCTGCCGCCTCGACGAACAGATCGACCAGCGCCGGGTGCAAGTCTTCTCGGGCCACTAAGGTGGCCGTCGGTGCAATCAGTTGATAATCACGCGTAGGAATCTCGCGTCCCAGATCGACGATGCCCCGCGGCAGACGCACGGCGGAAAGAAACGAGAAACGCCGCGCGTAGGCATCTGCCTGAGAGAAATTGAACAAGCGGATACCCGGCGTCTGCAACAGCATCTGGATGATCAAGCCCTCGGCAGACGAGCTAAACACCATGCCATCAATCTTTCCTGCCAATAGCGCAACTGTGGCGGGCGTGTTATCCATGTCGGTCAACGTTACGCGATGCGCGGGCACGCCATTGGCCGACAACAGTTTGCTGAAAAGCTGCGGCACACCTGTCCCCGGGGGACCCACATTGATCTTCAGTCCGCGAATATCGCGCAAATGATTGAGCTTCACACCTTGCCGATAGAACAGCCATACCGGTTCGACAAACAGGCTGCCGAGAGAGACCAGTCCAGCGCGCTCCGCATCAGCGAGCACCGTGGATCCGCTCTGCACGAAGGCAAGATCAATCCCGGAATCGGGGTCTTTCAGTCGCTGCAGGTTCTCGAACGAGCCGTCGGAGGGTTGCAGCCTGACCTGTATGCCCTCTCTGGCCAACACCGCTGCGTAACGTTTGGCGAGTTGTTCGTAAGCGCTGTTCTCCTGCCCGGTTGACAAGGTCACTCGCTTGGGCGGCGCAGGATCGACAATCTTGTAGGCGAGCAGTCCGACCAGGACCATCAGCAGCAGGGGCGGGCCGAAAGTGACTAGCAGATCGCGGAGGGAAAGCGTTGTAAAACGGAAAAATTTTGGCATGACTCCGGAAAAAGGATGCTTTCCCAGAACCATGCCAAACATTCCCAGCCGGCGCAAGCCTTCGGGCGCGAAGTCTTGATTGAAGTTACCTCAAGAGAAATAAACTCAAGCGATTACACCTCATCATCAATCAATTGCCTCGATGAAATTCTAGTAGGCTGCTGTGACAGTGCGCTGGCCGCAAAGCCGAACCATGCCTCGCTCGGCATCACCCGCTCCGCAATGCGCACAAGTTCCTCCTCGTGGCTCAAGCGCTGGCAGAAATTCACGCAGCATGCCTCGAGCGACTGGCAAAATTCCTCGACCGCCAGCGTCCCTTGAGCGAAGGCCTGCGCAAATCGGGTCTGTAATGAGGTCATCAGCGCGATGCCTGCAGCGTTGAGTCGGTCAAGTTCATTTAACAGCGTATCTGCCTCTCGCGTGATCTTTCTCAGCATGGGAATCAGAAATCGTGCGATCTGCCGACGTTGACAATACTGCTCGAATTGTGACAAGCGATGAAACAGTTGTTCGACATCAATGCCACCCGCAGCCTTGAGGTGGCGGATACTATGAAGTACATACTGCTGTAACGAAGATAATGTCCAACGTGCTTTTTTATGTTCCAGCTCAAGAGCAACGATGGAATAGGTAGCTGTTAACATCCGCCCTCCGAGAAAATTTGTTCTTGATGCGATACAGACCGTATTCTGGAAAAAAGATTGCCTGATCGATCACCGGCTAGCAAGGCTAGCGATGAATCAATAATGAATCAGATGATCTGGGGAATGTCGGTCTGGCAGCGCAGACGAGATGAGTATAGAGACCCAAAGCGTCTGATTGATTGACCATAGACAAACAAAAAAGACCGGCGAGACGAGACTTCGCCGGTCTTTCATTCAGACAGGGTACGATCAACCAATTCTTACGGCATGCTCGCGTGTTGAGTGGAAGGTCACGCCCGGCCAGCGTTCTTGTGTCAGTTTCAGATTCACGCCTGAGCTGGCAAGGTAGGCAAGGTTACCCGCTGCATCATGCGCAAGGCTTGCACCTGCAGATGATTTTTCAAAATCTGCGAGCATGCGTTTGTCCTCACAGGATATCCAGCGCGCGTTACTGATGCTGGTACCTTCAAATACCGCATCGACACCGTACTCATTCATTAGTCGACTGGCCACCACCTCGAACTGCAGTACGCCCACCGCGCCCAATACCAGATCGCCGCCATTGACAGGCTTAAACACCTGCACTGCGCCCTCCTCGCCCAGTTGCTGCAAGCCTTTGTGCAGTTGCTTGATTTTCAGCGGGTTACGGATGCGTACGGCACGAAAAAAATCAGGCGCGAAATACGGAATTCCCGTGAACTGCAGCGGCTCGCCTTCGGAAAAACTGTCGCCAATTTGCATGTTGCCATGGTTCGGCAGGCCAATGATGTCGCCCGCATAGGCTTCTTCAACCTGCTCGCGGCTCGATGCCATGAAGGTCACTACAGAGGAAACTTTGATGTCACGGTTCAGCCGAAGGTGCTTGATCTTCATGCCACGTTCGAAACGTCCTGAGCATACGCGCAAAAATGCGATGCGATCGCGGTGCGCCGGGTCCATGTTGGCCTGGATCTTGAAAACAAAACCGGAGAATGACTGCTCATCTGGCTGCACCATACGTGCGGTGGCATCGCGCTCGCGAGGTGGCTGTGCCCAATCGAGCAGCGCGTTCAATATTTCGCGAACACCAAAATTGTTGATCGCAGAGCCAAAGAAAACCGGCGTCTGCGTGCCCGAGAGGAAGTCCTTCAGATCGAAAGGATGCGAGGCGCCGTGCACCAGCTCAACTTCCATCTTCAGCTGCTCTATCTCCATCGGGAACATCTCGGACAGCCGAGGGTTGTCAATACCCTGAATGATCTCGAACTCCTGATCAGCACGCTCGCCGCCCGGAGTGAACAACATGATCTCGTCACGTAGCAAGTGATACACGCCGCGGAAAGTCTTACCCATGCCGATCGGCCAAGTCACCGGAGCGCACTGGATGTTGAGCACGGATTCGACCTCATCGAGCAGCTCTAGTGGATCGCGCGTCTCGCGGTCCATCTTGTTCATGAAGGTGATGATGGGCGTATTGCGCATCCGGCACACATTCAACAGCTTGATCGTCTGCGCCTCGACACCTTTGGCAGCATCAATAACCATCAGCGCCGAATCAACTGCCGTCAGCACCCGGTAGGTATCCTCGGAAAAATCCTGGTGTCCCGGTGTGTCCAGCAAGTTCACCACATGATCGCGATACTCGAACTGCATCACCGAGCTGGCGACCGAGATACCGCGCTGCTTTTCAATCTCCATCCAGTCCGAGGTCGCATGACGGCCGCTCTTGCGTGCCTTGACCGTGCCCGCCAGCTGAATCGCGCCAGAGAACAACAGTAGCTTCTCCGTGAGCGTGGTCTTGCCAGCGTCTGGGTGAGAAATGATGCCGAAGGTACGACGGCGCCCGACCTCACGTGCGATCTGCTCACGCGATACCGAACCCGAGGGGGTCGCATCCTCGCTGGACGCTTCTTCATTCAGCGGAAAATCGTTCGTGTCGGTCATGATTTGTCAGGAAAAAACCCAGCAGTCTAGCGAGTTTGAATACCCAAGTCTAATGCCGTCGGAGTTTTGCCAAAACAACAGCACCTCCCTGGTTGCACAGCCTCGCTCGTGTGCGGCTCGGACAGGAATTTTCAGCACAGGAAAATCGCTGAGTTCCCTTGTCGAGACCGCGATTTTCCTGACTTTGACTGCCGCACAGGCTGGCCCGCTCCCGAAGAACTTTGGGCCTCCCGGCAATCCAACAGGCACATGATGTTCAACACGCTCGACAATCAACCGATGGCAGGCATTGCTGGTGACCACGGCGGTGTACCAACTCCTGGTCATCAGGAAGTGCTCTACCAGAATCAGATACCCTCCTTCGTGCCCGAATGGCTGGGAAACTGCTATGGGAGCCTGTACGGGGTTCTGCCAGCGTTACACGCGCTCGAACACCATACCGCACAAGGCATCTACACCTATGTCCGCCACGCAGCCACTGATCCTGCTGCATTCCCCGCCATGGTGCTGATGTTCCGCCGGGCAGGTCACTCAGTCTGCGTGCTGAACGAAGGCCTGCATCTTGAACGGGCATCTGTTGATATCTTCTGCGCCCACGTGTTTGAGGCTATGCCTGATGTGATGCAAGTTGACTTTCACGCGATCGCTCCACTCACGGCAATGCCAATGCAAAGCATCTTTCCCCAGCATGCAAGGCCCTGCTTCAGCTGGCCATGTACCGAGGATATCGTGATCTATCTACCCGATTCTACCGACACCTATCTCGGTAGGCTGGGTAAGACGACGCGAAGATCGATGAAAAAAACTTTATCGCGGGCGCGTAGAGAACTAACGAATTTTTCTCATCAGATTGTCTCCGGCGCGGCGCTCGACGAAAATCTGGTCCACCGTATCGTTGCCATGAATCATGCGCGCATGGCGGCTCAGGGACGTGATTCTGCACTGGACGAGAGCGCTACGCTTGAACTGATCAAGCTACTACGCTCACATGGTGAGGCCGGCGTGATTGTCAATGGCACGCAACTGTACGCGGGAACGCTAACTTGTCGCTTCGGGGGCGATGTTTTTTCTCTGGTGAACGCGCATGACCCTGCGTTTGATCATCTGAGACTCGGCAACCTGTCCCGCCATCTGATGATCCTGCGAGCGATCGAGGCAGGCGCTCAGCGATTTCATTTACTGGGCGGAAACTGGTCCGTCAAGCGGGCAACTCTGGCCGAGCGACAGCCTCTGCATCATGTAACGGTTTACCGGAGCAGACGAGCGGTGCTGACGGATCTGGCGGGCCTTGCCCGACACGCTGGCAGGGCCTGCGTATTTCATCTGCGTTACTGGCTGGAAGATCAGCTCGTGTCCGCGCCCATGGGCTGGATTGCCAGGGCAATTAGCGCGCTGAGAAAGTATCGACGTCGTCATGCCTCTCGATCGGCTGGCATCGTTGCGTAGCGCGAGACCATGCGGTCTCGACACCGCTCGCCGGCGCTGACCGATGTTATGCCGATGGCTGCGGCCCGGAGGCGACAAGCAGACTGCAGCGGAGCTTCTCAACCAGCAGCATGTCTGTACTGCCGCGCCACCAGCGCAAGGCCAGTGGTTTTTGTCGCGAGTGCCCGACGATCACCAGCTCGACGTGAAGCTCGCGTGCGAGCTCTTCGATCACGCTGACGGGCTCGCCGACTTCGAGATGGGAAGTGACCTGCAGTCCGCCTTCGATCAGGCGCTGCGCGCCGATCTCCAGCTCTTTCTGCATTTTTTCTTTTTCTGCCACCAGCCCCTCTTCCACACTGAGCACAGCGGCCGCAGCGAACTCGCCGACCAGCAAATAAGGGGGTGGGCTGACTACCACGAGCAGGTGAACTTCGGCATCAGGTGACGGCGTAAGCCGCAGACACTCCTCGAGTGCCACTCTGCTTTCGGCCGTGCCGTTGTACGCAACCAGGATCTTCCGGTACATGGTCTCCTCCGATCAAGTGAACCGCCATGCAGGGCGACAGTCATTTCAGTGCATGACAATTAAACTACACCATGCGCGCGAGCGGAGCAATGCAGAAGCAAACAAACCGCTTGTTCACAGATTCCGTGGACAGCTCTGTGGACAAGCTGCCGAAACGTGCTCCAAGTTATTGATTGTTATCGACTATCTTCACTTGACCCTGCTCATGGCAAGCGATGCACAAAGACAAAAAACCCGACGGACGCAAGTCCTGTAGGGTGAATCCATCCTGACAGGAAGGCTGGAGGAGACATCTCGGACTCTATCCGTCAGGCTATCGATTGTTTGCTTTTAATTAGTGATGCCTGATATGTGCGTCTCGCGTGATTTCTGCGGAGATATTATTTTTCGATCAATGGCCGTGTTGATTGTCCAAAAAAGCAAACCCGCCATGCTCGCACATGGCGGGTTACCGTCTCCTCTCGCTCTTCCGGCGATAGATTATTTAGCACTGCTGGTCGGATTCTGCGCCGGAACCCTGAGGAAGTCATCATGCGGCGCAGCATGCCAAAACACTATGCCCAACATCAATCGTTGCCTAATTTCTCTTGGCTGCCCACCTTGAGAGTTTCTTTCGTAAAATGTCGGACATAAGAAATTTTTATGAACAGTCATTTCCTGAATAAGCGCTTATCTCATGCACTGGGCTTCGCCGGCCTGATCCCCTTTTTCGCACTGATGTTGGGCGTCTGGCTCGCCGATGACAGCTGGGTGAATGATTTCGTTCGTGGACAACTGGCCTACGGCATCGTCATCCTTTCTTTTTTGGGTGGCATTCACTGGGGAGCCGCGATGCTCTGCGGTTCTCTATCGCTGCTGGATACGAAAAAAGCACTGGTGTGGGGCGTCACACCGTCGCTGATCGCCTGGAGCGCGACCTTGTTTGGGGGCTTCGGTTTTGCTATGTTGATGGCAGGCTTTGTCGCTGCGTTCTGGGTCGATAAACAGATGTTTACCCGTTACGGCATGCCGGAATGGCTGATTGAGCTGCGCGGAAGACTGACGGTTGCCGTGGTACTGATGCTGGCGGCAACCGTCGTCGGCGCAAACCTGCGGGGCTGATACCCGCAGAAGCTTTATTGGTCTTCTTCGGTTTTCTTTGGTTTGCCGTCGACTTCGCTAATACGCATGCGCTTGCGGCGATCACCCATGAGTTCCCGCAGCTCACGGATGCTCAGGTCGGTGACTTCATGCATGCGGATCAGCAGCGATGCACCGACGGGCAATGTGCGATGACGGATTTTGCTGATCACCGGCGGACGCACTTCAAGCGCGCGCGATAGCGCTGCGTCGTTTTTAAGGTTCAGCTTCTGGATTAACGCATCAAGCAAACGATTGGGATCGTAGCCATCCTGCGATACCAGAGGATGTTTGTCCATGGTGTCTCTCCCCTCGGAATTTGGTTGAGCGGCAACGGCGTCGTGTTTTGGCGCCATTGCCCACGAGCAATTACTCGAATGCTAATTTATATGTCATCGCTGCAACATTTTCAAGCTTTTGATCAAAAATAGATCACCAAACACGCATTTTTTTACGACAAGCTTGCCGATCAGACAAGCAGGACTGCAGAAGAAATAGATTTTTTTGTTAATATTCAATGACTTACGAATAATTGTTAAAAATTTAATACTAACAGTCTTTACAGTTCGAGGCGTTCGGGAAAACCCTCCGGCAACGCGCTCAAGAAAGAACGTTTACGCCATAAAAAAAGCATCCCGAGGGATGCTTGTTTACCTTGCACGGTTTGTCGAGTTCTCATGCCATTCGCGTGATTTACCTTTTCCGGAATGTTTTCAAAGTATTTTTAAAAATCATTTGCACGCTGCTTTCGCTTCCTCCAGCAATCGTTTTCCATCAAGACCTTTGGCTGACATCTCCCTGACCCACTCGTCGCTGACGCCGGCCGTCGCCTTTTCCCACCGGCGTAATTCCAGCGTCGGTAATGTATAAAAAGTATTTTTTCTGATCTCTGCGGATTTTTTTCCCGGAAGGGCATCATCAACGAATACTTTGCCGACCCAGGCAGACAGCTCTGGACCGCTGCTGGCATCGATAACCTTTCTCAGATCCGCGGGCAGTGCATCGTATTTTTCCTGATTCATGCCAAAAAGGAATACGCTGTTCGACATCTGCGCCTCACCTGCCTCGGACTCCGTATGAAACTTAGTCACTTCATCAAACTTCACGGAGGGAATCACTTCCCATGGCAGCAGCACACCGTCAATCACCCCCTTGGAAATCGCCTCCGCAGTCTGCGACAACGGCATCGATACCGGCATCGCGCCAAGCGCTACCAGCGTTTTCGATCCCTGACGAGTCGGCACGCGCAGCTTCAGACCTTTGAAATCTTCGAGCGTCCTGACTTGTTTTTTCGCCGTGTGCACGAGTGAACCATCATGCACATGCAAAAGGACAGGCTTGACGCCCTTGAACTCTGCAAAGGCATTCTTCATCGCGTAATGCCAAAGTCCGCGGCTAGCACGCTCGGTGTCACGCACCATGAATGGCAGCTCGAACGCCTCGATGACCGGAAAGCGCCCTGCCTGAAAACTCGGCACGGTCCAGACCAGATCGACCACACCATCTTTGACCTGATCGTACAGCTGTGGTGGGGAACCGCCGAGCTGCATCGCCGGATAAATCTGACACTTCAGCTTGCCACCTGAATCCTTGGCGATCTTTTCGCACCAAGGGACGATGAAATTCTTGTGCGCCGTCGATCCGGGCGGCAAAAAATGATGCACCTTCAGGGTGACCGTCTGGCCGAGCACTCCACCGGAAGCGAACATAGCCGCAACACCCAGTGCCAGCATTGCCAGAGTACTCTTCGTACGCATACTCATCGCTCCTCCGTCAGCCACCGAAGGCGTGTACCAAATACAGTGACAGCACCGGGAAGAATACCAACGCGACGATGCGTACCAGATCCGATGCCAAAAAAGGCAGCACGCCCTTGAAGGTCTCCATCACCGGAACGTCTTTGGCCAGACGATTGATGATGTAGATATTCATACCCACGGGCGGATGAACGAGACCAATTTCGACCACCATCAATGCCAGGATACCGAACCAGATGGATTTATCGGTGGTCGTCATACCCCAGAAATCCAGTCCCATCACGATAGGATAAAAGATGGGAATCGTCAGCAGAATCATCGCCAGCGAATCCATCACGCAGCCGAGCAGTATATAGATCAACAGGATCGCAAAAATCACAGACAACGGCGGCAAGCCGCTCCCCTGCACCCAGCTTGCCAGCTCGGTCGGCATCTGCGTGATCGCCAGTCCGGCATTGAGCATGTCTGCACCCAGCAGCACCAGAAAAATCATGGCGGTTGCCTGCGCGGTGCCCGTGATGCTCTTGACAATGCCCTCCACACGCATGCCGCCGATGATGGCCAGCAGGCCGCAGGCAAATACGCCGATGGACGCTGCCTCGGTCGGGTTGGCCCAGCCGCCATAAATACCGACGATGACCACCACGAACACCAGCAAGATTGGTGTCACGCCCAGCAACGATCGCAGTGCGACACTCAGAGGAACACGCTCGCCGGCCGGACCGGCCTCGGGCTTCAAGGCGACCACGATGCGAATCACGATCATGTAACCAAGCATGGCAATCACACCAGGCACGATCGCTGCCATGAACAGTTTACCGATCGATTCTTGTGTCAGCACCGCATAAATCACCAGCGGCACTGACGGCGGGATCATGATGCCCAGCGTGCCGCCAGCCGCTAGTGCGCCTGTAGCGAGCGAGCCAGCGTAGTTATAGCGGCGAAGCTCAGGCAAGGCCACCTGACCCATCGTTGCCGCTGTGGCGAGAGAAGATCCGCATATAGCGCCGAAAGCAGCGCAGGCACCGACAGCCGCCATTGCCACACCACCACGAAAATGGCCAACGAAATTATTCACGCACGTGAACAATGCACGCGACAAACCACCATTGGTCGCGAACTGTCCCATCAGCATGAACAGCGGTATCACCGCAAGGTCGTAATTGGAAAAGCGGGAATATGCAAGGTTCTTCACTGCATTGAGCAAGGGTGCGGCTGCGTAGTCATTCATCGCCAGAAAGCCCGCGCCGCCAATGATGAACATGCCGACGCCGATATGCACGCGCATTGCCAGCATCAGCAGCAGCACCGCAAACATGATCATGCCAATGGTCATGCCGCTCATGCTGTTTCTCCCTCTGCAGAGGCGAGCTGCCAGTGCTGTACCGCGTTGTACACGCCTGCCAGTGCTAGCAGTGCAAAGCTGGGCACCAGCGCAGCAACCACTGTCCAAACGGGCCATGCGAGGATCATCGATGTTTCGCCAGCTTCTTTGAGCGACAATGCCGACGCCCCTGTGCGCCATGCCACCAGCGCGGCTACTGCGGCCAGTAGCCAGTGCGACAGCGAATCCAGCCGTTCGCGCAGGCTAGCCGACACGTTCGCCGTAAAAAAATCAACGCGCAGGTGATGGCGCTCCATCTCGCAATAGGCAAGCATCGCAGCCGATGCGATCGCGGTACCCATCTGCATCACTTCGATATCCCCCGGGACTGGCATGGAGGCGATCTTGCGACCGACAATCGAGACCAGAGACATCACGACCAGACAGACAAAGCCGAGACCGCCTGCTATCGCAAACAGACGCGACAACTGATAAAGCTTGTGACCCCAGGGGCCGTAGCGCGCGCTAGACTCGGTGTCCAGCAGATCCGGTTCCTGCATGTCTCCTCCATAGGCGCGGGTTTTCCCGCCTGCTCAATTGCATGAATGCCATCAACAACAGCAACACACGACCGCACGCACACTGCACGTTGCGTGGCGTTCAACGACCGCAATGATAACTTCCGAGAAGAATCAGTGTGGCATTTCAGAAGTGCTGATGATTTGCCGCCAGCACGCGACCCTGGACAGCACCAAAGCCGATGCGATACGTATCCCCCTGACACCAGCCGCGCATGGTCACCAAATCGCCATCCTCCAGAAAGCTGCGCTGGGTCTTGCCATCAGCAAGTGTTAGCGGGCGCTGGCCATTCCATGCGAGCTCGAGCAGGCTGCCGCACGAGTCCGGTGTGCTGCCGCTGATCGTGCCCGATGCCATCAGATCACCAACACAGACGTTACATCCGGAGACCGTGTGATGGGCGAACTGCTGCGCCATGCTCCAATACATCGCGCGATAATTGGTGCGACAGATAGTGGTTGCCTCGCGCGCCTCCTGAGGCTGCAAATCCACCGACAATGAGATATCGAAACTCCGCGTACCTGACTGGGCCAGATAAGGTAGTGGTGGCGGATCTTGTACCGGGCCCGGTACGCGGAAGGGCTCAAGCGCTCCCATCGTGACGATCCACGGCGAGATCGATGTCGCAAAGCTTTTTGCATTGAACGGACCTAGTGGCACATACTCCCATTGCTGAATGTCGCGTGCGCTCCAGTCGTTCAACAGCACCATGCCGAAGATCAACGATTCTGCTCTATCCACCGATACCGGTTCACCCAATGCGGTATCAGCACCTACGATGAATGCTGTCTCAAGCTCGAAATCCAATTTCGCACAGCGAGCAAACGAAGGCACATCGGCAGTCGGCGGCTTGATCTGTCCCACAGGGCGTCGGATATCCGTGCCACTGACGACAACTGAACTGGCGCGGCCGTTGTAGCCCACCGGAAGATGCAGCCAGTTCGGCAGCAACGCATTGGCCGGATCGCGGAACATCGAACCAACATTGATGGCGTGCTCTTTGGAAGAATAAAAATCCGTATATCCACCGACTTTCACCGGCAAATGCATCGTTACCTGCTGCAAGGGAATGAGCGCACGCGCGCGCAGCGATGCATTGTCGCGTAGAGGGGCCTCATCAGCACGAAGCAGCAGACTGATCTGCTCGCGCATACGCTGCCATGTGGTTTTCCCGAGCGCGATGAAATCATTCAGGGTCGCCTGATCGAATACCTTGTGCGAGGCCGGCGTGAGCAATCCGACTGACTCCAGCACAGACAGATCCAGCACCTGATCGCCAATCGCCACCCCGGCGCGGGGTGTACGCGACTCGGGTGTGCTGAATATACCGAAAGGCAGGTTCTGTATCGGGAAATCGCTGCCGGCAAGGTTGGCCGTATCGACCCAGCTTCGTAGCGAGGGATCATTGGGCGTCAGCTTGCTCACGATCTATCCTTTTGCGTGGACCTGCCGCCATCATGCATCCATCGCGCATGCATCGGCGCTTTCTTTGTCTCGCTCCATTCGTTGAGCATGTCCCATTTCACCTCATCAAGCTGCTGATACATCTCCGGCGTGCCGCAGTCGACCGTCAGCTCTAACCGATGACCGTTCGGATCGAAAAAATAAATACTCTTAAAAATCGTGTGATCCGTGGGGCCGATCACATCGATGCCCGCCGCCTGAAGCTTCGCCTTTGCAGCCAGCAAGGCCTCCATCGAATCGACCTTCATCGCCAAATGCTGCACCCAGGCCGGGGTATTACGATCACGATCCATCTCAGGCTGGGTCGGCAGCTCGAAAAACGCCAATACATTGCCATTGCCCGCATCAAGAAATACATGCATGTAGGGATCGGGAGCCTTGGTCGAAGGCACCTCATTCTCGGCGATCGCGAGGATGAATGTCATGTCCAGATGCCGGGTGTACCAGTCGACGGTTTCTTTAGCATCTTTGCAGCGATAGGCGACATGATGGATTCGCTCGATCAACATAAGTCCTCCGATGATTCAGGATTCAGCGATGCCACTGCGAGCCAGCGACATTGCTTCACGCAGCACGTTCAGATCACCGATATGGTTGGAGAGTATCAGTATGAGTTTTGCATTCACCTGAGCGCTCTGCTCCTCGCTCAGGCCCTGGTGCAGATCGATCAGGTGCTGATAAAAATCATCGCCGGGTGAATAATCGCGAAAGTATCGCTTCCCTGCTTCGCGAAAATTAGGCTCGAGTATCAGTGACATAATGTCAGTCCTCGGCAAAATTGGCAGTGGCACGCGCTACAGCTGCGACGATGCGCGACACCTCCGTCTCGCGCCAGCGGGCAGTCACATGCTGATCCGGACGGATCAGATAGGCTGTGCCGGGCCGGGCATCATAACGCTGGAACGCCAGCCCCTCGCTGTCAGTGACGCAATCGAGCGAACACTGCCCTGATTTACGCGCAATGACGATGGTGTGCACAGGTATGCTGGCTGCGGCCAGTCTTTGAAGCTGCTGCTGCATGGCAGCGGAAATAGCCGATGGATCATCACAAAAATACAGTAGCTGAAACTTGCCTCCCACATGATCGATCAACCAGCTTTGATTGCCGTTAGCATCGACGGGCGCATCATCCATCGGCGCGCCCGGCAACATATCGCCATCGAAAGGCTCGCAGTCCGGCGTATTGAGCAAGGTAGTCGTCAAAAAGCTCGGTACGGACAATCGACCCGAGTTGACCAGCGTGCGCGCAAATGGCAACTCACCGGATAGCTCCAGTACTGCATTACGGAAGATTGTGCTGATGCGCCCCTTGGGCGTGATGAAGTCTGTTGAGCGCGTCGAATTCATGATGTTCTCATCTGCGGCGAACACACGCTCCTCGGTATACGTGTCGAGCAATCGCTGCGGCGCATACCCTTCCATAACCAGCTTAAGCTTCCAGATCAGGTTATCTGCATCCTGCACACCGGAATTTGCGCCGCGCGCACCAAAGGGCGAGACTTGATGTGCCGCGTCACCAGCGAACAGGCAGCGTCCGTGGCGAAAGTCATTCATGCGACGACACTGGAAGGTGTACACGCTCACCCATTCGAGCGTGAATTCGCGATCATCGCCCAGCATCGCGCGTATTCGCGGAATGACCCTCTCAGGCTTCCTCTCTTCTTCAGGATCCGCGTCCCAGCCCAGCTGAAAATCGATCCGGTAGACGTCATCCGCTTCTCTGTGCAGCAGCACGGACTGATTGGGATGAAACGGCGGATCGAACCAGAACCATCGCTCGGCAGGAAAATCTGCCCTCATGATCACGTCAGCGATCAGGAAACGATCCATGAAGACCTTGCCCTCAATGTCCAGTCCCAGCATGGTACGGATCGGGCTGCGCGCACCATCACAAACAATCAACCAGTCTGCCTCCACCGCGTAACTGCCCTCGGGCGTCTCTACCTGCAGGTGCACATGATCATCCTGCGGCTGCACATTGATTACTTTATTTTTCCATCGTAATTTCACGCCCGCTTCCTCAGCGCGCTTCACCAGATACTCTTCCAGGTAATACTGCTGCAGATTAACCATGCCGGGGCGCTTGTAACCCGGCTGCGGCCTCAGATTGAAGTTGAACACTTCCTGTTCACGGAAGAAGGTCCGCCCCACATCCCACCCCACACCCTTTCTGACGACGGCGTCGCCGCACCCCAGACGATCGAGAATTTCCAGCGTGCGCTTCGCATAGCACAGGCCGCGCGAACCGACCGATACCGTGTCATCCTCATCGAGCAGCAGCACGGGAATACCCTGCTGGCGAGCGTCGATCGCAGCTGCCAGCCCCACCGGGCCGGCACCCACGATGACCAACGGATGACGATGGGCCAGGCCACCCTTCAGCTCGGAGGGCGTTTCGTAGGCAAACTTGTTGTAGGTGTAGGTTTGATGCATGTTGCGCTCTCAGGCGTTATGTCTGACGTAGCCAGCTCAGCTCTGCAGCGCATGCCACATTTCTTTGTCGCGCTCCGCGGTCCAGATGCGCGGGTGCTTGATGCCTTTGGCCTCGTCTACCGCGCGGGTGACGTCGAAGGGAAGACAGTGCTCGTAAATGAATACATGACCGAACTTGCCATCCATGTGACGACGCACGTGCGCCATGGCGCCCTTCAGGTCATAACCCGCCTGCACCGCCTCTTTGGCACTGGATAGCAAGGTGGTCACGAAATCTTTGGTGTAATCCAGTCCCTGGTTGACCTGCTCGGGATTCATCAGCGCCGGCCCGCGCCCGGGCACCAGCTTTTGCGCACCCATGGAGCGCAGCACTTCCAGCGTCTGCGGCCATTCCTCAAGTTGCGCATCGCCGGTATAAGCAGCCGCCTCGTACTCGACCAGATCGCCAGAGAACAGTACCTTTTGCGAAGGTATCCAGACGATGGTGTCCCCCTTGGTATGCCCCATGCCGACATGCATGATCCTGACCTCGAGCTTGCCCATGAAGAGCGTCATCTCGCGCTCGAACACCAGCGTCGGCCAAGTCAGCCCAGGCACCGACTCCACACCGGCAAACAGACGGGGGAAGCGGTCGATCTCGGATTGCATGTCCTGCTCGCCACGTTCGACGATCAGTTCGTAGGTGCCGCGCGAGGCAATCACCTGCTGCGCACCCTCCTTGACATAGGCCGACGCACCCAACACTCGCACGGCGTGGTAGTGCGTCAGCGTCACGTATTTGATCGGCAAGTCGGTGATCTCTCGGATGTGTTTGATCAGCGCCTGCGCCATCACCGGAGTGGCCGTGGTGTCGATCACCATCACCGAATCGTCACCGATGATCACGCCGGAGTTGGGATCGCCCTCGGCGGTGTACGCATACGCATTGTCAGACAGCTTGATGAAACTGGTCTTTTTTTCTTCTAGGTCAGCTTGCGAGGCGAAGGGCTTGGCGCTCATGGTGGTCTCCGGATCAGGCAGCTCACCGGGATGCGGGTCGCTGTTCATTATTTGTCTTTAAGAGTAAGATGCAGTTCGTCTTTAGTCAACTCGTTTGTCATTGACGAACGACGATGGATGAGCACTCACCAGGAACCGACCCGGCCTTAGCAAATCGACAGCATGACCAAGACAGCGCTATCTCCCTCAGAAAAGAGCCGCCGCGGCATACAGTCAATCGAGATCGGCGGACGCTTACTGACCGCGCTGGTCGAGGAAGGTGGCCCGATGAGCCTGAGCGACTTGGCCCGCAAGGCTGGCATGCCATCGGCGAAGGCACATCCTTATCTGGTGAGCTTCGGGAGTTTCGGCCTGATCGAACAAGATCCTCTGACGGGTCGCTACGAGCTGGGTCCCTTTGCGCTGCAACTCGGATTGATCAGTCTGCAACTGCTTGATCCGGTACGTATTGCGATACCCATGATCACTCAGCTGGCCGCAGAGATCGATCAGACGATAGGCTTGTCGGTACTGGGCAATCAGGGTCCGACCATCATCTACATTGCAGAGTCCAGCTATCCGATTCACGTCAACATGCGCACCGGCACGGTTATGTCGATACAATCGACCGCCACTGGCAGAGTATTTGCTGCCTTCCTGCCGCCCCGCCAGGTCGAGCGCATGATCGATCACGAAAAGCGCAATGGCATCGCCAGCGCTTTCGGCGCGCCTCGTCAGAAGGCCCGCGCGCTGGACGACATATTGGCGGATGTGCGCAAACGCGGCATGGCACGGGTACAGGGCGAGCCGATTCCCGGCATCAATGCCGTCTGCGCGCCCGTGTTTGAACATACCGGTGGCATCCGACTAGGCATCACCGCGATCGGCCCCTCGGGCAGTTTCGATGTGAGCTGGAATGGAGAGATCGCGCGCCGAGTGATGTCGTGCGCGCACGATGTGTCGCGGCGGCTAGGTTACGATGGCCGTTGAATCGAGGTTGCACCCCGGCCGGCAGACTCATGCGGTTTCCGGTAGGATTTCCATATGGCACACTGCTGATCCGGAGGCACAATGAATCACCTACTGACCGCTCTGAGCATCGTGCTCATTTCAGCAACGGCGCACGCAACGGAATGGAAACTGATCTCTGAAACCGAAGACAAAGACAAGATCACCAGCTGGTATGTGGACATGACCAGCATCGTTCGCGAGGAAGAATACCTGCGCGCCTTCCTGCGCACCTCATGGTCAGCGCCTCAGTACGGACCGGACAAGACGCCCTATCAGTCGTCGACTTACGTGAATTATTTTGACTGCGACACAGGGAAGATCGCCTACACCGGGAACAGCTACTTCATATCCACCGAGCCAGAGGGCAAGCCCGTGCATCAGGAGCCCGAGCAGCCGGTCACGAAACTGAAATTCCATCGAGTGAAGCCGGGATCGGCTGGCGAGGCCCGGATGCTTTTTGTCTGCAAATTCCGCTCAAAGAATTTCAATGCACAGCGCTCGGGATTGATAAACGCAGGGTGAAGATACCGGACGTCCCCGAGCACATGGCCCACCTCCTTGCAACCGGCTTGCAGTCAAACGTTATCTACCGCTACCGTCAACCCTTTGGCGCTAGCCATGGATAGTTGAACGTCCCCGGTCAGCTGTCCACCCTCTTCGATCACCAGCTTCTCATACCGAACCTTGCCGCTCACACGGCCGGTTGCATGCACCACCAGCTTTTGCCTGACGGTGAGATCACCATCGAATTCGCCACGGATCTCTGCGACGTCCGACTCGGCGTTGCCGACGAACGTGCCTCGATCCGAAATCTGGATGACCCGTGAGCAGATTGTCGCCTCAACGCGCCCTTCAACAACCAGCGTATCGCAATCGGTAATTTCAACGCCTCTGAGCTTGATATTGGAGCCCACGATCAATTTGCTGTTGGTGACTGGATTTATCGATGAATTCGCTGCTGTATTTGCCGCTGTACCGTTTGATACCAGCGATGCTGATGCGATGGACACCGGTAACACACGAGGACCACTGACGGTCGCCGGCACGGTCACGACCGCCGCGGATTCCGACTTATCCACGACTGGCTGCATGGTCCCGCTGTGGGCACTGTTATCGCGCTTGATGAAAAATTTTTCTGACTTGAGCATGACATCTCCTGAATCGGCGTAAAAGCGCAGCACCAAGTACCGCGCACTGCCTCCTTCGGCCCTTGCTCTGAGCCAAAGTTCCCCGCGATCAGGAGCACCGCAAAGAAAATTTATCAACACCGCGCCGCTGCGGATGACAGGCATGGTGTGCAGCCAAAAAAAAACCGCAGCAAGGGCTGCGGTTTGTTCGTCTGCAGGATGCTAAATCACACGCGACGCTTGTACTCACCGGTACGGGTGTCGATCTCGATCTTGTCGCCCTGATCAACAAACAGCGGCACGGACACCTCGAAACCGGTCGCGATTTTCGCCGGCTTGAGTACCTTGCCCGAGGTGTCGCCTTTGACCGCCGGTTCGGTGTAGGTGATCTCGCGAACGACGGTGGTCGGCAGTTCGACGGAAATGGCCTTTTCGTCGTAGAACACCACCTCGCAAGCCATGCCATCTTCGAGATAGTGAATCGCGTCGCCCATGTTCTCGGATTCAACCTCATACTGGTTGTAGTCGGCGTCCATGAATACATACAATGGATCGGCAAAGTACGAGTAGGTGGCTTCCTTGCGGTCAAGGACGACCACGTCGAACTTCTCATCCGACTTGTAGACCGCTTCCTGCGCGCCCTCGGTCAGCAAGTTCTTCATTTTCATCTTGACCACGGAAGCATTGCGGCCCGATTTCGAGAATTCGGTTCTGGTGACTACCATCGGCTGGCCGGAGACCATCACGACATTGCCGACTCGGATTTCTTGTGCAGTTTTCATAATGATTGAGAATAGTCCTGAGGATGACGTCTCCCCTGGCACTTGCGATGGCTAGCGCGCATGACGCATGATGGCTGCTAGTTTTGTCAACACTCGCCTCGGAAAAACCGACGGATTTTACCTGATTTTGCTCGCGAACTCGATCACTGACTGCGATAGTTCGCCCGCAGAGGCTGCACTCGCTGCCCAATGACACGCATGAGCTTCCCATTCAGGCAAGTTTGCGCAGAGTGCTGGCCAGTCGGATAACTCTACAGCAGCCGAGTCGGCATTCCACCACTGCGCGAACGAGCGCACGCGCGCTGCCAATTCTGTCACCAAACCAGCAAGGGATGTATCCAAAAAAGCTTCCAGCTTGGCCTGCTGCGCACCCTCCGCTTGCGGGTACAACTGCCAGACGAACGGGCGCTCTGCCCAGTGCGCCCGAATCAGACTGTCTTCGCCACGGACGAAGTTCAGGTCACAACTCCACAGCAGCCTGTCATAGTCATCGGGTTCAAGAAAAGGCACCACGACCAGCGTGAGATTGCCACGTGTGAAACGCGCGCCGGGTATTGCAGGCCTGTTGAGCCGTCGCGCAATGACGTCCCCAGCGACACCCTCTGGCACAAGACAAGTGACGCGGGGCCCTGACTGCATCGCATCAAGCAAAGCGTCCAACGGCGCATGCGGGTAGCAGAACATGGACACCAGCAAGTCATCTATCGGGCTGTCTGTCGGATGGGTGCCAATACGTGCCAGAAAACCGGCTCTGGCCTGCGCATCAAATGCCGCGCGTGCCGAGCTCAAGTCCGGCTCGCGTATCAAGCCGCCCAGCCCCGGCTCAAAACCCGGAAAGTAGAAGTACTGTGTGAGCGGCAGCCGGGGATGCGGCGAAGGCAGCGCATGACTGCCCTTCACCCAAGGCTCAGCAGATAAATACTCGAGGTTGATCCATGCCCGGCGAGGTTCAGTCCGGGCCAGCGCAGCGAGCATGGGCTCAGGCATCCTGCATCCAAATGCTTCAATGACCAGATCTGCAGGCGCGTACGCCTCAGAAGCAGCTTCATCCCAGTGCATCACGGTGAAACCATCCAGAGGCTGCACCCGCCGCGCGGTATCAAGCTTAGGTCGAAGTCGGCGCAGGCAAGCAAGATCATCTATCCACAGACACACAGACAAATTATGTCGCGTCAGTGCTCGCGCCAACCGCCAGCACATGCCGGCATCACCAAAATTATCGATGACCTTACAAAAAATATCTGCAGATTTAATGGTATTCATGCAGAAGAAATCAGCGTGCTGCAGCAAGCGAGGTGCTGACCTACACGTGTTCGCAGGCGCGCGCCATCATGACTGCTCGGCCACTTCGCGCAACGCCTGCTCAAACATCTCTACCGGCTGACCGCCCTGCACCAGATAGCGGCCGTTGATTATCACGGACGGCACGGAATGGATGCCCTGTGACAGATACAGCTGTTCGCGCTGCCGTACCTCGTCAGTGAACTCCTCACAGGTCAGCACCTCGGCAGCCCGCGCTCGATCGAGCCCGGCTCGCTCCACCACCTCCAGCAGTACCGAGTGATCAGCGGGATTTTCACCGCGCGTGAAATAAGCTTCCAGTAATGCGCGCTTCAGCCTGTGCTGACCCCCGGCCTTGTCCTCGGTCTCTGCCCAGTGCAGCAAGCGATGCGCATCGAAGGTGTTCACGATGCGCTTGCGATCATTGAAGGCAAAGCCGAGTTCCGCGCCGCGCGCCGCAATGCGCGCCTGATTTTGTGCGACCTGCTCCGCCGAGATCTGGTACTTGCGCATCAGATGATCGGTCACATCCTCACCTTCGGGCCCCATCTGCGGATTCAGCTCGAAAGGCTGAAAATGCAGCTCCACATCGACCAGGTCTCTCACCCGATCGATTGCCCGCTCCAGCGAGGCCAAGCCAACCGCACACCACGGGCAGGCGATATCTGACACAAAATCAATCTTGATGGGATTCATTCGCAGCTCGATGATGAAGAAAATCGTGTTTGGATGCTAGCATGTCACTATCTGAGCTGCAGGCGATAGTTAAATGCCGGTATCGCCAGTTACCACCCTTTTCTGTCAACATTAACGCCCCCACAGCATGAAAAAGAAGTCGCTCCTCTCACTGATAATGTTTGCACTTTGCTGCGCCGCGACGGCTGCGGAACCTGCCGCGCCAGTGGTCGGCGTGGAGCCCCAGCCGGTCGGACAAACCGCGAGCGGGGCCACTCCCGGGTCACCCCCCCCGGGCGCAGGGCTTGACGACTTTGGCTTCGCGCACTCGTCCGCACAGCCGTCCGGCCCAGCTGACCCCGCAGCCCGCGATGACGAATATCGCAGTGCGGCTCAGCCGATGCCGGCGCTGGAGGGGTTCTAACCGAGGCATCCTTTGCCGCTGCCCTGCGGTGCAGTTGCCATCACTGATGGCGGCTGTTAGGGTGCGGGTTTGCCGCCCGTTCTCCACTAATTCAAAAATGAAATCATCGTCGCGCCGCAAGGCCCTTCAGCGAGTCGGCTCGGTTCTGGGATCAGATACCCGTCTGACAGGAACGCTGCAGGTCGATGAAAATATTCGCATCGACGGCCGCCTGGATGGGAATGTCGAGCAATCGGACGGCGAGGACCGATGGCTGATCATCGGTCCGACCGCTGAAATTCGCGGCGATATCCGCGCCCAGCATGTCAGCGTTGGTGGCAAGGTCGTTGGTAATATTTTCGCCAGCGGCAATGTCGAGCTGACCAACGGCTCCGAGGTGCGAGGCAATATCAGCCACCGGTCCATCACCGTCGAGCCGGGCGCGAGTGTGCATGGTCAGTTGATCGCGATGGATCCTCCTCAATCCGAGATGCCAATCGCAGCTTCGTCTGCAACGACTGACGCTGGCCAGACCTGACCGAGCCGGGCTCTCGGACTGTTCAGATGCCGATACACATACAGACCACGATCTTCATGATCTGCATAGCCTATCTGGTTTTGCATGGCGTGATCTGGTTCGCGCTCTCCGAGCAGCGCAACGAGCAGGTCTTGCTGTGGTGTTCCTCCGGCTTGCTCAGCGGCGTGTCCATCGTGTTTCTTTCGATGCGCGATCTGTTCGGTGAATTCCTCTTTTTGTACGTGGGTCAGCTGCTCATGTTGGGCGGTAACATGGGGCGCTGCATCGCGCTGAGGCTGTTCTTGCCTGAATCTGTCCGCCCTGCAGTCGTGGCTCACACCGTCGCTGCACTGGGTTATTACCTCTGGATTGCCTTTGCCTATGAGGCGGGCACGCCCGACGGTCCATTGTCGGTGATTTTCTTCGGGTTTTACGCCATCGTTTGTTTCGATTATTTTCTGGCAGGCTCACGCATCCATCAGCACCTGCAGACACTCGGCCCACGCCTACTCATGATTGGCGGACTGGCATTTTGCAGCTCGCTCGGGTTCAAGGCGATTCTTGTGGCTGCAGGTCTGGGCGCGGACGGCATTTATGCGCCGGGCATTGACCAGTATGTGATGATCGCCGGTCAGTTCATCGCGATCACTCTGGTAAATATCGGTTTCCTGAGAATTTTTCTCGATCTGCGCGAGCAAAAGAACCTTGAAACAGAACGCAATCTGGCCGCAGCCGAGGCTCAGGCCGGCCTGCTGACGCGTCACCGCGAGGAGCTGCAGCTGCTGCTAACCGAGCGCGAGGAAATCATTCGACAGCTGACCCTGTCGAACAAGACCGCCGGCATGGGTGCCCTGGTCGCGAGCCTGGCACACGAACTGAACCAACCCTTGTGCGCAATTCGTCTCAATGCGCAGCTGGTCGAGCGTAAGCTGAACGACCCCGAGGTTGATGTGCAAGGAGCGCGCAAATTCCTGGACTCGGTCATCGCGGACAATCGTCGCGCGGCCAATATCATCACCAAGCTGCGCAACATGTTCGAGCATTCAAACAAAGAACATGGGCTGATCCACCTCGACGAGCTAGTGAGAGATACGCTGGCCCTGGTGGAACCCCGCGCACTCCATGAAAATGTGACCATTCATTCCCGGTTGGAGAGCGAGCTCAGCCTGCAAGGCGATTCCACCCAGCTTCAGCAAGTCATACTCAATTTGCTGAACAATGCGCTCGATGCACTCATGCTCATTCAAACCGACCATAAAACCATTGGCGTGCGTACTGAGAATATCGGCGGGCGGCTGGTTCTGCATGTCACCGACAATGGCGTCGGCATACCGGAAGATTTGAAGCCCTCGGTGTTTGAACTGTTCAAGACCAACAAGGCACAGGGCATGGGAGTCGGTTTGTGGCTGTCGCGCACCGTGATCAATGCGCACCGTGGCGATATCCGCTTTCAGAGTCGTGAAGGCGAAGGCACGCACTTCGAGGTCGAGCTCCCGGTCGGCTAACCCTGAACAGCGCTAAACCTGCAGCGGTGCTGACAGGTACTTTATAATCCGAAGTACTCCTTGAACGCGACGACTGCTCGGCCCACGAAATGATCGCCATACAGCCCCGCTCCTCCTCACCATCATTGGCCCTGTTGCTGGCCATTCTGCTGGGCCCTCTCTGCACCCTCCCCGCGGACGCTGCAGTGTATCAGTGCACCATTCCCAAATTACGAGGCAATGACTTTGTCTGTCGCGAATATCCGAACCTGTGCAACTTCATTTTTGTGATTGATGAGCGTACTCAGCGAGTCTCGCGGCGTGACTCAGACAAGGACAAGCCAGTCCCAGTCACGGTCGACAAATGGGAAGAGAACAAGATCATTGCGCATGAGGACCTGACGCGTACCGATAGTCGCTTCATTGAGCAGTATTTCTACAAGATCGAGCTGGATAGCGGTAATTTTCTTTTTGCGAATGAATATGTGACCAACAAAGGTCGGTATCTGACCCAAGAAGATATCAAACTCGCCGATCCAAAATCCTTCGGCTACTACAAGCCCAGGCTTTTCTCAGAGCGTGGACGCTGCACACTTAAACCCAAAGACTGAGCATCCTGCTCAACTCATCCATGTCCAGCCAACCAGTCCGACGCTACCGCTACTACGATCTGCTGCTGGCTGCATTCGTCACCGTACTGATTTGCTCTAATGTGATCGGTGCGGGCAAGGCCGCCGTGATAACGCTGCCGGTGCTGGGCGAAGTAACCTACGGCGCGGGCATACTCTTCTTCCCGATCTCTTACCTGTTCGGTGACATACTCACCGAAGTCTACGGTTATGCGCATGACCGCCGCGCGGTGTGGGCGGGTTTTGCGGCGCTGGTGTTTGCCGCCATCATGTCGCTCGTGGTCGTGTCGCTGACCCCGGCCAGCAATGAGTACATGGTCAGCTATCAGCAAGGGCTCGAGACCGTGTTCGGTAATACCTGGCGGATTATCGTCGCATCGATCACCGCATTCTGGGCCGGCAGTCTCGCCAATGCCTACGTGATGGCAAAGATGAAGATCTGGTCGGGCGGGCGCTTCCTGTGGATGCGTACCATTGGCTCGACCGCGGTGGGCGAGGCGATCGATTCATCGCTGTTCTACATGATGGCTTTTTATGCGATCTGGCCGACCGAACAAGTGATCTCTGTCGCTATCGCTCAGTATTTCCTCAAGACTGGTTGGGAAGTGGTCATGACACCGGTCACCTACCAGGTCATCGGCTGGCTCAAGCGCAAGGAAGAAGAAGACTACCTGGATATCGGAACGGATTTCAATCCCTTCCGTGTGAAGGTCTGATACCTGTCTGATATTACTCCTGCAAAAACAAAGGCCGCCGTGATCACGCCACGGCGGCCTTTGTGTTTCCTCAGATGACTCACCTGGCCATTGCTGGCTCAGTGATCTTGTCCAAAGCCTCGGACAAGTGCTCGATTGCGCGGTCGACATGCGTGAGCTTTTCCAGACCAAACAGACCAAGGCGGAAAGTACGGAAATCGCTGCGCTCACCGACTTGCAAGGGTACGCCGGCTGCTGTCTGCAGACCCACTTCCATGAATTTCTTGCCATTCTGAATCTCGGGGTCGGTGGTGTAGCTGACCACCACGCAGGGAGCCTGATAACCCGGCGCTGCGACGCTCTTGAAACCTTTCGATTCGAGAAGTTTACGCACTCTGCCGCCGAGATCTTCCTGCGCTTTTTTCAGTTGCGCAAAACCGATCGCTCGTGTCTCTTTCATGGTATCGCGCAGCACGCGCAGCGAATCCGTGGGCATCGTGGTGTGGTAGATGTGAGAGCCTTTTTCATAGGTCTCGACGACCTGCAGCCATTTTTTCAGATCGCAGGAATAGCTCGTGCTAGTGGTCGACTCGATCTTCTGACGAGCGCGCTCGCTCATTGCGATCAGTGCGCAGCACGGTGAGCTGCTCCAGCCTTTTTGCGGTGCGCTGACGATGACGTCTACCTTGGACGCCACCATATCAACCCACATCGCGCCGGAGGCGATGCAATCAAGCACGAACAAGCCGTCCACCGCTTGCACTGCCTCGCCGATCGCCCGCAGATAATCATTCGGCAGGATCATGCCGGCCGAGGTCTCGACATGCGGCGCGAACACGACCGCGGGCTTGTTCTCGCGGATCCAGGCGGTAACCTCTTCGACAGGGGGTGGCGCGTAGGCACCCTCGAAACCTTCCGCCGGCTGGCGGCCCTGAATCACGTGGAGTTGATTCGAGATGTGGCCCATCTCGAAAATCTGGGTCCAGCGATAGCTGAACCAGCCGTTACGGATGACGAGGCACTTGTTATTTGTAGCAAACTGGCGCGCGACCGCTTCCATTCCGTAGGTGCCGCTGCCTGGAACGACAATGGCCGACCTTGCGTTGTACACCTCTTTGAGGATGCCAGAGATGTCATTGATCACGCCCATGAAAGCTTTGGACATGTGATTCAAGGAGCGATCGGTGTACACCACCGAGAATTCAAGCAGTCCGTCGGGATCGACGTTGGGCAGCAAACCTGGCATGGCAAATCCTGAAAAATGAGAAAGGGCGGCGTCGCCCGGATGGCCGGGCGATAGCGCCCTGAGCAGTTAGGCAAGTTTAACAGAGGCAGCCTGAGTCGCCTTGTTGCCTAGCATATCAGCAGTTTTTTTACAGCTTTACTATTAGCTACTGCTTTAGAATGCGCCGCTCTGCCCGGAATCATGCCGATAATGTTGCGAAAAATACAAAATATTCATTTATAGCCAAGGAGATCAGCGATGCGAACAGCGATCTACACCCGCCGCGGTCCAGCCGCCGAGGTGCTCAGAATCATCGACAGGCCCGAGCCCAAGGTGTCGGCGGGAGAGGTACGCGTCAAGCTAGCCTTAAGCGGCGTCAATCCATCCGATGTGAAATCGCGCTCCGGCGTGGCCGCGCGAGCGAGCGGCTTTCCGGAGGTGACGCCACACAGCGACGGCGCAGGCGTGATCGATGCCGTGGGTGAAGGTGTCGACAAGTCGCGCATCGGCCAGCGTGTATGGACCTACAACGGCCAGTGGGAGCGCCCGTATGGCACAGCCGCTGAGTTCATCACCCTGCCCGCTGCGCAGTGCGTTCACTTGCCTGATTCCGTGCCGTTTGAAGTCGGTGCCTCCATCGGCATACCGCTGATGACAGCCATGCATGCGGTGCAGGCCTGTGGATCACTACTTGGCAAAACCGTGCTGGTGCCGGGCGCTGCGGGCAGTGTGGGTTTTTACGTGACGCAGCTCGCCTTGAGGGCCGGCGCGCGCGTGATCGCCATCGTCAGCAATGACGACAAAGCAGCACTGGCGCGCCAGCTGGGCGCCTCGGAGGTCATTAACTACACAACCGAGAATGTGGTCGAACGCGTACAGGTGCTCACGCAGCATCAAGGCGCCGACGCCATCATTGACCTCGACGCAGCAAGCCATGCGCCTCTGTACGGGCAACTGCTTCGCTTCCAGGGCAAGGCGGTCGTCTATGGGTCGAACCAGCCACAATTCAGCATGCCCTTTGGCCCGATGATCCTGGGCTTTGTCAGCGTCTACTGCTTCATCGTTTACAAGCTGCCGCCAACCGAGATGACACAAGTAATCGACAGCGTGCAGGCCCTCCTCGCCGACCCGACGCTGGCGCATCCGCCCACCGCCATCTACTCGCTCGACGACATCGCCGCCGCGCACCAGCAGGTCGAACGCGGCGCGAATGCCAAGGTACTGATTCGTCTGTAAATCGATGGCGACGGATCATTTCGGCCAAGTCGCGAATCATTACGCCAGTCACCGACCAATCTATCCAGCGGCACTGTTCGCGTGGCTCGCATCCCAATGCGCTGATCACACACTGGCCTGGGACTGTGGCGCTGGCTCCGGGCAGGCGTCGATTGCACTCACAACGCATTTCGAGCATGTGCTGGCGACGGACATGAGCGAAGAGCAGTTGGCGCAGGCCACCCCGCATCCACGGATTGAATACCGGGCGGCGCTGGCTGAGTCCAGCGGACTGCCGGATCATTCTGCGGATGTGGTGACGGTTGCGCAGGCGCTGCACTGGTTCGATCGGGATCGTTTCTACGCTGAAGTCCGACGCGTACTGAAACCCGGCGGCATCGTCGCAGCGTGGAGCTATGGCGTGATCGCGGTCGATGGCGACGAGGTGAATGCTGTGATTCAGGATTTTTATCACCGCGTGATCGGTCCGTACTGGCCCGCCGAACGTCATCATGTAGAGACGGGCTATCGCGAACTGCCTTTCCCTTTTCAGCGAATCGAGCCACCACCGCTCGAGATGCAAGCTGACTGGACCCTGGCGCATCTGGCAGGCTATTTGCGCAGCTGGTCGGCTTCTGCGCGCCACGCCGCGGACACAGGCCGAGATGCGGTAACCGAGCTAGTCGCGCAGCTCGCGCCCTGCTGGGGCGATTCGTCATTCAGGCGCACCGTACGCTGGCCACTGGCGATGCTCGTCGGCAGATAGTCAGACGCTGAATCATTCCACGTTGTGGGGTGAGAGAGCCTAGCGGTGCGCCGGGAGTTCCAGCACAGTGAATGGCTCGGCCTCAGCGAGCTGGCCGCGCAAGTTACCGGCCTGATTCAATCAGTGCTTCTGTGGCACGACTCATCCAAACAATCAACTGGTCCTATAATTCGCGACATCTGCCTCGGGGAACACCATGAGAATTCCGGTTATGCGACTAACGATGCTGCGTCTGATACTCGTGCTCTTCGCTGCGTTGAGCGCCTTGGATGCGCAGGCAGCGCAGCTGCG